>ENA-OUQF01000102-OUQF01000102.1-human-gut-metagenome-genome-assembly--contig:-NODE-102-length-85808-cov-14.898896_pt1 | contig 85808 bp, 77 predicted proteins | sample MGYA00237947_ERZ548826 | MGnify/ENA primary metagenome ERZ548826 (study PRJEB26490, sample SAMN05194701) | human gut metagenome | biome: terrestrial biome; feature: human-associated habitat; material... | reverse complement strand
GACGGTTAAATTCCGGGCGTCGTCTATCTGAACCCGTGTAGTCGTCGTCGCTGTATATGTTGTAAAGTTCCCACCCCTGTTCCATAGCGTATTGCAGCAGCATAGTCTTTTGGTTCTGTATGCTGTTGCTGTCGTCGGTTTCAAATTGCTTGTTTCTATCTTCTTCGGATAAGCGGCAATAAATCGCAACTTTCATGTTCATATCTCCTCCAAGAGATAGAACAAGCTATTTCCATTATGATTATACCATAACGGAAACAGCTTGTCATGATTTCTTGCGAGAATTAACATTTTTGTTTCGTTCTAATCTATTGATAAGCTCAATCCACTTTTTTGTGAATTGGCTCTTTGAAGTAGTGTTCTCGCCGCTTTTGAAAACACTCTTGCATATCGTATCTGTTTTGGATTTATCGTTTTTCTCCATGATTAGCCCCCTTTCGGAAAACTGCTAATACACTATATGAAAAGCGGCAAGTCCACTATTACAACAAAAAATATAATGGGGCTTTAATCGGACGGTTGTTAGCACAACCTCACGGGAGTTTCACCCCTGCATGGTTCTCATGCAGCCCTACCCATTGCCTGCGACGCTTTGAACGCTCGGACTGTGGCTGTAAGGGAGTATCATTATGTATTCTGCGCGTCGTTGCCCGCAAGCTGCCAGCTCGCTTTGCGGCGTCGGTGTTAGTCGCTCGCCCTAAATAGGGGTCGTGGCGCACCCGCCGCATGGCTCGGCGCAAAAGGAACGTATCCGATTTGCCCTATACTGCGCCGCCGTTATCTTGCGTCGCTTTCTTTGTCAAGGAGCAGGGTCGAGGTCAGATTGAACGCGCAAAGCGGAAAGGGGGACGCTTTGCATTTTGCGTTAATCTGCCTTGAAGTTAAGGACAGCCCGCATGAGCTTTGCTTGCAGCCGCTCCCGCAAGTCCTCATCTATGCCCCAATAGGTATTGCCGCTTTCGTCGCGGATTTTCTGCATAGACAGGTGGGCTATGTAGCTTTGGTAATGCTGCAAGACAAGTTTCATAGCGTCGGGGTCGCCCTTCGTCGCGGCTAAAATGACCGGGTAAGGTAATAAGCCGCGTTCATCGGAATTGTTGCTAATCGTTCCATTCATCGGCTCGTTCCTCCAAATATCGTTTCAGCAGTTCAAAAGAGCTTGTGCGCCGATACTGTACTGTGCTGCGGGGGATCTTCATCGCTTCCGCAATTTCAACGTCGGTCATGTTGAAAAAGTAGTACAGCAATACGGCTTGTCTTTTTTCGTCCGGCAGGGTGTGCAGAGCTTCGGCAAGCAGTTTTGCAGTAATCTTCAAGCCTCCTGCGCAAAAGGCTTCTTCGTTGCCGTCTTGAAAATACTTGTCAACGGTGTAAAGCTGCCTTTCTTCCTGCGGGGTCAAGTCTGAAAAGACCACTTCGCGGAGTTGCCTACGCTTTCGCTCTCGGCAAGCGTCAATCAGTTCATTGCGTAAAGCGCGTTTGCAGTACGCATTAAACTCACATCTCGTCTGCCATTCCAGCCGATTAGGGTAATCCATGTTCTCACCCCCTTTCGTCCCGGGGGCGGGTTAGTATTTATCCCCTTTCGGCAACCCTCCACGGCGAAGCCGTGAATATGCCAACCGAAAAAGAAAACTTTTTCAAAAAAACTTTTGGAGAAGCAAAATGCGCCCGATTGCAAAATGCAACCGGGCGCTACAAAGGAAATATATACCGCTATATGGTGATATGTATGTTCATCTACACAGTCAGAAATATCCCTTAACGAAAAGACACTTTTTTTGAGCAATATCTCCGCTTGTTAGGGGCTATAATGATAATGCAACATGGCGGCAGCCTCCTTTATGCCGCCATGTCTTTAATGTCGTCGCATGACAAAACGCGGCGGCTTTGATTTCTCAAAACCGCCGCGTTATCATTGGGGCGTGAAAAGATGTCTGCTGCACGACGGTTTTTTTCTTTTGCCGTCGTGCGGCAGATGTTTGAAGCAGCGTATGGAATTAACGTTTTAACGCTTTGCTGCTGTTGCCTTAATTCCAAGAGTTATAAAATAGCCAATGATGATTCCTGCAAAGTTCATCATTACATCATCAACATCAAAACTGCGCCCAATGACAGGCTGTAGTAATTCAATCGCAATCGGTGTTATGACAGCAAAAGCAAAAATGTTCCGTGTGTTTATGGTCTTTGAAACAAAAGGCAAGAAGAACCCCATTGGCAAGAAGATGATAAGATTTCCCTCAAGCATTGTTCTTACCCAACGCCCAATCGTAAATTCGCCTGTTTGAGCTTTCAAAAATGTGGGAACAAGGTTGAAATTGCCGGAAAATAGGGGGTCGAGTTCACCACCGCTATAACCGTTATACAGATAAAACCAAATATACGTCCAAAAATTTCTCGGAACAAGAACAAGATTGATCAGTCCTGTTAAGTAGCAAACAAAAAGCCAACGCATAATCTCTGCTCCCCACGAAACAGACAGTTCGCGCTTTCTGATTTTCACAAGTCGATAGATTGCGTAAACAAGTCCTACCAAAAAGGTAATGGGGACAACTTGAAGAAATATCCCTATGAGCGACCCGGACATCACTACTGCATATAGACCATCAAACATATCCCACCTCCACAATTCTATTTGCTATTTTCTGTGTTCTTTTGCACCTTCGTGAGAATAAGAACGCAAAGAACAGAAACCGCAATGCCACATACTATGTACGTCCAATTGAAAAACAAAATATTGATTACATAACGTGCGGACGGCTGTGTAAAGAGATTTACAAATACATCCCCGGTTGCGACAGCTTCCATAACTCCTGCGATATTTGCAGGAGCTATCCCGTAAAGAAACGCACCGATAGAATACAATGCTATCTTCTCAACAATGGACGGGAATAGAATGCCCAACGAGTAAAACCAAGCCTTTTGTGATTTGCCGTATTTTCCAAAATACAGCGCGGCTAAAAGGTACGGTATTACGGCAAGGCAAACTCCCAACGCTTCGGATCTCAAATGAAGTCCAAAAAGAATAAACGCTAATCGTATTAACAGGTATGAGCCTAAAATAATTAGCCAGCCAATCAGCAATACCACAGTATGAGATTTCTTTTTCTGCGGCTGCATATGCTCACCTCCTCAAGGGTTGCTCCACTTTAGGAAACATCAGTGTTACGGTTGTTCCGCCGTTGGCGTTTGAAAAAATACTTACTTTTAGGGTCAAGTCATTCGCCATTTGACGAACAAGGTACAGCCCCATTCCCGTAGAACGGCTTAAATAGCTGCCTGTGTCCCCGGTAAAGCCCTTATCAAAGACAAACGGGAGATCGGACACGGGTATGCCAGTTCCGTTATCGCTGATAGATAAAATGATTTCTCCACTATCTGCATGATCCGCCACCGAGAATTGTATCGTGGGCGCGGGGTTCTTTCCGGCATATTTTACGCTGTTGCTGATAATCTGACCTAAAATGAACATAAATCCTTTTTTATCAGATACAGCACTGCGGTCGTCCCCGGTATACACGACAGAAAATCCGGCTTCTTCAAGTAAGGAAAAATTATCCTCAACCGCCTCCCTGCAAGTTTCCAAAACAGAAAGCTGCTCAAAACAGTAATCTTTATGAACTGCTCCAAGGCGGGAAAAGTATAAAATCTGTTCTACACTCTGCCGCGCATAGTCGCGCACATATAACATACGGGTATGCACCAAAGGCGACATCTCACCCTTACGGTTATCCAAAAGCAGCGTCATAAGGGATAACGGTTTCTTTATTTCATGTGCCCATTTTTCGATGTAGTTTTCGTAATCCGCAATTTTCAGCTTTTGCTCTTTTCCGTATTCCTGCTGTGTTCTCAAATGTTGCCCCAGTTCACGGAGATACGGGCGTAATGACGCGGGGACACTTTCGCATAACAGGTATTCGTTCCTGTCGTCCGGCTCTAACAGGAAACATCGAAAGGCGATGTCTATTTTTTTGCGTTTGTAGATTGAGATTACCAGCGGGAGGATCAAGGCGGCAAGAGATACAAATATCATCAGTCCCACAAGGCTCAAAAAATTCTCCGGGTAAGCAAACCATGCAAGAAATACAAAGAACAACTCCAAGCACGCAAGGGTAACCAACCAAATTCGATTAGACGATATATAAGTCAAGAGAGTACGCAATTTTCTCATAAGCCCACCTGTTCTTTCAGACGGTAGCCTTGCCCGCGTACCGTTTCAATGCGTTCCTCAAGCCCAATTTCACGCAGCGTTTTCCGCAGACGGGTAAAGTTGACTTGCAGGGCATTTTCATCTATAAACTCTGCCGTCCCCCAAAGCGTATGGAACAGCTCGTTCTTTGAAACAAGGTTCGGGCTGTTTTTCAAAAGAGCAAGAAGGATTTTTCCCTCATTCTGCGGCAGAACATAAGAGGTTTTTCCTGCATATATCGTAAAAGTATTTGGATCAAGCAGGAAGCCGCCCCCGTCGAGCAATCCTTGCTGCACCTGCTCCTCTCGGCGGCGCAGAAGATTTTTTGTACGGGCAAGTAGACGTTCCATATTACATGGCTTTGTTAAGTAGTCGTCTGCCCCCAATCCCAAGGCATGAAGTTCGTCCTGTAATTTATCTCTTGCCGTTAAAATCAAAACTGCCCCAAGGTGCTTTGCCTTTATCTCTTTACATATCTCAAAGCCGGAACGAAAGGGGAGATTGATGTCGAGCAGAATTAAATCCGGGGACAGCTCTGCTAACTGTGATACAGCGTTTTCAAAAGCAGGCAAAGGAACGGCATCATACCCTGCTTTTTTAAGCATATCAATCAGTTCTTCCCGCATATATACATCATCTTCAATTACGACAATCCGCGCCAACATGATCACCTCCTCTTTCTATCGAAAGTCTGTCAAGAGTTTGGTTTCCAATTCAATTTACTAATCTCACGGTTTGCCGTCCGAGCCGTGGCAACCCCGTAGATCACAAACACAAGCACAACGATACTACCCATAACAAGCAGCAATGGTAAGGACTGTTGCAATTTTTGCACTCCGGCATTATGCAGATAATGTTGCATTGCATAAACTCCAACCGTCCCACTCAAACACGCCAGCAGCATGGGGAGAAGGAAATACCATAGCACCTGTTGGTTGATAGAGCGTTTCATTTGTTCGCGTCGTGCGCCAAGAATTGAGAGCGTTGCATATCTTGCCCTTGTTGCTCTCATTTGTGTCAAAAATTGCAGAGCAAGTACAGCACAAGCGATAATCAGCAGCATAAATCCCATGTATAGGGTGGTATAACTGCCGGAAATCACATAGAATAACTGCCGCCCGAAATTGTCAAGATAGCTTTCATAATACAATCCGGAGGGCTTTAACAGCTTTTCAGCTTGCATAATAGACTGCAACAGACCGTTTTTCTCAACGGTTTCTCTCGGAATACAGAAGCTATAATAGACTGTAACGGTGTCCGGGGCTACATACTTGTAATAAACTTCGTCGGAAACAATCAATGCAGTTACGATTTTTATGTTTTCATCTGCTGTTAGTCCTTTCATTGGTACGGACGAACCAAGAACAATCGGCTGTCCATCAATGGAAAGTAAGGTTTTCCCTCTCGTCTGTGCATCCATTGCAATCCGTTCTAATATAGAGAACATTTCATCTTGTGTATTTCCTGTAAAATCCGGGTTAAGGTAAAAGATTGCTTCATCATTACGGATCGTTGCCGGTTCTTCCCCTGCTGCTTCTAAAAGCCTGTTGTATGATGATACTGGCAGAAGATGCGGGGCAGCTCCTATTGTGTCAATGAACCCCAAAAGGATAAGTGCTGCCGGTTGGTGTGAGCCAAATTCATAGCTAACTGCTCCTTGCACAACAGGGTCTTGCACATCCGGGGGCAAATTCAAAACTACCTGTTCTCGCAGTCCGGACCAGTCTACAAGAGATTTCATTTCTCCCGAAACGGGGTGTTTCATTGTCCCTGTTTCCATGCGATTCAAGGAGGTAACATAAGAGTTCATTTTTTCATTTGAAAGATATTCGTCAACCAGCCGCTCATCGCCCATAACTGTAAAATCATAGACGGAAGATCCTCTCGTTATTTGTTTTCCATATGACATAATGCTAACGGATCCGTCTGTAATGAGCATGATTGTGAGCATAATCAGAATAGACGCAACGCTGACGGAAATGTATTTATGGACGACATTTTCATAAAGTTGGCGCAGGGTAAAGATATACAGTCCGGATGTGGCTTTGCGCTTTATGGATGCCGCTGCTGCGCTCAACAATCTTGCAAGACCACGGATAGATAATACCGTTCCGACAATTCCAAACACAACCGAGACGATTATCAGTGCGTTGCCAGCGGTCATAAAATGTTTTAATACAATCCAGTATGCGAAGATTAAAAACACAGCACCAAGAATGAGGGAAAGCCAATTACCGCTCTTACTCCCAGTTCGCTGCTTTTTCTCCATTTCACCGTAAAGCATTTGCTGAATTTCTTTGTTAAAAAGTTTTCCGCATAGGACAAACAGCGCGACAGACTGGATAATCAAAAATCCGAGCGTCGTCAAAATAACAGCACGAATGGAAAAACTTGATTGATGTGCAATAATACCGTAGCCCACAAGTCGTGCCGTAGCAAGACTGCTTATCTCTGACAAAAAGCCGCCACAGATAAGCCCGCCTAAAAGAGCCAAAAGAGAGCTGATAAGCCCCTCTGCCATGATTTGAATAAACAGGCGAGGCTTTGTCATTCCAAACAGAAGATAAAGACCTAATTCTCGGCTTCGACATTCAAGCTGGTACTTATTTGCAAAGATCACCAGAGAAAAAACGAACAGCAGCGCACAGAGGTACACTGTCGGCAACAGTTTTGTCAAAAGGCGATCCACAGCGTCGCTTTCAAGTTCACTCAAAAAACGCATCACGTCCTGCTCTCCAAGAGAAAGCACAATATAAAACGTGGCTATGGCTGTTACCATAGTGAGAAAGTATATTAGATTTTCGCTGCGGCTTCGTTTCGCATTTCGCCAAGCGATGCTAAAGAACATTTGCACTTCCTCCTCCCAGTTGCGCCATAACCTGTAAAATGCGCGCATAAAATTCTTCTCGCGTTTCAGCAGGGATTTTCCGACGCAGTTCATGGAAAATCACACCGTCCTGAATGAACAAAATTCTGGAACAGAAACTTGCCGCATTCGGATCATGCGTCACCATCAAAATTGTACGACCATGCTTTTGATTGATTTCCAGCAGCTTTTCCATAAGAAGCCGCGCAGCCTTCGTGTCTAATGCCCCGGTCGGCTCGTCAGCCAAAATAATATCGGGGTTAGAAATCAAACTGCGGGCAGCAGCGACACGCTGCTTTTGACCACCGGACATTTGCGTCGGAAATTTGGAAAGCACATCCGTAATTCCGAGGAATCCTGCAATGTCAGTCAATCTCTTTTCTGCCGTTGAAATATCCATGTTATGAATAGAGAGCGGCAGCAGGATATTTTCCCTGCCTGTCAGATTGTCAAGCAATGCAAAGTCCTGAAAGAGATAGCCTATTTTATTACCACGGTATTCAGCCAGCTTGCCCCCGTCAAAAGAGCTTATATTTGCGCCGGAAAGCAGGATTTGTCCAGCGGTTGGTTTAATAACCGTAGCAATGCAGTTCAGCAATGTGGTTTTCCCGGAGCCGCTTGCTCCCATAATGCCCAAGTATTCACCATTCAGAACGTTAAAGGTAATTCCATTGAGGGCTTTTGTAGGGACACCTTCTTTGGTATAGACCTTGTGTAAATCACGAACTTCTAAAAGTTTTTCTTTGCAATTCATATCAACTCAACACCTCGCTATTTCGTTTGATGCTTGTCTGCTCATTAAAATTTTACAGCGGAATAAGCAAATATGCCACTTACAGTTGATGTAAGGTTTTTGTTAAATACCGAGGGCGCAGAAGTGATCCAGCGATTCGCTTCTGCATGAGAATCATGCAGTCCTCTCACAGCGCAATGTGCCGTGTGGCGCAATCGCTCACATAGGGATCATGTGTCACAACAACAATGGTTTTCCCCTGTCGGTTCAGCTCTTTGAGAATATCCATCACATAGCTGCGGTTGCGCTCGTCCAGACTGCCCGTAGGCTCATCCGCAAGGATAATGTCGGGGGATTTTGCAATGATTTTTGCCAGCGCCACCCGCTGCTGCTCACCGCCGCTCAAGGTGTAGACCTTACGACGCTCATAGCCCGAAAGCCCCACCTGTGCCAACGCATCCGCGATGCGCTCTTTCTCTGCCTTGCCCTTTGCTTTACCGAACCGGGTGGCGAGCTTCATGTTGGCTTCCACGGTGTCGGTGTCCACCAGCCCGTAATTCTGAAACAGGTAGGACAGCTTGTGCCGCCGCAGATGAACCGCAGCGCGGGAGGAAAAGGACGGGTTTCTTGCGCCGCAGAGGGTGACGCTGCCGCTGTCCGGCGTTTCCAGCAGTCCTATGATGTTCAGGAGAGTTGTTTTTCCGGCTCCGCTTTCGCCCTTGATGGCGACAAACTCTCCGGCTTCAATATGCAGCGAGTAATCCCGAAACAGGACTTTTTCCCCGAAGCGTTTATTGATATTAGATAAAGTAATGGCAGTCATGCTTCCGCTCCTTTCACAATCTGATAGAGGTTCTTCCGGGCAATGCTGCCGCAAGCCAGCAGCGTGATCAGCAGCTCCGCGAGAAACGTACCCAGCAGGATATTGTAGTCAAGCTCGATGGCGAGCTTTAAGAGCAGCAGCCCCGCCGCTACCGCCCCATAGTACAGCACCGTCAGCACGAGATGGGTGCCAATACAGCTTAATAGGGAATGCCCTTCAATCAGGCGACAGGCGATCCTGTCCCTGTAATTGTCGCAGTAGAGCCTTGCGCCGAATAAGATCAGGCAGAACAGCCCAATCAGCAGCACCAAAGCCTGTACGCCCCAAATCATCAGCATATAGGTCAGATGATGGAGCATTTTATCAAAGGTGGCGGCGACGGTCGGTGTGGAAACGGTCGCCGCGTCAATACCCGTTTCCCGCAGGATGGGCAGCAGCTCCGCATACGGATCATCGGTGGGAACATAGAGGAAATACGCTCCCTGTGAACACCATGCTTCGATGAAAAGCCCGTCCAGCAGGTCACCTTCCTTGACTACAAGGATGGGCGCGGGCAGAGCGCCGTTGCCCCCAAGCCCTGTGCTGGCGTTATAGGAGTATATGTCAGACGCTTTATCATCGTAGAGGACAATATTCACATCCCCGGAATTTCCCCAGCTCGCGCCGCGCTCCCGTACCTCATCCCGCCTGTATTCCTTGGACTTCGGAAGCAGAATATTCACATGGGTATCGGAAAGCAGAGCGTCACCGATCTGCTCCCCGTCCGGCGCATAGATGGGGTTGAACGCAAGGTAGTTTCGGTTGATGTGGGCATAATCCTGACCGTATGCCTCTCCCAGCATTTTCCCTTCAAACAGGTCGTAATTAAAATCGTTGGCTGCCATGAGTATTCCATTGTAGCGATCCACTGTGGCATAATAGAACGCCAGATAATCCGCGCCCTCCGGTGCTCTGCCGGAATTAACATTGTTCAGAGGGACAGTCACATAGCCCTTTGTCTTTTGCGAACAGAACTCCGCTGCATGGAAGGTGTTGTAGATCTGCGTGATGTTCCGCATGGCAATGGTGAGAGAGAATAGAATAAAGATTAGAAAAGCAGCTTTCGCAAGCGTGTTTGTAATGTAGATCCCGCGCTTTGGAACTTTGCCCTTCACATACTCCGCGCTGCGCTGCCCGGAGAGGAACAACAGGGAGAGCAGGATGCCCAGTATCAGAGGAACGAGCAGCCACAGACAATCCCCCAGCAGGAACAGCCCAAATTGCCAGGTCGCCACCGGATGAAGCCACACGGCGCAAATCATGGCGGCGGCAAAAATCAGCAGAAAGCAAAGACACAAAGCAGGGGCAAAGGCTTTGATCTCCCCCAGCAGGATATTCCCCGTGGTATAGCCCTCCATTTTTTTCAGCACATTTTTCTTGCCTGCGGACAGGGTGTAGAATACGATACTGACGCAGAGCATAAAGGCAGGAATGAACAGGAAATAAAGCGGCAGTTTGGTAGACAAAAGCCTTTCGTTGGTTGCTGTTACGGAATAGCCCAAGCCTTTCAGCGCATGAAGCACCGCGTCAAGCTGTCCTTCCGCCACATACCAGGTCGCGGCGGTCAAGTCATGCTGCTGCGCCTGCATGAGTGGATAGATGGCGGTATCTTGAAACAGCGAGGACAGATGCAGCGCCATAGCTCCCGGCTGCTTTGCAGTGGAAAAGAACTCGTCCGATTCCAGCCTCACGCTCCCTTTCCCGGTAGAAACGGAAAGAAAGCTGTCGGTATGGCTGGTCTTATAGTAGCGGTACAGTGGCTTGTCCCCATCCAGCTCCGCGTAGCGGTACATAATGTCTGCGCCGATCTTTCCGAGTGCAGTATCTATCTGTCCCAAAAATTCGCGGTTGCTCAATGTCTCCGGCTTTTCGAGGATTACCGCCCGCTTATCCAGTATCATGCTTTCCTCTGCGTCCTGTGCAAAATTGAACAGGGATAGTACCGAAAGCACGGTCATACAGACGGCAAAGCAAAAGATCACAAGTTTTCTCATGGTACACCTACTTTCCAAATGGTCAGACCGCTATTCGTTCTCACCCTCTCTTTTTATACCCCGCAGCTCTTTTACATTATAAAAAATACTCAATGCCAGCAGCATAGCGCAGTAGAACAGAACGCCGACTGCAAGGATCAGTTGAAAGTCGCGCCATTCCGAACAGGATGCAGTGCGAAAGCCCATGACACACAGATGCCCCAGCCCGTATGCGATAGGGATCGGGAGCAGGCGCTCCACCCGGCGGCGGGATTTTTCTTTCCTACGCAGCTTGAACCATACCCCGATAAGGATCAGGAACAGGGCGATGTTGAATAGCAGCCAATAGCCCAAAGAAAGCCCCGCCAAAGCGACCCAGCCGCCGCTGTCGGGCGCGGTGCCGTAGATGCACACCGAGCTGTCGCTGGAGCTTTCGGCGTGTCCGTTGATAAACTGCGTGAAATAAACAAGAAGCGGCTTGCCGCTCTCCGGCGCTGCGGTCACGGCCTGCGCGCCGGGTCTATGGAACGCTCTGTCCCATACGGAGGTCCACACCTCAAGATGGTAGACAGTGTTGCGATCATCGGGGTCGGCGATTTGTTGGAGCTTATAATTCGTGACCTCGTTGCCGAAAGAGAGCGTCACCGCACCGTTTGCTTCCTCCGTCACAGTCACCAGCTCAGGCGAATAGGCGAAGTATTCCGGCGCGGTTAGAAAGGAAATGACCGACAGCATCAGCGCCAGCAGCACCGCCGCTGTGCATAGGATGGTCTGCACCTTTTTCATCAGCAGAGCCTTTTTCAAACGTTTCAGCGGCGCGGCATCCATGTCGGGCTGCGGCTCTGTTTGCACCTCCACAGGCTCCCGCAGTTTTTCAAGCTCCGCACGGCAGGCGGGGCAGCTTTCCAGATGCTCCTTTACAAACTCCGACGTATCCTCCGATACCATGTTTTCCACATACAGCGGCAGAATATCGCGGATGATACTGCATTCATTTTTCATCTTTGTCAACCTCCATTCCCTTTTGGATCATTTTTCGTGCGCGGTGATAGGTGACGCACGCCCAGTTTTCCGTCTTGTGAAACAGCTTCCCGATCTCCTTAAAGCTCAATTCGCCAAGGGTACGCCACATGAAAACCTCTTTGTACGGATCGGGAAGCTCATGCAGCAGATGTTTTACCTGTTGGGCATTCTCGCTGCGCAGCAGCATTTCATCCGGTGATTCCTCCGCTTCCGATATAAGCTGTTCCATATCCGCTGTATGCTCTGTCCAGCGGCTTTGTTTCAGATGGGTATAGTAACAATTCTTTGCGATCTGACACAGCCACACCCGGATGTCGCAATCCCCCCGAAAGCTGTCAATGCGGCGAAGCGCACGGAAGAAGGCTTCGCTGGTAATATCCTCTGCCAGCCGTTCGTCCCCGCCGGACAGCCGCCGCACATAGAGGAACACATCCCGAAAATAGTCCTTGTATATCTGTTCAAAGTCCGTCACCTGCTCACCTCCTTGTCCCGTTCACTTATAAGACTACGCAAAAGCGAAAACCTTACAAGAAATCTTACAAATTTTTTTGTTTTTTTTGCCGCCCGTCGGCAGGCTTTTCCGCATCTATTGGAATGAGCCACATATAGCCGATTTTTGAAACGCCGGGTATGCGGTTTTCCTCGCATAGCTTCTGTACGCGCCGCTCTGATATGCTCCATTTCTTTGCCGCTTCCGGGCAAGACATATATTCCATGTTTCATACACCCTTTCACATAATTCTACAAGTATAATTATATACGGACAGCCGAACAAAAATCAAGGGACTATCTGTGAATTATATGCTTTATTTCGGTCAAGTCTATGATATGTGTACTCATATCGAAATCGAAAGGTGAACAGTAAAATGTAGTAGGGTGAAATGAGATGAAAAGAGAAGTCGCAAGATTTGATTTTAAGGCTTTCGGTCAAGCCATAAAAGCAGCAAGAAAGGCAAAGGGCATATCACGCAATCAGTTAGCGGATAAGATGAACATCGCTCCCCGCTATATCGCGTCCATTGAGAATAGCGGACAGCACCCAAGCCTGCAAATCTTTTATGAGCTTGTTACGCTTTTAGATGTTTCAGTAGACCAATTCTTTTTTCCAAACAAGGAAACAGATAAGTCCACACAACGGCGGCAGCTTGAAACATTGCTTGACAGCATGGACAACAAGGATTTGACGGTTATCACCGCCACAGCGAAAGCAATACAGGAAGTCAAAAATGAAACTGCGGGGGAATAAAATCCCCCGTTTTTTCGTGCATACAACCATTGGGAACGCCGCAAATTGCGGTGTTTTTTCTTTTCTGCGTTAGGTTTTGGCATTTCCTCGTTTTTAGCGTGGAAGAAAGCAAACAGAAGAATAGCAAGCATAGGAAGCGGGTACCCACTTCCGTATTTTCGCCCTCCCGCATTCCGGCGCGTCGGTTGAAAATTGCTTGTTGGGAAGTGTCCCAAACCCTCAAACAGCAGAAAGGAGCGTTAGAGCATGGACGGACGGAAAAGGACGGTGCAGCTAAAGTTTCGCGTGACAGAAGCCGAGCGCGATTTGATCCTTGAAAAAATGAAGCTGATACCAACACGGAACATGGCGGCGTATATGCGGAAAATCGCAATCGACGGATATATCATTCAGATAGACCATAGCGACATAAAGGCAATGACCGCCGAAATACAGAAGATCGGGGTCAACGTCAATCAGATCGCGCGGCGCGTGAACAGTACGGGCAGCGTCTATCAAGAGGATATAGACGAGATAAAGGGGGTGCTGAATGAGATATGGCGGTTACAAAGATTAAACCTATTAAAAGCACGTTGAGCAAAGCCCTCGCCTATATCCAAAATCCCGCCAAGACAGATGAAAAAATGCTTGTGTCCTCATTCGGCTGTTCCTATGAAACGGCAGATATTGAGTTTGCATATACCCTGTCGCAAGCGTTGGAGAAAGGCAACAATTTAGCCCACCACCTCATGCAATCCTTTGAGCCGGGAGAGGTCAGCTATGAAAAGGCGCATGAGATAGGGCGGCAGCTTGCCGACGCGGTAACAAAGGGGCAACACGAATATGTTTTGACTACCCACATAGACAAGGGGCATATCCATAACCATGTGATTTTTTGTGCGGTCAATTTCGTCGACCACCACAAATACAATTCCAACAAGCGGAGCTATTACGGCATACGCAACATCAGCGACAGGCTGTGCCGGGAAAACGGCTTGTCCGTCGTTGTCCCCGGCAGGGGCAGCAAGGGAAAGAGCTATGCGGAGTACCAAGCGGAAAAGACGGGTACAAGCTGGAAAGGCAAGCTGAAAATTGCCGTTGACGCGCTTATCCCGCAAGCGTCAGACTTTGCCGATTTTCTGCGGCTGCTGCAAGCTGCGGGCTATAAGATAAAGCCCGGTAAATACATATCTTGCCGCGCACCGGGGCAGGAACGCTTTACCCGTTTGAAAACTCTCGGCGCGGATTATACAGAGGAAGCCATAACGGAGCGCATCAAGGGCAGGCGCACCCGCGCCGCCAAAGCCCCGAAGCAGGAGCGCGGCGGTATCTCCCTTGTCATTGATATTCAGAACAGCATTAAGGCGCAAGAGAGCAGGGGCTATGAACAATGGGCGAAAATCCACAATCTCAAACAGGCGGCAAGAACGCTGAACTTCCTCACGGAAAACAGGATTGACAGCTATGCAGAGCTTTCCGCAAAAATCGCGGAAGTGAACGCGGCAAACGAACAGGCGGCAGGCGCATTAAAGGGCGTCGAACGGCGGCTTGCGGATATGGCGGTGCTGATTAAGCATATCACGACATACCAAAAGACAAAGCCCGTGTATGACGCATACCGCAGAGCAAAGGATAAGGCTGCATACCGCGCCGCCCATGAGAGCAGTATCATATTGTTTGAAGCCGCCGCAAAAGCGGTCAAGCCCGCGCTGATCGGCGGCAAGCTCCCCAATGTCGCCGCCCTGCAAGCGGAATATGCCGCGCTCGGAGAGCAGAAAGAAAAGCTCTACGCCGACTATGGCAGGCTGAAAAAGCAGGTCAAGGAGTACGACGTTATCAAGCGGAACATCGACAGTATTTTGCGGCGCGAAAGTGAGCCGGAGCGGGGTAAGGAAAATGTGCGCGGATAAATGCGGATTGTGTGGAAATCCCCGAAAAAGCATGGTATGATGAAACTATCCCAATGTAGGACTGCTGAACGCTATCCATATTTTTACGAAACAGAGGTGAGGTTATGACGCGAGGTGAGATTTGGAAGGACTTTTTTAAGAAAACGGTTTTGACCGTTCTGATTGCCGGGGTGCTGTTTTATTGGGCTGCACTGGTATTCACAAAGGACGGGGTAACGAACTACTTTTATGTGTGGCTGTGCTGCGGCATCCCCTTTGGCATACGCCGTATGTTCGTATGGCTTATCCCCCGTGGCTTCGACCTTTCCGGCACGGTGGGCGTCGTTGCACTCAATTTCATTGTGGGCGGCTTGATCGGCGGTGTCATTCTGATATGGCGGCTTGCGGTCGCGGCATGGTATATCCCTCTGACGATATATCGGCTTCTAAACGTCGGCAGGGTCGGCGTAGCAGAAATCGGCGAGGAATAAGCAAAAAAGAGAACGGGGCGCGGCAGCCGATGATGGCCACCGCGCCCCGTCTTTTCGTGGGTGCTGCTTTAAGTGTCTGTTACGCAGTAGAACACTGTTTTTGCGGGTTTAGGTATAATTCCCCTGTCATGCTCAAATCGCGTCTGAAAAGCGGCATGGCATAAGGGCTTTTTCGCGTCTACTGCGTAACGCGGGCGCGTCGTTTCCGCATCCGCTCGGCGGCTTGCCTGCGGGTGATCCGCTTGCGGCAGTCCGGGCAGTATTTGACGCTGTTTGAGGTGGACGCAAACGCCGCGCCGCACTCGGCGCACCGCCGCCTGTCCTCGGCTTGGTAAAGCTCCGCGTAAAGCAGCTTGTCGGCGGGAAGTACGGCGTTTTGAAACCATCTGCAAAGAAGCGAATAGGAAATGAGCTGCGGACAAACGCACTCGTCCCCATCGTCCAGCAAAATGCAGTTCCCGCCCATACAGTTGCAGCAGGTTTTCTTGATAAGGGCGTTCGCTTTGCGGCTCTGCTGCGGCGTCAGCCGTTTCAGCCCGCTCATACTTCGTCGGCGGCAGATACGGCGAGAGCGGCAAAGTCGGCGTCGCTCATGGCGCGGAGCTTCGCAAGGGTACGCAAGGCAAGCTCGCGCATTTCGCCGTCCATATAGGGCAGCGCACCCGTCATTTCCCCGATAAGCTCCCTGCGCGTATCGGCGATGTAGATGCTGATAAGATTTGTTTCCTCAACGGTAAATCGGTTCATGCTCATACCTCCATTTCGTGATGTTTTGTTTTTGCCGCCCGCTTCGGAGCGGCTTTCTTTTTGTCGGCGGCAAGCTGCGCCCGGATAGAGGGGCGGGGCTTGCGAATATCCCGGTCGCGGTTTTCGTTCTTGTCGATCAGCGCATAGATGCCGTGCCTGCCCTCGATTTTGGAAAAGGTCAGCGTCTTGTAGGGAAGCAGCGAGAAAAGGCGGTCAACGTCCCGGCTCGATGCAAGCATCATAAACGCCGGGGCAAGCTCTGTCATGTAGTGGGTTTTGTTCGGACTGTTGGGGCTGTACTGACGTTTCATGTCGGCAACAATGCGCCGCGCTTCGGCTTCAATCAGCCCGTCGCGCAGGGCGGCGATATGCGCCTTGAAGTCCCCCGGCGAAAGCTGCTCACGGCTGCGCCGTTCCTCTTGCAAAAGATCGCGCAAGGCTTCGGGGGCATTTGGCTGCACCTCAAAGCGGAGAAACGCGCCATACTGCGGATCGGGTGAACCGCCAAGGTATCTATTTGTCGGCTGGCTGCGCTCGCCGCGCTCATAGAAAAGCGTTACGGTGTCTGCGGGAAGCGCCTGCTCCCGAACGTGCCGGAAATGGGCGGCATAGTCCAGCTCATAGAGGTTTCCCCGGATTTTGCCGCGCTCCCTGCCCGTCAGCTCCACGGCATAGGCAAGGATGCGGTCGCGTGTCTGCTCCCCGTGGAACTTCCATGTGTTGTATGGGCGGGTGTCTTTGAGAAAAACGTCGCGCTCCCGGAAGCAATGCGTCCCGGACGGGCGGGAGAGCCACAAAAGCGTTCTGTCCTCACGGTCGGGGCTTGCAGCAGCCTTGTGAATGATCCCCTTATCGATTTCAAAATCGCTTTGGTAAAAGCCGGTGTTTTGTTTCATCACCGCATCAAGGCAAGCCAGTATATCCACGTTTTCAAACTTCTGCATACGATCAGATCCTTTCCAAATCCTGCGTTTTGCTCCTTTGCGCCTTTCTCTGGGCGGTCTGCTCCTTTGCCGCCCGAAGCTGCGCCCGGATCGAGGGCTTTTCCTCTTTGCCGCGCTCCTTATCGGCATGGATGGCGTTCGCAAGGTCAATCAGGGAAATCGGCTCACCCGCCTTTGCTTTCTGCTCCAATTCCCCGACGGTGGGCGTCTGTGGCGTGTTGTTGATGATACCGTCAAAATTGTTGTCGTTCTGCTCCACAATATCCTCGACGTGCTTTAGATAATTCTGCGGCTGCAAAAACTCCGGCGTCTGTCGATAGCCGATGCTGTCAACGTAATGCGCCGTGTCCTGCCCGTTCTGATGCAGCACCACCACATCGGAAACGGAAAGGCTGTGTCCCTTAAAGTCTTTCGGGTGGTCGATATTAAAGCGGGTAAAAATATCTTTAAGGCTCGTACCCGATGCAAGGGGCGCGGAATAGATCAGGTCATAGTTCGCCGGATCAACCGTGTGTCCCGCTGCGGTCAGACGGTCGTAAGGCTCAAAGCGCAAATCCCGCGTTTCGTCGCCGCGTTTGAGCTGGTAAATGGAAAAGCTGTCCCTGTCCGGCTCCTGCGCCTTTGTGCGCTCCGCAAGCGTCTTTTCGGCACGTTGCAAAACGGCATCGCTGACGGGTAGCGCATACAGCCCGGAAGCAGAGGAAAAGCCGACGTTGTTGAAAACATAGTCCACTTCACTATCTTTCAACGCGCCCGCCGCAAAGTATTTCTCCCGTGTTGGTTCTGCACTCACCTTGCCATCCGCGATGTCGTAATTCAGCCCGGTTTCGATATGGGAGCAGATGTTTCCGTCCACCGCCAGTGTTACATAGTACCAGCCCATATATCCGCTGCTTTGACCGTCCGCACCGTCGTTGAACTCGACGTTGAGCAGGGTGTAGGGCTTCAAGCCCTTCTGCGCGGCAATGGCATTGTCCTTTGCTTCGCGCTCCATGAGGGAAGCGAGAGCTGCTTCCTTTGTTGCGCTGACGATCTCCGGGTTGTACCGCAGCAGGGTATCGTTGACAAGCTCCCGCTGTACCGCTGCGGTCTTGGCTTTCGGCGTAAGGCGGTTGCCGAGAAACAGGGACGCGCCGTTATCAAAGCGGATGGATATATCGCTTGTGCCGCGCCATTTTCCCGTACAGGGCGACGTTTCAATCCTGCCCGCAGTACCGCCGAACGCCTGCGCGATCACTCCGATTTTCTCCTGTGTGGAAAGCGCCTCGTATTTCTCTGCGATTGCGGCGGCTTTCTTCTGCAAGTCCGTAAGGGGTTTTTCGCTCTGTGCCTCCTGCGCGGCGGCAAGGTCGGGTGCGGCTTTCTCGGCTTCGTGCTGCTTTTGCAGCTCCGCGATATGTCCGTCAATGCTGTTGATGATGTCTGCGGCGGCAGAGCGGATCGTTTCAAGGGAGCTTTTCAGCTCCGCAAGCTCCCGCCCGCTGCTCCACCCGGCAACATAGCCGAAAGAGTAGTCCGACGTATCAAGCCCGTAATGCTGGCAAACAGTGTAGGCGACGCTTTCCGCTTCCACCTCGCGGGTTCGGCGGTCCACGCGGGGCTGCTGCTCGTCTTTGGGCGCGTTCAGGTCAATATCGTGCAGCTTTGCGTGGGCGATTTCGTGAATGGCGGTTTTGAGCGTTTGCAGCTCGCTCATACCCTCGTCAAGCGCGATACGCTTGTCCTCCAAGTGATAATAGCCGTGTGCGCCGCCCTCGATTTTCTCAAAGCCGATGGGGACGGGAGAGGTCTTTTCAAGGGCTGCGAAAAAATCACTGTACTGCTCCACATCGCCTGTCAGCGCGTCCACGGCAATATCCGGCAATTCCTTTCCCTCGGTCTGCGACACGTCAAAGACGGACACCACCTTGTAGGCGGGTATGGTGATCTCCTTTTCCTCGGTGACGGGCTTTCCGTCCCTGCCGATCACGGGCTTTTGGGTCTGCGGGTCGATTTTCTCCGTTTCCTGTTTGATTTTGAACGGCGACGGGGCGATAATCTTAATGCCTTTTTCGCCTTTTTTGACGTTGCGCTGAAACTGGTTTTTCCAAGCGGTAAAGCCCGCGATCAGGGAAGCGTCGGGCTTCTGCATGGCGATCAAGAGGGTGTTGTTGAAGCTGTAATTATGAAACTTCGACATGACGCGCAAATACTCCTTGTAGCGTTCGCTGTCGAACAGCTCCGTAATACCTTGCTCCAAACGGTCGGTAATCTCCTTGAGCTTTTCGGCGGGCTTTTCTGCGGTAAGGTTAATAGGGATAACGGGCTGCGGCTGCGGCGGCTCGACGGTAAGCGTCGTCGCTTGCCTTGTGCCGATAGCGTCCATTTCAACCTTTTCCGGGTCAAGGCGCGTCGGCTGCGGGTAGCTCATAATACGGTATTCTTTGGGAATATCGCGCCCGTTGTACCACTCCGAAAAGGTGTTTTTATTGTTGTAAACATAGCCTTGCTCGGTGAAGCGTCCCCCGTCATTGATAGAGGCGTCGCGCCCGTATTCCTCATACATGAAATACTTTTTTGCTTCTTCGGGCAGTTCCAATTCGTCCAGCTCGTCGATAAGGTAATAGCCGTAATCTTCTTCGCTTTGGACGGTGGGATAAAGCCAATAGCAATCAAGGTTTTGTGCAAGGTTGATTAGGTCTTTGAGATTTCCTGCGTACTCACCAAGCGTTACCGCCGCCGCAAACCTTGCTTTGTCCTCGTCACGCTGCATTTCAAGCAGCTTGCCTAAATAGTTCAGTTCGTCCATGCTGCCGCTTTGGATAACGGCAAGCGGCACGTCAAACGGGCAATCTTCGGTGTTTGCAAAGCCGCCCACAAAAAAATCCTGCGGGTTGTCGGCGGTAATACCGACGCTACGCATAGCCGCGTGTAGCTGCTCCTGTGTAGCGGGCATGGAAAGCCATGCGCCGCCCGGTGCGCCCGTTTCAAAACGGCTGCGGCTGTCAATCAAGATAGAAAACTGTTCGCTCATTCATTCGCTCCTTTCAGTTCGTTTGTGTAGAGGGTTTGGGACACTTCCCAACAAGCAAAATCCCCATTCTGCGCGTAGCGTCAGAACGGGGATTTTACGGAAAGGGTACCCCTTTCCTATGCTTGCTGCGTAAGTTCTTTGCCCCTCGCAAGCTCGATACGGTAGTTGACGTATTTCCCGCCCGTATCGGCTAAAACAATGCTTCCGTCATAGGTTTTACCCGTTTTCGGCGAATACAGCCTTTTGACCTTCGCCCTGCCGCCCGCAAGCAGCGCGGCGGCAATTTTCGGGGTAAAGGCGGTTTTGCGTTCCTCGAAAAAGCGGTCGTTTTTCCACATGACAAAGGCGCAGTCCTTCTTTTCGCAGTAGTAGTTTTTTCTGCCCTCGCAGACCTTCCCGCCGCAGCGGGGGCATTTGCCGATCACCGTCTGTTCCTCTTTGAACAGGTCTTTTTGATTTTCGGAAAGAAACGGATAGGCTTTCACAAGCTCCCGCGCCATTTCTTCAATGCCCCGCATAAAGTCCTCCGGGTCGGCTGCGCCCTTTGCAATCTGCGTCAGAGCGTTTTCCCATTCGGCGGTAAGCTGCGGAGAGGTCAGCGTATCGGGCAGAACGCAAACAAGGTGGTTGCCGTTTTTGGTTGGAATAAGCTGTTTTCCCTTGCGCTGCACAAAGCCGGATTTTACCAGCTTTTCAATCACGGCGGCGCGGGTAGCGGGAGTGCCAAGCCCCCGGCGTTCTGCGTCCGGGTCGGTGTCCGCGCTTCCGGCGCGTTCCATAGCCGAAAGCAGGCTTGCTTCCGTGTGCGGCTTCGGGGGCTGCGTGTCGTGCGCCGTAACTCTTGCGGCTGGACTGTCAAAGCTCTGTCCCTCGGCAAAGGTCGGCGCATCTAAAATAAGCTCTTTTTCCTCGTCGCCCTCGGCGTTTGGCTTTTCTTTCAGCGTCGCCCGGTAGCGTCGTTCAAGCTCTTTCCACCCGTCGCAAAGAACCGTCTTTCCCTTTGCCGTAAACTCGGTATCGGCACAGGAAAACACCGCCGTTACCGCATCAAAAATGTGCGGCTCGGCGGCGGCGAACAGCAGACGCGCCCCGGCAAGGGTGAGGATATTTCTTTCGCTTTCCGGCAGCGCGGCAAGGTCTGCTTTCGCAAGCTCCATTGTCGGAATAATGGCGTGGTGGTCGGACACCTTTTTGCTGTCAAGCGTCCGGGCTATGTCCGGCGTAAACGCTGCGCCTTTCATAAAGGGCAGCTTGCCGACAAGTAGCGCGGCGATATGCACCGCCGTATCGCCCATGTCGTCGGTCAGATAATTGCTGTCCGTTCGCGGGTAGGTAAGCAGCCGCTTTTCGTAAAGGGCTTGTGCAAGGTCAAGGGTCTGCTTTGCGGTGTAACCGTAAATGCGGTTGGCTTCCCGCTGCAAGCCTGTAAGGTCAAACAAGCGGGGTGGCTGCTCGGTTTTCCTCTCACGCCTCACCGAAATGCAAATGGCCTGCGACGCTTCGCAAGCCGTTTTGAGGGCTTCCGCATCTGCGGCGTCGGAGATCCTTGCGCTTGCCGCTTCCGCGCCGCCCACATCAAGACGGACGATATAGTATTTTTCTTTCTTGAAAGAGGTAATCGCCGCGTCCCGGTCTGCAAGCATTTTGAGGGTTGGCGTCTGCACTCGCCCCACGTTTAGGGTCTTGCCATGCAATACAGAAAAAAGGCGGGTGGCGTTGATACCGATAATCCAATCGGCTTTTGCGCGGCATAGCGCGGACGCATAGAGGGCGTCATACGCTTCGCCGGGTTTCAGCTCCGCAAAGCCCCTTTTAATTGCGCTTTTCTCCATAGAGGAAATCCAAAGGCGGGAAAAGGGCTTATCGCACCCCGCCGCATGGTAGACAAGGCGGAAAATCAGCTCGCCCTCGCGCCCTGCGTCGCAGGCATTGACAACCTCGGAAACGTCGCTGCGGCGCATGAGGTCTTTTAGGATTTTGAACTGCTTTTGCCTGTCTTTGAATACGGTATATTGCCACGGCTGCGGCAGGATCGGCAGGCTGTCATAGCTCCACTTTTTGTACTGCTCCCCATAGGCGGCGGCTTCCGCAAGCTCCACCAAATGCCCCACGCACCATGAAATGAGGTAGCCGCCGCCCTCCATATATCCGTCCTTTTTGTTCTTTACGCCAAGGGAGGCGGCAAGTGCCGCCGCCACACTCGGCTTCTCTGCAACGACTAACCTCATTCCTCGTCCTCCTGTTCCTCGCTGCCTGCCTCCGGCGCGTCCTCGTCGTAATCGTCAAAGTCGAAATCGTCAAGGTCGGTGTCGCCCTTGATACCCTGCTTCGGCTTCATAATCTTAAAGTAGTAGAACGCGCCGCCACCGGCAAGCAGGGTAACGACAAGGAAGATCACAAGCCCGCCCGCATTGCTTTTTTCTTTCTCCGGCGGCGCATCGTCCGGCTCCGGCACAGCTTCCTTGCCTACACATTCGGTCATATTGACAGAGCATACCGGGCAGGCGGTATTGACTGCGCCTGCCTTGCATTTGTCCTTACAGGTGCAAACGGCGGGAGCCTGCGCCTTGCCGCTGCCGTCCTCCATGAGCGCCATCAGGTCGGCTTCGTCCACCTGATTGAGAAAATGTACGGTGTTTTTGCCCTCGGCGGCGCGGTCAACGATGATGTAAAAGTAGTTGCCGTTTTTGCTCTGCACAATGATAAACTGCTTGTCCTCGGCGGCTTCTCCCTCAATATCGTCGATCAGCGACAGATTACCGTCCGGCGTAAGGGGCTGCGGCTCGGTTTCTACGATCACGCCGCTGTCGTTGGTGGGAATGTCCTCACCGCCGCCCGCATAGGCGGTAACAGAAAAGCCGCCCAAGAGGACAAGGGCGGCAAGCAGGGCGGCGGCTGTTTTGAAAAAGCCTTTATTCTTCATCTTCGATTTCCTCCTGTTCCATGTAGTCTGTCCCTGCGGCGGCAATGCCGGGGATCGGCTCGCCGGAAAGCAGGGCGGTAAGCTCTGCGGGGGTCAGGCGCATGGAGCGCACAAGAGAGATGATTTGCAGATTTTCCGCTTCGGTTTTCTGCATTGCAAGCTCTTTCAGCCTGTTCTGATACTCGCTGATTTTCTCCCGTGTTTTCTGCATTTCCTTTTCAATGCGGTCAATTTTACTGTTTGTCATACTGTCAAAACTCCTTTCAAATTTTAATTCCAATTCATCAGCCCATAGCCCTTGATACAGGCGTAATCAAGAGGATAGCTTCTGATTTTGCAGGCGTCGCCGGAATTACCCTCCACGGTGTAAACGCGGCTTCCGTCTGTGCCGATTACGATACCTACATGGTCTGCGCTGCCGTCTAAATCCCAATCAAAAAAGATGGCGTCGCCGGGAGCGATATTCTCATAACCCCTCGCGCCCCATTGCCCGTGAGAGGTAAACCACGGAACGCCCTGCGACTGACAGCCCGCAAAGCGCGGCTCGGATAAACCCGCCTGTCCGTAGCACCAGGACACAAAGCAGGCGCACCAAGCCACGCGGCTGTCAAAGCCGTACCAGCTCCAGTAAGGCGCACCGCCTACATTGCCGACTTGCGATTTCGCTATATCCACAAGGACGGTGTTGCCGGGGCGGGTGCCGTTGACAAAGGTAACGCCGCTTAAATCCTCGGACGCGGAAGTGTCCGCAGAGCCGCCGCCAAAAACGAGGGGTTTGTTGCCGCTTGTTTGCAAATAGACATGGTACATTTCAAGCTGCTCCGGCGTTAGAAGCTCCGATACAAAAGAGGATATGGGTCTGTTCGTCAGCGTTACATTGAGAATGTAATAGTTATATGGGACTTCAACGGTGTAGGTATAGGTATGGGTGTTGCCCTCCGCGTCCGTGTAGCTGCCTGTGCGCCGTTCCGTGCGGTAGCGCACCTCGATTTCTTCCGTGACGGTCAGCTTGTATTGCAGATTGAAAATGCGGTCAAGCTCTGCCTGTGCGCTTTGCGGGGTGTAGCTCTGCAACAGGGCGGTCAGGTAGGACGCTAATTCATGGGGATTATGCCCGATGTACGCAAGGTCGTAGCGGTATTCGTCATAGCCCGGATAATCGCGCTCGATATTGTCTATCCTGCTTTGCAGATCGTTTTCCTTTGCCGCATAATTGTTTTCCACCGCTACAAGATCACTGTCCTCCGATGTGTAAGAGGTTCCGATTACGCCGTTGACAAGCCCCGAAAAAAGAGCAGAGCCGGAGGAAATTGCGGACATCAGCATGATAAGCAGGAGCAGCGCACACCCGGCAATCAGAAAGGCTTTCCAATGCCGCCCTACAAAGGCGGCGGTCTTTTTCGTCGCTTCGGCGGTTTTCTGCGCCGCCTTGCGGGTGTTTTCTGCGGCTTTCCTTGCGGATTTTGCGCCGCCCGTTCGTACCGCCTTTGCATACTGCCGCTTGATCTGCTGCTTCTGCCAAAATCGGGAAACGGGGTTGCTTGCAAGCTGCGGGTTTTCGTGCAGCGCCTTTTGATACTGAAAATCGGCGTTTGCCTTGAATGCGGCTTTTTCCGCTTTTGCCGCCGCCCGGTAGGGTTTCAGCTTGCGGCTGCGGCGGCTCTTTCGCATCTGCCGCGCCCCCGCCCGGATGCCGCGCTCGGCTAATTCCTCGCTCTTGTGCGCTCCCTCCACGCCGGAGTTGTCCTTTTCAACGGAATGTATCTTATTGTGGACGAAAACGCCGACCTCCTGCACGGGGCGGGAGAGGGGGTTATGCTGCTGCCTGCCGCCCGGTATGGGTTTTTCCTTTTCCTCAAAGCGCAGGCGGGCTTTGCCCTTGCCTGCAGCTTCGTCAAAGGTGCGCTCTTTTGTCAAGACTTTCTTCTTCGGAATAGCCGCCCGTGCTTCGTCCAGGCGGTCGGCGGCTCTTTCCGATTTGCGGATCGCCTTTTGAAGCTCCGGCGTCGCCCGTTCTTCCTCGGTGAATTGCAGGCGTGAGGTCTTTGTTTTTGCCGCCGCTTCCCGCTGCGCCCGCTTTATCGCCTTTTTGGATGCTGCGCGGGTATGGGCAGCGTCGATATGCTCCAAAACACGCTCGGCTGCGGCGTCGTCCCGCTTCGGGGAAAGCTCCGGGGTATGGGGACGAGCTGCCGCGCCGCCGGATGGGTGCGGAAGCTGCTGCGCGGCTTCCTGCGCCGCCTGTTCGGGCTTCTTGGAAAAATCCGCGTCCTGCTCGCGACCGCTGACCAGCTCGGCGGTGCCTGCGGTTTCGTTGACCTCGATAAGCCCGTCCCGGCTCATTTTCTGCGTAATTTTATCGCGGGGTTTCAGCTTTTTGCTCAATTTGTTTCACCTCCGATCCGCGCCCTTGCAAGGGTGCAATAGTCATAGTTCAGTTCAATGCCGATGTAATGGCGGTCAAGGCTTTTTGCCGCAAGCCCCGTCGTGCCGCTGCCGAAAAACGGGTCAAGCACAATGCCGCCCTTGGGACAGCCCGCCAAAATGCAGGTTTCCGCCAGCTTCGGCGGGAACGCGGCGAAATGCCTGCCCTTGTAGGGTACGGTGTTGATATGCCACACGTCCCGCTTATTCCGTGTGGTCGGCATGAGGGCTTCATCGTAGTAGCCGCCTGTCCGCGCCCGGTTGATGCCCTGCACCTTGCCCTGTCCTGGTACCTCTCCGTCGTATTTGTGTCCCGCGCTGCGCCCGCCCCGGTATCGCGCCGCCGTGGTGGGGGCTATGGGTTCCGCAATGGCGGCGGCGTCATAGTAATAGCTCTTGGACTTCGTAAGCAAAAAGACGTTCTCATAGCAGCGGCTCGGTCTGTCCCGCACGCTTTCGGGCATGGGGTTGTCCTTCTGCCAAATAATCGCGCTGCGCAGATACCACCCGTCAGAGCGCAGGGCAAAGGCTAAAAGCCACGGAATACCGATTAAATCCTTTTGCTTGCAGCCTGCCGCCCGTCTTGCAAGGGACAGGCTCTGCCCGTTTCTGCCTTTCGGGTTTTTCGGGTCGGTGTAGGCTCCCTTGCTGCCTGTGCCGCAGTAGGTGTCGGCAATGTTCAGCCAAAACGTACCGTCCGGGCGCAGCACCCGTTTCAGCTCACGGAAAACCTCGACAAGCCTTGCGATGTACTGCTCCGGCGTGTCCTCCCGCCCGATCTGCGCGTCCATGCCGTAATCCCGCAGGGCGTAGTAGGGCGGGCTTGTGACGCAGCAATGGACGCTCTCGGCGGGCAGCTCCCGCAGGGCACACAGCGCGTCGCGGTTGATGATGGTGTCTAATCTCATGTGCCGCCCACTTCCTCCGGGCGGGTCGTCATTACCCGGTATAGCTCGGTATTTTGTGGAAAACGGTCAAGGAAAGGCAGCACCACATTTCCGTAGAAGATCAGTCCCTCGCCCGCTTCGGTATGGGTAACGTATTTCATCTGCTGCGGGGAGATATTGAGCTGCCTTGCAAGGATTTCCCGGTCGCCCTGCGCCTGATTGAGCATGAGGACAAAATCGCTGTTCTCAAAGATATTCTCAACTTCACGGCTGCTCAAAAGGTCTTTGACATTCTGCGTGATGGCGGTTGGGATCCCGCCCCATTTACGAAAACGCTTCCAAATCTCCACGGAATAGGCGGCGGTTTGTTCCTCTTTGAGGAGCAAATGAAACTCGTCCATGTAGTAGCGGGTGGATTTCTTTTCAGCCCGGTTTATGGTTACTCTGTTCCACACCTGATCCTGCACAATGAGCATCCCCAGCTTTTTAAGCTGCTTTCCAAGCTGCTTGATGTCAAAGCAGACAAGGCGGTTTGAAAGCTCCACATTGGTACGGTGGTTAAAGACATTCAGGCTGCCCGAAACGTAAAGCTCCAATGCCGCCGCCACCCGCGCCGCTTCCGGCTCCGGCTGTCTTAAAAGCTCGTCGTAAAGGTCGCCGAGGATCGGCATTTTCGCCGGGTCGGGGGCGGCTAAAAACGGGCGGTACACGTTTCTTACGCTGCGGTCAATGACGGTCTTTTCCACGGGCATCAGCCCCTCCTTGCCGCCTATGACAAGCTCACAGAGGGAAAGGAGAAAGTCACTTTTCAGCGCAAGGGGGTTATCGTCCTCGCTGTAATTGAGGTTAATATCCATAGGGTTGACATACTGGGTGCTTGTGGGGGAAATGCGGATCACCTGTCCGTGCAGGCGGCTCACAAGGGGGTAATACTCCGCTTCCGGGTCGCAGATGATGATGTCGTCGTCGGTAATGAGAAAAGCGTTTGTGATTTCCCGCTTCGCCGCAAAGCTCTTGCCGCTTCCGGGGGTGCCGAGGATTAGCCCGTTGGGGTTTTTCAGCCGCTTGCGGTCACAGAGGATCATATTGCTTGACAGGGCGTTCAGCCCGTAATAGAGTGCCGCGCCCTGCTGAAAAAGCTCCTGCGTGATAAAGGGAATAAAAATCGCAGTGCTTGATGTGGTAAGCCCTCGCTGGATGGGGATCAGGTTCTCGCCCAGCGGAACAGAGGACATCAGCCCCGCCTCCTGCTGGTAGTCAAGGCGGGTGAGAGCGCAGTTGTATTTCTGCGCGATGCCCGCCGCTGCGAATATGTCATTTTCCAGCTTTCGCTTCGTGTCCGCCATATTGACTACAAGGAAAGTCAGGAGAAACATTCGCTCATTGCGGCTCTGTAAGTCCTGCAAGAGGTTTTTCGCTTCGCCGCCGAACATGGCAATGTCGGACGGGATTATATCCATGTCATACCCGCTGCGTACCGCTTTCTTTTGTTCCTCAATTTTCATCTTATCAAGGTCAGTGATTTTGCGCTTAATGGTTTTTATCGCTTCGGTCTGGTCGATACTCTTAATGTGGAGATTGACGACGATCCCTGTTTCAAGGTCGAGAATGTCCGCAAGCATACGGTCGTTCAGCTCCGGCGCAAGGATTTCAAGGAAGCTGACCGCGCCGATTTTGCGTCCCATGCGGAAATATCTGCCCTCGCCGAAACGGAACGAGGACGGGGCGATAAAGTCCTTTGTGGTAAGCCCCGACGGGGTGAGCCATTCCCAAGAGAAACGGAAGAGTTCTCCCTCCGGGTGGAATACGCTGTGCAGGGCTTCCAGCCGTTCATAGCCCGTCATGGGGCGGGCGGCTGCGCCCAGCACCTTAAAATTATTCAGTATGTCGGTTTCAATACGGGCAAGCCGCGCCTTTGCCGCGTTCAGATTGTCCGCTTCCACGGAAAAGGTAATGTATTTTGACTTTACAAAGCCGTTGTTGCCCTTTGCAAGCTGATGTTTCAGCATATCCGCGTATTCGGTGCGGATGGAATTGAAAGCGTCGTTTTGCGCGGGGATCGCAATGACCTCCTCCGCGCCGCCGCTGCGCGTTCCCCGGTTGATAAAGGAAAGCTGCACACTAACGGTCGCGTCAAAATAGTTGAGAAAGTCGCACCAGTTTTCAAAAATGGCGGTCTTATCGTCTGCCTGCGCCAGCTGGTAGTTGATGTCGTCGTAGGCGATGCTCTTGGAGTATTTCTTTTCCGTAACCTTGCAGATACCGTCCGGGTACATGGCAAGATACGGTATGGTCTGCTGCGCGGTGTGCGCCTTTCCGTCGCCCTTTGCCGCTCGGATCAGGGCGGCGATTTCCTTTTTCTCGGCGCGGGTGAGCTTACGCCTGTTTTCTGCGTGTTTTGCGTTTGCCGTTGACAATAGCCGATACCTCCTTTTCAAGTTGTCTTTGCCGTTCGAGGACGGCATAGAAGTTTTCCGTCTGATAGGGTCTTTCTTTCGGACGGATAAATTTTGTCTGTATAATGTTCTTAATCAGCGTTTCAAGGGGCTGCCCGTGTTTTTCGTACATGGCGAACAGAAAGCAGGGCAGCATAACGAGGATCATCACGAACGCCGCAAGGCTTGTGCCAGTGCTGCCTTTGAGCAAAAAGAAAAGCGGCAGTCCAACAAGGAGCGCCGCCGCAAAGAAGATAAGCTGCCTTTTGGTAAGGTTAAAGGCAACCTTTGTCTTTATGCGTGATAGGTCTTTGGGAACGGGTACATACGCCATAGAAAAATCTCCTTTCGTTACATTTCAATACTGTTTGGGAGTTCGTTGCCCCATATATCCCACCCCGGCGTTTTCTGTCGGGCAAACAGCTCAATCCGGGGCAAATCCCCCATAAGGGCAACGATTTTTTCCCGCGCTGCATCCGGCTTTTTGCTGTGCTGCTCTATGGGGCTGATAAGAAACTGATGTACGCCCGCCGACTGCCGCTTGGGTTTGCCCTTGGTCGCCAGCAGACAGATTTCCGCGTTGCTGCGCGTCCAATAGCCCATACCGTAAAACCAGGACGGGCTTTTGCGGTTACGTTTGAGCCAAACGAACGCCACCGTCCGATACCGAAAGCCCCATGCGCGGATCAGCCGCAGAGCTTCGGGAAGCTGCGGAAAGGTCGCCCACAAAAACAGGGCGCAGTCCTTCGCCGCCAGCTCCGGCACGGGCAGGGCGCACAGCTCGTCAATGCCCATGGTGGGATAGTGCTTTTCCGCTGCGCCCTGCACCTTGCTCCGTTCATACCGCCACGGGGGATCTGCGTAAATAACGCTGTATTTCTTGGTGATGGAAAACCTCCTTTTTAATGTGCATGGAATAATGATTTTGCCAGTGCGCCGGATTTCAAAAGGTTAAAGCAAAGCAGCACCGTATAGGCTGCGATGGAGAATATCGCGGTGTGCAGATTGTCCGCTATGACCATGTTGTTTACCAAAACCGCGTAAATGCCGACGCATATCATAATGAGGAAGCCTTGAAAGCCGAGGGCAAACAGGCCTTTTAAGTAGTTGTTTCCGATTTGCCCCCATTCCCGGTTTGTCATGGTGGCGAATGGGATAGGCGATACGGAGCAGTACAGGTAAATCTCAATCATACGCCCGTACAAAACAACCGTTATCAGCACCGACATGATTTTCATGCAAAGGCTGACAAGGCTTGTTTCGAGCATAAGCAAGAGCAGTTCGGGGATTTCCATTGCGTCAAGTCCGGCTTGCATGGACGAGAGTGCGGCAGCAACATCAATGCTGGTGCTGCCGCCGATCACGCCCGCTGCGCCGGAAACAATGTGCTGCGCCATGTCGAATACCGCCATAGTGATGTCAAAGGTATGCGTGACGATAAACACCGCAACGAACGCTTTGAAAAACCACTTAAAGAACATGAACGTGTCAATGTCGTGCATATTGTTCTTTTCCGTTACCATGCTGATTAGCTCCACGCATAGAACGTAGGTAATGACAAGCCCCGCAATGGGGACGATCACATTTTCCGATAGCGTCTGTATCATGGAAAATATGCTTGCGTTCCACCCCTGCGGGGTCTTGCCTACCTCGGCGGCAATCGTACCGACCTTTTCGTTTACGTCCCCGAACATAGTTGACAGATTTCCGTTGATCGCTCCGATCAGGATTTCCTTGATCCATTCGTTAATCGCGTCAAGTATGCTCTGCATAGGACATTACCGCCGCTTAACCGAACAGCCCTTTGAGCAGGGGAACGAGAACGCCGCCAATCAAGGCAACGCCGCCGCCCGCCATAAGCTGCTTCATGCCCTGCGATTTAGCCCCCGGATTGTCATTGCCATAGCCCTCCAAGAGGTTGATAACGCCCCAGATGCCAAGACCTGCGCCCAGTGCAATCACAAGGGTCTGCAATACGTCTACTGCCGAATTAAAAAATGTCATAGACTGACCTCACTTTCTGCCGCTTTGCGGCTCTTGAATTTTTGTGTTTGTATTTTTGTGCATGAAAAAAGCCGCCCTCATCAAAAAAGGCGGCTGCACGGGCAATGCCCGCAAGGGAATAGGAAGTGCAGAGGTGGGAGCGCGTACCATGTAGCCGATGCTTACGGTCTTGATGGCGGTATCACCTCCCAAGTGGCGGTGCGGACAATTTCGCCGCCCGCTTTAATGAGATCGAGAGCTTGCGCCCGCTGGCGTTCGCCGCCGCTTTGAAAGCTCTCCAAAAGCTGCACGGCACCCCATACAGCAAGCCCTGCGGCAAGAGCGGTGATAAGCGTCTGCATGACTGCTTCCGGCGTTTTGCAGGCGTTCGTCACGGCGTCCTCCTTTCCGCGCCGCTCTGCTTGGCAAGGTAGGCGCTGTATGCGGTCAGAAAGCGGTCGATGGCTTCCTGCCGCTTTTGCTGCCGCTTCTCCGCAAGGGCGACCAGCTCCCGGATCGCTCGCGCAAGCTGCTGCTTTTCCCGCTTCTTTCGGATGCGTCTGTTCATTCCGTAACCTCCTGTAAATCCGCTGCGTCAATTTCGTAATAGTCAAAGAGGGTATCCGGCTTGATGATTACCGGGCGTCGCTGCCGCTTCAAAAACTTCTCGATGTCAAAGGTGTTTTTCTTGTCATAGTCCGAAAGGTATTTGTATTTCGGGTGCCTTGTGATGTCGTACTTGTCGGAGAAGAACGGGCGAACGCCCCGTAGCTGCAAGATACATTTCCCGCCGTCCATCACGGCAATTTCGTCCTGGCTCATAAGCTCCTTTCCGAGCTTTTGATAGTTCAGTCCATGAGAAATGTCCCGCCCCCGGTTTTCGGAAGTGTTGAAGCTGTCAATCGTTTCTTTCCCCAAAACCTCGGAGATTTCTTTCAGCGTCGTTTTCTCCTTGCCGCCGAGGAAAAGGGTTGTGTCGCAATTCCCGATGATGGTGTCGGCGTGTTCCTTGTAGATGGCTTTTAGCTGGCTCTGCGCCTGCACCACAAGGCAAGCGGAGATTTCCCGGCTTCGCAGGACGCTGATTAGCCGTTCCAAATTGGGGATCGTGATGTTGGCTACCTCGTCCAGCAGACAGCGCACATGAACGGGCAGCCGCCCGCCGTATTCGTCGTCGGCTTTGGTGCAGAGCAGGTTGAAAAGCTGCGACACGATCATCGCTGTTACAAAGTCAAAGGTGGGGTCGGTGTCGCTGGTGATGATGAACAGCGCGGTCTTTCTGTCGCCCAAGGTGTCAAGCTCCAATTCGTCGCTCTCCATCAGCTCCCGCAGCTCCTTGATGTCAAAGGGCGCAAGCCTCGCACCGCAGGAAATGAGGATAGAGGAACGGGTCTTGCCCGCAGACAGCAGAAACTTTTTGTACTGCTTGACCGCAAAATGCTCCGGGTCTTTTTCTTCCAAGCGTTCAAACATGAGGTCAACGGGGCTTTGAAACTCGCTGTCATCCTCGCGGGCTTCGCTTGCGTTGATCATTTCAAGCAGCGTCGTAAAGTTTCGCTCTGCGTCCGGGGCTTCGTAGTGAATGTAGCCGATTAACGCACAGTACAGCAGCCGCTCGGCTTTCACCCAAAAATCCTCGCCGGACTTTTCGCCGCTGCCCTTGGTGTTGGCAATCAGTGTGTTTACCAGCTTCAAAATATCCTTTTCGTCGCGGAGATAGGCGAAAGGGTTGTATTTCATGCTCTTTTTGAAGTTAATGGTATTCAGCACCTTAATACGGTACGGCTCATAGACGATCTTTCCGTTTTTTCTAACGGGCTTTCCGTCCTCGCCCAGCTTCGGACTGCCGCGCTCCAAGAGCTTGCCGCATTCGAGCAGGAGAGTACCTTTCGGGTCAGACACGAGATAGCTGCTGTGCATCTGCATCAGGTTGGGTTTGACGAAAAAGCGGGTTTTGCCGCTTCCGCTGCCGCCCACCACCAGCACGTTTTTGTTCCGTGCGTACTTCGGCTGCTTCGGGCGGCTGTTCATCATCAGCCGTTCCGTGGCGGTCAACAGCATATTGTTTTCAAACTTGGGATCGACAAAGGGCTTGATGTCCTTTTCGTTTCCCCATCTCGCGCTGCCGTACTCTACGCCACGGCGATATTTCTTCGCATTTTTGCCTTTGACGTAAACAACAAGCCGGATCAGTGCCGCGCCCATCACGCCCACAAGTAAATCTGCGGGGTGCAGGCTCGGCGCGAATGAGGAAAAGGCAGCGGCAAAGCCGTCACCAATGGAAAGCAGCTTGCCGGAGAGGTCAGCCCCCGGCGCAAGCCGCACCGCCTGTCCCACTTTATCAAAGAGAAAGACAAAGAGCAGATAAGGCAGATTGGGAAGTATCAGCTTTTTCAGATTTATGCTTTTCATCGCTCAATGCCCCCTCTTGTCTGATTTTTCACCTTTTGGCGGTCAGCGTTAAGCTGCTTCGACTTGTCCTTAAAGGCGGCTAACGCCTTGCGGATCGAGGGCTTTTGTTCCCGTGTCAGCTTCTTTGCGGAAAACTCCTTAAAAGCTGCGGTCAGAATATCAGCGTCCCGCCCCTTGAAAAACACAAGGTAGCGGGGCGGGCTTTCCGTCGCGTCCTTTTTCAGCGCAAAGTCAACACCGTATTTCTTTGCCGTACTCTCAAAGGCTTTGATATTGCGGTCAGTGATTTCGATGCTGCTTACGCCTGCGTTCTGCTTCATAAGCTGTTTTAGGGTCTGCTTGCCGTGGTGCTGCACCGGCTTATCCAACTGCTTTTTGATTTGTGAAAGCATGAAGCGAATGGATTTTTGCAGCATTTCGGCGGTGAGCTTGGTCGTCCTTATGGATAAGGCGATGACTTTTTCGTTGATTTCATCTTGCATTTACCGTCCTCCTTTCGCGGTGATATGTGCTGCGCCGCTTTTAGGCGCAAAAAATGGGCGTCCGCTGCCTGCGCCGCCCCGCTTAAATCCGCACCAGTAAGCCGTTCAAGTCCTCGGCGCGGACACCCGCAAGATACCAGTTGTCGCCGTACTCCATGCGGGTCGGCTTCCACTTGCCGCCTGTGAATACCTCCAAGCACTCGCCGCAATGCAGCCCGCCGTAGTAATCGGCAAGGTCAAAGCGGATGTCGTAACGGTCGGCGGTTTCGTCAAAAAACAATGCGCCCTGCTTCATAGTGCGTCCTCCTTTGGTTTTACAGGCTTTCGCCCTCGTTGTAGGTGTAATTGGGAATACCGTTTTTCTTTGGCTTGCCCCAATCGGGCTGCGCCATATCGTGAGCGACAAGAGAGGTATAATAGCTGTCAATGGTGGACGGGGCATTGAACAACACCGCCCGTAGATACTGCTTGATATTGCGGATCTTCGAGGTGTTCTCCCGCATACAGTCAAGGACAAATTCAATATGGCTGCTCGTCAGCTTCAAAAACTTGCTTTTGACAAGCTCTGCCGGATAGTCGTCCCCGGCGATGCGGAGCGTCTTTCTCGCTGTGCATACCGTTTCCAGTATGAGGTCAACGATTTCGTCCAATCGGTCTTTATCCATGTGCGGGTCCTGTATGAGAATGTCATACTCGATATTGTCCTTGATGATGTCCCGGTAAATCTCTACTGCGCTCTGCGTTTTCGCTTCCGTTCCTTTCCGTTCCGGCTCTGCCGCGTCCTCTGTGAAAGGTGAGGGGTAAGGGGAAAGGATAGGAATGGAATGGGTATTTGATATATCCGTATTTGATTTCTCTTTTTTTGATAAATCAGTTCTTGATATATCTTTATTTAATTGCGTTGGATTTTCCAACGTAGGGTTTTCCAACATAGGTTTTTCCAACGTTGGATTATCCAATGTTGGATTTTCCAATGTAGGTAAATCCGATACAGGTGGCTGCGGCTGCTCGTAAATGATATAGTCTGCGCCCCGCAAGCGTCCTTTCTCGTCGCGTTCGCGGCTGCGGACGATATACCCGGCTTTTTCAAGCTCTCGTACCGCTTCGCGTATCGCGTCGATTTTCTCCCGGTTGATGTGGGACAGCCCCGCAAGGGTATAGTCCCAGTTGTCCGGCAGGGACAGCATTTGCGAAAGCAGCCCCTTTGCTTTCAAGGTCAAGCCCCTGTTGCGTAGATGGTGGTTGCTCATTACGGTATAGCCGCGGTTTCGTTCCACACGGAAAACTGCCATTGTTCATCACTCCTTTGCTGTGGTTTTGTTACGCAGTAGAAGCGCGTTTTTAAGGGAAAAGGTATAAACACCTTACCTCGTCAAAACCGCGCCCCAAAAGCCGCTTGCTGCAAGGCTTTTTCCGGCTCTACTGCGTAACATAAGGGCATGAAAAAAGCGGCGTTTCTGTTCTCCCTGTGTGGGAGTGAGAAACGCCGCCTGTGCGGTACGCTTATGTTTTGGAAATAGCTTGTCCTATCGTTTTTTGATGATATGTTGTTCTTACGCAGTCGTACCATCCGCCGCAAGGTCCTCGGTGAGGTCACTTATAGTGTCGCCCGTGCTCTGGATATAAGCGGCGGTGAACGGCACTCCCGCAGCTGAGGCGGGATAAACACCGGCAGTGTGGTCAACGAAATATGCGTCGAAGCCCGAGCGCTTTATCTCATCCTCGGTGAGATTTCTCGTGAGCTGATAGACTATCGCGCCGATCATTTCGAGATGCCCAAGTTCCTCGGTCCCTATATCCGTCAGCAGTCCTTTCAGCTCGTCAAACGGCATTGTAAAGCGCTGGCTGAGGTAGCGCAGCGAAGCGCCGAGCTCGCCGTCGGGGCCGCCGTACTGACTTATAATGAGCTTTGCATAGAGCGGATTCGGGTTCTTGATCTTAACGGGGTATTGAAGTTTTTTCTCATAACTAAACATCAGCAGCCACACTCCTCATATTCCCACGGCCACGGCCCTTTGAGCCATTCGACGCCATGACCCTCCGAAGTTGTCAGCGGGTAGAATTCATCTTCAAACGCTTTTCTCATTGTGCGGTACCTTGCCTCTATGCGGTTATGCTGCTCGACCATACGGATATCCCGCGGGTGGGTATCGAGATAAAGGTGCATCTCCCAGAGGGTGAACTGCACGGCGCTGAGCCGCATGAGCGCTGTCTCACGTTTATTCATTTGCAGCACTTCCCTGCGAACGGTTTGCTGAGCACGGGGAACAGAGTGCCGCACTCGAGCGCCTTCATCTCGTCAAACATGGTGGTATCGGTCTGCATAGGCACATAAAGCATCGCTACGGTATAATCCGACGGCAGCGGCGAAACAGTGCAGGAGCACGGCTCCGAAGGGGTCTGGCGGCGCTGAGGATAGCGGTAGCCTGCGTAATCGGCCATATATATCATTCCTTTCGTTCTTGAGGACGGTGTATCCTCTGATACATAATATGCCGCAGGCTGTTTTTTGACATAGATGCAAAAGAGCGCCCGCGGCTGCGAGCACTCCCGAATCAGTATTTATATTCTGTATATCAGCGTGGGGTCGACATTGCCGCTCGAGGTATTGCGGATAAGCTCATCCGCCTTTGCGGGGTCGGCAACGCTGAGCACCATTATCGCCTTGCCCTGCTCTCTCGAAACGCAGGCATACATATATTTGACCTCTATGCCGTTGTCGGTGAGGATCCTCAGCGACTCGGAGAAGCCGCCGGGTCTGTCGTCTATGGCGACGACGAGCGCGTCGGTGACCTTACAGATGACGCCCGATTCACCGAGAGCATTTTTTGCCTTGACTGGGTCGCTGACTATCATCCTAAGGACTCCGTATTCATCGGTATCCGCAAGCGAAAGCGCCGAGATATCAATGCCGTTCTTTGCGAGCACTTCGGCGGCCTCCGAGAGCCTGCCGGGCTTGTTTTCAAGGAAAACCGAAATCTGTTTAACTAACATTTTATGCCCTCCTGTCAAATCTTTCGCTTATCTATAACTCTCTTGGCCTTGCCCTCACTGCGGGCGATGGACTTCGGGTTGACAAGGTGAACCCTGACGCCGAGGCCGAGCACGGAGCGGAGCTTCTCGGTGATGCGCTTCTCGACGACGTTGATGCTCTTGATATCGTCGGAGAACATGCTCTCGCTCATCTCAACATCGAGGTCGAAGGTATCGGTATTGTTGACCCTGTCAACGGTGATAATGTAATTCGGGGTTATCTCGCCGCTGTTGAATTCAAGCAGCACGCCCTCTATCTGAGACGGGAAGACGTTGACGCCCCTGATTATCAGCATATCGTCGCTCCTGCCGCTTGGCTTATTCATGCGGACATGGGTGCGCCCGCACTCACATTTCTCATAATTAAGCGAGCAGATATCCCTCGTCCTGTAACGGATAACGGGAAAGCCCTCCTTGGTGATCGAGGTGAACACAAGCTCGCCGGTGCTGCCGTCGGGGAGCTGCTCGCCGGTATCGGGGTCGATGATCTCAACAATGAAATTATCCTCCCAGACGTGCATTCCCTTTTGGCACTCGCATTCGCAGGCAACGCCCGGGCCCATTATCTCAGAGAGGCCGTAGATATCGTAAGCCTTTATATGCAGGGTATTCTCTATCTCACGGCGCATATTTTCGCTCCACGGCTCCGCGCCGAAGATACCGACCTTCAGTGAAAGCTGATCGATAACGCCGAGCCTCTCCGCCTCCTCCGCAAGATACATCGCATAGGACGGAGTGCAGCAGATAGCGGTGGCTTTAAAGTCGATGAGAGTCTGTATCTGGAGCGCCGTGTTGCCCGAGGACATCGGGATAACGGTGGCGCCTATCCTCTCGGCACCGGCATGGAGGCCGAAGCCGCCGGTGAAAAGACCGTAACCGAACGACACCTGAATGATATCGTCTTTACCGAGACCAATGCCGTTGAGCATTCTTGCAACACACTCTGCCCACATGCCAAGGTCATTATCGGTGTAGCCGACGACTATCCTCTTGCCCGTAGTGCCGCTTGAAGCGTGAACTCGCCTGATATTTGACATCGGCTCGGCAAAGAGGCCGTATGGGTAGTAATCGCGCAGATCTTTTTTATATGAAAACGGGAGCTTTGGAAGATCCTCGATGCCATGGATATCCTCGGGTTTGAGGCCCTTCTCATCCATACGGTTACGAAAGCATTCCACTCTCTCATACATTCTTTTGACCTGCCACACAAGGCGCTCACTCTGAAGCTTTTTGATATCCTCGCGGGGCATCGTCTCGATTTCCGGTGTTCTGACAGACATATGCTTATTTCTCCTTGGATTTTTTCTTTCTGTTGCCGAGGCTGAGGAATACGCCGAGGGCGACCGACAGGGCGGCTGCCATCATCACCTGATACTCGCTCGGGAGCATGAAAGTGACGGTGTGCGCAGGTATCCAAAACAGCGGCACGGTCTTGAGCAGCGTGAAGCCGACGAAAGCCGACCAGTCAATCGAGCCTATAACGCTTTTCAGTGACGAATCCGCCTTTTTGCTGCGGAGCTCGAGCCATTTATCGCTGCACTTGTGGACTGCCATAAAAGTCGGGCCGAATGATGTATTCATCATCACGCTGGTGTAAAGCGCTCTGAGGAAGCTGCTGTCCCCGCCCGGGAGCAGCCCCGACGCCATCATCTGAGCGGCGGCGACGGAGAAAACCTTCATCATAAAGGTTATCCAAACACCGATAAATCCCCAAATGACGAAGCGGGCAGCTATCTTGACGGGTACTGTCGGCGCGGAATTCGCAATATAAGCCGCTATCAGCTCGCCCGCCGTGGCAAGCAAAGCGAATTTTGCAAAGCCCATTAAATACGGATGAGCGCCCGAGAGGGATTTGAACACCGCTCTCGACTGCGGGATAACGAGCACGACGGCAAAGAGCAATATCGCAGCCGTTATGTAGCCGATTATCGCCGCTTTTTTTGCTGTGCTTTCTTTTTTACTCATATTTTTTCCCTCATCAGCAGCCGCAATTGTATCCGAGCTCAAACGCCTTGAGGTTGAGGTCAAGGAACTTTGCGGGGACGGTGTCCTTTATGGTCTGTATCCAAACTTCCTTTGAAATATCGCTGCTGCGGGCGAGCACGCCGATGAGCACGACATTGACTGCTTTTGCGGAGCCTGCTTCGAGGCTGAGTGAGAGAGCGTCAATGGCTATCACCTTTGCCTTTGCGGCCATATCGGCGACCAGCCCGTCGGGGTATTCAGCCTCGCCTGTGATAACAGGCATCGGGGCTATCTCGCGGTCATTGAGTATGACAGTGCCGCCCTCCTTGAGGTAGGGCAGCGCCCTTGCGGCTTCGAGCTTCTCAAAGGCGAGGATCATATCGGCCTCTCCCCTGTCGATTATGGGAGAAAAGACCTTGTCGCCGTATTTGACATAGGTCACGACGCTGCCGCCCCTTTGGCTCATACCGTGGACTTCGGAAACTTTAACGTCGTAGCCCTCGCTGATGACGGCGTTGCCGAGAATTCGGCTGGCAAGCAGAGTACCCTGCCCGCCGACGCCGACTATCATTATATTCTTTGTATTCTGCATATCATTCATCCTCCTTGCTTATCGCACCGAACGGACAAACGCCGACGCAAAGGCCGCAGCCGTTGCACTGATTCTCGTCTATCTTAACGCAGCCGTTGTCAACCGAAATCGCGGGGCAGCCGAGCTTCATGCACTTCTTGCATTTGCGGCATTTCTCGGCGTCCACGGCGCAGTGACCGGTGTATTTGACGGTCTTGAGCAGAGCGCAGGGTCTCTGAGCGATTATGACCGACGGCTCGTCCGCAGCAAGCTCCTCCTTGACGGCGGCTTCAAAGCCCTTGAGGTCAAACGGATCCTCAACTCTGACTCTGCGCACACCGACGGAATGGCAGAGAGCCTCAAGATCGACCTGAACGGTCGGCTCCTTGCGGATTGTGAAGCCCGTGGTGGGGTTATCCTGGTGGCCTGTCATGCCGGTGATGGAGTTATCGAGGATGATAACGGTATTGTTGCCTTTATTGTAAACGATGTCGATAAGACCTGTTATGCCCGAATGGATAAAGGTCGAATCGCCGATAACGGAGACGAGCTGCTTTGAGAAATCGCGGCCTCTAGCCTTGACCATGCCGTGGGCGGCGCTGACGGAGGCACCCATGCAGATAGTGGTATCAACGCTCTTGAGCGGTGCGACTGCGCCGAGGGTATAGCAGCCGATATCGCCCGATACGGTGAGCCCGAGCTTTGAGAGCACATAGAACGTGCCTCTGTGGGGGCAGCCCGCGCACATGACGGGAGGTCTCTTTGGCAGCGGCAGAGGCTCTGCGGCGGCGGTCTCCTCGCCGAGAACGACTTTAGCTATCATATTTTGGCTGTATTCGCCGAGCAGGGTGAAGTGATCCTTGCCCCTGACCTCAATTCCGAGGGATCTGACGAATTCCTCGATAAAGCCGTCAAGCTCCTCGATAACATAGAGCGTATCGACCGAGGCGGCGAAATCCTTTATCAGCTTCTCGGGCAGCGGATAAACCATGCCGAGCTTCAGATAATTAACCTTATCGCCGAGAGCGTCCTTGGAGTAAACATAAGAGACGCCCGAGGTGATAACGCCTATCCTGCTGCCGTTATCCTCAACGGTATTCAGTTCACATGTCTCGGCAAACTCGGCGAGCTTCCTGCTCCTCTCCTCGACCACGACGTGGCGGCCGATGGCGTTTGCGGGCATCATAACATTCTTCGCGATATTCTTAACATAGGGTTTAAGCTCGATATTCTCAGGCTCATGCAGCTCAACAAGGCTCTGCGAATGCGAAACTCTCGTTGAAAGCCTGATGAATACGGGCGTGTCATATTCCTCACTGAGCGAGAAGGCGAGCTTCGTGAAGTCACGGCATTCGCCCGAATCCGAAGGCTCGAGCATCGGTATCTTCGCCGCCTTTGCATAGTGGCGGGAGTCCTGCTCATTCTGAGACGAATGCATTCCGGGGTCGTCGGCGACACAGAATACAAGACCTGCATTAGCGCCTATATAGCTGACGGTAAAGACGGGGTCGGCCATGACGTTGAGGCCGACGTGCTTCATGCAGCTCATCGCCCTGCCGCCCGCTATGGAAGCACCTATCGCAGTCTCGGCGGCTACCTTCTCATTGGGCGCCCATTCAACATAGACGTCCTCATATTGAACCATGCTCTCGGTTATCTCGGTGCTCGGGGTGCCGGGGTAAGACGAAACGACTCTAACGCCCGCCTCATAGGCTCCCCTCGCTACGGCAGCGTTGCCGAGCATCAGCTTTTTCATATATATCATCCTTCCTTGATCTCGTTCTCTTTGGCTACAAGGCCGTCGGCGCAATATCTCTTACGCAGCAGCGGCTTCTCTATCTTGCCCGTCGGGTTTCTCGGCACATCGGCAAAGATTATCTTCCTCGGGCGCTTGTATCTCGGCAGGTCGAGGCAGAAGTCGTTGACCTCCTCCTCTGTGAGGCTCGCGCCATCCTTGACCTGAATTATCGCCGCGGAAATCTCGCCGAGCCTGCGGTCGGGCAGGCCTATGACCGCCACGTCGCTTATCGCATCGTTGCGGCGCAGGAAATTCTCTATCTGAACTGGGTAAATATTCTCGCCGCCCGAGATGATGACGTCCTTCTTCCTGTCAACAAGATAAATGAAGCCGTCGTCGTCCTCGATAGCCATGTCGCCCGTGAAGAGCCAGCCGTCCTCAAGGACCTCTTTTGTGGCCTCCTCATCATTATAATAGCAAAGCATCACGCCGTCGCCCTTAACGGCAAGCTCGCCGACCTCGTTTTTGCCAACGGGCTGCCTGTGCTCATCGACTATCATGGTCTGCCAGCCATAGCCCGCCTTGCCGATAGCGCCGACCTTGTCGATATTCTCAACTCCGAGGTGGACGCAGCCGGGGCCTATGGATTCGCTCAGGCCGTAGTTGGTGTCATACAAATGGTGCGGGAATATGCTCTTCCAGCGCTTGATAAGGCTCGGCGGCACGGGCTGAGCGCCGATATGCATCAGTCTCCATTGGTCGAGCTTATAATCTTTAAGGTCTATCTCGCCCGAGTCGATAGCGTCAAGGATATCCTGCGCCCACGGCACGAGCAGCCAGACTATCGTGCACTGCTCCTCGGAAACGGTGTTGATTATCCATTTGGGATCCGTGCCTTTAAGGAGCACGGCCTTGCCGCCGACAAGGAAGCTGCCGAACCAATGCATCTTGGCGCCCGTGTGATAGAGCGGCGGTATGCAGAGAAAAACGTCGTCCTTGGTCTGCCCGTGGTGCGCCTGCTCGGTCTTGGCGGCGTGCATGAGCGCACGGTGCGAATGAAGTATCGCCTTCGGGAAGCCTGTAGTACCCGACGAGAAATAAATTGCGGCGTAATCGTCGTCGGTCAGCTCGACCTTCGGCGCCTTTGAGCTGCAATACGTTACGAGCTTGTCATAGCTCTCGGCGTAGGCGGGGCAATCCTCGCCCGCATATATCCACATCTTGATACGCTTGACCTTGTGGCATATCTCCTCAACTCTGCCGACGAATTCGGGGCCGAAAACGATATATTCGGAGTCGGATTTATTAAGGCAATAGGCTATTTCATCGGCGGTGTAGCGGAAATTCAGCGGCACGGCGACCGCGCCCGCGCGCAGGATGCCGAAATAGATGGGCAGCCACTCAAGGCAATTCATCAGCAGTATTGCTACCTTATCGCCTTTCTTTATTCCTCTCGAGAGGAGAAGGTTTGCAAAGCGGTTTGATTTCTTTTGAAACTCGCCCCAGGTGATCTCTTTCCTGTAAGTCTCCGCTGCGGTGGACTGGGTGAGGGCGAATTCACGCCAGGTCATGTTTCTGTTATCCTCGAGCTTCGGGTTTATCTCCACGAGGCTCACGTCGTTTGGATAAAAGTCCGCATTTTTAGTCAGAATGTCGGTGATAGGCATTTCTTCTGCTTCCTTTCTTTGTCGGAGAGACAATAAAAAAGCGCCCTCCGAGCTTAATGCTTCCAGAGGGCGGATATACCGCGGTACCACCTCAATTTACCTCTGCCTCACGGCAGAAGCCTTGACAAGTGACAATCTCACTTTAAGACTGTAACGGGTCTTACCCGGCGACTCTTAATGACCCGAGGGCGTTCGGAGCGCAACTGGCGGGGAGTAATTCACTCATGCAACGACTGCCGCCTTGCACCGACCGACGGCTCTCTGAGAATCCTTTTGCACGGCTACTTGAGCCCGCTCATAGCGTTTTTGACTTATTATCGCCTATATTAACATAAATCGAGCGGCTTTTCAAGGGCTTTTGCGAAAAAAGTTCAGCGCTTTTTGGTGCTGAAGCGACGGTTGAATTTTGCCAAACGGTTTGCTATAATACATTATATAGTTCAAAACCGAACGGAGGCAGACAATGAAGACCGTTAACGCCGATATTTACCTTATCCGCCACGCCCAATCACGCGAGAATTCGGGCGAGGAATATATGCCGGAATTCACTATAGACGACGCCCCTCTGAGCGAGTTGGGCAAGAAACAGGCGCAGGCTCTGGCCGAGAGATTTGAACCGGGCGACATTGACATGATATTCTCGAGCACCCTCATACGCACGGCGCAGACTATGCAGCCGACCGCAAGGAAGCTCGGCAAGCCGATAATAATGCTGCCCGAGCTTATGGAGGCGGAGACCCTCGTGCGGGGCACGCCCCGTGAGAAAGTAAAGCTGCTCATACCCGAGGCCGTCACGCCTGACGAGGATGTATTCCTGCCCGACCCCGAATCCCCCGAGCAGATGACCGCAAGAGCCGAATCGGCGATAAAAAAGATACTTGATATGGGCGGCGACGGCTGCCGAGTGATAGCCGCAAGCCACCACGATTTCTTCGGATACCTCATCAGAGCCGCGCTTGGGCTTGGGCTGCCCGCAACGATACGCTGGAGCGCGCTGAACTGCTCCGTAACGCATATCAGGCTTCGTGAGAACAGACTGCCCGAGGTCATGTATTCAAACGATATTTCACATCTTAAGGATATGGAATGAATTCCTCACGGCAAATTGCCGTGTTGCACAGATATTCGCCACGTTTTTTATAAATACGGTCAATTGAAAAATCCACCCGATTATTGTATAATCATTCTATATCTTTTCGGCGTAAAGCCGTAGAATTCGGAGGTAAGAGATTGAGTAAGATATTAAAAAATGCAAATCCCGAATGGGTAACTTCAAAGCAGGAGAGGATGAATTATTACCTCTATTTCTGCGGTCAGAACGTCATCTATGCCCTTGTAAGCACTTATCTTGTAACATTTCTGCTCTTCCAGGGCGTTGACCCCGCCAAATCCGCAGCGGTCATGCTGGCGGTCAAGATCTGGGATGCCGTGAACGACGCGATATTCGGCTGCATATTTGACAAGGTTCATTTCAAAAACGGTCAAAAATTCATACCCTGGCTGCGTATCTCCCTGCTCGCGATACCCATCACCACCGTTTTGCTCTTCTTTATCCCGAAGAATAACGGCTCCAACGAAATGCTTCAGCTCGCATGGTTCGCGATAGCCTATGTCCTTTGGGATACGGCATACACCCTTTGCGACGTGCCCATTTTCGGCTATGTCACCGCAATGAGCAACAGGCTCGACGAGAGGACCTCGCTGATGTCCTACAAGAGCATTTGGGCGGGCGTCGGCACTGCGCTTGCGACCGTCGTCGGCACTATCTTCGTCAACCAGCAGTTCGGCCTCTCCTATAAAGTGGTCGCAATAGTCTGCTCCGTTATCGCCCTCGCAACGATGGCTCCCATCTGCTTCAAGGGCAAGGAGCGCTACAGCGGCGAGAACGACGAGAATTTCACCGTCAGGAGCATGTTCAAGTACCTGTTCTCAAACAAGTATCTGCTTATCTACTATATCGGCTACTTCTTCTTCAGCGCCCTGAATGTTTCGGCAAGCCTCAATCTCTTCGTATCCTATTATCTCTTCCACAATGAGAATTTCAGCCTCTTTGTCGGCGCCCTTTCGGTCGTGCCCATGCTGATATTCTCCGTGCTCGTGCCGAAATTCATCAAGCGCTTCGACAAGATGAAGATATACCTCGCCTGCACCGCCGCGTCGGCTCTGCTCGGCCTTATCACCTGGCTTGTCGGCTACAATAACATAATCATCTTTGCGATCCTCACCGTGCTCAAAAATATCCCCGGCGGCATCTCGGGCGTTATGCTCTTTATGTTCACCCCCGACTGCGCCGAATACGGCAAATTCAAGACCGGCATCGACGCAAAGGGCATCACCTTTGCGATCCAGACCTTCATGGTGAAGCTCACCGCCGCCGTCTCCTCCGCCCTGCCGCTGACGCTCCTGAGCTTCTTCAAGTGGAGCACCGTCAAAGCGGAGAGCTTCCAGGAGCTTCAGGCGAACCCCGTTATTCAGTCCGAATACACCCTCAACGGCCTTTGGTTCATCTACACGATGCTGCCAGTTATCGGCCTTGTCATCGCCGGCGCGATCTGGTACTTCTATAGGCTGAAGGATAAAGACGTGCAGCTCATGACCGACTGCAATATCGGCAAAATCTCGAGAGAAGAAGCCCTCGCAGGCCTCAGCATAAAAAACGAATTCACCGAAAATTAAGCATAATTCAAGCCTCCCGTATCGCTCGGGAGGCTTATTTTTGTGTAAAGAACGGGAGCCGAGCCAATGCCCGACCCCCTGCCGCAAAGCTGTAGCTTTACTTATTTTATACCGTTTTCATAAGCCTCGATCATCTTCTTAGGCATTTGACCCGTAGGAACAAGTGAATTTGCCCTGTTTTTAAGGCGATTCAGGTATTTTTCGCTGCTATCACCCGTGAAAATCCTGACATCCAGTCTCATTTTGTTCTTCTCGACCGGCGTGATAAGAATTTTGTCAACAAAGGTGTCGATAAACTCTTTTGTCACCACGCCGTCGACTATATTTCGCTCTGCCGCTCTCATTGCGGCTCGTATCTCATCCATATGGCGCTTGAATTCATCGCTTGAATCCCTGCGGCTTCTAAGCTCCGAAAGCTCCTGCTCGGCGGCCTCGATATCCTTGTTGCATTGAGCAGCCATATCTCTGAAATCCGTATCCGAAATATTGCCCTCGGTAACAAGCTCGAGCAGCTTCTGTTTTTTCTTTTGTGACGATGCGATTTTCGCTTCCTGTGATTCGATCCGCCTTTGCAGGCCGCCGTCATCTCTCAGCGAATTATACATCCGCTCATATTCGCCGATCATTTTTTCTGAATCGCTGTAATTATCGCGAAACACTTCAAAAAGAACCGACGCGATCTCGCTCTCATAAATCACAAACGACTCGCATGAATCGCTGCCGTTATTTTTCTTGCTCGAGCAAACCCAGCTGCTGTCCTTCCGACCCTGCCTGTCAGCTGACGCACGGCGATAATACGGGGCTCCGCAGCAGGTGCAAAACAGCTTGCCTGTCAGCAGATTAGCGTGATTGCAGATGTTCTTGCGATTTTTCACATCATCGCTGCGGCGTTTTAAGATGAAGTTTGCCTGATCCCAAAGCTCCTCAGAAACGATAGCGGGCACTATCTCCCCCGTTTCATCCTTAAACATGACCCACTCCTCCGGGGGCAGGAACTTTTGCTTCTTTGTAAACATATCGACCACTTTGACCTTGTTCCCGACATAGTATCCCTTGTACTTCGGGTTTGAGATCAAGTTTGACATTGTGGTGTGCGATATCTTTTTGCCGTTGTTATTGCGGTAACCCTTCTCCCAAAAGACATTCTCGATCTGCTTCATTGAGTATTTGCCCGTGGCGTATAATTCAAACAGCTCGCGCACCATAACGGCTTGCTCCTCGTCAATAACAAGCCTTTTATCCTTCTTCCGATACCCGAAAATTCGGCTGTTGCCTATAACAACGCCGTTTTTAATAGCTTGCTGTTGACCGAACTTTACACGGCTTGACAGCTTTCTCAATTCATCCTGCGCGATCGACGACATTATGGAGAGTCTCAGCTCGGAATCCTCATCAAATGTGTTGATGTTGTCATTCTGAAAGAACACGCCCACTCCGCACGATAAAAGCTGCCTCGTGTATTGGATCGAGTCAAGGGTATTTCTGGCGAAACGAGAAATCTCCTTTGTGATCACAAGGTCAAAATTGTCGTCTGCCGCATCGTCTATCATTCGGTTGAAATTCTCACGGTGCTTTGTGGAGATGCCGGAGATGCCTTCGTCAACATACCCGGCGACAAAAGACCATTTTGCGTTTCTTTTGATAAACTCCTCATAATAGCTCACTTGGTTATCCAGAGAATTAAGCTGTTCATCCGTCTCCGAAGAAACTCGGGCATAATATGTTACCCTCAGCGGGATATCATAAATCGACTTTGTCCGCAGCATTTGGCGAACCTCATGTATATCCAAACCACTTCCTCCTTTCACGGTAGATTGACGATCCGAATCGTTAAAAACAAGTCACCTATATTATACGTCAACTCGGAATTTAATCAAGTCAAAGCGCATGATTACCATTTTTTACATCTGCGTTTTGCCGTTACGGAAATGAGCTGCCGCAATAAAAGCGGCAGCTCTTTCAAGCATAAACTTCAAACACCTCTCCGCCGAATGAGCAGAATGCAAAACGACGGATGTAATGTTTAATGCGGAATTTTTGATCGATCGCCTTCTCCATTTCGATTTCTATGTGGCTTTCTTTGAGGTGTACTCCTTTATTTTAAGGCGCATTTTATTCCTCTCATCCTCGGTTATGAATCCCTTCTCGTACAGCGTGTCATTATAATACGAAAGCCACAGCTGCTCAAAAGTATTCTGTTTTGTTTTTTGAATCATTTGTCGCCTCCGTTATTTTTCTACGCTTAAAGCAGGTAATTCTTCTGTCATATCGAGAGCGGCGGATGCCACTAAATTTTACCTTCTGATTTTATTATTGTTGAGTATGCCGCAAATATTCAATGATGCAGAAGTGGCCGATTCGCGGTTTTTACCGCAGATTACTTATTGACTTTCCGTTCAATGTGCTGAAAAACGGTATGGCTGATAACGGTTTCACGATAGCATCCTGTTGCCGCCTTGCGTTCGGGCTTGGCACGGCCGACACCCATCATTGCAGCAAGATCGTCACCGTAAATACACCATTCACGGCCGTTTTTGAATGCGTTGATCGTGCCGTCCTTACAGTGCCTTATGACCGTCGCATAACAGAGACCGGTTAATTCGGCAGCTTTCTTAGCGCTCAGAATGAACGGCGGGGGCACAAGCTCATCCGCATCATTTATTCTAATCGAATTATACATACCACGGCTCCTCCTTTCTTTCAAGATTTGGCTTACTTGCAGGGACAAAGCGCTTGACTTTGTTGATTGTCCTGTAAGTCAGCTCTTTTTGAGTCAGATAGCAGCCGCCGCTGAGACCGACGGTTGCATCCCAATCAGGATTACAACGGCCTGTAAGCGGCTGACCGATTGACTCAAAAAAGTCGGCTATCTGCTGCGTCGACGAACTGTTCAGGAAAAAGAAGTGATTGAGCACTACATTTCCTTTGTCGTTCTCTATCGAAAGCAGCAGTTTAGCTACGGGGCACGATTTGGAGTTTTCAGAGCCTTGATATCTATCCATGTTAACTCCCAAAACTCTGAATGAATAATACCCTTCATTGAGAAGAATAAACTTATCCTTTCTCTCAGATACCGAGCTGAAATCCAGCTCATCATCGACTGTGATTGATAAAAAATCTTTCATTTTATTGTCACCTCGTATAATAAAGTAGTAGTTTTTTATGTCCCTCTCCAAGGACGATAGAGTCACGGGTCGATGTCGATACAAACCGCTTTTCGCCCCGTCGCTGAAAGTATGTAAGATTTGGTTTTAATTTTTGCATCAATCGGCAAAATGCATAGTCAAGGCATCAATAACGGCATGTTGCAGTCAAAAAGGTCAATACACTTTGTTATGCATATCAATGCCATATCCTCGCAACAATTGACCATTGTTAGGCAAGCTATGAAGCAAAACTTCCGAAGCAAACTTAGGCAACTGCTGCAATTCAGTCTCCAAAACCGCCGAAGAGGCAACGCGAAGGCAGGCACACGCAGGCTTAGATAGGCAGCGACAGACTTTAGCATCACAACTGCAATATCCTTGAAGGCAGACAAAGGCAGTCACAGGCAAATAACTATCCTTACTTAGGCAAACATATGCAGTAGGCAAATTAAAGCATTAAATGCAAACAATAATGCAATAAAGAATGCAAACTAATGCATATATAATATCTATTTTAATGTTGTTTAGTTGTTACGGATAGTCTCTGCACGTTGCCTTGCGGCAAACCCCGAGTATTAATCGGGATTCACCGCATAAGCAATAAAGAAGGAAAATAAAGAAAGGGTCATTTAACTACGCACAGCGAAACCTCAGTCGGTTTTGATCCGTTTCACATATCGCAATTGTGTAGATCGTATCATCATCGCAATAGCTGATAGTCACGCCTTCGCTGTCTATGCCTGTGTAATTGATTATGAATACGTGATCGTAGATCGTTTGACCGCCGGTAAAGCCCGTCAGCAATAATTCTCTGTAATTGGCTTTCACGCGGCACAGCCCCTTAGGATCCAGCTTTTTCATAACTATGCCTTGCTCCGAGAGCATGGCAAGCGTAAAACCGTCACCGGTGTCGATTATCGCCGCCACCCATTTCCGTATGTCGTCATCGCCGACCCTCATAAACCGTATCCCGTTGCCGGCGGGGTCCATTTCAATAAAATAATCGTAATCCTCTCCTATGAGCAGCATTTCTTTGTACAGCATAAGATCAACTCCTTTTCTTTGATTTTTTGTTTTTGTTGTTGTTTTTCTTCCGATTCCGCTTGTTTTTCTTGCCCTTGACCTTCGGCGGCTTAGTGGGCCAATACCTTTCGCATTTGGTTCTTTTCGGCGGATACAGACCGAAATACATACAGTGAAGTATGCTGCCGTTGCGGTTCTCGCTGTGACGGCAACGAGCGCAGTCGCAGGGAATCTTATTGGGCTTTTTGATTCTGAAAACAGTGCTTGTGGGTGTACCAACCTTACCGGTTGACATAATCATCATTCCTTTCGTTAAAAATTTTAAATTTTTCATTTAGAATTAATTCAATACCGTAAAAGCCGTAAGTCGATATTATCTTCCGCCGTCGGACGGTTCCCGAGCGGCTAAAATCACAGGCCTTTGCGGGTGCGGCGGACGGTGATAAGCCTCCTTTCTTTTTCGACTCGCAAAAAGTATGTAAGATTTGCTCCGCGTTTTCTGCCTTAGAAGGACAAGCGGGTGAATATTGCCGTTTTGTCCCGGCAAAGAAAGTATGTAAGATTACCGAGCGCATAAAAGTTTCTGAACAGCAAAAGTCGAATCAAAGGCTTATCGGGCACTAACCATAAATTACAGAAGGGACGAACTAACCCGTCCATAGTCGGTCACACAGCCGTCGCGGCTCCGCAGGGTCGTTTAACCGAACCCCACAGAGCCCGACATTGCCGTTACGGTGGCTTCAATCAATCACCGCCTCTGTACACAATTTTCTTGCCTTCTGTTACCCACTCCTGTCATTTAAGATGTTCCGGCGTGTAAGAGAAGCCGCCGATCCTCTGCCGCGCTTCATACCGCCTCACAACAAAAAGAACCACGGCAAGAGAATTAACTCCTGTCGTGGTTTTTATCATTGAAAGTATGTAAGATTAGGTGCGGCGGTAATTAGCGGAATCGAATAGCAATAGATATCATATTTTATATAAATGCGATACACCTATGCTCACTATTTCTGATTCGTTTTATTTGCTATAAAAGCGGTCCGTTGTCTAAAAGAGGCACCTAAAGCCACAGCCAAAAGGAAAATAATGCATTTCCATATTTTCGACACGCATATAAGCATGAATTGATTAAGGCATCGTTTTAGGCGTAAAAAATGCCCTACAGCAAATTTGTTGTAGGGCATTCAATGTTACAGATACAAAACTCAAACTTCCATGTTATCGGTCCACAACTCGCACTGTGTCATAACAGTTTGGACCGCGTCCTCCATCCCTTCAGGAGGGTACTTATGCTTCTTAAGCAACTTTTTAATTAGCATACGCATTCTCGCTCTTGCGGATTCTTTCTTTTGCCAGTCGATGGTACGATTCTTACGAAGGGTATCAGAAAGTTCTTTAGTTATAGCAATTAATTCATCGTTTTCATAAAAATCTTTTATTGCTTGCGGCTTGGTAAGCGCATCATAAAACGCAAGCTCATCAGCGTTTAAGCCAAGCTCTTTTCCCTCGTCTTTTGCTGCAGCAATCTGCTTTGCGAGCTTCATCATTTCATCAATAACCTGCTCATTCGTAAGCATACCATTAAGATAGGCGTTCATTGTTCGCTGCATTATCTCGCTGAACTTTTCGGATTTGACCACATTGGTTCTGCGATAAATCTGAACCTGCTCGGCAATCAACTTTTTCAACAATTCAACTGCAAGGTTCTTTTCCTTCATTCTTGATACTTCCTCAAGAAACTTTGGATCGAAAAGCGAAAATTCAGAGTTTACATCAGAAAAAAGATTTATGACGCCGTCACTTTTAATGCTTTGCTTCAAAAGCTCATTAATGCGCGCATTCATTTCAGGTAATGAAATCTTGCGATTTTCTCCTTGATTATTCAAACGAACAACAAGTACACGGACAGATTCGAAAAAGGCTGCTTCAAATCGCATTGCTTCATCAATCAACGACGAACACAGAGATAATGCCTGGTGCAGCATAAGTGCCTCTTTAAGGAATGCATCCCTTTTCTCTGCTAGATCACGATCCATAATAAAGTTTACTGCGCCACTTATTACTTTCGCCCTCTTAAGGTCAGAATCGGACATAAATTCTGAATAGTCATAGTGGTGGAAAATGACACGGCAATTATCAAGTTTCTCAAGAAACTTTGGATAAGCAACCTTAGACACATCGGTATCGCCGTAGTTCTTTCTATCTCGAACTGTATAGTCATTCATTGCCTGCTTCAGGGCAGAAGCTATGCCGACATAGTCCACAATAAGTCCGCCCTCCTTATCCCGGAATACGCGGTTAACACGGGCAATGGCCTGCATCAGGTTATAACCCTGCATAGGCTTGTATACATACATTGTTGCAAGGGACGGTACATCGAAGCCTGTCAGCCACATATCAACGACAATAGCTATTTTCAGTTGACTGTTATTGTCTTTGAACTTCTGTGCCAGTTCTTCTTTATGGTGCTTGTTGCCAATGACTTTGCGCCACTCTTCGGGGTCTTTGTTGCTCTCGGTCATGACCACTGCAACTTTTTCCGCCCAAGATGGGCGAAGTTCAAGAATGCGGTTATAGATCTTCAGCGCAATTGAGCGGGAATAAGCCACAATCATCGCTTTGCCGGTGAGCAGACTTGCACGATTGTTCTCATAGTGATCAAGTATATCACAAACCAATGAATTGATTGTTTGGTCATTTCCGAGAACTGCTTCCATTTGACCAAGCTGCTTTTTGCTTTTTTCGATTACTTGAGGATCGGCATTGTTCGCCATGATATCATATTCGGCATCAATAAGTCGCAGTGTCGGCTCGTCTAAGCGCAGCTTAATTACACGACTCTCATAGTATACCGGGCGTGTTGCACCATCTTCGACGGCCTGCGTCATATCGTAGATGTCAATGTAGTCGCCAAATACTTCCCGCGTGCTGCGATCTTTGGAGGAAATCGGCGTGCCGGTAAAGCCAATGTATGTAGCATTGGGCAGGCTGTTACGGATAACGCGAGCCGTACCGACAATACGCTTGGCTATTTCTTCGCCATCCTCATTTGTCGTGATTTTGATTTTTTCGGCAAGTCCATATTGACCACGGTGTGCCTCGTCAGCCATCACGATAATATTACGACGTTCGGAAAGCGGCTCGTGTGATTCCTCAAACTTTTGCATTGTGGTGAAAATAATACCGTTCGCCTGCCTGCCGGCAAGAAGATTTTTTAAGTTTTCACGACTTTCAGCATGAATCGGCTCTTGACGCAAAAATTCCTTACACTTGGCAAACTGACTGTAAAGCTGATCGTCGAGGTCGTTGCGATCAGTAAGGACAACGATTGTGGGGCTATTCAACGCTTCTTGCAGCAGATGAGCATAGAACACCATCGACAGCGATTTTCCACTGCCTTGCGTATGCCAAAATACGCCGCCCTTACCGTCGGTCACGGTTGCATGTTTGGTAGATTCAATCGCTCTCCTTACGGCAAAATACTGGTGATATCCGGCAAGTATTTTAAATCTATTTAATCCCTCATTGGAAAAGCAAATGAAATTTTTAATGATATCAAGCAAACGCTCTTTTTGAAAAAGGCCTTCAAAGAATGTATCAAACTGTGCATATTTGGTGTTTTCGTAGTTGCCATCTTTTGTTTTCCACTCCATAAAACGATCTTCGCCGGATGTGATCGTTCCCGCTTTGGAAGTAGATTGATCGCTCATAACGCAGATGGCGTTATAAATGAACATAGACGGTATTTCCTGCATATAGTTACGGAGCTGCCTATACGCTTCGGAAGCGTCCGTTTCTTCACGGGACGGAGATTTCAGCTCCACAAGAACAATGGGCAAGCCGTTGAGAAAGAGAATAACATCCGGACGCTTGTTACTGTTCTCAATGAAGGTCCATTGATTGGCAACGATAAAGGAGTTGTTCTCGGGATGGGTATAATCAGCAAGGTAAACGATAGCGGAACGCTCTTCGCCGTTTTCTAAATATCGAACAGGAATGCCACTTTGCAAATACTCCATAAACTCGGCGTTCTTCTGCACAAGCTCGCCATTTTCAAAGTTGCGCAGCTTGAATAGTGCATCGTTAATGGCGTCAGCAGGTAAGCCCTTGTTCAGACGATATAAGGACTCCTCCAATACAGAATCATAGAGTGGACTGTTAAAGTCTCGCTCCACATCCGGGCCGTAGACATACTCATAGCCCAAATCGTTTCTGAAAAGCTCGATTATTGCGTTTTCGTAATCCGCTTCTGTGTTATATCCCAGCATAACTACTCCTCCCTGATTTACAGATTACCGTTACTCTTATTAAAAATCTTTTCTTTTAATATCGCATTAAGAAAACTCATACAGTTTATAGCGTTTTGATAAATGTCTTGTGGATAAGAATCGCATGAAGCATTATATATAATCTTTTCAACTGTATATTTTGCTGAAACTTCATGTAATTTCATTTTCAGTTTAGATTCATTTTTTTCTTTCAGCAAAACTTCAATGTCGTTGTATTCGACAATAATATCCATGATTTCTTTATCGTCCTTGAATTCTTTATAATCATCTATGGCTTTCATATAAGCTCCTTTCTATTTTACTCAAATTCGTAAACTCTCCTGATGCGTTTTTCTATGAACGGCACACAATCGCATAAATGATAATTTATATGCTCAAGCGAGAGCAATCAAAAAGCATTGGGTTACAGCAAACGAAAATGGGTACAAGCTACTACCCCTCGCCGAAATTGCTGAAATCAATCCTGATACATATTCTTTGAAAGAAGCATGGGAGTATGTGAATTATCTCGATACAAGCAACATTACTAACGGCTTCATATCGAATATTCAGCGTATTAATCCCTCCAATGAGAAATTACCAAGTCGAGCGAGGCGAAAGGTAATAACCAGTGATGTTCTGTTCTCGACGGTGCGCCCTAATCAAAGTCACTTTGGCATTGTCAGTGATCCATTACCCAATATGCTTGTATCTACCGGTTTTGCTGTTATCAGGAGCAAAAATCCATTGGTATGCAATGAGCTTATATACTTGTGCCTGACAGAAAGAGACTTCGTTAAGAAAATGCAACAGTTGGCAGAGCAAAGTACTTCAACATACCCCTCAATAAAACCATCGGACTTAGGTGCCTGCGAAATACCTTGCCCCAAAGATGAAAAATCTACGAGATTTCTCAATACACTAGAGTCTCTATTTGCACTTATTGCCGCAAACTTCCAAGAAAACAACTCTTTGACCGCTATGCGAGACGCTTTGCTGCCGAAACTAATGTCCGGTGAGCTGGATGTATCCGCCATCGAGCTTTAAGCCGCTAAATTATCATTTATCTGTTTATTGCACTTTATTTTCTCGTCAATTTGAAATAAAAACATCCCAATAGTCTTTTGCAATTCCTTTTCGTTTGGAAATCTTATGACTATTTCATCTTGCAATCGCTGACGATTTATCTCAGTTTGCCCCGTTGAGCCTTCTGCCAGGCTTTCTATCTTTTTCTGATAATTCTTGATACAATACCCATAATATAGCGGATCGATTTCGTCAGAAGGTCTAAGCAATATCATATGTCCATCGATCGTTGTAGGGGATGGAACGCTAAAAATCTGTGCCACACGGCCGGCGGTACCAGTTCCCGTTGAATTGATTAGAACATCTCCGGGACGAATGTACTTACTCTCCGGAACCGGTCTTGCTGTCAAATCATGCAGCCTTGATTCGACATATGAAATTTCATAGTTTCTATTGCATTTTTGATTTAGCACCCGTATTGTATTTTGAGTTTCTGTTTCTACATATTTGGGTGGAATTCCTTTCGCAATAAAAGCAGTTACTTCGCCAAGTGTTTTCTCATGCCATTTGGTCATAATTCTTTCCATCCTATCCGATATATTTTCTGTGCGCCAGTTTTACATTACTCTGCTTGACCATTGCGTATTGCAAGGTTGTGTCAATTCGCTTATGCCCGAGCAACTGCTGAAGTTGTTCTATGGGCATACCCTTGTCTATTGCCATTGTCGCCAGCGTTCGACGGAACTTGTGCGGATGAACTTTTGGGACGCCCAAGCGCCTGCCCAATTCCCTTAATCGTGATTCGACACCGCCTATGGATAGACGGTTAAAAGGCGCTTTCAATGAAACAATCAATGCTGGATTATCATCGCTGCGGCTTTCCAAATAGGCTTGCAGGTGCAGCTTCGTCCGGGCGTCAAAGTAGACCATTCGCTCTTTGTCGCCTTTGCCGAACACCACGCACTCCCGCTCCGTGAAATCTACATCGTCTCGGTTTAGCAACACCAATTCACCAACACGCATTCCCGTTGAAGCAAGCAGGTCAATCATAGCTAAATCACGCATTTCAGAGCAACTGTCCCGCATTAACTCCAACGTTTCGTCGGAGTAGGTTTCTTTAATTTTCGATGCTGTTTTGACCTTATGTATTCGGCGCACCGGACTTTTAATAATGTAGTCCTCGTCCTCCAACCAAGAGAAAAAACTGGATAAAATTCGCCGAATATTATCGATTGTAGTTTTACTTGAATTGTTCTTTTCTTGATACCTGGTAAGGTATCCTCGTATGTCATCAGTAACAATGTGCTTGACATCCTTTTGTATTTCTTCAAGCATCGATGTTATAGTTGCCTTATAGTATTTAAGAGATTTTTCCGAGCAGCCCTCTATTCTCTTTGCGGCTAAAAATGGTTCCAAAAAGTTCTGTTTTGTATCAATTAGGCTTCCCCTATGACTAACAATCTCATAATCTGCCAATGTGCTTTGTAGAACTTCTGAGAGTTTTTCGCGCTGCTCATTATTCAAAAAAGGCAACACTCCTTGAATAATATCTCTAATTAAATCTTGTTTCATGCTGTTTCTCCTTAATCACCGAGAACAACAAGCAACGGCCGTTCTTCTTGTGTATGCTCCCGCCGTTGATGGGGCTTTATATTAAAACCTAATCGGAATCCTGGATTTGTAAACCGGAATACTTGTGCTTTTACCACTTTGTCTATACCCTTTAGTTTCAAGAAGTTCCTTGATACTTTCTTTCGCTATTTCATATTCTGTCATCGGCGACATCGTAATTCTTCTTATCGAATCTAAAGGCAATGTGACCCTCAAGCACGGGGTTATCAAACCATTTTTAACATAAAATTCTTTTTCTATTCTTTTATTGTCTGCGCTATTAAAGGTTTCAAAACAATTCGATTTGTCATTTTGAATTCCAAAAACAATTCTGAATTCTTTCTCATGAGAAAATTTGTCACTTTTGAAAAAAGCGCCTTTGGTATCAATAAAAGCCCTTAAATCCAGAGCTGCATTATTATATGCAGATTGTTTTTTGCCCAAAGTCCGAATGCTTTTTTCCATTGTTTCGGCGATTCCTTCAATGTGCTTGTACTGTTTCGCTGTATCATAAACTATATTGCCATAATACAGTAAAAAATTATCATGTTGCAAATAATTTTTTAAATCAAACATTTTTAAAAGTTTATATGCGGAAACTCCAATGTTATAACCGATATATTGAGAGTTGTATACGTAATAATTCCACATATTTAATAGATCAGGTTCGCGGCACGAGCAAAAGACAAAAGTTCTAAAAGGTTTATACGGATAATGATTTATTGTATTAAACTTTATATCCGGCATGGAAGCGTTTTTTAATAATTCGTAATCATTACCTTTTAGAAGTAAATCTACAACATGACAAAAATCTGGATAATCAGCTTTTCTCTTAAAATAAAAGTCGATTAATCGTTTGATAAAAAAGATCTTTTCAGACTTATCATTCATATATTTTAAATCGGAAAATCTTAGACTTTGATTATTAATGATTGAATAAAAAGCTTCCGCGGAGGTATAATGATAAATTGTCAAATTTTCATCAATAGAATTATCGCACGCATCAAAGCAATTGATGGCTGGCGAGTTAAATCTAATCATTGTTATCATCCTTAATCGATAAATGATAATTTATATGCTCAAGCGAGAGCAATCAAAAAGCATTGGGTTACAGCAAACGAAAATGGGTACAAGCTACTACCCCTCGCCGAAATTGCTGAAATCAATCCTGATACATATTCTTTGAAAGAAGCATGGGAGTATGTGAATTATCTCGATACAAGCAACATTACTAACGGCTTCATATCGAATATTCAGCGTATTAATCCCTCCAATGAGAAATTACCAAGTCGAGCGAGGCGAAAGGTAATAACCAGTGATGTTCTGTTCTCGACGGTGCGCCCTAATCAAAGTCACTTTGGCATTGTCAGTGATCCATTACCCAATATGCTTGTATCTACCGGTTTTGCTGTTATCAGGAGCAAAAATCCATTGGTATGCAATGAGCTTATATACTTGTGCCTGACAGAAAGAGACTTCGTTAAGAAAATGCAACAGTTGGCAGAGCAAAGTACTTCAACATACCCCTCAATAAAACCATCGGACTTAGGTGCCTGCGAAATACCTTGCCCCAAAGATGAAAAATCTACGAGATTTCTCAATACACTAGAGTCTCTATTTGCACTTATTGCCGCAAACTTCCAAGAAAACAACTCTTTGACCGCTATGCGAGACGCTTTGCTGCCGAAACTAATGTCCGGTGAGCTGGATGTATCCGCCATCGAGCTTTAAGCCGCTAAATTATCATTTATCTGTTTATTGCACTTTATTTTCTCGTCAATTTGAAATAAAAACATCCCAATAGTCTTTTGCAATTCCTTTTCGTTTGGAAATCTTATGACTATTTCATCTTGCAATCGCTGACGATTTATCTCAGTTTGCCCCGTTGAGCCTTCTGCCAGGCTTTCTATCTTTTTCTGATAATTCTTGATACAATACCCATAATATAGCGGATCGATTTCGTCAGAAGGTCTAAGCAATATCATATGTCCATCGATCGTTGTAGGGGATGGAACGCTAAAAATCTGTGCCACACGGCCGGCGGTACCAGTTCCCGTTGAATTGATTAGAACATCTCCGGGACGAATGTACTTACTCTCCGGAACCGGTCTTGCTGTCAAATCATGCAGCCTTGATTCGACATATGAAATTTCATAGTTTCTATTGCATTTTTGATTTAGCACCCGTATTGTATTTTGAGTTTCTGTTTCTACATATTTGGGTGGAATTCCTTTCGCAATAAAAGCAGTTACTTCGCCAAGTGTTTTCTCATGCCATTTGGTCATAATTCTTTCCATCCTATCCGATATATTTTCTGTGCGCCAGTTTTACATTACTCTGCTTGACCATTGCGTATTGCAAGGTTGTGTCAATTCGCTTATGCCCGAGCAACTGCTGAAGTTGTTCTATGGGCATACCCTTGTCTATTGCCATTGTCGCCAGCGTTCGACGGAACTTGTGCGGATGAACTTTTGGGACGCCCAAGCGCCTGCCCAATTCCCTTAATCGTGATTCGACACCGCCTATGGATAGACGGTTAAAAGGCGCTTTCAATGAAACAATCAATGCTGGATTATCATCGCTGCGGCTTTCCAAATAGGCTTGCAGGTGCAGCTTCGTCCGGGCGTCAAAGTAGACCATTCGCTCTTTGTCGCCTTTGCCGAACACCACGCACTCCCGCTCCGTGAAATCTACATCGTCTCGGTTTAGCAACACCAATTCACCAACACGCATTCCCGTTGAAGCAAGCAGGTCAATCATAGCTAAATCACGCATTTCAGAGCAACTGTCCCGCATTAACTCCAACGTTTCGTCGGAGTAGGTTTCTTTAATTTTCGATGCTGTTTTGACCTTATGTATTCGGCGCACCGGACTTTTAATAATGTAGTCCTCGTCCTCCAACCAAGAGAAAAAACTGGATAAAATTCGCCGAATATTATCGATTGTAGTTTTACTTGAATTGTTCTTTTCTTGATACCTGGTAAGGTATCCTCGTATGTCATCAGTAACAATGTGCTTGACATCCTTTTGTATTTCTTCAAGCATCGATGTTATAGTTGCCTTATAGTATTTAAGAGATTTTTCCGAGCAGCCCTCTATTCTCTTTGCGGCTAAAAATGGTTCCAAAAAGTTCTGTTTTGTATCAATTAGGCTTCCCCTATGACTAACAATCTCATAATCTGCCAATGTGCTTTGTAGAACTTCTGAGAGTTTTTCGCGCTGCTCATTATTCAAAAAAGGCAACACTCCTTGAATAATATCTCTAATTAAATCTTGTTTCATGCTGTTTCTCCTTAATCACCGAGAACAACAAGCAACGGCCGTTCTTCTTGTGTATGCTCCCGCCGTTGATGGGGCTTTATATTAAAACCTAATCGGAATCCTGGATTTGTAAACCGGAATACTTGTGCTTTTACCACTTTGTCTATACCCTTTAGTTTCAAGAAGTTCCTTGATACTTTCTTTCGCTATTTCATATTCTGTCATCGGCGACATCGTAATTCTTCTTATCGAATCTAAAGGCAATGTGACCCTCAAGCACGGGGTTATCAAACCATTTTTAACATAAAATTCTTTTTCTATTCTTTTATTGTCTGCGCTATTAAAGGTTTCAAAACAATTCGATTTGTCATTTTGAATTCCAAAAACAATTCTGAATTCTTTCTCATGAGAAAATTTGTCACTTTTGAAAAAAGCGCCTTTGGTATCAATAAAAGCCCTTAAATCCAGAGCTGCATTATTATATGCAGATTGTTTTTTGCCCAAAGTCCGAATGCTTTTTTCCATTGTTTCGGCGATTCCTTCAATGTGCTTGTACTGTTTCGCTGTATCATAAACTATATTGCCATAATACAGTAAAAAATTATCATGTTGCAAATAATTTTTTAAATCAAACATTTTTAAAAGTTTATATGCGGAAACTCCAATGTTATAACCGATATATTGAGAGTTGTATACGTAATAATTCCACATATTTAATAGATCAGGTTCGCGGCACGAGCAAAAGACAAAAGTTCTAAAAGGTTTATACGGATAATGATTTATTGTATTAAACTTTATATCCGGCATGGAAGCGTTTTTTAATAATTCGTAATCATTACCTTTTAGAAGTAAATCTACAACATGACAAAAATCTGGATAATCAGCTTTTCTCTTAAAATAAAAGTCGATTAATCGTTTGATAAAAAAGATCTTTTCAGACTTATCATTCATATATTTTAAATCGGAAAATCTTAGACTTTGATTATTAATGATTGAATAAAAAGCTTCCGCGGAGGTATAATGATAAATTGTCAAATTTTCATCAATAGAATTATCGCACGCATCAAAGCAATTGATGGCTGGCGAGTTAAATCTAATCATTGTTATCATCCTTAATCGATAAATGATAATTTAGCGGCTTAAAGTTCGACGGCGGATACATCCAGTTCACCGGACATTAACTTAGGCAGCAGTGTATCTCGCAATTCTACAAGCCGTTGTGACTCAAGTTGGTTTTGTGCAATAGTATATCTTATCTGCGTTAAGGTTTCGGATATCGCAATTTGCGAATCGGTTGAAGAATATGGTACTTGGATAGATGCCATATCCGCATAATTACCTTGTGGGAAAGTTCCAGAACGGGATTCTGTTTTTAATGTAAATTCCGCTTCAACCTCTGGTAATAACAAATACTGATAAAGCATAGCTGGAGATACTTTATTCTCAATTGCTCTTATCACCATCAGTCGAGTAGAAGCAATATAATCTGAAGCATCAAACAACACAAACCCATAGTGATGATTGCGTGGTCTTATTTCAGAGTATAGAATATCCCCGAATTGAAAACGTTTCTTGAAATGCCCCTTCAAATCTTTGTTAGGTACTAACGGGGCTATAGGAAAAACTCCTTCGGTTACATCGCTACTATTTAATAGGCGTATTTGTTCACTGCCAACAGGAGAATAGTCCAAAATATTGTAAGACATGTCTCCGATTGTGGAGGCATCTGCACAGGTGCTCAACCATTCCGCAAATATGGATGCGGCTTGCTGCTCTAAATTATCATTTATCTTCGTATTAAGCGCTATCTTATCATCAAGTGATTTTAATATACTTGCAATTTTTCGCTGTTCTGACAAACTTGGAAAAGGTATCACAAGATTTTGCACCACATCTATTTGAACACGCTGGCGCCCTGATGATCCAACCATAGATTTTATTGCCGGATCTCGGACAATGGAGCTTTTTACAAGATAATAAACAAAGTCAGGGTCTGTGTATCCTTCTTTGGCTCTGAATACAATAAATTCAGTTGATCCAAATCCAACTTCGTCCGGCTCCAAAATATTAACCATTGCTGTCTTCCCATTTTCAAGACATGGTGTTATGCGTGCCATAATAGTGTCGCTGTTCCTGAATTTAGCACCTCCGCTGAACTTGGCTATCTCATACTCAGGAATATCTCTGCAAAAAGGTTGAAGCTTGTCCATCGAAATCTTCTTTGCCAATGTCCCTTTTGCGAGAAATTCTTTTGGATTTATATCTATGTACTTGAATAGATGTGCGGATATTGACATTTAATTCACCTCTTCTTCATAAGGTTCGCAAGAAGCTTCTAACAATTCTTTGGCGTTTATATTATATGTAAAATCGAAAATAAGCTTTTGCCCATTTACTATTGCAACAAATTGAGTATCGATATTATCTTCTCTTGCCTCACAAGATGTTATTTTTATGCTGCATACAGTGGAATTTTCTTCAAGATCGCATTCGGATAGAATGCGCTGTACTAAATAATTATCTGTTTTTAGAAGTTCCTCAATTATATCAATAGATATTACATCAAACTCTTTCGACAGAGTCACTTGAACATCTTTTGCGCTACTACAAATTCTTAGATTGCTTGTGGATCTCTCGTCAAACAGTTCTGAAAAATCGGTATCATTTGAAACAAACAAGCCGAGTTGCTCACCGGTGTGCGCAAGGATAGTGCTGAAAATCAGTGCATCTTTAAATCCAGCATCCGTATACTCCTTTCCGCAGACCTTAGCGGTTCTGAATGGGCGAGCTGAATGGATTGCTTGTTGGATTATTTGTTTCACGGATTCCTCATCTTTGGGGCAGGAAATAATTTTTGCATTTACACGAGGACTATCAAAAAAATCCTGAACAATACCATCCGCATAATCCGAATATTCTTCTTCCGTGTGACAATCCTTAAATTCACAGACTATCTCTGCTAAGTCTCCAAAGGATTTGCGAAAAGCCCCAATTTTTGTTTCCATAGAACTTTTTTCTGCTTTGAAATGTTTGAGTAGGTGCTCTCTGAGTTCAAAACAAACTATATCGGGTATACAAACTTCCACTTTATCTGTCAGCCCCATATTACGAATTAAATCTTCAATCTCATAATAGATGGGATTAACTATAAACTGAGAAAGGTATAGTGACCTCCCAGAATGACGGCATTCTAAAGAATTCGTATCAAAATAAATGTACGCCCTTTCATATGTGCCCATACTTATTCACTTTCCTCATCTTTCATGGTAAATCCAATCGCCCCCAGTTTCTTGCGAATTTCATCCTCCAATTCATGCGACTTCTTGAACATATCCGAAAGTTCAGAGGTCAAACGGGTCATCTTTTCCTCAAAAGGTTCGCCGTCGCCCTCAACTTCTTCAATTTCCACATATCTGCCGGGGGTCAGGATAAAATCCTGCTTTTCAATTGCCTGAAGATCTGCTACGGCGCAGAAACCCTTTACATCTTCCAATGTTCCTTCTTGGAAAGCCTCAAAGGTATCTGCTATCTTTTGAATATCCGCATCGGTAAAATCTCTGTGTTTACGATCAACCATATAGCCCATCTTACGGGCATCGATAAACAGAGTTTTTCCTTTCTGCTTTTTGTTTTTGCTGATAAACCAGAGGGTGACGGGAATGGTCACGCTATAAAAAAGCTGTGCCGGCAGAGCTACAATCCCCTCCACAAGGTCAGCTTGAATGATGCGTTTTCTGATTTCCCCTTCACCGCCTGTTTGAGTGGACAACGCACCATTTGCAAGGACAAGACCGATCTTGCCATTGGGGGCGAGGTGGTGGATCATATGTTGAATCCACGCATAGTTGGCGTTACCGGTAGGGGGCGTGCCAAACTGCCATCGCACATCGTCCTTCAACTTCTCCTGTCCCCAGTTAGAGAGATTGAAAGGAGGATTAGCCATTATAAAATCAGCCTTCATCATGGGATGCAGATCATTAAAAAAAGTGTCTGCATGATACGGCCCGAAATTGGCATCTATTCCGCGTATCGCCATATTCATCTTTGCCATTTTCCAAGTATCGGCGTTTGACTCCTGCCCATAAACAGAGATTTCACCACGATTGCCGCTGTGCGCTTTTATGAATTTTGCACTTTGGACGAACATCCCGCCGGAACCGCAGCAAGGGTCATAGACGCGGCAGTTGGCAAAAGGTTTTAAAATAGCAACAATGGTTTTAACAATGCTGGACGGAGTATAGAATTCGCCGCCCTTGACACCTTCATATGCCGCAAACTGAGCAATACAGTATTCATAGGTTCTGCCGAGAAGGTCTTTGCTTTCCTCGGTATCACCCATATCCATATTGGTGAACAGGTCAACCACATCGCCCAAAACACGCTTATCCAAATCAGGGCTTGCATAGTTTTTCGGCAGAACATTTTTCAGACTTTTGTTTTCGGCTTCAATAGCCCGCATTGCATTGTCAATGATCGTTCCGATTTCAGGGGTGTGAGCGGAAGAAGCAATTTTGCTCCATCGGGCATCCTCCGGTACGAAGAAAATGTTATCTTCGGCGTAGGCATCGCGATCATCCTCAAAACCGTCACCCTCAGCGACAAGCTCCTGATAGCGTTTTTCAAACGCATTTGATATGTATCTAAGAAAGATCAACCCTATAATGACCTTTCGGTATTCTGCTGCGGGAATGTGCCCCCAAAGGACGCATGCAGCATCCCATAGTTGCTTTTCAAAACCAATATTCGCGTTATTCTTAGCGGCCATTTTTTAATCCTCCAAATTTCTTTTTATATAACCATACATCATCCATTGTACAAAAAAACGGATTTTGCCGAAGCTTGTACATGGTTGGAAATATCTCATTTAAATAATATAATTATAACATAGCACAATTGCAGGAAAAATGCAATGAAATTTACTGCATAAAGTCAAAATTTGGCGGTTAAATCAATTATTGATCAGCTCATTCATAAACGGCATGCGAAATTATCTCAACGAAAATTCATGTGAAGACCATTTTCTGCGAGTTATTCCGATGAATGCTCAGTTCGTATTCTGCTAATGTACGATTGATTATTCAGGGAATGTTTGCTTCTGAATACGTTCTCGCTTTGAGTCGGTCATAAGATCGTTTTGGCCGTATATACAGTTGAATGAAAAGATGAAGGGCGGTGTTGAAAATCCGCCGAAATGTCTTTTTGTGCTCTGTATGGAAAACGCAGAATAGCATTTAGTCTGCCGAGTTGTCATATATGACGACATGTTGTCATTACAGGTTATGACGACCATTTTCTGATGCTCGGAAATCGTCTCATTTTCGGCTTCATTTCTTACAGCTCGGTAACAGCAAAAAATAACCACGGACGGGAGCAAACCCGCGCCGTGGTTATTATCATTAGAAGTTTTTAATTGCCTTACATCGTCCGCAAAGGAAGGATAATTACAACCGTTCTCGTACCATCATCAAGGCATAGCCAAGTAGATTTTGTCCAATCCACTTGTCCCTTTCAAGTCTATCAGGATCATTCATTGACAACCCTATGCCCCATATTCTGTCCTTGACCGCACATTCAGCCAAGATACAATCTTCCGTTGCCTTTAGCTGCGATTTCAAGTCCTCATTCTGAGAGAATTTCGCGATCAATCCCTCAAAAACAATTATTTGACGAACGCCGTTCCAATAGCTCTCGTTATAATTTGCGACAAGCCTGCCAAGAGCTTTTATCTCGGCAACATCATCAGCCGCAAGTATTTTAACTGCCGTGTCCTTGTCTCCGAAGCACACGGCTTTTTTATACATCATATATTGTATTGCTTCATTGAGGAAAAGTCTACATCGTTCACGGTAAATTCACTGGTATACCAATTACTTAAATATCCGTTTTCCTCATTTGGATTATGAAAACAAACTATTTTCATTGTGCTTCACCGACTCTTTCAACATTCAAATCGTAAAACCCGCCGTATGAAACACTTACGGGAGCCTTAATGTGTCGATCACATTTTTACTTTATCGACATCGAAGTCAACAATTTCACGCATCTTTTGTCTTGCGTTTGCTTATTTTTTTATTATAGCGTTCTTGTCTCGATTTTACAAGTAAATTGAAGGGTAATTTACAACCGCTCGGCAATTGCATCGGGGAGGCTGTCGTCAAAGCAGGCCGCATATTCAGGGTCAAAGTCTAATCGACAGCTTATCCGGCGATCATTTAAAAACAAAAGGCACTTTTTGAGCCTGGGGGGTAGCTTCAAAAAGTGCCTTATTGATTAGTGATTACGGGTTATTTGTACTGGGCTGTTACTGTCTTTGTTACAGTATCCGCTGGGCCGCCGGATCCATACACGACGAACTCGGTCGTCACTCTGTATGTACCCTTGTCTGACAGCTGTAAGTAGTGAAAACCAGTATAAACATTGTCGTATATCACGTCGATCCACTTATTATTGTTCTGGCCGTTATCTACCCTGCTCCAAAACAGGCCAAGTACCCTTTTCTCAACATAGGTTGTTATGATTGCTTTGCTAAAAACGCTCGACTCCGCTGCGCATCTGTTGGTGATAGTCAGTTTGCCCGAAGAAGAAATATCTGCAGCGTTCGTAATCCTTGTTGCATTATTAAAATATGGCTCTACCACCTGTGCTGCCGCAAATGCAGAGAATGTTGAAATTGCCATTATTAATGCAAAAGCAACGCAAAAAACTCTTTTAATGATATTATTCCGCATTTTTTCACCTCTTCTCCCCCATATAGCACATACAACGCTTTAATCGTCAAAAATGGGACAAATAATTTTAAAAATTTTCGATAGCATAAAGCAGCCGTCACATTTGTGGCGGCTGCTTTCTCTAAGAATATAGGTTGAATGCTTAGGCGATTGCATTTATTATCTTCAATAATTAATCATAACTTGTTTCTCCGGAATAAAGCAATTCCATACTGTATGTATCCTCAACCCAGAACGCATTATATATTTCGTCAGATTCACCACAATATATTTCAACATATTCTCCGTCATCACTAAGAGTTTTTGATTTTACACTTTTATCATCTAAAAACATCGTAGTAACATTTGCAGTAGATTGCGACAGTTCAATCACAGCGCCTGTCTCGCTATTCTCATAGCGCACGAAGCTCATATCGTCATTCAACACCCTTTCCGTTTCCGTAAACCCTTTGGGCACTTCCGTGAACGCATAAACGTGGTCTATTTCTGCCGCGCCGTCTCCCGCGAACAGAATCTCTTTGAAGTCCTCATAGGTCTTGACAATGAAATTCACTATCGGATTCCCTGTGGCATTGACGCTCACCAGCCCCGCAAGCAGGAGCGCCAAGGTCGCCGCCAGCGCAATGAGCCCTTTGATATTCAGGCGCGATTTACGGTCGTTCTTCGGCTGCTGACCGTTGTTCGCCCCTATGCTGTCGATAAGCTCCTGCATCTTCCTGTTGAATTCATCGCTGAACTCGACCTCGATCTCGGATTCATCGGGAATATTTGCAAATTCCTCCGCTATCACCGTGCTGAACGCCATATTGAATTCACTTCTCGTCATAGACATTCTGCCATTTCTCCTCTCTTTAACATCTCCGCAAGCATTTTTTTGCCCCTGTATATCTGCTTACAAACCGTGCTCTCGGTACGATCGACCGTACTCGCAATTTGCTCGACCGACAGATCGAGCACGATTTTATAATAAAGCACCTCACGATATTTATCGTCGAGCGAGCGTATCGCGTCGAGCAGCTCGTCATACTCGACCTTGGCGCAAACGCTCTCGACGAACACCGAATCATTGAACTCCAAATTGAAATCAATAAACTTATTTTCGCATTCTTTCTGTATCTTTTGCCGTCGGAGCGTGCTGATCGCCTTGTTTTTGGTCGCCTTGAGCATATAATTTTTCAAATCCGTCGGGTCCTCGATCTTGGTTAGGATATCCATATGCGACGACGCGATCGTAAAAAAGACATCCTGGACAACGTCTTCGGCATCATCCATATTGTGTACTACGGAATCTGCGATGAAAACCATCTGCTTCCTGTGTTGGTAATAAACTTCCTCAAATCGTTTTCTTTCAACTTCCGTGCCGATCATGTTAAGATACAGCGATAACATTAATATCATTTTCTTTCATTGTAATATTTTAGCTCTTACACCATATGTTATCACAAACATTGCTAAATTTCAACATGTTAGTGCATATCTTTTGAAATAATTTGAAAATTTTTTCATCCGGAGAATTCTGAATGCGTCGAATAAACCGATAAAAGAGCAAAAACAGCATATTTGCTGCGGAAGTAAGATATACAGCATAACCGAGCTGAGAAGCATCTCCCTTCTCGGTCTTATGCTCATATACACTTTTTGTCACTCTGCGGTCGATGACGGGGCGGCTGACGGTGAAATTTATTCTTGCATTTTGGAATTTTTTCTGATATAGTAAACATGAGGAGGTTGTTTTTATGAAAAACACAATCAAAAAAGTTATTTCTGTAGTTCTGATTTCCATTATTATTCTTACGGCTTTTTCAGCGGCTCTTTCCGCATTGGCAGCCGAAGAACCGCTTCATAACGAGCAAAGCAGCGTCGATTTCTCCGAGATGAACATGATAACCTATCTTTCAAGCGTCGGGTCGGATTTTTACACCAATCGTGACTATTCGGACGGCGGAAACACTTCTCTTGCAACCGCCTATCTAAGCTCATGGGCAGGCCCCGTAAGCGAAAACGCTCACCCGTACAACGGATCATTATACAGCAAAGCTGAGTACAAAAAGCTGAACAACATTGCCTATTTGGACGGCGTTATCAAAATTGACAACGATATCAACGCCGTTAAATCCGCCGTAATGGAATACGGCGCGATCTATTGCGGGTTCACTTACACCGACAAGACGACCGATGATTCTAATTATTGCACTCCCCTGCTCTACAAAACAGAGGACGGCGAAGAATGGAAGAGCCACGCTGTAACGATGGTCGGGTGGGACGATAATTACCCGAAAGAGAATTTCCCCGTTCAGCCGAAAAAGAACGGAGCAATACTGTGCAAAAACAGTTGGGGCACGGATCGCGGGTATGACGGATATATCTATATCTCATATGAAGACAGGATATTCAGCCCGTTATCCATCAAGGAATTTGCCGCTTTTACCGTTGCGGATAAGGACTGCGGATACAACAAAATTTATCAATATGACGAATACGGTGCAAACGGAGCGTTTTACGGATTATATGACAAAATAGATTACGCATTCAACGTGTTTCCCGAGCAGGGCAAGGCACTGAACAGTGATGAAACTCTTAAAGCCGTTTCGTTCCATACGACCTTCAGCAACACCCGCTATTCCGTATATCTTGTAGAGGATTATAGGAATCCCGAGGACGCAAGGCTCGGCAGCCGTAACTCGAAAGCTGTTAAAATAGCTTCAGGAAAGGTTAGCAATCCCGGCTATTCGGTCATTGACCTTGACAGGGAGTATACGCTTAAAAAGGGCACAAGATTCGCCATAGTGCTAAGGCTCGACGGCGCTCTCGGCATAGCGGAGCAGTACACTGCTGAAGTGTCATATGTGCCGGGAGTTCGCGGAAATCGCGGCGAAAGCTATTATTCCTCGAAAAATCTTATCATCGACCTTTATGACAGCCTTGAGAACTCAAACTGGTCGATCAAGGCTTTCACGTCATACCACCCAGACAGAATGATGGCTCCGGGCAAGGGGCTTAAAAGCTACTTCGGTATTGACAATGAGAATCGAGAGTATTCCTCAACCAAAACTTACTCAATAGAAGAAATACAAAAACTCGGCGGCAAGATCAATCAGGATTATATTGATTATCTTAAAAACCCCGACGGCGGCGAACTCATTCCCTCCCCGCTGAAATACAGCTTTGACACGGCATCTCAAAAGGCGGTATCTTTGCCCGCAAAATACGATCTGCGTGATTACGGCTATGTTTCGACAGTCAAAGATCAGGGATTTCTCGGCAGCTGTTGGGCGCACGCCGCGCTCGCTTCACTCGAAAGCAACACTCTGAAAAAATACGGCACAGGCGACGGGATATTCAGCTCTTATAAAACCGTCGAAGCGAGAACTCCGTGCTCAGCGAGCATCTCTTCACCCGGCGGAAAAGAAACCTTCAAATTCACTTCACCGGGCAGTGTCGAATACTCCTTCACTCTCAGTGAAGGCGCACAGGGAACGATTTATTCGCCCTTCGGCACAGTACTCGCAAGCGGCGGACAGAGCATAACCTGTTACATAGCAAAGGGTGACTCCGTATTCCTGACCGCGGGCTTTTCGAGCAGCTCCGCAACAGGCGTAATCACCGTCACGGCGGATACCGAAACTCTGTATGACGAGCGAACCTCAACAAGGATAGAGGCGGGCAGCAGCGTAAAAAGCCGTACCTCCGGCGATTCATACAGCATCTTTTCCGTTGAAAGCGAAAGCTACTTCAGCGGATATTACAGGATCGTCTGCGGCGGGGATATCGACATAACGGTTAACGGCAGTGAGATCGAGCCGAACAGGTATTATTATTTCTCCGTTTACACCGATTACAGGTTCTACGAAGGCGACGAGCCTTCCACATACTCTATGCAGATCGTGATAAATTCCCCCGACGGCAAAGAGGTCGATTTTGAGATAGAGACCATGAATTATGCCGAATATATGTGTAAAGACAGCATTGACATCGCCCTTAACGAAACGGTGTATGTTGAGGTCACAGAAGATTACGAAACGGTTTATGCATTCAGATTTGTGCCGGAGAAGAACGGATTTTATTGCGCTGAGAGCGACAACGGGATTCATGTCAACGTGTTTGACGCAGATAAAGAAAGAGTTGCCGCAAATAAAAGCAACGGATATTCATATTATCTGAAGAAGGACTGCGAATACTATTTCGGCCTTACCTGCTATGAATCCGGCAATTTTTACATAGCCGAATATGACGGCAGCTCACACAGCGTTGAACTTAAAGAGAATGAGCCGATTGATGACAAACTTTATTCGGCCGCCGCTTGCCACGAATACAGCTTCACGGCGGAAGAAGAGGGCAATTATCGTTTTATTATTCGTGATATTGACAAGAATGACTATACGATAGAATTAAACGACAAAAACGCAAATGCAACGTTCATCAACGGCGACGCTTATATCTACACATCATTTGATAAAGGCGAGAGAAAGACTGTTTCGGTCAGATTAGCCGAGGATGAGAGCGGAACGTATTGGTTCGGGCATAAATACACCGTCTCGGTCGAGCGCTCCAAGGGAACATCCTTAATGGACGATGCTCCGGAGATATCCTCCGGTGACTCTGTCACGGTATCCGATATGGCGCCTGTTTATAAATTTGTCGCTCCTAAGGACGGCGAGCTTGCTTTTGAAGTGACGCATACGCCTGCCGATGATGATGACGTCGGATCGGTATGGATGTATCTTTATAACGAATCCGCCGGCACACCTTATTATGAACGTTCGTTTTTCAGAAAGCTTGACAGATTGACCTACGTCGTAGACGGAAAAATCGAATTTGAAAAAGGCAAAACCTACTTCATTTATTTTGAATGCGGCGGTGCCTCTTCTTTCGTTTTCAATGTCAAAGAATATGCCGACTATGACATAACCGAAACCGAAACACTGACGCTTGATAACACAGTGAATGTTGCGTCCTTAAATTGCCCCATAAGCGTTCCCGTTTCTATTGCTCCGCGCGGTGAAAATATAGGAAATATAGACACGGTGTATTTTTACATTGAAAGCGTCTATTCCGACAGCACGCTCCGATTCGAAAGCGATTCACTTCCATATTTCGGATTTGATTTTATTGGGCAAAGCGATACTGATAAAGGCACCTTTATCAGCAAATGGAAATTGGATATTTCCGAAGGCACATTCGGCTCAAATGACAAAGAAGAAGGCACCTTGTTCATTGAGGATAACGGCGAATACAACATATGGCTCGGGCTCGACTATGCGACCCACCGAAGCTATTTTTACCTTCCCGACTTCGTGCCGTACAAATCAATATATCGAATCGATTCTCACGGCAGTAAAGTGGTCAAATGGACCTCATCAGACCCGAATGTCGCAAGTGTTGATGCAAACGGAACGGTCGTCGCCCGCCGAATAGGCTCAACGGTTATTACCGCCGTTTTTGAGGACGGAACAGTCGACTCGGAGACCCTCTATGTCAAATATGCGTGGTGGCAAACGCTTATCAGGATATTCCTTCTGGGATTCATATGGTATTAATACAGCCGCACATAAAGCTCTTAAAATCAAAACAAGCGGGAGAGTTAGACCTCTCCCGCTTATAGTTTTAAATCGTTTATGTGTTAAACGTTAGACAGTCTAACAGCTTTGGGCGCTTGCTCAGCCGATGAAATTCGTTGCGACGCGCGGTTCCTTTTCAGGCAGACCGTATTTCTCACTACCGAGAGCAATGCTCTTCATCAGGAACGTCATATTTCTTGCGAGAGTTCGCATAGTCTGCTTGCCCTCCTCGTCAAGCTCCGCCTCGCCCTTGACTCTGCCGTGGATGCTGTTCCAATATTGGCTCGAGGCTATCGGCATATTGCTAATAGTGAAGTATTTATTCAGCTCGTCAAATGTCGCCGAGCAGCCGCCTCTTCTGGCGCAGACGATGCTTGCGCCGACCTTCATCGTCTTATCAAAAGGAGTGCTGTAGAAGAGCCTGTCGAGGCAGGCAATGAGCGTAGCATTCGCCGACGCATAATAAACGGGGCTTGCGACGATAAGACCGTCCGCGCTCTCGAATTCGCCCGCGAGCTCGTTGACGGTATCGTCTATCGCACATTTGCCGAGCTCTGAGCATCTGCCGCAGGCTATGCAGCCGCGAATATCCCTACCGCCTATCTGCACGGTCTTGACCTCAATGCCCTCCGCTTTGAGAACATTCTCGACTTCACGCACGGCGACGGAAGTGTTACCGTTCGCTCTCGGGCTGCCGTTGATGATAAGAACTTTCATATAATCTCCCTTTCCGTTGACAAAAAGCGGCCGCCTTCGGTGACCGCTTTTAACTATGTTTACTTTTTCAGAATGAATTCGCCGTTGGTGCCGCCGAGATATTCGCCGTTCTTCAGGACGGCTTTGCCGTTGATATAGACGCTGTGGATGCCGCCGGGGGCTGCGTCGGGGCGGGATTCGTCAACGCTGAGCTTTGCGGGGTCGACAATGCTGATATCGGCCTTGTAGCCCTCTTTGAGGTAGCCGCGCTCCTTGATGCCGTAACGGTCGGCGGTTGCGCCCGTCATTTTGCGGACTATCTTCTCGGGGGCGATATTCCAGCGCCTGCCGAGCAGGAAGAACTGCGGGAAGGTCTGGAAGGTCGCAATATTCTGCCTCCCCTTCTCCTCAACCCATGCGTCGGTCATGAATACCGACATATCGTCCTCCATGAGCGTACGCACGATCGTGTCATTGTAATATTTATCGAGATAGATCCTGCCCGTGCGGTCGGAGAGTTCAACGAGCTTCAGATACATATCCAGTGGCTTTACGCCCTCCTCTTCGGCGAGCTGAATGACCGTTTTGCCCTCGTATTCGGGGTGATCATCACTGATATACGCGACGGTCATATCCTCCCAGTCGATGCCGAGCACCTTGCGGTACATGAGTATGGTCAGGCTGAGCTTGAAGCGATTCAGCGGTGAATTCGCCTGCTCCTTGGGGAGCTTTGCATACCATTCGGGGAACACGACGGTGATGACCGACGCACCGTAATGGAATGCGTAATTATCATATGCAATGGGCTTGCCCTGAGATTTAAGGGTGTGGAAAACATTCAGCATCTTATCGAGCTTTTTCCACGATTTCTTGCCCGTGAAGATAAGGTGGCTGTACTCCGTGCGAACGCCCGTTTGCTCCATGATATCAACTATCTCGTCGAGTGCGATCTCGAGGTGGGATTTCTTGGTGATGAGCGGATACTCCGCGCTGACCGCCGAGCATGCTCGCGCATGGACGGTAAGAATTCCGTCGTATTTAGCTATCTCCCTCGCGAAGGCATAAAGCTCCTCCTTGGTCGCGTATCTGTTCGGCTCATACATGAAGCCCATCGAGCCGCCGAATGCGCCGTCCTCCATCGCCTGATGAACGTGGTCGATCTCATTTTTAAGCTGCTCCGGGGTGAGCGGCGTCGAGTCGTAGCCGCAGATGCCCGCGCGGACAGAGCCGTGACCGACGAGCGGCACGATATTGACATGGAGCCTGCCCGTGAGCTTCTCGCGGAAGGAAGCGAGGCTGCCGGTGAATTCCGACTCAAAGAGGCCGCCGCCGAGCTTGTCTCTATAGGGCGTATTTTCATCCGTTCCGAACGGCGAAAAGCTGCAATTGCCGGTTATCTGGGTGGTGATACCCTGCCTGATGAACGGGCTGAAGAATTTCTCGCTGTCTGCCCTGTCGCAGAAGAAATCATTATGCGAATGAGCGTCAATAAAGCCGGGGCAAACATAAAGACCGGTTGCGTCGACCGTCTCGTCTGCCGCTTCGTCGCACTTGCCGACCTTGAGAATTTTGTTGTCCTCAATAAGGACGTCGCCGACAAACGGAGCATTGCCGCTGCCGTCGAATACAGTGCCGTTCTTGAATAAAGTTTTCATGTTTTTGCCCCTTTCTGTGGTCTGTTAAATATTATACAATACCGCTGCGGACAAATCAATAAAAATCTGAACAGCCGGGGCGAATTTCATTCGGTTTTGGAGTTTAGAAATTTCAAACGGGGTTTTTTCGAAAAAAACTTGAAAAATACAAATTTTTTTACAAATCTGTGAACCGATTTTGCGAAATTCTGTCTTTATTCATGAGAGGGTTTCTCATAAGGGCGAGGTGCGCCCTGAGAGAAGGCTCAAAAATGAATTCAGGAGGCAGAAAAATGAAACGGAAACTCAAAAGCGCATTATCATTGTTGCTGTGCATGATAATGGTATTCGGTGCGGTCGCCGTCGGCGGCGAGGGCATCGGGGAATTATTCAGCAGCGGTAAAGCCGAAGCGGCGGAACTGAGCATATCTCAGACCGACGTCTTCAAAAAATACCCGCAGTATCTCTATAACCCGTATGCGTCCAAGTTAGAGCTTAATTGCTTAACTGCAAGTTTAGACGCTCTGACGAGTTACTCGAAAGCCGACAGCGGGCTTGCGTCATTTTTGACCGCTGTAAAGGACGGCATGAGCATCACAATCAGAATGTTCTCATCAATGCTTAAAATCCAGGCATCACTCGAGGATCAATATCTGAAAAACTCGGCTATGCAGTTCCTTAAAACAGTGAACGGCAGTGAAACCGTGCTCTCACAGTCGGTATCAATTGTAGATAATGTATGGAAGCCCATTAAGGAAAGCTGGGGCGCCGCATCAGCCGTAATATCTTATAACGATCAGATCAAAGAAAGCGCAAAGCTCCTTGAGAAAGCCACAAAAATGGGCAGCAGCAATGCCGCAGGCGTTGCCAAAGCCATCGTTGAAAAGTCAAATGAGCAAAGCGTTGTTAAAACCATCGGCTCCTGTGTCAAAGGCGTTGATGAAGGTCTGCTTGCCGCCAAAACCGTTGCAATGATGACGGAGCTGTATGCCATTGATTGCAAGATGATCGAGACCATAATGGCAAATGTGCCCAAGAACAGCGAAATATACAAGGGCTTAAATCTCGTGCTGCAAGACAGATACAAATCTCCTCTCAACTATTTGACAAATGAGTATTTCACCCAAAAGGCAATGAAAAGTGTAGGCTCGTATATCGGCAAAGCCCTTAAAGAAGGAAACAGCCTTTACGGCCCTGTTTCGGCCGTGGTAAGCCTTGCAGCATTTGTTGCGTCAAATTATATATGGAAGGGTCAGACCGCGGAGGACTATATCAAGGCCTGCCACATGACTTCTTTCGCAAGTGAAATCGGTCACGTCGTATCCGATTATAAAAACAAATTTGTCAACAAAACATATACGGACGCAGATATTGATTCCTTCAAGACCCTCTACTCCGCATATATCATGGCTCTCAAAGCGTCGGCCAATCTATCCTACGCCGCAGCCAAGTCAAAGCAGCAAAAAAATGCTATCTACCCGTTCTGCACCATTATGGGCAACAATTTGACCTATGATAAATATATCGACAGCTGCATTATAAATATCAAGGCGGATATTAAAGACGGCAAGCTTGACACGTCAGGCAACTTCACCTCCGTTGCAAGCGAGCAAAACGCAAAAAGCATAGCCGAGCGTATTGAGAAGGTCATGCAAAAATACCCTGTGGGCAGCATTGTTGATGAGGAATCTTTCAGCTTTATCAGGAAGGTCTTTTCGCTGATATATGACTGCGAGATGCCCATAGGTCTAAACGCTTACAGGCTTGAGCGCAGGGATAATGTTGAATTGCTCGGCAGCATCACAAAGAACGATCTATCCGAATCCGGCGTCAAGGCGCTGCTCTCTAAGGCGAAGAAGGGCGATATAATAGTCGGCTGGAATCAATACAAAGCCAACGGAATGCTCGTGCTCGGTGTGGGCGAAACCGGCATCACGGTCTATGACTGCGACTCACATATCGGCGGCGAATATGTCAAAGGCAAGGTCAGCAGCAGGCTCATCTCTTACTCCGCGCTCGCCGAAGGATTTAAAAAGAGCAATGATGAGCAAATGTTTACACCGGGATTCTCGCTCTACAGAGCGCTGGTGTGCGGCCGCATATCCACCGGCATGGGCACCAACCTTGAATACGCTACATATGACGACAGCGTCAATTACGTTATCAGCGACGGCATGCTCACCGGCTATAACGGCAAGAGAAGTGTGCTTGATATCCCCGAGGGCGTTACTCAGATAGCCGATAATTGCTTTAAGAATCGCACCTCCATCACCTCCGTCAACATGCCCGAATCGCTTATATCCATCGGTCAGAGCGCCTTTGAAGGCTGCTCCAATCTGCGCAGCGTCAACTTCAATGACGCACTCGAAAGCATCGGAGCCTACGCTTTCCGTTACTGCTCACGTCTGGTTTCAGCCGTATTCGGCTCCAAATTAGAGACAATAGGCTTACAATGCTTCTATAACTGCTACTCACTATGCTCTGTTCTGCTTCCCGAAATAATAGAATCAATTGATTACTCTACATTTGAAGGCTGCACTTCGCTTGAAAACATTATAATTCCGGACAGTGTAACAAGAATCGTTTCTTCCGCATTTAGTGGCTGTACTTCTCTTGCCTCAGTGACCTTGTCAAAGTCACTTGAAAGCATGGGCTCTCGAACATTCGCTTATTGCACTGCATTAACTTCAATCGAAATTCCCAAGAGCTTGAACGATGTAACTTTTTTTGGTTCTACTAACGGTGCATTTTTTAAGTGCTCGAATCTTAACAACGTTACTTTTGAAGATGGCACCACCGAAATATCAAATTTTTTGTTTGCAGAATGCGACGGGCTAACCGAAATAACGATTCCAGACACCGTAACTATTATTGAAAGCAGAGCCTTTTCTGAATGCGAGAATTTGCAAAAAGTCATTATTCCAGATAGTGTTACCGAAATAGGCTACTCTGCATTTGAAGGCTGCACTTCGCTTGAAAACATTATAATTCCGGACAGTGTAACAAGAATCGTTTCTTCCGCATTTAGTGGCTGTACTTCTCTTGCCTCAGTGACCTTGTCAAAGTCACTTGAAAGCATGGGCTCTCGAACATTCGCTTATTGCACTGCATTAACTTCAATCGAAATTCCCAAGAGCTTGAACGATGTAACTTTTTTTGGTTCTACTAACGGTGCATTTTTTAAGTGCTCGAATCTTAACAACGTTACTTTTGAAGATGGCACCACCGAAATATCAAATTTTTTGTTTGCAGAATGCGACGGGTTAACCGAAATAACGATTCCCGATACCGTAACTGTTATTGAAAGCTGCGCTTTTAAGCTCTGCTCAAACTTGCAAAAAGTCATTATTCCCGATAGCGTTACCGAAATAAGCTACCGTGCATTTGAAGACTGCACTTCACTTGAAAGTATTATAATTCCGGACAGTGTGACTTTTATTGGAGCTAGTTCTTTCGAAGACTGCTCGGCACTCAAATCTGTGGAATTTAAAAACCCGAACACAAAAATCGGGGAAAGAGTCTTCTCGAATTGCTCCAGCTTGGCGTCGGTCAAGCTGCCCGAAAATCTGACCTCAATACCCGAATACACATTCAACGGGTGCAAGCTGCTCGCTGACATCAATCTGCCCGCCACGCTTAGGTCGATAGGCTCATATGCTTTTTACAACTGCGACGCTCTCACGGAGCTGACGGTACCCGGTAATGTTTGGCAGATAGGCTCATACGCTTTCTACGACTGTGACTCCATCACGAAGGCAGTGATACCCGACAGCGTCACTTCGCTCGGCTCATATGCTTTCTACAGCTGTGACAAGCTCGCAGAGATCGACTTCGGCATCGGCCTGACCGCTATTCCCGACTCCGCATTCCGCCAGATCCCCGCTCTGACCAAAGTGATCCTTCCCCGCTTTGCAACCACCGTCGCCGCAAACGCCTTCGCGGAGGATACCAAGCTCAGAGAGGTGACTATCCCCTCGACGGTCACTTCAATACAGACAAATTCCTTCTCATATCCCACCAAACTCACGGTCTACGGCATTGCTGGCTCATATGCGGAGCAGCACGCCAAAGAAAGAAAAATGACTTTCGTCGCCGTTGACGGCACAAAGGTGGACAGCATCGCTTTCAAACAGAGCGTTTATGAATTCAGCGCCTCCGGCAGCGGCTCATATTTCATCCCCGAAATGGAAATACTGCCGAAAGAGAGCGTCGAGCCGATAACCTTCACCTCGTCTGACGAGAGTATCGCCACCGTCAACAACGGCAAAGTGACATTCAAGGGCTACGGCACCGCTACGATAACCGCGACCACTGCTTCCGGCAAAACCGCCGCCTGCACCGTAAAGATAAACAGAGCCGTCAGCGGTGTACGTCTCGATTACAGCAAGCTTTCGCTCAAGACGGGCGAAACCGCCGCACTGACCGCTACGGTTTATCCTGCCAACGCAGCTAACAAAGCGGTGAAATGGATCTCATCCGCCCCCGACGTCGCTTCCGTCGACCAAACCGGCAAAATCACAGCGCTTAAACCCGGCATCACTACCATAACGGTCGAGACTGAGGACGGCGGATATACAGCCACCTGCAACATAACTGTTATAGACAGCAGCATTGTATCGGTCACCGGCGTAAAACTCTCGGCAACCGTTGCGGAGCTTACGATAGGCAACAGCAAGCAGCTAACCGCCGCTATTTCCCCGACAAACGCAACCAACAAGGGTGTGACATGGAGCTCCAGCAACACAAATGTCGCGTCGGTCAGCTCAAGCGGCGTTGTGGTTGCTAAAGGCGAGGGCACGGCAACCATCACCGTCAAAACAGATGACGGCGGCTACACGGCGGCTTGCACTATCAGGGTTTCAAAGCCCTCTCCGTCAGTGGTAGCAGTCACCGGCGTAAAGCTCTCTGCGATAGGCATTGAACTGCCCGTCGGCGGCAGCAAGAGACTCAGCGCCACTATCACCCCGTCAAACGCAACGAATAAAGGCGTAACATGGAGCTCAGACAACACAAGCGTTGCAGCTGTCAACGCAAGCGGCCTCATCACCGCTAAAGGTGAAGGCACAGCGACCGTTACAGTCAGAACGGATGACGGCGGTTACACTGCCACCTGTAAGATAACGGTAGTGCCGGTCACAGCTCCCGAAAAAGTGGAAATCTCCGTATCCGCAGATTCTCTTAAATATAAGGAAACAACAAAAGTAAATGTCAGCGAGCTTCCGGTCGGCTACACGGTACAGTATTCATCCTCAGACGAAAGTATCGCTAAGGTCGACAGCAACGGCAATATCAAGGCCGTCGGTAAAGGTACTGCAACAATAACCGTAAAAGTCATTGACCCCAACGGTAATGTAGCTCGCGACAGCAGCGGCAGAGAGATATCCGACAGTGTGCAGATGAATTGCACAATGACATTCTGGCAGAGAATCGTCAAGTGGTTTAAGAATCTCTTTGGTATAGCTGACACATCACTCAAAGCGCTCGGATTAATAGTCGCCGATTAACAGTAAAGCGGGAGAGGCTCATCTCTCCCGCTTTTGGCCTACACAGGCGCATTCCGATCGTTAATGCTTTTCTATTGTAAAGGGCGGCGGGGTATGGTATACTGAGTTATGAGAATTATTCATCTTTATTTCAGGAGGATAAAAATGAGCACTTTTATTACTAACTTCCAATCTCCTGTCGGCATTGAAGATTTACAAGACCGACTTGAGAACGGTAGAATCAGCAACCTTGACATGATATTGCACTACGATCTTTATCCCAGTATTGAGTGGACTGTTGATAAAGACGCCCGGATCGGCGATACAGTCTTATTCATGTGTGCAAAGACCTCCGTAGACCACATCGGCCATATTTGTGCGGAGCTCAAAAAAGCAGGCATTGAAAACTCAGACCTGAGCAATTTTGCAAAGGAGCAGCGTAATCTATATAAAAAATACGCGGGCAGCATCATCGCTGTCGGCCGAGTTGCCGATGAACCGTTTCAAGATTATTTTCCCGGTTGGAAAGCGCCATACTGGAGGAGCCCGTGGTATGCGGTAATTGAGGATATTTGCTTGCTGCAATCTCCTGTATACATCGCGGAATTTCGTGACTTCATTAAAGTGAGCCGCACCGGAGCAATAACCAAGCTCACCGATGAGCAATGGGAAAATCTCAGCAAAATAATCGCAGAAAAGAATGAAAATTCTTGCACCTGAAAAATATTCAACGCAGACCTTTATAAGTACTTTCACCCAACGATACTCCGGTGCTTTATGCCATATAACCCGTGAAATCAAACAATATAGCAAAATCCCCGCACAGTGTTTGTCAAACACAAATGCGAGGATTTTTGGATTCTATAATGAGTGTTACGGGAAATGATACAGAATAAAAATCGAGTTGAGCATATATAAAAGCAGCAATTCTCAATGTGATTTCCGATTTTGAATTGTCAAAAGCATAACCATTTCACTACAGCCAGCACATCTCATTCTCACAGTTGCTCAACACCCAACGCCTTATATACCGCGTCCTCTGCGCTCTAATAGAAACGAATTTAAACTGACTATATGACAATTTCATGTCGAGTTCTTGGATCTTTTCTACAAACAGATGGAATAAGATATTGATTTTTTTGACGATTTATGCTATAATTATTTATATTTACTGAAACTGTGAAAAATAAGGAGTAATACCATGAAGATTAGCTATAAAAAGCTCTGGGTCATGCTTATTCAAAGAGATATAACTAAAATGAAATTAAAAGCTGATGTCGGAATTTCAGCAGGAACAATGAGTAAACTCAACAAAGGAGAAGATGTTGCCCTTTCTGTTTTGTTGCGAATTTGTGATTATCTAAACTGTGACATCGGTGATATTTGTGAAGCTGTACGAGTAACTAACGGCTGAATCCTGTTTTTGGTACAGTTTTTTTGCTATTATTTAAAAGTAAGAGACAACTGGATGTCTCGATAAGGTGATAAAATGCAGATTATAGATAACATCAATATGACTGTCAAAGGCGATCTGCAAGCGGGCATTAAAAAAGGAAGCTAAATAGGAAACCAAGCCACTTGAACGCTTCATAGCTGATCTGTCTGCCGTCTCTAATGCCCTCCACTGACTTTGAGAGGATATGATTGATAAACTCATCCGTGTGAAAGTATGCTTCATAGAAAAGGCTTGAATGTGGTTTCTTGCAGCGCAGAATGGTATACGCCGGACTCACTATGCCATCTTCATTAGCCATTTCAAGTCCGCCTTCAAAGGAACGAAGATGAATAATGAAGTCTCCCTGTTCCACTTTTTTGTAGTTTGCAAGAGACGCATCATCATAGTGAATATTTCTCCCAGCTTGTTCTCTCGGAAGGGTTCCTTTGCCATGTATAATGGTCAAAACGGTTTCCGTAGGATGGTTCTTGTCCGTTACATTCTCAAAGAGTTCTTCTGCCTTATAGATGCTCCACGGCTCATCGAAGCCCGGAAAGCGGAGCTTCGGGCACTTCTCAAGACCGTTACTTGAGGGTGTTAATGCCCTGATTATCCCTCCACCGGATAATGTTTGTGGAGGTGGTCATTATGACTAACAATACACAATCCAAGACGCTTGTGAACACATGGCTAAATCAAAAGAAGCCCATGATCACGCCGTCAACCCACGCCAGCTTTACGCTGATTGCCGATAATCACCTGATCCCATATTTCGGCAAGCGCAAGATTGGCAGCATCACCGAAGCGGACATCCAGAGCTACATTTCGCATCTCTACAATGCTGGACGCTTGGATAAGACCGGAGGGCTTACCGTGAAGACGATAAGGGATGTTATCCTCGTTCTCCGGTTGTCAATGGAGTATGCCTACAAGGAACGGGCTATTTCACTCCTGAACTGGGATCTAATCGAATACCCAAAAGAGCTTGGTATCAAGAAAGTAGTTTTTATACTTATGCATCGTATTTAATTCGATACCGCTTTGATACATCTATTGTTTTGCCGAAATATGTAAATAATCTTTTTATGACCCCGCTTGTGAGAGAGCAAATTGCAGTAATGCGCAGACAGGGCGGCGGTCAGTATAACTTGAATAGCGATGAAATCGGAGCAATCAAAATCCCAGTTCCGTCAATCCCGGAACAGCAAGCTATCATTGATAAGTATTATTCCACGAAGGACGGCTCAAATACATACTATGATAAGACACACGAGTTAAGGGAAAAAGCTGCATCTGATTTTGAAAAGCGTATATTCTCTTAGATGACAACCTTATGCTGAATGAATTTGTGGTGACAATATATGAACAATGATGAATTTATTAATGTTGGTAACAAGCTATGCTCTTCATTAACTATAGTGCTGAAAAATGAGGGAATCCTCGGAGGTCCGCATTCTGCTATATTCGACTATGATTTTAATGGCAGTGTTTTACACATTGGAATTGAGCAATGTATCGTAAGAACGATAAATGTATCGGCGGATTCGCCAATACCGATGAGTAATCTGTGGGGTTTCTACACCATGATGGAACGCTTACTTATGCTTCTTGACGGGCGATTTTATATCATAGAATCCGCTACTTTTACGGGAGATGCTTGCTCTGAAGCTGATTATTCTTCATATGCACAAGAGTGCCTGTCAAGAAGATTGTCGTACTGCAAAACTGATCCTGCTTATTGTTATTCTGACCATGTATTTCTGATGTATGACACGGTTATATCTCCTGAGTTGCTCTCAAAATGGATTCATTTGCAAGACGAATTGGATATTGTCCATCAAGTAGCCTTATACAATATAGCTGATACCGGGGTAACACACGATGTGAAATGCGCAAATTTAATTGAATGCCTTGAACCGATGGCAGAAATCATAGGCTTATATGACAGCTTTTTTCCGAGCTTGAAACCCGGCGAGAAAACAACAACATTGAAAATGTGTATTGATGCTGTCATCTCAAAATACGGACAAGATATCTTTGCCGAAGAATACAAAGCTAGCAAAGGCAAATTCCTTCAAACTTTTGTCAATACAAGAAATCGCATCATGCACATTAAAAGGAATCAGCCAACAGAAAAATATTTATCCGGCGCGGAATCGATTCTGTATTTGGTTAAGCTCTGTCACCTCTACAGAGTGGTGATTCTTTCGCTGCTCGGAATCGACTATGCGCGATATCAAACAGTAGTCGTGAAATCTGTGGGTTTATGGAACTCTTGGAACGGTGTCCTAACCAACTTCATAAATACAATAAAATGAAAAAACGACCATGCACGAGCATTTCACTCTTACATGGTCGTTCTTTAAGTTGTCCCGCTTGAAGAAGGTCGGATCAAATTTGCTTGTTTTGGCAAATCCCTAAGTTCAACCCTCTAAATACGGCGTTTTTTGTTAACCAGAAGTAACAAACAGCGGTTTTTGAATGACGGACGGTAAGAATACCGCCACCAAAACGGCACCCTCATATCGAAAGAAAATGCCACAAATCGTCCCAAACCACAAGCGCGGGTTTGTTGAATTTTATAATAGGTATTATGGGAAATGATACAAATCAAAATCGGGGAGTTATTCTTCCTGTATTGCACAACATCTTTTCGTGTGTTTTTTTCGCCCTCAGTAAGCGTTCTTTTCAGAAACAGCAACCTCAACATGAGCGTCCCCAAAAAGCCCCCAGTCAACGGCCAAGACATCGTCCATCGGGATTTTGGTGCCGTTCTGCATGGTGATCAGGCGCTCAAAGTCATCGACCTTTTTGACCGTGCCGGTTACAGTCACATATTCGCCGCCGGACTTGCGTTCATCGGGCTTAAAGTAGGTGATTTCCACCTCCGGCTCTTCATCGAGCGCATCAGCGAGGAGCTGATACCTCATATTCAAATCATTCAGTGCTTCCTCGTCAAGCTCAATCTTTTCGTCGGTCAGACGCCCGGTTTCTTTGATTGCAGCATCGTAGCCGGTGAGGGCAGCGAAGGGGGCGAACTGCGCTGCTCGATCTGACATCGGCATCTGCGGTCGGGTGGGAGAGACGTGGTGAGGGAGGTCGATTATTTCTCTGTATTCTTTCATTTCACATCCAGACCCTTCCCTTATTTGCGAAATAAGTATCTCAGCATTCGTTCAGGGTCATCCAAAAACTGTTTTGTGATTTTATAGTGTTCTGTCTCTGTATATTTGACTTTGTGTATCCCGGTGTCGGTCATTTCGAGAATCTCAGCCTTGGGATATGTTATGAGCATAGGAGAATGTGTGGCAATGATAAACTGAGAGTTTTCTTCGACAAGCTTGTCAATCGCAACCATCAACGACATCAATCTTTGCGGAGAAAGAGCTGCTTCGGGTTCGTCCAAAATATAAAGTCCGTTTCCTTCAAAACGGTTTGTTACAAGGGACAAAAAAGACTCTCCGTGGGACTGAGCGTGAAAAGAAACTCCGCCGTAACGGAGAAGAGTGCTATGCTCATCTAAATACGTTGCCGTGTTATAAAAACTTTCTGCTCTTAAAAAGAATCCGTCTTTGGGATAACCGGATTTGATGGTGGTTAGATACTGATGGAGAACAGAATGTGATGATTTTGTTGAGAAGGAGAAATCTCTGGACCCTCCCTCCGGATTAAAGCCCAACGCAACCGCAATCGCCTCAAGCAATGTCGATTTGCCCGTCCCATTTTCACCAACGAAAAAAGTTACCGGTTTTTCAAAAGCCAGTTCTTCAAGTGATTGTAGATATTTGACCACCGGCAAGTTAGTAAGATATGATGATTGTTCTGGAAACCCATTTAATCTTATTCCGGTCAAGTAATTCATAGCTCTAATCCTTTCACATCACGCCTTATGCCCGCCGATCTGCGCATTGCGGTCTTTTGCGGTCGCGCCTTCTTCAAGATTCATCGCCTTGAGGATGGCGTTCTTTCCGTACTTCTTTTTGATCGCAAGCGTAGCGGCTTGTATCTTTTCTTCGCGCTCCAATGCGGCGTCCTCAGCTTTCTGCTTTTCCTCTTCGGCGGCATAGTCGGTGAAAAAGTTGAGCTGGACGGCTTCATCGTTTTTCTTCGGTGCATCCGCTTTCGGAAGAACATGATTCGCCACAACGTACATACGGCGGATAAGCAAATTCTTGTCCACAATTCGGTCAAAAAGTTCGGACACGGCACACATTATTTTGCGGGTAGATGATGTGTGACCGTCGAGGTTGATAGACCCGTGCGCCTGTTTGGGAATCTCACGCCCGTAGGGATCTTTCTCAACCGCGCCGTGATACTTTGCCCGTCGTGCCGGATCGGTCAGATTCTCAATATCGTAGCCGACTGTTAAAACCATCTGGTCGGTGACAAGTCCCTTGTCCACCAAGTCCAGCACGAGCAAATCCGTCATTTCGCGGATGACGAGTTTCGCTTTATCTGCCTCATAGGGACAGTGCAAAACCTGACCGGAACTTATGCTATTGGAGCTTGGACGATAGGATTTGATCGCCTCAATGGTGGTCGGTTCCCAGCCCCACGCATGGTCGATTAGCAGCTCCGCATTCTTGCCGAACAGCTTATAGAGCAGGTCTTCGTTTCGTTCGGAACAGAGGGCAACATCGCCCATTGTGAACATCCCATTCTGCTCAAGTTTCTTGGCAATGCCTCGACCTACGCGCCAGAAATCCGTGAGCGGCTGATGAGACCAAAGCTCGCGCCGGAACTTCATCTCATCCAGCTCTGCAATGCGGACGCCGTTCTTGTCGGCGG
>ENA-OUQF01000101-OUQF01000101.1-human-gut-metagenome-genome-assembly--contig:-NODE-101-length-85894-cov-32.028146_pt1 | contig 85894 bp, 70 predicted proteins | sample MGYA00237947_ERZ548826 | MGnify/ENA primary metagenome ERZ548826 (study PRJEB26490, sample SAMN05194701) | human gut metagenome | biome: terrestrial biome; feature: human-associated habitat; material... | reverse complement strand
TGCCTTAGACTTCTAGCTTTGCGCCCTTATATTTCTACAAGTTTGCCCATATTTACTTAAATATATCATAGCCACAATCAATTAAAATTTTCACATAGCTACTAACTATCTTCTTCATATTTAGTATACTACTATATTATATCAAATATGTCAAGGATAAATTTGGTAAAAAATACCCCTTTATGTTTTTTTATACGGCGTTATCCCAACAGCTTCCCCACAGCCTCCTTAAGCCCTGCCTTCTTCACTCCCAATGCTACTATTCTGAATATTGCAAAGTTCACTACAGCCTTTAGTAAAAGTCCTGGTGCTGAGGATAAGCCTGCGGCAACGCCGCCATACAAAATACAGCCAAAGCCTACATATCCAACCACCATAAATAAAAGTGAAACTGCTGCGCCTATAGTAATTTTCATTTTTCTAAATAGCAAGTAGGCAATAATCGGCATAATAGTTTTAATAAGCAAGGTAGGTAATGCCCAAATGGCAAAGCCCGTAATAACATCCGCCATTGCTGAGCCTATCCCCCCTGCTAATGCGCCTGCTACTGGTCCACATAAGTATGCAGCAATTAAAATTATACAATCCCCTAAATGTGCATAGCCTAGTGGTATTGGTATCTGAATAAAGGCTGTGGCCATACAGGTAAGTGCCATAAACACAGCGGTCATACACATTTTTTGAATTGTAAACTTTTTCTTCTTTTCATTTTCCATAACATTGTCCTCTTTCGCTTTTTATACCTGCTGCCTTATGAAAAAGCAGGAGTTGACTGCTCAAACTGGGAATTGTATAAATCAGCATAAAATCCATTTGCTGCCAGCAATTCCTCGTGATTGCCCTGTTCTATAATATCTCCGTCCTTCATTACCAGAATTAAATCAGCATTTTTAATAGTTGATAATCTGTGAGCAATAATAAAGCTTGTTCTGCCCTTCATTAAGTTATCCATTGCCTTTTGGATACGCACTTCTGTTCTTGTATCGACAGATGAAGTTGCCTCATCAAGAATCATTATCTTATTGTCTGCTAAGATAGCTCTGGCAATAGTAAGCAGCTGCTTTTGTCCTTGGGAAACATTGCTTGCATCTTCATTTAATTCCATATTATAGCCATCCGGAAGAGTTGTAATAAAATGATGAGCATGAGCTGCCTTAGCTGCTGCAATAACCTCCTCATCAGTTGCATCAAGTCTTCCGTATCTGATATTTTCCATTATGCTGCCTTTAAACAGCCAGGTATCCTGCAAAACCATACCAAAGGCTTCTCTAAGATCGTGTCTGTTAAAATCTTTAACATTATATCCGTCTACTAAAATCTCGCCTGAATTAACATCATAAAATCTCATCAAAAGCTTAACCATTGTAGTTTTTCCTGCACCCGTTGGTCCTACAATAGCAATCTTCTGACCCGGCTTAACCTTAGCACTAAAATCATTAATAATAATATTGTCTGGATTGTATCCAAAGTGTACATTTCTAAACTCTACGCTGCCCTTTATTTCATCAATAGCAACCGGGTCTTTAGCAAGCTGTTCTTCTTCCTCTTCATTTAAGAACTCAAAAACTCTTTCAGCAGCCGCAGCCATTGACTGAACCTGATTAATAACCTGTGCCATTTGTGTCATTGGCTGTGTAAAGTTCTTTACATACTGAATAAAGGCTTGAATATCACCTATCGTAATAACACCATTAGCGGCAAGAATACCACCGGAAATTGCTACGCCAGCATATCCTAAGTTACCTACAAAGTTCATTATCGGCTGCATCATACCAGATAAAAACTGGGATTTCCAAGCAGACTCATATAATACGCCATTTGTTTCCTCAAAGGTTTTAATAGTTGCAGCCTCTTTATTAAAAGCCTTAACCACCAACTGTCCGCCATAAGTTTCCTCTACCTGTCCATTAATATGTCCTAAATATTCCTGCTGGGTCGCAAAATACTTTTGTGATTTCTTTACAACTGTAGAAATCAAAAACAGTGATACCGGAAGTATAATTATTGCAATCAAGGTCATCAGTGGAGATATACTAAGCATCATTACTATTACACCAATAATAGTTGCAACAGAGGTAATAATCTGTGTAACGCTTTGGTTAAGTCCCATGCCAAGTGTATCAACATCATTTGTAATTCTTGACAAAACCTCACCATAGGTTCTGCTTTCAAAATACTTCATTGGCATTCTGTTGATTTTTTCAGATATGTCTTTTCTCATTCTATAGCAGGTCTTTTGAGTAATTGTAGTCATTGTCCAGCCTTGAATAAAGCTAAACACTGCACTTGCTGCATATAAACCTAAGGTAATTAAAAGAATTTTCGCAATGTAGGAGAAATCTATGCCACCAGTTCCGCCTATCTTTTCCATAAGTCCTGTAGCGAGTGCTGTAGTCGCTTTTCCCATTACCTTTGGACCGGCTACACTAAATACTGTAGAAATAGCTGCAAATATCATTACTATAAAAATAGCAATTTTATATCTACCCATATATTTTAGAAGCTGTCCTATTGAGCCTTTAAAGTTCTTTGCCTTTTCTGTTGGCATCATTCCTCTGCCACCAGGGCCACCAGGGCCTCTTCTTCTTGGTTTAAATTCTCTCTCTTCACTAGCCATATTAGTTCTCCTCCTTTTCTTCGGAAATTCCCAATTCCTTAGCTGAAAGCTGGGATTTTGCAATCTGTAAATACTCTTCGCAATTCTTAAGAAGCTCCTCATGAGTACCTTTTCCTACAATCTTACCTTCCTCAAGAACTAATATCTGGTCAGCATGGAGAATTGTACTAACTCTTTGTGCTACAATAATAACTGTTGCGTCCTTTATTTTATCATCAAGTGCCTTTCTAAGTGCCGCATCTGTTTTCATATCCAATGCCGAAAAGCTGTCGTCAAATACAAAAATCTTTGGATGCTTTGCTATTGCCCTGGCTATTGCAAGTCTTTGCTTCTGACCACCAGAAACATTTGTACCACCCTGTGCTATGGCACTTTGATACTTTTCTGGCTTTTCTTCAATAAAGGAAGCTGCCTGAGCAATCTGGGCTGCCTGTTCAATTTCTTCCTCTGTTGCATCCTCATTACCAAATCTAAGGTTAGAGTCTATTGTTCCAGAGAAAAGCACTCCCTTTTGAGGTACAAAACCAACAACCTCTCTAAGCTGTTTTAAGGATAAATCTCTAATATCTTCTCCGTCTAAGGAAATCTCACCACCCGTAACATCATAAAATCTAGGAATAAGATTTACCAGAGTAGATTTACCACACCCTGTACTACCTATAATAGCAACTGTTTTTCCCGGCTCTGCCACAAAATCAATATCCTCTAATACATCTCCATTTGCACCCGGATACCTGAAATTTACATGACTGAATTTAAGTATTCCTTTAGGCTTTTCAATATACTTTGTATTTTCCTTTTCCAGTACAGAAGACTTTGTTTTAATAACCTCATCTATACGCTCTGCTGCAACACCTGCTCTTGGAAGCATAATAGACATTGCTGTAAGCATTAAAAATGCCATTATAATCATCATTGAATATGTGATAAAGGCTGTCATCTGTCCAACCTGAAGAGTTCCACCGTCAATATTTTTAGATGCAACCCACACAATCAATAAAGTGACACAATACATTATAAGCATCATTCCCGGCATCATAAAGGTCATTACTCTATTTGTAAACAACTGTGTCTTTGTAAGCTCTCTATTTGCCTTGTCAAACCTTTCCTCTTCAGTTTTTTCTCTTCCAAAGGCTCTGATAACACTTAAGCCTGTAAGTATTTCTCTTGATACAAGGTTCACCTTATCCACCAGTTTCTGCATAAGCTTAAACTTAGGAAGTGCAAGACTCATAAGCACCATTACAAAGCCCAAAATAATAATTACTGCCAACACAATAATCCAGCCCATATTTGCCCCTGTATTTATAACCTTAATAATTCCTCCAATACCTAAAACCGGTGCATATAAAATCATTCTAAGCATCATAGAGGTAACCATCTGTATTTGCTGAATATCATTTGTACTTCTGGTAATAAGTGAAGCTGTAGAAAATTTATCCATTTCAGCATTTGAGAAGCTGACTACCTGCTTAAAGGTCTTTTCTCTTAAATCCCTGCCTACACCAGCACCTACTCTGGATGCCATATATCCTAGTAAAATTGCTGCTGCTCCCATCAGCATAGTCATACCAATCATTTTTGCACCAGCTGCCCATAAATACTTTATCTGTACATTATGTACATCTATTCCTGCATTTGTATCACAATTAACAGCAAAGGCTATACCCATAGACTTCATTTGTGTCGAGCCTATGCTTTCAATGGTTTTCTCCATCGTCTGTCTGGATGAAGACATAAGCTCTGAATCCATTGAACCATTAGCAATAAAACCAGCCATCATAGGTCTAATATCAACATAGGTTTTCATTACTCCGTTTTCATCCTCAGCTTCTTTTGTAGATAGCTGAATATTTAACATTTTTTCTATGTCTTCAATAGTCATACTATCAACCTTAGCTGCTGCCTGTTCAGTTTCCGGATTTTCGGCCAAGGTCTGTGCCACCATCTTTTTAAAGCTGGATTCCTCCATATTCGACATATTATATGTCATAACAATAGGAACAATCAGCTTATCATCTAATTCATCTAATTTTTTCTCATCATCAATAGTAAGAACATAAACATCTCCCTCAAGCTTATAAGCACCCTCAAACTGCTTTTGTTCCTCTTCGGTCATAAACATAGTAGAATATGTGTATTCTTCCTTTGTTATTTTCTCAGGCAGAATATGTTCAATACCACTATTTTGAATACCTGTATCTATCATATCAGAGGTGTACTGTGGTAATGACAAATCACAAAATGCTTGAACTATCAGCAATGCGATTATTATTAATACCTGTTTCCAATATGGTCGAACATTTTTTAACAATTTTCCCATTATAATATTTCCTTTCTGGTTAAATCATATAAAGGTAAACGGAAAGTCAAAACCTTTACCTGGATACCCATCATCAGAATATTTACCATATTAACACTACTTACAAAAAAATACCAATTAAAAATGTATAAATTTTTAATTGGTATCTTATAAACTTAAATGCTGGCGACCGGAATCGAACCGGTATGGATTTTACTCCGCAGGATTTTAAGTCCTGTGCGTCTGCCAGTTCCGCCACGCCAGCAGATGGATGGAGGTGGATTCGAACCACCGAAGCAAGTTGCAGCAGATTTACAGTCTGTCCCCTTTGGCCACTCGGGAATCCATCCATAAATTGTGGTCTGAAACATCAGACCAACAAATTCGCTAATTATTATATCACGCATATTTTTTATATGCAAGTGTTTTTTATTCTTCTACAACCTTCCTATATATAGCAGCACTTCGCTTTGGAATAGTTGCAATAAACTCGCCATTACTAATATGGCTTTTTAGTACCCCTGCATTATAGCCTTCCTCACTGGTAAGCATTAATCTTTCTATTTCTGCCTCGTAGCCCATACCTAAAGGTCTTAGGCTAAATCTAACCTCTTTGTCATAATCATTATTATTAACAATAGTAAATAATATATTATCAAGGTAAAATCTGCCAAAGGCAATTACATTGTAATCCTCGTGAAGTGGTCTAAAGGAACCTTTTTTAAGAGCGATATTTCTCTTGTGTATTCTAATAACATCCCTATGGAACTCAATAAGTTCTAAATCCTCATTGCCCCAAGGGTATGTTCTTCTGTTGTCAGGGTCTGTAAAGCCACAGACACCAGCCTCATCACCATAATATATTGTAGGTGCTCCCGGCCAAGTCATCTGTACTACAACAGCCTCTTTAAGAACTGATTTTTTAACATCCTTATTTGCAGCCTCTGGTCCAAGATATGCAGCTCTGCCTACTACGCCATTTGTTCTTGTAAGAAATCTTGAATGGTCGTGATTGGACAGCTCATTCATAGCCACAAGTAATGATGGTGTTTGAAATTTTGCCATATGATAGCTCATATTTCTAAAAAATCCTGTAGCATCACCTAAAAGATTATCCTGTCTGCTGTCAGAATGTTTCTCCATACCAGTAAGAAACCAGGTAAGTGGCTCCATAAAGGCATCATAGTTCATAACCGTATCCCATTGGTCGCCCTGCAGCCAGCTTTCCGGATTGCCATAATGCTCGGCTAAAATAATTGCACCAGGATTTGCCTCTTTAACAGCATTTCTAAACTTTCTCCAAAATTCGTGATTGTATTCACTGCTATGTCCTAAATCTGCTGCTACATCCAGACGCCAGCCGTCTACATTGTAAGGTGCAGATACCCATTTCTTACCAATATGCAGAATATAATCCTCAAGTTCCTTTGAGCCTTCGTAATTTAACTTTGGTAATGTATCATGACCCCACCAGCCATCATAGGTATGGTTGTAAGGCCAATTACCATCTCCGTCCTCATAGAACTTGAAGAAGGAATGATATGGACTATCCTTTGAAATATATGCTCCCGGCTCATAGCCCTCTTGTCCTTCGTATATTCTTTCTCTATCCATCCATTTGTTGAAGGAGCCACAATGGTTAAATACACCATCAATAATAACCTTGATATTTCTTCTATGTGCTTCCTCAACCACCTTTGCAAAGAATTCGTTTGACGCTTCAAGATTTGCCTTATTGGTTACTCTGTTAATGTAACGGGCAGCATCCTTGTTTTCCCACTGACCTTCCTGCAAAAGCTCACCTTCGTCCATAACAATCTTTCCAAAATGAGGGTCAATGTAATCATAATCCTGAATATCATACTTGTGATTTGAAGGTGACACAAATAATGGATTAAAGTAAATAACTTCAACACCCAGCTTTTCAAGATAATCCATTTTATCCAGAACACCCTGCAAATCTCCACCATAAAACTCTCTGACTCCCATAGTTGCCGGATACTTATTCCAATCTGTAACCTTATCCGAATAATCGCCAATATATACATATTCCTTAGACTCAACATCGTTTGTTTTATCTCCGTTGTAAAATCTATCAACATAAATCTGGTACATTACTGCGCCCTTTGCCCATCCAGGAGTAGAAAATCCTGGTGTAAGGACAAATCTATATTCTTCTCTGATATTATCTGCTACTCCGTTTCTGTCATAATAACAGTTTTCAAAGCCGGAAACCACCTTGAAGCAGTATCTTATAGGATTTTTACCTATATTGTAACTTATCTCATATATATCAAAATTACTTCCTGATGCTAATAAAGACAAAGGCAATTCCTTGTCCTCAATACACATCATAACCTTTTCTACATTTGATTTTGCAGTACGGAATCTAATAGAAACTGCATCATCAGGTAATGGCTCACATGGTGTGACAAAATTTTCTGTACAATCACTATAGAGTAACTCCTTGTCAAGTATTGGTTGCACGCTATGGATATATAAAAGCTTCTTCTCGGTATCAGTTAATTTATCTTTGAACGTAAGCATAAAGCAACTCCTTTTCATAAACTATGACTATTGTATTACAATTTTTTTATATGGTAAAGGGCAACACACATTTTTTTTTAAATATTTCCAAATATTGTATACTTTTATGGTCGGTTACCTTTTGTATATTAAGTTTTAATGTTTTGTATAGTATGTATGATCAACTCATTACCAATTTCTCATAGTAAAAAGAGACAGCCAAAGCTGCCTCTTTTTGGAGAAGGTATTTCGTTTTTATGGGGTGTAGCAAAAACTATATAATGTATTGGGGGGTTTTACGGTTTGTAGTATAGCATCTTACTCAAAATAAGTCTGCACAAAATTCACAAATCAAACAATTTGTTTTTGTGCAATTTTACCAACAATTTTAAGCCTCAAAATGAAAATTTAAAAATTTGATATTATATAGTACCTTTTTACTATTTTTTTATACAATTATACACTTTCACCACAGCTGCACCTTATCATATCATAAATAACCTCCCTCATATTCTCCCCTGCCTTTTCAACAGGAACATACAATCTTTTTATTTGAAATATTATATAAATTGCCTAAAGCTCTCACACTCTTATACCTAATCCTAACTGGCTTACTATTTGACTAAAAAATATTAAACCTTCATCTTCCTAAAGCAGTTAGTCCTGCTAGTTGCAGTTAAGGCTTTAGTCGCAAATCCAGCTTCCTTCCTCCTCTGAAGTAAACAAAGCTTCAAACTCTTCCCTGCCAATCTTCTCCTTCTTTAGTAAGAGCTGTGCTGATTTTTCCAACACATCCTTATGCTGTACAATAATCTCTTTTGCCTTTGCATAGCAATCACTTACAATATTCTGCACTTCTTCATCAATAGTGGCTGCTGTCTTTTCTGCATAAGACTTTGTATGTGCTAAATCCCTGCCAATAAAGACCTCGTCATCATCATCGGCATAGCATACAAGACCAAGCTTGCTAGACATACCATATTTTGTAATCATAGCCTTTGCAAGTGATGTTGCCTGCTTAATGTCCTGTGAAGCACCAGTAGTAATATCATCAAAGGTAAGCTCCTCAGCAATTCTGCCGCCAAGGCTTACCATAATATTCTGCAGCATTTTGCCTCTCGTATTAAACATCTCATCACGCTCCGGCAATGGCATAGTATAACCAGCCGCACCGTTTCCCGTAGGAATAATAGAAACTGTATGAACAGGTCCTACCTCGCTTAAAACATGGAATAATATAGCGTGGCCTGACTCATGGTATGCAGTAATTTTCTTTTCTTTTTCAGAAATAATTCTACTATGCTTTTCAGTACCAATACCAATTTTAATAAAGGATTTATTAATATCCTCCTGTTTAATGTAAGCTCTATCCTGCTTTGCAGCCTGAATTGCAGCTTCATTAAGAAGGTTTTCAAGGTCTGCACCTGTAAATCCAGCTGTAGTCTGTGCAACCTCATCTAAATTAACATCATCACCTAATGGCTTGTTCTTTGCGTGTACCTCTAATATTTCTTTTCTGCCCTTAACATCCGGTCTGCCAACCGAAATCTTTCTGTCAAAACGACCTGGTCTTAAAATAGCTGGATCAAGAATATCTACACGGTTTGTAGCTGCTAAAACAATAATGCCTTCATTAACACCAAAGCCATCCATCTCTACAAGCATCTGGTTAAGTGTCTGTTCTCTTTCATCATGTCCGCCACCCATACCAGTACCACGCCTTCTTGCAACAGCATCTATTTCATCTATAAAAATCATACATGGGGCATTTTTCTTTGCTTCCTCAAACAAATCTCTAACTCTCGATGCACCAACACCTACAAACATTTCCACGAAATCAGAACCAGAAATACTGTAAAATGGTACACCCGCCTCGCCTGCTATAGCCTTAGCTAATAAGGTTTTACCTGTTCCCGGAGGTCCTACAAGCATAACACCCTTAGGAATTCTGGCACCAAGCTGTGCATACTTTGAAGGCTGCTTTAAGAAATCAACGATTTCTTCCATTTCCTCTTTTTCTTCAGAAAGACCTGCTACATCCTTAAAGGTAATCTTATTAGTTGCAGGGTCTAACATTCTTGCTCTGCTCTTTCCGAAATTCATAAGTTTGCTGTTGGCACCACCTCCACCAGCACTATTTGCACTTGCTGAAAATAGCATAAAAATAAATATAATTATAATAACACCTACCATAATAGGTAATATAATAGTTAAAAATACACTATCTCTTTCAACATCGCCTAAGGTATATAAATATCCACTATCCTCTATATACTTAACAGCTTCATTTACATCCGGAATATAAACTGTCTTTGTTTCTCCCGAACTGTTCTTAACAGTAATATATCCTGTAGGTACTTCCTTATTCTGACCTACATAAATAGATGTTATTTTCTTGCTGTCAAGGTCCTTCTGGAACTGACTATAAGTATAGCTGCTGCTGCTATCTCCAAGAAATACAGCAAACAAATACCATGCCACTAAAATAACTAATAATACAAGGAATGACCATCCTCCACTACTTTTCTTAGGGTTCACCTTTTTTACCTCCTGCTACTGTTCAATCACTCCAATATATGGAAGATTTCTATAATTTTGGTCATAATCAAGACCGTATCCAACAACAAATTTATCCGGAATATTAAAGCCTGTATAATCAACATCTACTGGCACTACTCTTCTATCCGGTTTGTCAAGAAGTGTACATAGCTTTATACTATTTGGCTTTCTTGAGCTAAGTAATGTCATAAGATAATGTAATGTTCTACCTGAATCAATAATATCTTCTATTACAATAATATCTTTTTCCTCTACAGAGTCATCTAAATCTTTTATTATCTTTACCCTTCCCGTGCTTTCTGTGCCAGCACCATAGCTTGAAACTGACATAAAATCAAGCTTTACAGGAATTGTAATTCTCTTAGCAAGCTCACAGGTAAAAAATACACTTCCCTTTAAAATACAAATAAGGGTAACTGTTTTTCCTTCATAATCTTTGCTAATCTTTTCTGCTATCTCTCTGATTTTCTTATCTACATCTTCTTCTGCAATTAATACACTAATTTTGTCGTTCATTTTTCCTCCGTATCATTTAATAATATCTACTTTGATAATATGCTCACTATTTTCACTAACCTTGTATTTTGCTGACAATCTGTATCCTATTATCCACAAAACCTCATGTCCCTTAGTCAGCAGCAGCACCCTGTCACGCTGGTTTTTCGGTATTTTGCTGTCAATAAAAAAGTCCTTTATGGACTTTTTAGAGCCTTTGTCATTTATGACAATATAATCTCCTGTTTGTCTGGTTCTTAAAGACAAACTACCCTCAAGTATATCATAACTTATCCATTTAGTATACATATTTTCCTTAAAAACCTGTTTACTAAACTTATCGCAGGATAAACTAATTTTCTCATTAAGTTCTAAAATATCATATATTCCAAAGTCATTGATTTGTATCTCCTTTATGGGACTATTGCTAAACTTACAAGCCTCTTTTTTTTCTATTTGCAGCAATATATCCTTATATTCTCTTGTGGCAACCATACCATAAGGAAGGCTTACACTAGCACCCACCTGTTTTTCCTTTAAGGACATAATGCTTTCAATATGCACCCTGGTAATATCCTTTAGCCTTCCAGCCACCTTGTATACTGCCTTTCTAACGACCTGGGATGCAACAATATTTTTATGCTGAAATAACTGTTCATCTATAACTGCTGCTATATTTTCATTGCTTTTAAAGGTAACATATTTCTCCGAAAGCCTTTCTGCCTCCTCATCTAAATACTCTGATAGTTCAACCATAGACCTTGACAGCTCATTAATATGCAGTACAGCCTTTTCATTAATATTTTCTGTAACATAAGGCAATATGTTAAGTCTTATTTTATTTCTGGTATATTCCTCTGTAAAATTGCTTTCGTCCACCCTATATTCTATTTTATTTTTTTCAAGATATTCATATATTTCTTCTTTTGAAAGACACATAATAGGCCTGATAATATTATCACGCTTTGGCAATATGCCTGCCATACCCCTTATGCCGCTTCCTCTAAACATATTAAACAGCACTGTTTCCGCATTGTCTGACATATTATGGGCAACTGCAATTTTTGCATTATATTTGCCGGCAATCTCATAAAACTTCTCATATCTTGCAATTCTTCCCGCCTCTTCTGTGGAAATTCTTTTTTCCTTTGCCATAGCATTCACATCTATTTTATATGCAAAACATTCTATATCATTTTCCTTGCAGATTTTTTCCACATACTCCATATCTTTATTGGCATTTTCTCCACGAATACAATGATTTATGTGGACAACATACAGCTTTAAGCTGTATTCACTTTTTAACTCTAACAATATGCTAAACAGGCACATAGAATCAGAGCCACCGGATACACCAATGACTACGGAATCATTTATATTTAGCATATTGTTTTCTTTTATATATTTTATTACTTTTTCTTTCATATCTGTATAGTCCTTTTCTTAACTATACTTGAATGATGTTTTAAAATCAAGCTATTTTATCCCATATGCCTGTAACCAGCACCGTCATATCATCATTTATAAGATTGCCGTTTTTCTCACACACCTTATTAAGTATTTCAAATGCCAATTCCTTTGGCTTTTTTGCCTTTGCCCCTAATATAATATTGCTTATTACCTTATCCTTTTCCTCCTCATTAACAGACTCCAATATTCCGTCTGAAACCATAATAACAAAATCTCCGTCATACAATTTCTTCTTTGTGGTTTCCACATCAACATTTCCAATAACGCCAATAGGTAAAGAGGTAGATTTAATTGCCTCTACCCAGCCCTCTCTTTTAACATAGGTAGTAGCTGCACCCGATTTAACAATGTCACAAACCCCTGAATGCTTGTCTATTATGCTCATATCTACTGTTGCAGGGCTCATATCCCCCTTTGACATAAATAAATTATTAATAAGTGTTAATGTAAGCTCCTCGCTATATCCACATTGAGAAAATTCCTCTATTAATTCCACAACCTGGCTGCTCTCCCAGTTTGCCTTATCTCCACTGCCCATTCCGTCAGAAATACTAAGCAGAGTTTGTCCATTATCCAGATTAATGCAGGAAAAATTGTCCCCACTGCCATTTTCATTAATAGTTTTTTTGGCAATTCCGTGCATAACAAAATAATTAGTATCAGGAATAAAGGTATATGTAGTCATTTTATTTTCAACATATTTTTTATCAAAGCCTGCAACATACTTTTTATTCATAACGGTGCTAATACATTTTTCCACCTGTGACAATTTAATCATTTTACTGCCCTTTGCCTTCATTTTCACCAGTACCTTTTCTCGTCCTTTTTCATTTATTATCATTACATCCATACATTTTAGCTGCATTTCATCTAATGAACAGCCTATCTTTTCCTCTTTTTTTATATCAATATCTATTACTCCTCCCATTTCCTTTGCCAACGCCTTAATAATATTTCCGGTTTCCTTTAAATACATAGATATAAGTCTTTTATTCTCCATTTTTTCTTTAGCAATTATCATATTTTCTACTACTAATTTCTCGTTAGCACCCACCTTACTTATGTACGCATTTTCAGTAATTTTAGATAATTTAATAAAGCTGTTTCCTATTGCCTTTAACCGCTCATCAAGTCCATTTATATCCTCTGCTGCTTTTTTCTTTTTTCTTAAATCAATTTTGCTGCCACTTTCTAAATACAGCTTAATAAATATATTAAGTAATATTCCTACGCTAAAAGCAATAAGTACAAGTCCGGTTAAAATTAATAATTCCTCTTTGCCTATGTTTTTTCCTACCATATCAGTCCCCTCCATTACAAGCACTACTATTGCACCTACTATTGATGCTGCTTTTATTTTCATTCTACTGCCTTTTTCCTCTAATAATCTAATTACTATAGAAATTGCCGCCACAATCAAGGCATATTTTATACCATTAAATTTTTCTACATTTAATAGCAACATTATTATCATTGCAGCAATTCCCGGTATCCTTATACAATAACTACTCATTAGTGCAGCTGTGTAAGCACTGGCAAAGGGATAATATCCCATCAATGGCACAATACTCATAATTGCGCCCACCACGCTTATTACTCCTGTTTTAATTACTTTTTCCTTCATAAAAAAATCCCCTTTCCTGCTAGGACCTCTGCCCTGCGAAAGAGGATTATATAGTAACTCTTATTATTTTTTTGTCTAAACAAAGCTATGAAATACAAGATTTTTTTGACATATACTCTCTAAAAAGCTTTTTTGAATCGAATTTTAGTCCTTAACAATATATAAGAAAGTATTATTAATTGTTAGGTTTATATATAATCTCATTTGGATATACAAGTCCTAACTGCTTCGCAACATCTTCTACATACTTTTTGGTTTTCACATAAATACGCTTTTCTTCCAGCTCCTGTGACCTGGTCTGTTCCTCGGTTAGCTGCTGTCTTAGCTGTTCTTCCTTTTGCTGCAGCCCTGCCAGCTCGTCTTTTTTTCCAGATATACGCGAAAACAGCAAAGCTCCCATTAGAACAACTACTGTAACTATTCCTAATATGCCTAATTTATTTGATTTTTTTTGTGTTTTTAATTTTTTTGCCATATAGTTTTCCCTTAACAAGTTTCATTGGATATTTAACTACTTTAACAAGTAGTATTTTAGCCTTTTTTATTGGTTTTTTCAATAGGTTATTAATAACAGTATTTATAATTAATGAGAGGTACTTTACAACAAATCTTCCAATACCTCTATGGTATAATACAGCACCCAAAAGGGCTGAGCCAATTATAAACCACCTAAGTATGCCATTATTACTGTAAAAAATCATTATATATAAAAATACGCCTACAAAATTCCAAAATATAAAGTCCTCAATGCTAATCCAAATTCTGCGATGCCTTACAATATTTCTAAAAATCCTTATTACATCATAGATTGCCGATAAAATCATTCCCGCAAACATTGCCATCAGGAACTGTCTTGCCTGTTCTCCTAAAAAATAGCTCATTATTTAAACATTCTCTTTAATAGTGAGTCACTTTTACCTTTGTCCTTTGTATATACTATGCTGTCGAATTTTCCTTCTATATCGGCTTCGCCTCTTTCCAAATTCAGACGCTTTACATGTATGTCGTTGCCCTTTACTAAAATTGTCCCCTGACCTGTTTCCAACAAAATTTCCGTTAAATTAAAGGAATCTACATCTATTACATCTGTTACCAACATATTTTTTCTATCAGTCATAACCACCTTATGTCCTCGATTATCTTCCATTATTTACACCTCTCCCATTAGCTATATAATAACATTTATATTTAACAATCAGTCTAAATATACTCATACATTTCTTTTGCTTCGTCCTTTTTTACAGTTTCAGCAATGCTAGTTACCCTAACCACAACATTTCTGGTACCAAATTGAATTTCAATCTTATCATTTACTTTAACCTCAGCTGATGCCTTAGCCACCTTATCATTTATAAGAACTCTGCCTGCATCACATGCTTCATTTGCAACTGTTCTTCTTTTTATTAATCTGGAAACCTTTAAGTATTTATCTAATCTCATTATTTTTTTCCTTTCTTATCCAGCTCGATGCTTCGCCTCTCGCTGTTTCGTGGTCGTCATATGCACTTTGACACATTCCTCGTCACTATAGCAAAAAAGCCTTATCTTTCGATAAGACTTTTCGTAGTTATCCATTTTTAAGGAAATTAACCTGATTACTTCTTGTTAACTTCATCCTTTAAAGCCTTACCAGCTTTAAACTTAGGAGCCTTTGAAGCAGCAATCTTCATTGACTTACCTGTCTGTGGGTTTCTTCCTTCTCTTGCAGCTCTCTTAGCAACTTCAAAAGTACCAAAGCCAACTAACTGAACTTTGTCACCTTTCTTTAATTCTTCTGTTACTACATCGATGAAAGCTTTTAATGCCTTTTCAGAATCTTTCTTTGATAATTCTGTCTTTGCAGCCATAGCTGCTACTAATTCAGACTTGTTCATGGATAAACTCCTCCTCTGCGTTATAGTTTTTTATTTTGAACTCACTTATGCGAGTTATTCACGGGTATTCATGTATGTATTGCTACCCATCTCCTTATTTATAATCTTTTTCAAAGATTTTGTCAAGAAAAATAGAAACATTTCAGCACAAAGTACCTGTTTTTCGGCATTTCTTACGAATTTAAGCTTGTTTTTTAGTTAAATTATATAATGACTTTTTCATATTATTTGTTCTAAAGCATAGATTTAACTATTGACTCACCAATTCGTTGATAAAATCAAAGTTCCATACTGTTTTATCTGCATACTCTATACTTCCTATATAGTAGTATACACTATCATCATAAAACGCGTTATAAAGAGTTATCTCATCCCCCTCACTCTTTGTATTGGTTATTATCATATCATAACCTTTTCGGGTTAGTTTTATATCTTCTGGTTTTATTCCCTCTCCAAACAAGATTTTATCTGACTTCCAACTATATCTATCATAGTTATTTATCTTGTCCTTTCCATCTCCCACATTAAATACATATGTATCTGCTCCTTCTCCTCCACTTAATGTATCGTTTCCTTTTCCTCCTATTATAATATCATTTCTTGAGCCTCCATATATTGTGTCAGCTCCATCTGCACCCAAAATACACTCATCTATATTTTCTCCATATAACAAATCATTTCCATCAGTTCCAAAATACAAATTATGCAGCTTTGATAAATTTGCTACAAAGGCATAATACTTTGATTTTGCAGCCATATGTTCATAAAATTCTTTAAAACAATCTGTTTCATTTGCTTCATCATATAACGAAATGTATAATCCCAAATCATAAACAAGCGCAGCTATATTCTCTCCATTAGAAATTTTATCATCTATAATATCATATAATAAGGAAATACATAGTTTTTTATTTCCCTCAACATCTTCGATTTCACATACAGTTTTTAGATATACTCCAAGACTGGCATACATATTAAGTATATTGTAATACTGTTTTTCTATATCTGAAAACATTTCATTCAAAATACTAGCAGCAGCGGCATTTGGATTTGAGCCACTAGCACCATTAAACGAATGTCCCATAAATGCTTCTATTACCTTCAAATCCTTTGCATTAATATTTCCACCTCTGCTACCATTTTGTACATTATTTGCCCCAGTAATAAAGTATAATATTTGTTTGGTATAGTAATGTTTTAACGCAATATCATCTGATTCATTAAACATATATACCAGTTCATATAGAGTTCCTGTTTCATCTCTAGCTATTGCCTTTAATATATTTGGAACATTACCCGATGTTGCTATATCTTCATGCAATGTGTCTGTTCTGTTTGATGAAAACCAAAATTCACTTATTTCCACCGTTGATGTACTTGCACCATTACTTATTCTTACATCAGATGTTTTTGCAATACGGGTACCCGTCATATCATCTATAATGCTTTTTTCTATATTGTTAAGACTAATTGAACTAATATTTAATTCTGTTAAACTGTGCAGCTCTTCTGCATTTGTTCTGCCATTATGATTTGCATCAATCCATACTACCAAATCATAAAATTTTAAATCATTACAATCAATGATTCCATCTGAATTTGTATCTAATTCAGCAAGTGCTTCAAAACCCGATGATGACACTGTTCCATCTGACAGAATTACTTGATTACCAAACAACTCCTCACCATTATCAATAATTCCATTGCCATTTCGGTCAAGTGCTAAAAAGCCGTCCTCTTTTCCTATCCATGCAGTTTTTTCAGCAAAACCATTACAATCAAGATCAAAATATACTCCATCCTTTATAGTACATAATTCAATACCCTTTTTTCCTAAATCTATTATAAGCGGATCACTTGGTGGCTGTGCCCCGAATGCCTTGTCATAATCAACTGCTTCACCTCGAATCAGCTTAATAAATTCATCAATTACTTCCTGATCTTCTCCTCTCAAAGCCATTTCTAGTCCTTCAATTAAAAAATCTGTTCCTCCCGCATCCTTAATAGTAGTCAAAAAGCTATTTGTATCTCTTTGCAGTTCCTCAAGTGACTCCATATCAGCCGCATTTACTTCCATAGTCCCCTCTGATGATATATACGCAAAAATAACTGCTGCCGCCGCATTAGACTTAATTTTGTTCTGAAATCTATCACATTCTATAACAATAGCACCAGATACACTATTGCTGACCTCTTGATTGCAATATACTTTCCAATGAAAAGATTTCATAATTTGTGCCATAACATATGCTGCCGCAATTTTCTTTATATTTGTCCCACCTGAATTTTCTGAACTTTCCTGTTTTGTACCTGTCCCTCCACCTGCAACAGTTCCTTCAACTGTACTCGAAACAGTTTTTACAGCAACATCCACAGCAGTTTCTTCCTTATCCTCTCTCTTTGTCACATGGCGCTCAAAACGATAAAAAATTAGTCCATTATTTTCAACATAATATTTAATCTCATATTCAACAAACTCTAAATATTTACCTCTTAAGTTCTGTGTATATAAGTGCGTAACCCCGCCTTCAATTTGATTGCTACCAATTTTATAATTATTCTTTGATAATTTGTATTCCTTAAGCTGTTTTAAGGCTTTAGATTTTTTAGGCTCTATTGAATATGAATACGGTTTGATTTCCCATAAATATGTATACGCTCCATCCTCCACATAAATATCTGCTCTTCCTTTCTTCCCTCTTAAGCTCTCCTCATTATTTTCTCCATATATAATGCTTAATTCAGTTCCTACTATTTTACTTGTATTTTCATATTTTTCTTTAATTGCCTTTTGGACTTGATTATGAAAAGCATTCCATGCCAGATTATCTACAAAAATAGCTGTTCTCCAATCTCCTGCAGTTATAACTGAATAAGAATCCTCTATACTTTCTTCGACTTCTTCCAGACTATTTCCACATTCGTCCAGAAAATTGTCTGTCGTTGCAAATACTGAAATGACAGGTATTGATGATGTTAATATTGCAAATGTTAATACTATAGCAATAAATTTTTTTAAAGCTCTTCTTTTTTTCATAATTTCTCCATTCTGTATTTTTATTATAATATATCTCTAACAATGTTTTGGTTAATTTGTATTCACTCCATACTTCTTTAATACTTCAAGGTTATGCTCCTTTCGTCTTTCCAATTCTTCCATAACTTCTCTATATTTCTCTGGACTACTACTAATTTCTGTAAACACTTCAATCTCCTCTTCCATTCCTTTCCATCTATCTTCCTTATCATATTGGTATTGTTCCATAGTAAAACCATTTAATCCTGTTCTCATTTCATTTAAAATCCTATTATTACATTCTTCATATAAATTTTTTATATAACTAATATACTCATCCTGCGTATATACCAATATATTTAATAAACATTCATTATAGTCATATCCATTCTGCCCCCTTCCAAATTTTCTATCTATTGCTAACAATGAAGTATTTTCTTCTTCAAAGAAATCAACACCCTCTTTCACATTTGTTATTTTATCCAATCTTGGAATTACATATTTTTCTGTCATCTCCAGCGAATATTCTATGCTTTTAGCCATTGCCTGTTCATTATCTTTTTCATATGAAAATAGTCCTATTTCCTGATACCTTTTTTTCTCGCTCCCGTCATTGCATTTTCTATAAAAACGATATAATTCTCTTAGCCATACAGCATTATCTCTTGGTGTTTTATCTAAATCTATATTTGCTCTATATACTGTTGCAATTCCACCATATATTTCATATTCTTTATGACTAAAATTGTATGCGTTTACGGGTCTATATGTAATTACATGAATTATCTCATCTCCTATCATTCTTACAAAGTATGGCTGTCTACCCTTTATTTTCTTAAAGCCATATTTTTTTAAACCCTCTCCGTAAATCCTTTTGAATGTTGTTCCAAATGTTGCCATTTCTTTTTCTCCTTTTTTGTTCTCTTAATCTTATATTTTTAATCCGTATAATTTTTAATTATCAATGCTTTTACCTTTTTCTAAACTATTAACATACTCTATTAAATTTTTCGTTATATAAAAAATGCAACCAAAGAAAACTCTTTGATTGCAACTGAACTATCATAGTATTTAATAACACCTTAGACTTCTAGCTTTGTGCCCCTATATTTCTATAAGTTTACCTAGGTGGATTATATCATTAAGAAGACTGGAGAACAACTATTTTTTCTTTATTCTACAATATTATTCATTTTATATTTGTTATAAATCATATTTATCTCTTCTTTTTGCTGCTCCCTTGTAAACCTGTTCGTCGGTTCTTGCAGAAACAACTATAATCCCCATTACACCTTCTACTCGAACAATTTTATAAACAACCCGAATACCTAAATCTTTAAACTTTATCTTCATAAGATTTGTAAGGTTTGTCCCTTTTTTATTACCTAGTGGTTTTCCATATCTATATCCTCCGTATCTAAAAGTTCCTCTTTTTCAATTCCTAAATTTTTAATCACTGCGTCAAATGGAATTGTTTTGCTATCTCCATTATCCTCCATACGCTTATTAGCTTCTAATAAAAGAAAATATTCCTCTTCTATTTCAGTTAATCTAGTATATTCCTCTGGTGATAAAATAATTGCTGAGGGTTGATTGTTTTATTTTAATTTATCTTATCTGATTTGCAATAAATAACGACGCAACATTTAACAGCTTTTTTTCCACCTCTGTTATAACCATTCTCTCTGTCAGCAGCATTATTACTGCTCCTACTGCCTCTCCGTCCCTGATAATAGGCTGGATAATTTGTTGATAAGCAGCCTCGTCCCTTTCATTGCCTAGAATATTAACTGCCCTGCTTGCATTTGAATTAACATACATAGCTCTCTCGTTAATGATTTTTAACAAATTATTTGAAATGCCCTTATTAATAATATCCTTTTTCAATGCACCAGAAGCCGCAACTATTTGGTCCTTGTCCACAATTATTACTGCTGCCTTTGATACAGTTGCTAATGAATTTGCATACTCCTGTGCATATGGTAAAAACTCATCTATAGGGGAATATTTTTTTATTATGACGGATTGATCATTATCTGTGAAAATTTCTACTGAATCACCCTCATTTATTCTAAGGGTCTTTCTTATCTCTTTAGGAATTACAATTCTTCCAAGCTCATCTAACCTTCTAATAATCCCTGTAGCCTTCATTGTTTTTCCTCCAATTTCATATTTCTAAGTAATACTCCTGTTTCTCTTGTATACAAGGGTATCATATTTTGCTGTGTTTAGCTTTGGAATTATTATGTGGAAAATATGTGAAATTATACATATAATAAAAAAAGATAGCAGCAAACTTATTTACAGCTCTATCCTTTACTGCCATTTTTCTTTGCTCTATCTTTTCTTTTCTATTACTTAATCTACTCCATAATAACACATTTCATTGTATATTGCTTCATATCCCGCATTAGTAAAGTGTATTCCGTCCCCACAATCATATTTGCTTGCTAATCTGTTATTTTCATCCTTCAAAACATTAGACAGGTCAAGATAATATATTTCCTTTATATTGGCAAGACTTAAAAGCTCTCTATTCATATCATCAACATTGATATTATTCATATTAGGATTGCCTCTGTTGTAGGTTTCCTCATTAACAGGCAGAATGCTCTCTATAATTATTTTGCTGTTTGGCGATGCCTTCATAAGTCTTTCTATCATTTCTATATAGGTTTCCAAGAAGGTTGCTTTTTGCATAAATGCAACACCATTTACACCTAATGCCACATAAATTTTTTCTGGCTGTCTTTGAGCAACAATATCGAAAATTGTTCCATTAACACCTGTAACCTCATCATAAAACTGCTGCGACATATAGTCTACATGGTTTATTCCATTAACTGCAAAGGTATCCTCTGGTGCAACTAAATTAAGTGCCTGCATAGCAACTGTTCTGGAATCCCCCATAAATACTGTGTTGTCAAAGTAATCATCATCTACTCTCTGTGTCTTGTTTAATTTTCCACTTGCAACATTGTTATACTCTTTGTTTGCAAAATCATTGTCATTAACATTTCCGTGAAGTCCATTGTCGTACATTCCCATACCATAACTGCTGCCATGCACACCATTGTCATTGGCAGCAACCTCTCCTACAACAAGATTATTATTTGAAACAGTTGTTTCTTCCTCTACATCTTTATCTGTCGCTTCTGTATTTGTACTATCTGTTGTATTTTCTTCTTTATTTCCACTAATACCTTCAGTTTCTCTATTAATGTACAGAACATCATTGTTTACATATTCATTAGTTTCCTCTGTTTTGTATGCTTCCTGAAACTCATCATTATCTATTGTTGTATTAAAATTTGCTATGACAAGTATCACAGCCACAATAATAAGTGCTATTGTTGTCACATTTATAAAGAAAACCTGCACCTTATCATTACTTTTTCTATTTATCTCCTTCATTTTTCCACCCTCTCTTCGATTTGTATTACAATCTAGTTTTCAGGTAACTTCTGTGTGTTTCCTTACTCTATAACTGCTATCATAAAAATAGTATATTATAAAGCATAAAAAATACCTCAACTTTCAGTATACTATAAACTAATAAATATGTCAAAATTTACTAGGTATAAATCAAATACCTCAAAAATTTTTTTCTGAAAATTTTTTATCTTTTTTACTGAAATTTCCAGCTTTTTATTTTTCCATTTTTATAATGTATTATTCTTTTTTACATATATTTTTATCCCCTTGCAATATACTTCTTTTTCCCATATAATCTACATATATTTAACCACCCTATTATATTCAATTTTTATATTACTAACTACACTGGAGGCAAAATGACAATTTTAAGAATACTTTTATCAATTATAGGAATTACTGGTGTTACCTGGTTTTCACTACCCTTTATTTCTAACAGAATATTAAACATAGGCAATGCCTCCGGTATTTGCATTTTTCTATTAATTTTTGTATATGGAATATTTTTCAAGAAGCTAAACCACCTTATTGCCTCTATATGGAAGCACATAGGAGGCAAAATTGTACTTTCCTTAATTCTTGCTTTCATTTCAATTTGTTTTGTTATTGTAATTACCGAAAGCTTTCTTATTATTAAAGCTAATTCCACTACACCAGAAAATGGTGCTACTGTAATCGTACTTGGCTGTAAGGTCAGAGGTGATAAGGCATCCTTAATGCTAAGAGAGCGACTAGATGCTGCTTATGAGTTTCTTATTGACAATCCTGACTCTGCCTGCATTTTGTCTGGTGGTAAAGGTGAGGGTGAAAATATTTCAGAAGCAAGGTGTATGTATGATTACCTGATTGAAAAGGGTATCTCCCAAGAACGATTATATATGGAGGACAAATCCACCTCCACAAGAGAAAATCTCTCCTATTCAAAAGAAATTATTGACAGTAACAATTTAAACCCTGATATTGCCATTGCCACAAATGAATTTCATATGTATAGAGCCAGCCAGATTGCGAAAAACTTAGAGCTTAACTCTACCAGCATTAGTGCTGACACAGCCTGGTGGCTCTTTCCAACATATTATTTTAGAGAACTATACGGCATAATGTATCAGTGGTTTCTATAAAGCCTCAACCTTCTTTATATAATCCATAACCAGCTCCTTAGTTCCTACCAGCCCTAATCTACTACTATTAATACACAAATCATAGCTTCTTGAGTCGCCCCACTTCTGGTCGCAGTAGCTATTGTGATAATTCTTTCTATTTTTGTCATGTCTTGACATTTTGCTTAATGCTTCGTCCTCAGAAAGCCTGTATTTGTTCATTATTCTTTTCTGCTTTTCTTCCTTATCTCCAAGGATAAATACAGATACAACACCTTCTCTTCCTTTTAAAATATGCTCTGCACAACGGCCAACGATTACGAAGGACTCGCCTGCGTCAGCCTTTTCTTTAATAAAATTGAACTGAAGGTCTGCAAGATTTTCCTCCATTGAGCTTGAAAACTCGCCTACTCTTCTTGAAAAAAGGAATCTTCTAGGTTTTTCGTCAAATTCATCAAAGGTTTTAGAATCAACATTCCTTTCCTTTGCAATATCATCAAGCATATTTCTATCATAGAGTTTTACATTTAACTCGTCGGCAATCATCTCGGCAATAGCGTGACCGCCGCTGCCAAACTCACGACCTACTGAAATAATCAACTGTTTTGCCATTTCATTTGCTCCTTTCTTCTATTTACATACAGTAACGAATGAAAATCATTGCCATTGATACGGCAATAACAATAATTGTTGCTGGAACTGCTGATTTACAATACTTGCCCCAGCCAATCATATAACCATTCTTAGCTGCTACTGAAGTACCTACTACATTAGCACTTGCTCCGATTGGAGTTGCACTACCGCCAATATCTGTTCCCATTGATAAGGTCCATGCCAATGTGGCAAGTGGCACACCTGTTGATGCAGCAAGACTATTAATTACAGGTATCATTGTAGCTGCAAAAGGAATATTATCAACAAAAGCACTTGCAAAGGCAGATACCCAGATAATAATTGCAACCATTACCATAATATTTCCACCACTTACCTTACCTATAAACGATGCTATTATCTCTAATATACCAGTCTGTTCAAGACCCCCTACTACCATAAATAAGCCGATAAAGAAAAGTAATGTCTTATAATCTACCTTCTTAAGAAGCGAAAGTGCGTGCTTTCCTGCTGTAACTAATGTTGCAATAGCCACTACTGCACCAATAAAGGCAACTGTAAGACCGGTCTGTGCGTGAGTAATGAGCATTACAACTGCACAGGCAAAAATAACTGAGCTTACAATAAACTCTCTCTTACTTGATATAGCTTCCTTTGGCTCTGGAAGTGTCTTAGGGTCTACAGCCTCACCTGTTGTTACAGAAAGCTCTTTTCTATATACAAGGTAAAAATAAATCACTACTAAAATTAAACATATTCCAGCAATCAGACCTGTATTTGTTAAGAAGTCTGCAAAAGAATATCCCAAAGAAGTACCAATTATAATGTTTGGTGGGTCACCACACATTGTTGCCGAGCCTCCAAGATTTGCACAGAAAATTTCTGACAAAATCATTGGTATAGGATTAAACTTTAACAGCTTTGCTAATTCTACTGTTACAGCTGCTAAAAATAGTATAACTGTAATACTGTCAATAAACATTGATAATATAGCCGACATTACCATAAAAGTAATGAAAAGTGGTATAGTTTTGTAATTAACAAGCTTTGCCAGTCGCATACACAACCATCTGAAGAAACCAGCCTTAGCCATTCCTTCAACCATTATCATCATACCTGCTATAAAGATAATTGTTGCCCAATTAATGCCTGATGAAGTTTCGCTTGATTCTCCGGCAGCATACCAAAACTGTGTTGTAAAAATACCCTTTACATTAAGAGTTTCAACTATGGCATTTACATCTCTCATTGCAATGCCAAATACTACTACTAATGTTAGTAAACCACATACTAATGTAACATATTGCCTTTCAATCTTATCCATTACTATGAGTATAAACATTGCAGCAAAAATAATGACCGCTAATATTTGTGGTATAGTCATTTTTCTTCCTCCTGTTTCGTCTATTTTAGACATTTTCCTAGGTATGATAACACTTTTAATCCTCTAATGTAAAGCATTATTTTATTTTTCTTTTATTCTATTTTTATTACCCGTTAATAAATTAGCACTTAATCAATTTTTGTATATCTGCAAAAAACACTATCCCAGATTTCTCTAAGATAGTGTTTATATTTTTATATGTTTAGTTTTTAGTCTAATGCAAACAAATCTCTTGTTGTAAGCTTAGCTCTTGCAGAACCTGTTGCACCGTACATATCAGTTGCTTCAATAAGGAAATACGCTCCATCAGCAATAATCTGATCTTTAATTTCTGATTGATATGATGCTAAGGCTGGGCAATCAGCTATTGCAATTTTAACTTCCTTAGCATTGTAAAGCTTATTACCATTTCTTGCATAGGTTTCCATAACCACATCTACGCCTTCATCATATACGCCATTTTTATCCTTATCCCAGATAACTCTACCACTTTCAAATACACCAACCTTGCTCCAATCGCCATCTGCTGTATCTATAGTAGCTAAATCCTGGTCAGTAGCTTTGAATCTAACTGAGTAATTATCACCTACACTTGCATAGATATTATAAATACCACTGCCTAAGGCACCATTTGTAACCACTACCTCTGGCGTAGCATTACCAGAATCAATAGCTTTAATAATTGTATTAACGAAAAGTTTTAACTCATCTGCACTATTAATATCTGCATGACCTGCACCTGTATATGTTACATTACCCTTAGAGTAAATGTAGTAGTTATTCTGTCCATCTTTTCTTGTGTAATTGTAGTAGCCGCTATCTGTACTTAATGTGTACCATACTACTAAGTCCTCATCCTCCATATCCAGCTGATAATACTGTGCGTGAGTAGTAGATATTCCAACACTATCTCCTATTTTGTATGGGAACATAGTAACCTGACCTTCATTTACCTTGTCAACTCTGGTAGATGTCCACCAGCAATTTGTTTTTGTGGTAAGTATATTATTAGGGTCATTAAATGGTTTTACAATATACCAGCCATTATTACTATTAGTTGTACTATAGTTTGACACAAGGCCCTGTCTTAAAAGAACCCAGTCACTAAAGCCTTGTAATTCTTCTACATAGTATTTTCCGTCAGAAGACTTATTTGAATAACCCATCTGCTTATCATTAGCATATGTAGGCTTTCCTTTACCATCTCTGTCAGCTTTAGCTAAGGTTACACCATATCTGTCCATTCCTGTAGAATTTCTAAGGAATAATGTAAGGTTAGTACACATCTTATCATTATCAATATGATTTGTTGCAGCCCATCCATTTTCTATATAAACTCTGTCTGAAAACCTATTTATTGATGATACTGTTGTACCACTATATGTGCCATTAGAGTTCTTTGAATAGCTTCCATTAATCTGTACATAATTGTTTGATGAATTAAAGCTCATCGTATCATGTGCAAACATTACTGAGTTGCCATTATCTATAAAGTCCCTAATACAATCCAAAGCACCATACATATTAGAAATATCATCACCACGATATATATCACCAAAGCCTAAAACTACCATATCATAGAAGTTTGCATTAATATAATCCTTTGCAGTATTATAATCAGTTCCTCTAATATATGGGTCTGCCTTTGTAAACTTGTTTTCAAATTCATAGGTATACATCGTATGAACTGTAATACTATATCCTACAATACCATTATTAATTGCAGTAAGCTTCTGTCCAAATAATGGATTTTTAGCCTGTGGCTGTCCCAAGCCATTTAAGGTATAGGACATATCAAGTGCTAACGAAGCCTTATTTGCTGAATACTGAGGATTTGGAATTATCTGTAATACCTTTACATCCTTTACTTCTGATGCCCTGACCGCTGTATATCCAATGTAAGATGATCGCAAGGTCGACTCATTAGCTCCCTTCATCTGGGCTACTTCAACCTTATAGGCAACAAGACCATTTTCATTATCAGCAAGCTTTGCGCTAAACTTCACATCTGCGTGGCCACTTGCATCTGTAACTACCATCAAAGTCTTATAAATTTCATTTGTATCATCAGTTACAATTTTACCTGTATCAGCAAATACGCCATTACCATCTTTATCAATAATAAGCTTTACCTTATATTGTGTATTGGCATAAGAGTCAATAGAAAATTCAAATGCTAATGTACGATCATAACCGTCTGGCATTTTTATAACACTATCACCATTACCATTTGGCACATATGCAACAGGTGTTGGTAATTTTTTAAAATTAAGTTTTGGTGACATAGCATTAATATGTGTAATAAAGCCGGCAAGATTTGACTCTCTTAAGTAGTTTGCCTCTGAGCCTGGCGCTGTAACACTATTCATAAGCTGTGCAAGGTGTGAGGTTGGATAAATCTTTGCACCATCATTGTCATATACACAGTCCGCAAATACCATTAACTTTCCTGCAGCTGCATAGTCCTGTAATGCCTTCATTGTCTTAGCCGTAATATCATTATCACTAAATCTGGCATTACCTACCTTATCACTAAATACCTCATTCATCATATTTACATTACTTCTGGCAGCCTTTTTGTAATCCTTGTAATAATATGATGTATCTATAGTACCTAGTAGGTCGCTACTATTGAATAAGGTTGTAAGTGTTTCCCACTGATAGTCAGTCCATAATCTTCTAGTTTTTGAATTAAGTGTGAAAACCTGATTATATCTAACCTGATTTGACAGCTCATTATTATCACTTGAACCAACAAATCCTGTGCTATTCCAATTATATTTACTATATCTGGTTGTTTCTGGATAGTCATTCATTCTTAAAATATATGAGCCACCCTGAACACTCGAAATAGCATTGCCTCCAAACTTATCTGTACTTGAACTATATCCACCATTATATTTTGCATATTCCCATGGCATCCAGCCCATAAGTGTACTTGAAAGCTTTGTAAGATCTCCATAGGCAAGATAAATATATCCGTCAAGATTTTTATCATTGTATCTGGTTACGCCACTGCTGTCTTTATTAAGCATTCCTGTATCATCACTTATTATAATAACATCATAGGTTGAAATAAGGTCTGTTGTTATTGTATTAAGTGTTTTTGTAGATACACTCGTAACCTCCATATACTCTTTATAATTTGTTGCTGTCCAAGACGAAGTATTAATGTTCATCCTTTTGGCTAAAGCCTTTGCACCTTCATATCCACTATATTTAAAAGAATTGCTTGGCTCTACCTCTAATACATTTATCTTTCCATAATCATATTTTGGTACATACGAGCCCTTACAACCAAGAAGGTATCTAACAATATCTGCAACTGTTTTATTGTTAAGTCCTCTCTCTGTCAAGCCCTTGTATTGTCCTTCATTTACCTTATTTGCCAGATTTGAAGGAACCATTCTTGCATCATTGTTGTGTACCCAATAGTCATTTGTAACTCTCTTTGATGCGTTTGGATTTGTATCTATACATTGACTTGCATCTACTACCTTCAAAATATCCTCATGGGTAAACTCATTAATGAATTTCATTGTCTTTGAAGGAAGTGGAGCCGTGGTTTCTTCAACTGTTGTTTCTACCTCACTTGTAGTTTCGCCTTCGCTGGTTTCTCCCTCAACTGTTGTAGTTTCTGGCTGTGTAGTTTCTGGTTGTGTAGTTGCTGTTTCCTCTGTTTCATAGCACAATGCAGCAGTAGGAACACCTGTAGATGTAAGGAACTTGTTTCCGGCAGCATCTACTGTAGACATATGATTATTCATAAAACCATCATACTGTGTAGTTTCCAACATTCTATATATCATAGAAAGCTTATACATATTGCTGCTCTTTGATATTCCACCTTCAGTAAGCGTAGCACTAAAAATAACTGGAGTTTGTGAATATTTACCTGTTCCAAGTAAATCTCTACCCTTCTCCATATAATCAAGAAGCTTCTTTGCCATTTCCCATGAAATATCACGGCTGACATACTCATCGCCTACTTTTTCATAGGTATCATAAGTAATACTTGTAGAATTGCTTACCTTAAATTCCTCATATGTATCACCTGTTTTCTTATATACACCAGTCGTATCAGCTGCTACTCCTGTAGCTAATACATTTCCGGTATAATAATTATATGCCTGTGCTGTACTATTATCCTGAATAGTTGCAGTAAGTATAATCAAATCAGCCTCTTCTATATCCTTATCAGTAAGGTCATTGGCTTCTACTGTGTTTACACGAACTCTGCCTTCCAAAAGGGAACGATATGGCTCTGTTAAAACATCATTGTAAAAGGTCTTTGTACATCTAATCTCATATTTGTCCTGAAATGAATTATATTTCATTTCATATCCAAAGTTTGAGAAGTAGCTGTTTATCTTAATCCACTCATTTTTCTTTCCGTATGCACCCTGCTCAATATAAAATCTTTGTAACTCACTTTGAGATTTTGAAAGTATTCCCTTTTCTACCTCATCAGAGCCAACAAAGTACTTGAACTCGCCCATACCTGCATATGGCACAACCTCAAGAATAGTAAAGTATTTTTGCTTACCTTCTGTGATACGGTCGACAATATCAGAAAGATAGGTTTTTTCTTCAAGTGTTTCTGGATTTTCTCCCTTAGCCTCCATGCTGCTGACACCGTATGCAACTGCGCCTACAACCAAAGCTAATACAAGCACGCTGCAGACTATCCTTGAAGCAATGCTCATTTTTAGGATTTTGTTTTTAACTTTTTTTAGTTTTTTCATAATATTCTCCTTAAAATCCTACTTTACAGTAAACTCTTTGCCATTAACTACTACTTTTTTTAATTGATTTCTAACTGTAATCTTTACTACTTCAGTTTTTTCGGATTTTTCATTACTAACATTTAGTTCAATATTTAAAATAATTGGATTGGCATATCCGGTATGTTCCAAAGTAGTTTCGTGGGTTATAGAATTTTCTACTTCCTTGTAGGTTTTACAGCTATCATCTATAGAAACCTTAAATTTCTTAACACTGCTTGATATACGGTTTCCCTTAGTAAGACTTGCTTCTTTTGATTTTGTAATATACAGTGAATTTGAATCTGGCTTAAAGGTTATAATTCTTTCTGTTGTAATGCTTGCAGCTGCAGCGCCTGTAGTTGTTGCTTCTATAGGCTTTGTTGCAATGCTCCCGTCCGTAGCTCCTGTAGTTGCTGCTTCTATAGGCTCTGTTGTAACTGGCTGTAATGCCTCATCACTTCCCCTTGTTCCTGTATAGAGAGTAAGTGTGCCATCGTCATTATCCTTAATATCTATCGTTTTAGCTTCCATTAAGGTTTCTGATAAAAATCCATCTACAACCTGAAATTCATTTTGCAAATCAATGTTCTTGTTTTCATTATTAAACAAATTAGAACTATTAACTATGAGTAATGAAATCATTACAATAACAATTCCACTAATGGCTAATGCTACCAGTAATTCTACCAATGAAAAGCCTTGATTATTTAATTTTGAATTATTGTCTTTCATTATCCCACCACCTATTCAATAACTTCATATTTGCCAGTCAGGGTGTATACTGCAATTTTCTTTGTGTAGCTGCCTCTATTAATTTTAAAGTAAATAACATCCGAAGGTTCCTGACCTATTGTATGTTTTAATGTATATCCTGATATTCTCATATCCGAAATAGACCCTTGTGTCTGTGAAAATACAAGTCTTAAGGTATTCTTTTCAGAATTTAACGATACCTTTGCTGCATCCTTATCATCACCATTTATAAAAGACACCTCTAGGTCACCCTTGTAAACTTGTTTTTCTATTACCTCGTAACTTCTTTTTTCGTTTCCTTTATCATCCTTTGTAATAGTTACTTTATTTAAAGTATATGTGAAATCTCCACTTTTTTTATCATATGAGATTTCTACATTCCACTCGTCGGCAGCTATTGAGGTAGCCTTAGTCCTTGCAGTTGAAATAAAATCTTCTATACCTCTGGCTGCCTGTTTTGCATATGTATTTGTAAACAGTGAAATTCCTGTAACTACACCACCGACCACTATCGCCATTATTGCTACAACAACCAGCAATTCGACTAATGATAAACCATGGTTATTAAGTTTTTCTTTCTTATTTTCCATCATCATATTTTCTCCAATTGTTTGTGCCTACTATGTCATTGTAACTAATGTTTTCGATTTTGACCGGCTCACTTGTGCCCTCTTCTGATGCTGACTGTTTATACGCGTAGAAGTAATTTCTAAAAGGTGTTTCCTCCTTCTGTCTTTCTTCATCAGTTGTTGCACCATCATAGAATAAATACTCATTTTTAATAAGATTTTCAATCATAGCCACATCAGTAGTAACTGTTGCGTTATTTGTAATGATTATATTTCCCTTTGAAATGATTAAGCCTTTAAAATCATGGTCTAGCTTAACTGCTCCTGTATTTATTATTATACCACCTTTTACCTCTGCTGGAACTACATATGTAGCTTTATTTAATGCTACTTTTATAATTCCGCTATCATACATAACAAGATTTTCTTCTTTATTGTATTGATGAGATTCTACTGCCGAATAATCTACAATATTTGCAGATGCATTATTAGTCATCTCTGAGCCTGTAGGCTTATAATTTGAATAAAATTCTTCAAGTGCAGCTTCTCTGTCATTAACAATATATTCAACACCCTGCTTTGTTTCTGGTATATCTACAAGAAGGTGTGTAAGTATATCATATCTGTTTTTATAATTAAGCGATGCCAATGTAAATACATCTGTTGGAATTACACCACTACTATTTGCATATGAAAGTGTTCCAAGACTTCCTGATGTAGCAGCACCTGTATTATTAACAGAGCTTCCTGATGTCTGCATTAACGCACCAGCAGCATACATAGAGCCTGCTGTAATAGATACACCTTTAGTTGTACTTGTAAAGTAAGAATTTAAACTTTGCTTTAAGGCTGCATCCTGACCTGCTAAAATTCTCTTCACATATTCAGTAGAAGAAGCTTTATCTTTGAAATGGTAGTACAGGTAGCTTACATTCCCCGAGGTTTTTACAACATAAGGAGCATCCTTATCTAACAATCCCTCTGTAAGAGAGCCTGAAATCTGTACCAAAGGTGTATTTTTGTCATTTATAGCTGGGTCTTTCTGGTCAGCCTTTAACTGCGTCCATGCGGAGGTTGCCATTGGATTAGCCTGATTTTTGTATATAAATTTTGAAGGTACTAAATATAACTCCTGGTCAGCCTTAACTGAAATAGATTCACCAGTCATATAATTATAAGTTTCACCAGGAATAATTACATAGGAACGACCACCTACTATAAGTCTGTTAAGATTTAGTCGAAGCTGTGAGCCTTCACCAGTAACAATAATTGAGCTTGAGGTTGCGTGATTAGTATTGTCTGAGCCATCATAGCTGTATGCATACATATTTCCACCAATTATTACATTTGAATCTGAACCATACAGGTTTAAATCATCCTTAATATAGGTCTTGGAGAATGCGTCTATATTAATATCTGCACCTATTGAAGTATCTGCTTTTTTACTTTCTGAGGCAATATAACTGTTAGTTGTAAGATTGTCACACCATACATCACCACTATTTACTGTAAAAGAGCTTTTGTATAATGCAGAGCCTCTTACAATAATATCTCCTCTGGTAACTATGTTTGCATTTGTACTGCTACCATTTTTAGACAGCATATTACCTGTTACTGTAAGATTTCCACTCTGTCCTGTAGAATCTGCACTGGCTGCAATAGAAATATTTTCTCCAGCATAAATATGTGCTGCATTAACAGTTAAGCTTTTACCTGTTATCATTAAATCCTTATCTGTAATAAGAGAATATTCTGTAAAGCCTGATAAGCTATTACCACCAGCAAAGTCTACTGTTAAATTTGGGAATGTAATATCTAAGTCTACTGTTAATGTTGAATAGTAATCTTCGTTTGTTCTATCCTGCTTATAATCTATAACAAGATTTTGCAAAAGAATACTATATCTAAGACCATTTCCTTCTTTTACTGCTGTAACCTTATTAATACTTTTCACTTCTGCTGTTTTTGCTTTAGATTCATAGCCTTTGATAAAAGAATTTACATATTTGATTGCATAGTCTGTAACTGATTTTTCAGATGAACTGACCACCTGATTATTTCCAAATAATAACTTACCATTAGTTACTTTTCTTAGCATATCTGCAACAAATTTTTCCTTAAACTCTTTGTTAGCCTCATCATTATTGATAACATACCTGTAGGAGTCCCCTTGTCTTACCATTGTAGTAAGCACGGCCTTATAAGCATCACTCATTGATGATATACTATCGTGACCTACACCAGCCTTTATTTCGTCCAAAAGAGTTTCAGCTGTATAGAAGGTATCCTTAGATCTGTTATTCATCTGCTTGATTTTCATATTTGCCATAGCAGCAGATAATATAGTAACAACCAGCAATGCCACAAAGGCTATAGCAATAACTGCCATAACCAATGTTGAACCACTGTTATTTAATTTTTTTCTGTTTCTAAGCATATCTAATCCTCCTTACTGCCAGTAAAGGTCGTTAATACATCACTATCTGTGCTATCATATCTAATATCGATTGTAATATTGTACAATACTGTATTATCCGTTTTATCTGAATAAGTAAGCCCTTGCACTACATCTGTTGTGGCAACATCTGATACACTCTTTTCTATATTGGTATAAACCTTAAATTTTTTATTAGTGTTATCATATTGATATAGAGTTGCTGTAACTGGTTTTTTAGGTGTATTATCAACAATTTTTATCTTCTCACTTTTAAACTTTTCAAGCATTAAATTGTTAGAACTATTTTTTATCGCCTGTTCAGCAAGATATACGGACAGCTCCGGCTGGTAATCTTCTGCCTGATTAAATTTATAAGATATTGTCAGTTCATCAGTAGAATAGTAATTTCCTTTTTTGTCAATACCATTAGTTATTGTTGCATTATCATATGGTGGAAGCATTAAATATATAGAATGTCCTTCTTTTCCTTGATAGGTTTTCTTTATATCCTTTTTTACTTCTACACTTTTACTACCCTTATATGTATATTTCATATTTAAGCTTATTACATATGAATATATTTTTGTAGTTTTATCATAATCACCGGTTATTTCTACAGTTGTAGTTTTCTTAACAGTTTTTGGTCCTAAATCTTTCAGCTCTGCCTCTGAAAATTCTCCACTTGCTCTACAATAAGACTCTAAATCGTTATCAAGGTCTGTATACTGTTTAAAAATCATAATAGCATCAGAACCAAACAGACTTGAAAACTGATAAGTAGTCATACTATTTACATAATTTTTACCACTTTTTGAAGCCTCTACATAAGATGTTGGGTCTAGCTTAATGGTTGCATAAAAATCTTCACCATCAGCACCCCTCACCTTCCAATTCTCAAATTCATATATAGGATACTGTGTAGCACTAGCATCACCAACCAAGCTTGTCATAGTCTTTTTTGGCTCTACCTTATACACCGTCTTGCTTTTTTCTATCATATCCTCAATAGAATTTGCCTTAAACTGTTCCATAATATCCTGACTTACCATTGAAGCATTCTGCAATTTTCTGGCATCACTATTTATATTCATAGATAAGAAAAAGCTACGAAGAAATGGTGCTACCACAAGAGCTAATACGGCTATTGTAACGATAATCTCAATAAGGGAAAAACCTTTATTATTGTCTTTTTTCACTTAAATCATCTCCTATTACTGAAGAATCTCAATGTCGCCTGTTGTCTGTTCAATGATACATCTTGGATTTTCTGGGTCGTCATTAAGGACTCCAAGATTTACACTCTTATCCGAATCGTTTATAACTGTAAGTACAGCTGTTGACTTATCGTCATCACTTAATCTTTCCTTACTTACAACTAATATATCAATGCTTTCTCCTGGTACAAAGGATGCACCCTTGTCATAATCAGTTACTGGATATGTATTATCCCCTACCTGATAGCTTATCTTGTATGCACCATTAGTTCCGGTAATATGTATCTGAACCTTTTCCTTATCATTTGAGTTAGCTGATACCTTAGTTGTTCCGATTACATCACTTCTAAGAGCTAATACTATAGATTCAACATCTGAAGTTGCAGCATTAAGAGCTAAATATACATCATAATCACTCTTCATCTTCTCAAGAGCTGACTGGTCAACTGGCTTTGTTGTATGTGTGTTTGAGTCAAATGGATTCTTTGTACCCTGTGACACACCCGGAATATCAATATCCATCCATGGTCTGTTCATACCTGTAACAGCATAGTAGTTAACTACCATAGAACCATTTACCAGCTCCTCAGCTTTATTGTAGCTAATCTGAAGGCTATCAATTTTGTATTCCTTGTTAGTATTATTTATTCTGTTAATAAGTGTCTTTAACTGCTCATATGTTCCTTCATAAGAAATAGTTTCGGTAGATCCTATTCCTAACATATCTGTACTATACACACTTTTTCCTGCTTTAGATGGGTTTGTAGATGTTATCTGTCCAAAGGTATATAATGTTCCAACCTTTGTAAATGCTGCCTGATTAATCCAGGTATCAGTTTTATTTTCCATATCAGCCAAATCCATAATTGTAACAGGTTCATCAAGACCTGCTGCATATGAATTAATTACTCTGGTATACAAAGTATCATAAACCATTGTTTTAACGATATATTCATTTTTATGTGAAGCCTTTTCCTGCAAATCCTTGTAAACAGAATCAAGCTCCTGTGTTTTTTTGTCTAGGTCATCTACCTGCTTATCAATGGCTCTATATCCGAAGAAAGCAGCTATTATTATAGCAGCTATGATTAAAGTATATATAAGTCTTTTATCTTTTACTGCCAATTTAAAATCAAATTTCATCTTTTCTTCCTCCTTCTATTCAGCCTCTTTTTCAGGTTTAACTGTTTCTGTTTCGTCAAGGCTTTCGCTAAATCCCCAAACCTTATTTATCTCTTTAACATGCTCATCTATAAACTCATCCACTGTCTTTTCCGGATTTTCACCAGTTAAAATAGAACGAGCTTCACTGTAATTAATTGCGCCTAAATTAAATAGCTCCTTCATATAGTCTTCAGCATCTGGAAGCTTTCCAAACTGACAGGTAAGTGAAAAATTAGTAGTAATTACTCCGTCTGCATCCTTAGATTCGGATAAAGCTGATACAAACACATCTTCAACACCGTATGTACCACTTAATGCCTGTATAAACTTAGCTACTGTAGGCTTAATACTTGTAGTCCCGGTAAGACTAACCTGACCATTAGTGAATGTAATACTGTTTATACTTACATCACTAGGCATTTTAGCTTCAAGATTTGAAATAAAATATAATAATGAATCATTGTTGCCATCTGTAAGGTTTTTAAAGCTTTCAGCATCTGTAAATCTATCTAAGGCTGTATAATAATCATCAACAACCTGATCAATGTCTTTTATGTTATCAATAGAGCTTTGAACTCGGCTCTGTTCTGCCTTTGCAATAACAAGCTTTGTAAGTGGAATTGACACAGCTATCACTGCAATAACTGCTGCTGCTAAAACACCAATTCTTAACAATCTAAAATTATTGGCACTTCTCATTTTTTCCAAAGTTTCCTTTGGCATAAAGTTTACAGGCTCTATGCCTGCACCAAGACAGCCAACATACTTGGTTACAATCTTATGTAATAAGTCATTTTCATTTTCAAGTGTTACACCGTTAAATCTAATTAACTGGTTTACTGATACATCGAACTCATTTGCAAACAAGAAGTCAAGACCTAATAAGGATACTGACTCACCAACCAGATATGCCTTTTCTACCGGGTCATCAGAATTTCTTGAGTTGTAGTAGTCTACTACTCTAAGTACATTATTAATAATTGGTCTTATTGACTCTGTAACAGGGTCACCATCAAAGGTTTCGTGAATGTAGCTTTCTGTTTCAAGTAAGGTTGCTGCCTCATCTTCATCAATATTAAGCTTTTCAGCCAATGCCTCTATAGGTAAATTCTTGCCATAAGGTATTGTTCTTTGAAGCTTTAGGATATTGTCCTTTAAAATATTAACTGTAGTTGTTTCCTCCTGTACCTGAATAACCAAAGAGGTTGCTGCCGGAATCTGTCTTCTAATCATCTGATAAGCAGAGTTACCGGCATAATCTATAGACTTAACATTTAGCTTTAATCTTTCAGCTATCTGGAAATAGTCATCTATTAATTCCTTTGGAGCAGCAAGCACAAGCACTCTCATCTGCTTGTCGCCCTTTTTAGGATTACCTTTTTCAAGGACATTATGTGCTAAAATATAATCGTCCAGATAAATTGGGAAATACTCACTTGCATTTGCCTCTATCATTTCTACAAGCTGTTTTTCCTTCATTATAGGAACTGTAATTTCTTTTGTAGCAATCTTTCCTGATGATATTGAAAAAATAACATCTGTCGCTGTCATATTATTTTCTCTGATAATAGCACTCAAAAATGACTCTGCTGCAAAGAAATCCTTAATAAAACCATCTTCTACTACATCTGGTGGTGTCTTTGCCTTTAAAATTCTGTTTACATATACACTTTTCATATTGGTTGTATACTGTAATTCACAGATTTTTACATATTTTTTTCCAATTCTTACGGATAATACTTTAGACATCTATTTTCCTCCTTATCCCTTTTAGGTGATATTGTTTTATAATCTTTAAAGTCTTTTTATCTATATATTCGCATCCTAATGCTGTTATTTTCTAATTAAATTTTAAATAATGAAAAATACCAGCTGATAAAGCTATTTCCAAACAACATAGCTATAAATATACCAACTGACAAATATGGTCCAAATGCAAGCACATGGTCCTTTTTTTGTATTTTCATTCTGGCTATATGTATAATAGAGCCAACGATACAACCTAGTATTAATGCCAAAATACTGTTTTTCAAACCAATCAACAGACCAGCCGCCGCCATAAGCTTTACATCGCCGCCGCCCATTGCTCTTCCTTTTGTAACCAATACTAATATATACAAAAAACTACTTACTACTACAAATCCTAAGATATGCTCTAACCAATTTGTATAGTCAGCCGCTGTGCCAATAATACCCAGCATAAAAATAAATACATTTATCCCAAAAGGTATTTCATATGTCCTGAAATCAATAACACTTAAAACTATAAGTGCTGAAAAGCATAAGGAATATAATATGCTGGTGAGGTTAATTCCATTTATAAGGAATATAAATACATACCCGAGTCCATTAAGTGCCTCCACTAATGGATATTGTATAGATATTTTAGCTTTGCACTGCCTGCATCTCCCTCTTAGAAAAAGGTAGCTGAAAAGTGGTACCAAATCGTACCACTTTAGCTGACCTCCACAGGACATACAGTGAGATCTGCTTTTTGCGACACTTTCTTTTAATGGAATTCTATATATACAAACATTTAGAAAGCTTCCTATACACAACCCATATAAAAAAACTACCACATAAATAAACAGAATTAACTCACGTTGCATATTTCTAAATCCTTAATCATCTTAAACTATTTACTTGTTGCAGCTTCTCCGCTACTAGAATTTGTATTAGCTTCATAACCAACAGCAAACTTCTTTCCAACATTTTTTTCATCAACAGTCTTGTCAGCAGTTGTTGCATCACCAATACCTGTTACACCAGTTTTCTTTGCAGAAATAATAACTGTTACATGACCCTGAGTATCAACATTAACCCAAATCACTGCATCCTTATTAACCTTTGCTGATAAAGAACCATCTACATCATTATTTTCACAATATTCCTTTATCTGTGCCTGGAAAGCATCAGGTTTTTGTGCTTTAATAATGCTATCAAGTGTCTGCCAAGTCTTACCTACACCAGCTTTGTTACCAGCTTCATCACCTAAAGCTGTCTTAACTGCTGAGTATACTGTATCAAGTGATGTAAAGTCCTTAGACTCTCTTGATTTTTCAATGTTGCCAATAAGTGCTGGTGCTAATACACCGATGAGTACTGCCATAATAGCAATAACTACGATAAGTTCTACTAACGAGAAACCTTTGTTGTTTTTCTGTGTCATTTTTTTGTCTCCTTTTATTTTATATATATATTTGATATCAACCATCGGGCTCGGGTCCCAATGAATATATCCATTTTTAGCCAATGTCGCTGTAAAGCTGTACCATTGGTCCGTATATAACGGCAATAAGTGCACATACCACTAATGCCATCATAACAATGATAATCGGCTCCATAAGAGCTGTTGCCTGCTGTGTAGTCATTTCTACCTCTTCATCATAGTAGTCAGCTACATTTGTAAGCATTTCCTCCATACTACCGGTTTCTTCACCGATACTAATCATATGAATAACCATACTAGGGAAAAGTCCTGACTTTTCAAGTGGTGTAGTAAGGGATACACCCCTTTCTACCTGTCTTGAGGTTTCCACTAAAGCATCCTTATATAAAACATTGTCCAATACCTTTGCACATATATTGATTGAATCAATAAGAGGCATACCAGATGCCATAAGTGTGGACAAGGTTCTTGAAAATCTGGCACAGGCTGTCTTTACTGACAGCGAGCCAAATACCGGTATCTTTAATTTAAGTGCTGCCACTACTCTTGAACCATTTGGTGTACTTACATACAGCTTATATGCCAGTATAAGTACTGCAATACCAATAAGCCAGATATACCAGGTGTTTTGCAGGGAGTCACTAAGTGCTAATGCTGCCTTTGTAAATGCCGGAAGGTCTGAGCCTATATCATCAAACATAGACTTAAACTGTGGTATAACGAAGGTAAGCATTACAACAACTACTGCTATCATAACAAAAATAAGCACTATAGGATACATAAAGGCTTTTTTAACCATACCCTTAATCCTTGCATCCTTTTCAAAGTGCACGCTCATTCTCTCCAGCGAAACCTCCAAGCTGCCTGAGGATTCACCTGCGGCTATCATATTTAAAAGAATAGGTGGGAATAGTCCATCCTGTTTTTTCATAGCTACTGACAATGTATCACCCTTTTCAACATTGTCCTTTACCGATTTAAGTCCTTCCTTTAATTTTTTATTTTCAGTCTGGTCTGTAAGCATCTCTAATGCTGAAATCATACTTACACCAGCCTTTAAAATACTAAGGAACTGTCGGCAGAATACACTTAAATCTCTAGGCTTAAGCTTTTTCTTGCCTAAGTTAATATTAATATCTCTGTTTAAAACACTAGCCTCACCAATCTTAACAACAGTCAAACCGTCATTTCTAAGAAGGGAACGGGCTTTTTCCAAACTGTCGGATTCAATATTTCCTTTTTTTATTTTGCCATCTAATCCAACGGCTTCATATGAAAACTGTGCCATCTAATACCTCTTTTCTAGTACAATTTCTTTTCCAATGACTGCTGATCCTGTGCGTAATTAAGAGCTGTATCTCTTGAAATAATACCCTGTGCATACAAGTAGAATATTGAGTCATCCATTGTCTGCATACCCATCTTTTTGCTGGTCTGCATTGTAGTAGCAATCTGGAAGGTTTTGTTTTCACGGATAAGGTTTTTTATAGCAGGTGTTGAATGTAAGACTTCAAATGCTGCTACTCGTCCATGTCCGTCTGCTGTAGGCATAAGCTGCTGGGATATAACAGCCTCTAATACCATAGCCAGCTGTACTCTTATTTGCTGCTGCTGGTGTGGTGGGAATACATCGATAACACGATCGATTGTAGCTGCCGCACCGATTGTATGTAAGGTTGAAAATACTAAATGTCCTGTTTCGGCTGCTGTTATGGCGATTGAAATAGTTTCCAGGTCACGCATTTCTCCGATAAGAATAACATCCGGATCTTCACGAAGCGCTGCTCTTAAGGCATTGTTGTAGGAAAGCGTATCCATACCTATCTCTCTTTGGTTTACTGTTGAAAGCTTGTGTGAATGTAAGTATTCAATAGGGTCTTCCAAAGTGATAACATGTGCCGGTATATTTTCATTTACAAGATTGATAAGTGAAGCAAGTGTTGTCGACTTACCACTACCTGTAGGTCCTGTAACAAGTACCAGTCCTCTTTTTTTCTTGTAAAGATTGATAACTGAAGGTGGCACACCCAAATCCTCCGGTCTTGGGATAATAGTATTTACAAGACGAAGAGCTGCTGAAAGTGCTCCTCTTTGCTTGAATACATTTACTCTGAATCGTCCAACCTCTGGAAGAGAGAAGGAAAAATCGACCTCGCCTTTTTCCTCTAATATCTCTTGCTGTCTTTCCTTCATTGTCGCCTTGATAATTGTGTCAGCATCTGCCTTTGTCAATACCGGATAGTTCATATTGACCAAGTCACCGTGTACTCTCATCTTTGGAGGTACGCCAACGGTAATATGTATATCTGATGCCTTGTTTTGTTTTCCAACCATTAAAATTTCTTGTACTGTAATCATGCCTTACTCCTCGTCTGCGCTGTAGGTTGCCTTCATCATTTCTGCAATAGAAGTAATACCTTCTTTTACATACTTTGCTGCTGAGGTTCTAAGTGAACTCATGCCTTCCTCTTCAGCCGCTAATTTTATTTCTTCTGCTGTAGCATTTTTTGCTATCAGTCTTTTAATTGTATTGGTAATGGTCATAATCTCGTAAATACCGATACGGCCTCTGTAGCCCGAGTTGTCGCAGGCCGGACAGCCACCTGGCTCATATATAGTCAGGTCATCAATATTTCCAAGACCCATTTTTCTAATATCATCAGGAGTTGCTTTTACTGGCTTTTTACATTCCGGACAAAGTCTTCTGACAAGACGCTGTGCAATAATTCCAACAAGGGAATCACCTAAAAGATAAGGCTCAACACCCATATCTATAAGTCTTCCGACTGTAGCTGCCGTACTGTTTGTATGTAATGTAGAAACAACCAAATGACCTGTAATAGACGCCTTAACAGCAATACCTGCTGTTTCACCGTCTCGGATTTCACCAATCATAATGATGTCCGGATCCTGTCGCAAAATAGAACGGAGCGCACTGGCGAATGTAAGATTTGCCTTTGGGTTTACATGAACCTGATTGATGCCGTCAATATTTGCTTCTACTGGATCTTCTACTGTGATAATATTAACATCCTCTGTGTTCAACTCACTAAGAGCCGTATAAAGGGTTGTTGACTTACCACTACCTGTAGGTCCCGTAACAAGGATAATACCATTTGGGTTTTTTAAAATATTGTCAAAAAGCACTAAGTCCTCCGGTCTAAGACCCAAGTCCTCTTTGTTTTTCTTAAAGCCTTCCTTGGAAGCGATACGCATAACCACTTTCTCGCCAAATACTGTAGGCAGACAGGATACACGGATGTCGTATTCCTTTCTGTCTACTATCTGTGTAATACGGCCATCCTGAGGCTTTCTCTTTTCTGATATATCCATTCCTGAAATAATTTTTATACGGGCAATAATCGCATTAAAAAGTGCTTTATCGTACTGAACAATCTCTCTAAGAGCACCGTCTACACGGTAACGAACTCTTACATTATGTTCAAACGCTTCAATATGTATATCACTGGCTCTTTGTCTAACAGCCTGTTCAATAACGCCTTTTACCAAAAGAACGATAGGAGAGTTGTCAACATCCTCTCTACGGTTTTCATCCTCTGCAGCATCGCCCTTCTTTCCTGTATCGTAATATGCTTCCTGCTCTTTTTTATACTGCTCAGCTATATCCTGCGCCTGCTGCTGTCCAAATATGGCATCTATTTTCGCTTTGATTTGTGATGTGGTACTAAGCACCGGCTCAATCTGTAAGCCTGTAAATATGCCAATATCGTCAATAGCAACGATATTCATCGGGTCCGCCATAGCAACTACTATCGTATTTGCTTGTTTGTCTGACATTTTAACCGGCATAACCGTATATTTTTTGATAAGGTCTTCAGATATAAGTGCTATAATATCATCTGGAATTTCTTCAATTTTTCTAAGATCCAGATATTCTATGCCTAACTGCTCACAAAGTGTATCTATAAGTATATCTTCAGAAACAATGCCAAGCGTTACCATCGTTTCACCCAGAAGGCCACCAGATTTTTTCTGTTCCTCCAGAGCTTTGTCTAATTGTTCAGTGGTAATAAGGCCTTTTTGTATAAGGACATCACCAAGTCTGATTCTCGTTCTAAATCCTGCCATAGCAAAATCCCCTTCTATTTTGTAAATATTTTGTAATAACCAAACAAAAAAGTGTCACCATATCTATATGGTTTAACTGTGTACATTCTAGCACTTTTTACCTATTTTTGCAATTTGTTTTTTATAGAAAAAGCTCTTTCATCGAGGGTTTTTTGTGCATTTTTACCAATACACAATATTGACACCCCCCTCTTTTTTCCACCATATATTGTACCCCTTTTCAAAATAATGACATTAATCTTTAATTTCCAACACAATTTAAGTCTTAAAATAATTTAGACAATTTTTATTTTTTGTAACTATTTACCAATTCAAAGAACTTTTCTCCTCTTTCTTCAAAATTTTTAAAGTAACCGTAAGAAGCTGCTGCCGGGGATAAAACACAGCTTTTACCCACACCGGTTACTTCTGTCGCTGTCTTTACGGCCTGTGCCAGATCCTTTACCTTAATAACTCTTTCAAACCCTTTAAAATCACCTTTTTCTAAGATTTCCTTATAAATTCTTTCTCCTGTTTCATACATTAAAATTATATGAGAAACCCCACCCGTACTTAAATAGTCTATAAGCTCAGTATAATCTATTCCTCTATCCATGCCGCCAATTAATACTGTGTCGGCATCCTTTATGCTGTTTAAAGCATTTATAGTAGTATCACATATAGTTGAAATAGAGTCATCATAATACTTAATACCATTTATTACGCCCACAAGCTCTAACCTGTGCGGCAGGGCTTTGTAGCTTCTAAGTCCCTTATCAAATTCCTCTTTTTTAACTCCAATATGAGTAAGCACCCCAAAGGCCACTGATATATCATAGTAATTATGTTCTCCAATTAAGCTTATGTCGCCGACAGGTATACTATAAGTGTACTTTTTGTTATTTTCTATATATATAGCCTTATTATGAGCATTAACTATGGCGTCTTTATCAGAAATCCCACCTTCAGCTTCACTATTGACTGAATATATAGGCACTATTTTGGAAATACCCGTCGCTTCAAGCTGTGCATTTACAAAGCATATGTCCTCTTTCTTTTGATTTTTATATATGTTTTTTTTGGCTGCCACATATTTTTCCATTGTTCCATAGTGATCTAAATGCTCCTCATGGATATTGAGAAATACTCCAATATGTGGTGACACCTTCATATACTCCAGCATATGAGAGGACATTTCAAACACAATAACCGTATCCTTTTCCACCTTATCTGCAATATCAAAGGCAGGTATGCCAATATTTCCTGCAAGAACGCTTTTGTAACCTGCATTATCTAATATATGATATATAAGAGTGGTTGTAGTGCTTTTGCCCTTTGTTCCTGTAATTCCAATAATCTGCTTTCTATATTTTTCAAAAAACAATTCTGTCTGGCTGGTTATATTAGTCTTGTACAGGGATATATCTTTCTCTAAAACAATTCCCGGACTTTTTATTACTACCTGATAATCATCCAGGCTTTTTTGGTATTCCACGCCTGTTATAATTTCTATTTGTGATAAAGGAAAGTCCGCTTCCCCACAAATATTTTTTATGTCCTCTGCAGCTATAGGATTTTTATCCAGAATAGTTACTTTTTCAAAGCCTTTTGCTATAAGTAATTGCTTAAGAGTAGACTTTCCCTCTCTTCCAAAGCCCAACACAGCCACCCTTTTATCTTTAACATATGTTTTTAAAAAATCTATCATAAGACAGTTATTTTCCTTTCTTCAAGCCTAAAACCACTTCATCATATACAAGCTTTTTGAACTTTTCCGGCAATAAATTTTCTTCATTAAATTTATTAAAATATTCATTTTCTTTATGAGAATATTTATCATATAAGGCAGTTGTTTTGTAATATTCAAACAATGCAGGAAGCTTTTTATTGCTATTTTTTTCTATTGCAATGCAAATAGCTGTATTTACCTCATCTCTGCTGCCAACACACTCAAACGGCTTTTCTACTGTCAAGCCTATAAGCTTATCAAGATTTTCCTTCATATTAATATCATTTAACATATCTGTACCAAAAATTTCCTTTAGCTTCTCCAACGAAAGGAATGGCGACATAATTAAATAAACAAATAAGCATTTAGGACAATGTCCACACCATATATCTTCTTTGCTGCCGACATTACAGCTTCTAAAAATTGAATGATATTGTTTAAGTGCTGCAAAATATCCGGCAATCTGAAATTCGCTTAACGGTCTGAGCAGGCTGAAATATAATGTATTGCTGCCTATATAAAGCTTCTCATAATTGTGGAAGTCCATTTCAAACTTAAAGCTCTTTGAATACTGGTGATTGACATTACTACCCTTAACTGTGCTTTCGTTTGCACTATCCTCATTAGAAAGTGTAATATATTTTAAATTATTAAGATATGCTGCAATAGTCGAAGAAAAGGCAACAATAGCCGAATATGGTGTATGACCATTTAAAAAGCCTTCACTATTAAGCTCCAGCATATTTTTATCTAATGTACGCTTTGCCACTATTAAATTCTGCTCCATTCCACCTGCCTTAACAGTATTCAAGGTAGCACCTCTAGGATTAATAATGTAGCATTTAATTTTTTCTCCCGACTTTTTAAGCAATTCTAAGGATACCGAAGAGTCCTTGCCTCCACCTATAGGCACTAAACAGCCTTCATTATTTGTAAGAGGCTTTCTCTTTTTGGTGTTTTCCTCTCCTATGGATATAATCTCCATAAAATCCTCTTTTGCAGTCTTTATGCCATTTGTATAGAAATATTCTCCAAGTCCCAGAAAGTAAAGCTCCTTCCACCAGTCTATCTGCTTTTCATCAAGCTTATAGCCTGATACATACACTTTTTTAGGGCAGGCTGTTTTCCAATAGCTAATAAGCTCTACCATCCCCAAAGAGAACACCATTTCCATAAAGGTTCCATTTTCTTTAAGCTCTTCTATATTATTATCACCTAATGGAAATCTCCACTTTGGATTAAATTCCCTTAGACCGTCTATTTTAAAATGATATTCTATCTTTATATCCTCATCTTCTTTTGCAACCTCAAAGCCTGTATATCTAAAGGCTTCATATTTTTTACGATATTCTAAAAATTTGTCCATATTATCTCCAAACCTATTATATTCAAATCTTTTATGATAAATTTCTCTTTTAGAAGACTTCTTATTCCAAGCACTTTACTTGTTGTATATCCGCTTAACTCTTTCTGATATTGAGCAGACATATTCATAGTTAAAGCTGTCAGAAAGTGCTGCAATTTCCTCTACAGGTATGCTTTTATCACCGTCACAGCCAAACAGTGTTACTATATCCTCTACCTTGACATTATCAATATGGCTAATATCCACCATCATCTGGTCCATACAAACTCTGCCGATTACATTAGCATATTGACCATTTATAATAACTCTGCCCTTGTTGGAAATGCTTCTCTTATAACCGTCAGCATAGCCAACTGATATTGTAGCAATTCGTGTAGGCTTTTTAGTAACATATGTTGCACCATAGCTTACACCCTCACCCTCTGGTACTTCATTTATTTTTACAACATGGGTTTTAAATTCCATTGCCGGCATAAGGTCCAGCTTTGTACAATCCACCTCATCAGACGGATATAAACCATATGTTATAATTCCTGAACGAACCATATCTAAATTCATATCATCAAATTCCATAATACTTGCGCTGTTAGAGGTATGCTTTATCGGGATATTTATGCCATTTTCCTCACATTTTTTAAAGAATGTTAATATTCTTTCTTTTTGTTTATAATAATATGATTTGTCGTACATATCGGCACAGGAGAAATGGGTAAATGCCCCCTCCAGCTCTACATTTTCAAGGGTACACAGCTTTTTGATTTCTTCTATACTTTCATCTATTCTATAATCTGCCGAAAAACCAATCCTGGTCATTCCTGTATCTACTGCAATATGATATTTTGCTTTTTTTCCTAATCTCTTAGCAGTTTCATCCAGATATTTTCCGTCCTCGTAGGTGTAAATAGTCTGGGTAACGCCATAGTTGATTACATATTCAAACTGCTTCGGTGAAGTATAGCCTAATATAAGTATCGGGGTATCAACATCTGCCCTTCTAAGCTCTACTGCCTCTCCTATAGTTGCAACTCCAAAGTAATCCACCATATCTAAAAGTGCCTTTGCCACCTCTACAGCCCCATGTCCGTAGGCATTTGCTTTCACGACTGCCATTACCTTTGTGCCATCTTTAATCTTTTTTCTAACCTGTTCTATATTGTGTCTGATAGCTTTTAAATCTACTGTTGCATAACATCTAACATATGATTCCATTGTAATATTCCTCTGTTTTCCTAAAGCATAGTTGATTTAATTATAGTCTAATTCATTAACTTTTTCAACTATACGAGGGTCTTTTCGCTTAGTTGCTCCTCGCAGCTGTACTAAATTCGTGCTTCGCACTTATTAAGCACCGACGGTCGCAAATGTATTGGAAACAAGTTTTATATTATGGTATAATCATAAGATATGTAAAGCCTATTAGGTTTTGCAAATTAAACAGCAAAGTGAACTATTTATGATGAAAAAACAATTAAAAAACACCAGTCATTCAGACAATAGCTGTGTCAAAGAAAAAAGCTCAAAAAATGACAATTTTAAAAGTCCAAAAGCGTATGTAGGTTTAGTTTTATTTATATTAGGCATGGTTTTTCTGCTTACCTGTGTCTGGGTGCATGAAACCTTTGGTCCCGTAAGTCCCGAAAGCATAATGTTTCAGCTTAAAACTCCTATGACCGGAGCTGGCGGATATGTGCTGGATTATATTAAATATGTTGTTTTAGTATCAGCTGCAATAGGTGTATTACTTTTTATAACTATAGGTAAAAGAATTAAAAGAATTATAATTCTTATATCCGGCATATGTGCTTTTATTATCTCCTTCATTGTTTTTGCAGTTAATTTAGGATTTTTTGAATATATTTATCATCAAATTAAAACAACAGAAATCTATGATGAGTATTATGTTTCACCGGAGGAAACCGATTTGACATTCCCTGTAAATAAAATAAATCTTATTTACATTTATATGGAATCTATGGAGAATACATATAAATCCAAAGAGTCCGGAGGGTATTTTGACTATAATCTTATTCCTTATCTGACTAAATTGCAGGAGGAAAATGTTGCTTTCGGAACAGACGGAAAAGGTGCTGATATTGCATCAAACTGTGATTGGACTATCGCAGCTATGACTGCTATGTCATCAGGTATTCCCTTAACACTTCCTATAGGTGGCAATGAATATGGCAGCTTCGACAGCTTTCTTCCAGGGGTTTGCAATCTTGGTGATATACTGGCAAAGGAAGGTTATACAAACGAACTGTGTATTGGCTCTGATTCTACCTTTGCAGGCACCCGTCACTTCTACCAGCAGCACGGCAATTATAAGATTATGGATTATAATGCCCAGGTAGAAGCCGGCTATGTTGATAAAGATTACTATGTATGGTGGGGCATAGAAGATAAAAAACTTTATGACATTTCTAAGAAGGAGCTTCTGGCTTTAGCTTCACAGAAGCAGCCCTTTAATTTTGTTATGGCTACTATGGATACGCATACGGAAAATGGTTATAAATGTTCACTATGTTCTGACACATATAACTCACAATATGCCAATGTTATTAAATGCGCAGACAGACAGGTATATAATTTTGTTCAATGGATAAAAAATCAGGATTTCTATGAAAATACAACCATCGTTATTGTTGGTGACCATTTAAGCATGGACCCTAATTTTTTTAAGGAAATAGACAAAACTGATTACCAGCGAACAACCTACGGTGTAATTATTAATCCCCATTTTGAAGCAGGTAGTAATATTCTTGAAAATCTTAATACTGAAAGGGTTTTTAATACAATGGATATGTTTCCAACCACCCTTGCTGCACTAAATGTCAAAATTGCCGGCGACAGACTTGGACTTGGCACTAATCTTTTTTCCGGCAGGCAGACATTATCTGAAATGTTAGGAACAGAATATCTGAATAATGAAATTCTGCTGCGAAGTCCTTATTATGAAAAATATTTTCTTAATAGCAATTAAATAATACATATTATTTGTATACTAATTAAACTTTATCAAATCATACAGAATCGAGGTACTTTTATGTTTATAGTTGTTGGATTAGGTAATCCTACTAAAGAATATTCCGGCACGCGCCACAATGTTGGTTTTATGGCAATCGATGCCCTTGCCGAAAAATACAATATTTCCATAAATAAAGCTGCACATCACGCTCTTACAGGTACTGCCTGCATAGGTGGTGAAAAGGTTCTATTTATGAAACCACTAACATATATGAATTTAAGTGGTGAGGCTGTTATTGATGCTGTAAACTTTTACAAGGTGGATTCTTCCTGCCAGCTTTTAGTAATCTATGATGACATCAGCTTAGATGTAGGCAGGCTGCGCCTTAGAAAGAAAGGAAGTGCCGGCGGGCATAATGGAATCAAAAACATTATTGCACATCTTGGAAATGATTCCTTCTATCGTATAAAGGTAGGTGTCGGCAGCAAGCCTGCCGGCTATGATTTAGCCGATTATGTGCTAGGTCATTTTTCAAAAGAGGATTTAGCCATTATTAAGGCTGATATGGAAAAGATTTCTGATGCTGTTTCGCTTACTGTTTCAGGTGAATTTGAAAAAGCAATGAATTTATATAATTGAGGTAATTATGACAAATTTATTAGATACTCCTCTGCTTTCTTTAAATGCAATAGAGGAAACTGTTAATATTTTAAAAAAAAGTCAGACAAATATCCAGATTTCCGGAGTAAGTGATAATGGTCTGGCACATATAATAAGTGTACTTGGCGATAGCTTTAAAAATAAAGTTATCGTCACTTTTAGTGAGCAAAAGGCTATGGAGCTTTATGACAGCTTAAGACTGTTTCTTCCTGATATAGTGTATTTTCCACCAAAGGACTTTATTTTTTATAATGCTGATATTTCCGGAAAGACTATGGTCACAAATCGTATAAAGACTATCGAGGCTATACTTACCGGCTCTGCGACTATAGTTACTACAGGAAGCTCTCTAATGGATAAGCTTATTCCTATGGAGGAAATCAGCAATAATATTCTTACTATTGATATGACCTCTATTATTGAGCCTGCTGCCATTTCCTCAAAGCTTACTGCCTTAGGCTTTGAGCGAAGCGACCAGGTGGAATCCCACGGTCAGTTTTCAATACGGGGCAGTATTATAGACATTTTTCCATTAACCAGCGAAGTACCCTATAGAATAGATTTATTTGATGATGAGGTTGACTCTATTAAAACCTTTGATGCAGATAGTCAGCGTACTATAGAAAATGTAGAAAGCGTTACTATTTTTCCAGCCAGTGAATATATTTTATCCCCTAAGCAGATTAGTGCCGGTATGGAAAGGATTAGAAAAGAGCTTGCTGATTATGCAAAAAAGCTCCGAGCCACTTTTAAAACCGAGGAGGCTCACAGAATAGAAACTCTTACTAATGACTTTTTAGAGCAGTTGTCTATTTCTCCAAGCTTTGTTACCCTGGATAGTTATATTTCCTTCTTTTATGAGGAAACTTCCTCCCTTTTTGACTATCTGCCCAAGGATACTATATATATGCTTGATGAAACTAATCATATATGTGAGCATATAAACGCTGTTTTTGATGAATTTAAGGATAGTATGATAAGTCGTTTGGAAAAAGGCTATTTACTTCCTTCCCAGACCAATACCTTAACTATGCCTACAGAGGTTTTTGCGCGGCTTGCAAATGCAAAATGTGTACACTTTACTACGCTTTTGCAAAAGCTTAAATATTTTGAGGTATCAGGCTCTTATTCTATATCTATGAGAAATATTACCTCCTACAATAAAAGTATGGATATTCTCATTAAGGATTTGACCCGTTTTAAAAAGAATGGATATAAGGTAGTTATTCTTTCAGGCTCTAAAACCCGTGGTATGCGTTTTAGTGATTCCCTGCAAAATGATTACCAGCTTTCCTGCCATTATACAGAGGACTATTCCCACACTCCTGCTGCTTCGGAAATTGTTATTTCCTATGGCAATATTAAAGGAGGCTATGAGTTTCCTTCCCTCAAATATGTTATTATTTCTGAAACTGACATTTTCGGCACTGGTGCTGCTAAAAAGAAAAAAAAGAAATCCACCTACAACGGAGAGCATATTTCCAGCTTTTCAGACCTTTCTATCGGTGATTATGTAGTACACGAAAATCACGGTCTTGGAATATATCGTGGTATTGAAAAAATGGTAGTCGATAAAACCGAGAAGGATTACATTAAAATAGAATATGCCTCAAATGGTAATTTATATATTCCTGCCTCCTCTCTTGATATGATACAAAAGTATGCCTCTGCAGACAGCCATAGACCAAAGCTTAACAAGCTAGGCTCAAAGGAATGGGACAACACTAAATCCCGTGTTAAATCCCATGTAAAGGATATTGCTGCCGACCTTGTCAAATTATATGCCAAAAGGCAGGCTAAGGCAGGCTTTGTATTTAGTCCTGACACTATATGGCAAAAGGAATTCGAGGAGCTTTTTCCATATGAGGAAACCAGCGACCAGTTAGCCGCCATTGAGGATACCAAAAAGGATATGGAAAGCCCTAAAATAATGGACAGACTTATTTGTGGTGATGTAGGCTATGGAAAAACAGAGGTTGCCATCCGTGCTGCCTTTAAGGCTGTTCAGGACGGAAAACAGGTGGTATTACTTGCACCTACTACAATTTTAGCAGGTCAGCATTACAATAACTTTGTAGAACGAATGAAGGATTTCCCTGTAACTATAGCACTTCTTTCAAGATTCAGGACTTCCTCACAGCAAAAGAAAACCCTTGCTGACTTAAAGGCTGGCTATGTGGATATAGTTATTGGCACGCATCGTGTTCTAAGCAAGGACATTAGTTTTAAAAATCTAGGGCTTTTGATTATTGACGAGGAGCAGCGTTTTGGCGTTGCCCACAAGGAAAAGCTAAAAACTCTCCGTGAAAATGTAGATGTTTTATCACTTTCAGCTACTCCTATTCCCAGAACTCTTCATATGTCCTTAGTCGGTATTCGTGATATGAGTGTTCTTGAGGAGCCACCTATTGACAGACTTCCTATCCAGACCTTCGTTATGGAATACAACCTGGAAATGATTCGTGAAGCTGTCAACAGAGAGCTTGCCCGGGGTGGTCAGGTTTACTATGTATACAATAGAGTAAACAATATAGAAGAAATTACAAATGTTTTAAAATCTGTTCTGCCTGATGTAAATATTGAATACGCCCACGGACAAATGAATGAGCGAAAGCTGGAGCAGATTATGTATGACTTTATTAATGGGGAGATTGATGTATTAGTTTCAACTACTATTATCGAAACAGGCTTAGACATTTCTAATGTTAATACAATGATTATCCACGATGCCGATAAGCTTGGTTTGTCACAGCTTTATCAGCTGCGTGGCCGTATAGGCCGTTCCAACAGAACTGCCTATGCCTTCCTTATGTATAAGCGTGACAAGGTGTTAAAGGAGGTTGCCGAAAAGCGTCTTATGGCTATTAAGGAATTTACAGATTTAGGCTCCGGCTTTAAAATTGCTATGCGTGATTTGGAAATTCGTGGTGCCGGAAATGTGCTTGGAGCAGAGCAAAGTGGTCATATGGAGGCTGTAGGCTATGACCTTTACTGTAAAATGTTAAACGAAGCAGTCTTAGTTGAAAAGGGTGAAATCAAGGAAAAGGATGACTTTGAAACTACTGTTGATTTGGTAGTAGATGCCTTTATTCCGTCTACCTACATTAAAAACGAACTGCAAAAGCTTACTATTTACAAGAGAATTGCAGGCATTGAAACCTATGAGGAATATGAGGATATGGAAGACGAGCTTTTGGACCGTTTTGGTGATATTCCAAAGCCTGTTATTAATCTTTTAAATATTGCCCTTATGAAAGCCTTCGGACATAAAGTTTATATTAGCGAGCTTTCAGGTAATAAGTCAAAAATAGAACTTATTTTATATAACAAAGCACCTTTTAAGGTAGACCAAATACCTACCCTGGTTTCAAAATACCTTAATATTTTAAAATTTGTACCAGGTGCAACGCCAAAGCTTATATATACGCCTGACCACCCATTCAAGGACACTAATGAAATGCTGAAAGCACTTTCTGAATTATTTGTGAACATGGGTGGAATTATTGACAACTCTTAGGTATTTTGTGATATACTTATAATATTGTTTTTTCGCAATAAATTGGCTAGTTTTTAGCACAAGGAGGATACTATGAAAAAATTTAAAAGGCTTGTGGCAAAAAGTCTTAGTATTATTACCGCACTTTCATTATTTACAGGCTGTTCATCTGATAATGCCAATACCAATACCAATAATACTTCTGCGGATGATAATAAAACCTTAATTACTATTGATGATATTAACATTCCATTTAGTGTAGGAAAGTTCTACGCTTACAATACACAGGCAAGCTATGAAGCATATTACCTTGCAAACGGCTATGTAATGGATTGGTCTGTAAAATATACCGGCACTTCTACAGATATTACTGAGCCATCTACTTTAGAGGGCGAAACTGTTGCTGCTGATGCAACCATCGAGGATATGGTAAAGGCAGATGTTCTTGACCGTATTAAAATTTTCTACACCGTTGCAAAATATGCAAAGGATAATGGTATTACCTTAGACGATGCTGATTACAAAGAAATTGACCAGTATGTAAAGGATTACCTTGCAGGTAATGCAAAGGTTAGCGCCGCAACCGGTGCTACTGCCGAGTCCTTAAAGTCTATATATGAAACTGAGTCCTACTACAACAAGGGCTGTGACCTTATTTTAAAGGACGAAAATTTCACAGTAAACGAAGAGGATATACGCCAAACTCATATATATGTATTTGAATTATACCCTGACAATATTGAGTTTCCTGAGGATACTGCTAAGGGCATTTTAAAAAGAATGCAAAACGGCGAGGACATCAAGCAGATTTCTGATATATACGGCATAACGGCTTCAGAAGGAAATGTTGGCAAAGACTCTACTGTAGGTGACAATATCAAAAGCACCTGTTTGTCTTTACACGATGGTGGTTCTGCTATTGCAGTTGAGGACGGTGCCTATTTTGTAATTTACTGTATCGAAGAAAACGATGAGGATGCTACAGAAATTGCCAGAGAAGATGCTATTTCACTTCAAAAGTCTGCAAAGCTTAAGGAATTTTATGATGAATACACAAAGAATATGAAAATCACTGTAGACGAGGAGCTTTGGAAGAAGATAACCTTTAACAACAGCATATTCACAGAGGACGATATAAAAGACCTTATAAATGAAACTACTACTACCGGCGAAAATACTACTACCGGTGAAAACACTACTACCGGTGCAAACCTTTCTAATAGTATTGTTGCCCCAACCAAGTAATTTAAGCTGCAAATATTATTTTAAGATAACTTTAAATTTATAATGTATTTAAAGTTAATGCTATAATCAAAATTATAAATATGTTCAAAATTAAAGCTGCAATTAATCAGTTTCAACACATAAACTAATTAATTGCAGCTTTTTTATTTAAGGACTGCCTCTACGCCATATCCTCTTTTTCTGTTTTTTTGATAGTCACGCTCACTATCTTGCATACAATAGCCACCACAATAACTATAGCTGATATAATAATAACTGGCACTAAGCCCTTATCTGACATTACATTTATTACCTTAGCAGTTGTGGCATCTGAGGCCTCAGCACTTGATGCTATTAAATACATTAAGCCTCTAAGCAAGGCTGCTGGTATTAATATAATTAAACCGGGAACAAGTAATGTTGGAAACATTCCCTTAAATGTCAGATATAAATCCTTGTCTAATATAAATGATACCAATAACATAATTCCTATAATAACAGATAATACAATAATGGCTACCTGTAAAAAGGCTGCTACTGCTGATAAAATTTCATTTATTGGGACCTCATCCATATCTGTACCTATTTCTGTCTCGAAATCATCAAACTGGCTGTATAGCTCTTCTACTATTTCCTCTACCTTTTCATCTCGATAGACTTTAGTTCCCTCTATAATCTCACTCTTTAATATATCTCTGGTATCTTTATTAACAATAATTGTATCTCCTATATCTTCTCTGATTCTTTCTATAAGCTTATTATATTCGCTTGTTCCTAAGAAATCCTTTAAATCGGTAAATCGCTCATAGCTGATAAGATTATCTACCTCTATCTCGCCCGCGTCCTCTAAATCCTTTAGGATTTCTTCTGCACTTTCCTCTATAACCATATCATATATCTTTCCCATATCCGATGTAACTGCTGCTCTATCAGGAAACTCGCCATTAAGCAGGAAATCTGATACATAACCAGCTACATTATCCATAGCCTGACGAACGGCTTCCTCTTTTGTTTCTGGAAAATCTGTATATATATCATCTTGCATATTTTCAGATACCTTAATAAGCATATCTTTCAAAGTACCCTCTGAAAATATTCCAATTTTTAAACCTATAAAAGATATATCAATCACAAGAAGTATTGCTATAAATATAGACAATACAACCGGACCTGTTTTTCTACGCTTTTTAGGCTTCATTGGTGAAGTATTTTGCATATATGGCATATTATTATAGCCTTGTCCATTTCCACCATACATGTTAGGATTATATCCACCGTTGACATTTGGATTGTATCCATTGTTAATATTTGGATTGTATCCATTATTGACATTTGGATTATATCCATTGTTGATATTTGGATTGTAGTTATTATTGTCCATCTTTATTCCTCGCTTCGTATTAATTTAATTAGATTGATGTTTTTCCATAAAAATTCCATCTATATAAAGCATATATAAAATATCTTTTGTATAGATGGAATTTATTGTTTATTCTGTTTCTATTTCCTTGTAGCTTTTAAGAACAATATCCTGTATTGCACCTCTTACAGCTGAATTGATAGGGTGAGCAATATCTCTATAGGTTCCATCTGCTGTTTTTACACTAGGCATTGCAATAAATAAACCATTGTCACCACCTATAATCTTTATATCATGAACAGCAAATGAATCATCAATAGTAATCGATGCAACTCCTAAAAGCTTACCTGCACCCGATATTTTTTTAACTCTAACATCTGTTATTTTCATACAAAAACCCCCTTTCCCTTATAATCCAATACGATCGTTCTTCTCCACAACAATCTTTATTTGGCCATTTTCGCCCACATATCTTTCGTTAGCCTTAATCGTATCACGGCTTTCTACTATACAATTCTCAATGTATGTATTATCACCAATATAAACATTGTTCAATATAATTGAGTTTTTGATAACACAATTATTGCCAATGTATGCCTTTTTGAATAATACCGAATTTTCAACATAGCCATTGATAATACTGCCGCTTGATACCAAGCTATTCTTTACCTTTGCTCCAGGATTGTATTTTGCCGGTGGCATATCATCCACCTTTGAATATACATCTGGATATTCTCTAAAGAAATAATTTCTTATTTCAGGCTTTAAGAAGTCCATATTGGTCTTGTAATAAGCCTCTACTGTAGATATGTTGTTCCAATAGCTATCAATCTTGTAGCCATATATTCTCTTTATATTTTTGTATCTAACTAAAATATCATTTACGAAATCGTATCTTTCTTCCTCAGCACACTTTTCAATAAGCTCAATAAGCTGGCGTCTTCTAATAATATAAATGCCTGCTGAAACTGTTCTTGAATCAGATGCCATTGGCTTTTCTTCAAAATCAACGATTCTGCTGTCTTCATTCATTTTCACAACACCAAATCTGGTAATGTCTGTATTTTGTGGCATATCCTTACATACAACTGTAATATCTGCTTTCTTTTTAATGTGATATTCCAATACCTTGTTGTAATCTAATTTGTACACGCCATCACCAGCAGCTATAACTACATATGGTTCGTGACTGTTTTTAAGGAAGTTGATATTCTGCCAAATGCTATCAGCTGTTCCACGATACCAAAATCCGTTGTCTGCCGTTATGGAAGGGGTGAATACATACAAGCCACCCTGCTTTCTGCCAAAATCCCACCACTTTGATGAACTTAAATGCTCATTTAAGGATTTTGCATTGTACTGTGTAAGTACCGCTACCTTTTGTATGTTGGAATTGGACATATTACTAAGAGCAAAATCTATAGCTCTATAGCTGCCAGCTATAGGCATAGCTGCTATGGCTCTTTTGTAAGAAAGCTCCTTCATCTTGTTGTTGTTTCCACCTGCTAAAATAATACCTATTGCTCTCATTACATTTCACCTGCCTTAATAATATAATCGCCACTTGGAAGCTCTCCGTTGGTGTAATCACTCTCGTCTGTCACACCTGAAATAGCAGTGTTTTTGCCTATAGTAACATTTTTAGGTATGACTGAATTTTCACCTATAGTAGCTATACCAAAGGAATATATCTTCTTGTCAAGCCTGCTTTCTGCTTCAGCGCCAACACCAACTCTGCTGCCTGCACCGATTACTACATTTTCTGCAACAATGGCCTTTTCAAGGTATGCATCCGCTTCTATTGTAGTATTCTGCATAACAATGGAATCTCTGATTACTGCACCCTTTTTAATAGTAACATTGGCACCGATTACTGAATTGTAAACCTCTCCGGCAATATCGCACCCTTCACTTATAATACTTCTTTCAATGACACTGTCTGATGAAATATACTGTGGTGGAAGAGTCGTACTGTTGGTATATATCTTCCAGAATTCCTCATAAAGATTAAATACCGGAATAAGGTCAATAAGCTCCATATTTGCCTCCCAGTATGAACCAAGAGTACCTACATCCTTCCAATATCCATTATATTCAAATGCAAAAATTCTGTCATGCTTTTCGTGGCAATAAGGAATTACATGCTTACCAAAATCACATTGCTGCTGGTCCTTAAGCTTTATAAGTGCATCTTTTAATATAGACCATTTGAATATGTAAATACCCATCGATGCAAGATTGCTTCGTGGATGCTCTGGTTTTTCCTCAAATTCTGTAATACGATTGTCATCATCTGTTAAAACCACACCAAATCTGCTTGCTTCCTCTATCGGAACCGGCATACACGCAATAGTAATATCTGCATCATGCTCCTTGTGATAATTTAACATAAGCTCATAATCCATTTTATATATATGGTCGCCTGACAATATAAGAACATATTCCGGATTGTACTGCTGCATATACTCAATATTCTGATATATAGCATTTGCTGTACCTGTATACCACTCACTATTTCCACTTTTTTCATATGGTGGAAGTACTGTAACGCCACCTACATTCCTATCTAAATCCCATGGAATACCTATGCCTATATGAGAATTTAGTCTTAAAGGCTGGTACTGTGTAAGTACCCCTACTGTGTCTACTCCTGAATTGATACAGTTGCTAAGTGGAAAATCGATAATTCTGTATTTTCCTCCAAAAGCAACTGCTGGTTTTGCCATCTTGGAAGTAAGTACCCCAAGTCTGCTACCCTGGCCACCCGCTAGTAGCATCGCAATCATTTCTTTTTTAATCACGCTATCACCTCGTTGTATATAATTTTATGTATTAATAGCACACGCATCGTCTTATGACATCCGCCTTTTTCGCTAGCTTTCACTAGGAATCCTTCTTTTGTTCATTATAGCACAAATTACCTGAATAGTGAACTAATTTCCCAATTAAACGACATATTTTTTGCCAAAATCAAATAATCTGCATTATATGTAATTTTTAACTATTCATGTGGTATAAATTTACTCAAGTTTTACTTATAAGTATTTTAATTTCTTCTTATTAGTAGTATAATATTTTCTACCTTAAAATTATGAATGGAGGATTATAAAATGCAAAACAACTGTCTTATCAGTTTAGACAATATACATAATGTTCATTTCATTGGTATTGGTGGAATAAGTATGAGTGGACTTGCTGAAATACTTATTTCTAAAGGCAAAATCATTTCAGGTTCAGATACCAAAGAATCAAACATTACAAAGCATCTTTCATCGATTGGTGCAAAAGTATTATATGGCCACAACAAAGAAAATATTACTGATGATATTGAACTTGTGGTTTATACTGCTGCCATAAAAGACGACAATCCTGAATACACAGAAGCTTTAGCCAAAAATATTCCAACTATTTCCAGAGCTGCCCTTGTGGGTCTTATAATGAAACAGTACAAAACTGCCATTGGTGTTTCCGGCACTCATGGAAAGACTACTACTACCTCTATGCTTTCACATATACTTATGTCTGCACAGGCCGACCCGACTATTATGGTTGGCGGCATATTGGATTCCATTGGCGGAAATATCCGTATTGGTCATTCCGACAATTTTATTACTGAGGCCTGCGAATATACTAACAGCTTTTTATCGTTTTTCCCTACCATTGGCATTATTTTAAATGTCTGTGAGGACCATATGGACTTCTTTAAGGACATCAATGATATTCGACATAGTTTTAGGGAATATGCCCGTCTTATTCCTGCTGATGGTACACTTATTATTAATTCAGATATTCCAGAGCTTGATTACTTTACCGAGGGACTTTCATGCAAGGTTATGACCTTTGGTATGAATGCAGCAAAAAGCCATATTTCTGCTGCAAATATTGTCTTTGATGAATTTGCCCGCGGAAGCTTTGATTTATGTATAGATGGAGAGCCAACAGACCGTATTGAGCTTTCTGTTACTGGTATGCACAATATCTGCAATTCGCTTTCAGCTATTGCCTGTGGCCTTGTTCTGGGTATCAGTATGGAGGATATTAAAGCAGGTTTGAAGGCTTGTATAGGCTCAGAGCGTCGTTTTGAATACAAGGGCAAGGTTAATGGTGTTACTATTATTGATGATTATGCACATCACCCAGATGAAATCGAGGCCACTCTTAAAACCGCCAGAAACTATCCACATAAAACAACCTGGTGTGTATTCCAGCCTCATACCTACACCCGTACAAAAGCATTTCTTAAAAACTTTGCCAAATCCTTATCACTTGCCGACAAAGTTATCTTAGCCGACATTTATGCTGCCAGAGAAAAAAATACTATCGGCATTTCTTCTTTAGATTTGCTTGAGGAGCTAAAAAAATTGGGCTGTGATGCTTATTATTTTCCAACTTTTGAGGAAATCGAAAAATTTTTATTAAAAAATTGTATCAACGGTGATTTGTTGATAACTATGGGAGCTGGAGATATTGTAAATGTAGGGGATGACCTGCTTAAAAGATAGTTATCCACATATCCACATATTTTTATGGGCATTTTCGCTTAAAAATATGTGGATATGTTTTTTTCATTTTTTCCACATATTTTGGGCTTTTCACAATATTTATCTACTTTTTATCCACATTTTCCACTTTTTCCACTTTATCATAAATTCTGCCTTTTGCGCTATTTTCCAGTCTTTCCCACTATTCCAAACTTTAATTATTTGTGTTATACTTCATTCACTATACAGCTTGTATGCGGAGAAAAGACGATGAAAAAAATATTATTAGACAAAAATACAACTATGGAGATTACTGCTATCTCAAACTATTTTATAGACGAATATATGCCTCATGCCAGCGGCGAATATGTAAAGATCTATTTATACCTGCTTCGCTGCTATAATTCAGGCATTGAAATATCTATTAATAGTATTGCTGATACCTTTGAGCATACTGAGAAGGATGTTCTTAGAGCTCTTACCTACTGGGAGCAGGTGGGTATTATTTCTCTTACCTTTGACAGCGACAGACATATTGAACGCATTACTTTAAAGGATGTCCGTTCTGATGTTCCTCTTACCTTTAAATATCTTCCTCAAAAGGATGATGATACTATTATTATAAATACAGAAGATGAGTCCTCTGAGCTGGTTTACGATGACACCCCTGTCTATACAGCCAAAAAGATAAAAGAAAAAACTCCTTTATCTACAGAAAAGCTAAAACAGCTTACAGCAGACGAGGACATAAAACAGTTATTATACATATCTCAGGCATATCTTGGAAAAACTCTTAGTTCCTCTGATACAAATACTATTTTGTATTTCTATGATGGACTGCATTTTTCCGTTGAGCTTATTGAATACTTAATAGAATATTGTGTTGAATCCGGTCACAAAAAGCTTAGCTATATCGAAGCAGTTGCCATTGACTGGGCAGGTGATGATATTTCCACAGTTGAAGAAGCAAAAGAGCGTACTATGGTTTTTAGCAATGCTTACTATCCAGTATTAAAGGCTTTTGGTATTTCTGGCAGAAATCCTGTTGCTATCGAAAAGGCTGCTATTGATACCTGGACTAATGATTATGGCTTTTCTATGGATATTATTACGGAGGCTTGTAATAGGACTATTGCAGCAATTTCAAAGCCAAGCTTTAAATATGCAGATTCTATCCTAAAAAAATGGAAGCAGCACGGTATTTCATCTATTGAGGATATTAAGTTACTGGACAAGGCACATTTAAAAAATGTTCAGGCTGATACCGCTTCAAGGCAGGCTAACAAAGTTAAAGCAACCACCTTTAACAGCTTTCCGCAGAGAAATTATGATTATAGTGAATTAGAACGACAGCTTTTACATAGAGATTAGGAGATTATATGTCAGTTTCAAACACCAAATACAATGAAATCCTTAGGCTTTACGATGCCAAAAGATTGCGTATTTATCACGAAAAAACCAGACGCCAAAAGGCGGTTTATGAAAAAATTCCTCGCATAAAGGAAATTGATGATGCTATTTCCGCATTATCTATTGACACAGCAAAGTCCCTGCTTTTAGCAGATAACAATTCTTCCCTAAACCAGTTTAAGGATAAACTAAATCAATTAAAGCACGAAAAAGAGGAGCTTTTAGCCAAAAACTTCCCTCCAAATTTTTTAGAGCCTGATTATGAGTGTTTAGATTGTCACGACACTGGCTTTATAGAAAATGAGCGTTGCCATTGCTTTAAAAAAAGAATAATTGAGGCTCTTTATGAGCAGTCTAATCTTAAAGAAATACTTTCAAATGAAAATTTTGGCACCTTTAATCTTAGATTATATGACAATGCTACAGTTGACCCTACTACAGGACTTACTCCTCTGGAAAACATTACCAGAGCTATAGATATAGCCAATGATTTTATTGATACCTTTAGTACTGACCACAAAAATTTATTTATTTATGGTGCTACAGGTGTTGGAAAAACCTTTTTGACAAATTGTATTGCTAAAAAGCTTATGGATAACAGTATTTCTGTTATATACATTTCTGCCATAAAGCTATTTGACATTTTAGCCGACACTACCTTTGGCAGAGCCGACAAAGACAGCGATGCTTTGTATCTTAATATTTTTGATTGCGATTTGCTTATCATAGATGATTTAGGCACAGAGCTGATTAATAGCTTTACAGCATCTTCATTATTTAATTGCATAAACGAGAGATACCTTAATCACAAATCAGTTATAATCTCTACAAATATGTCATTATCAGATATTAGAGCTGCATATTCTGAGCGTGTTTTTTCCCGTATTACCAGCAATTATTCCTTAATCAAAATATTTGGAGATGACCTTCGTCTTAAGCGAAGTTTAGAATCAAGCTCAAAACAGCTTTAATTTATGTTGCAATACAGTCTAAAAGCATATATAATATTTGTGCTAAAATTAAACATTTTACAATCGGAGGGACATTATGTCATTAGAAGAAAACAAAAATTTAGAAACTATACCAGTTGGTCCTTTGGGAATTGTTGCTCTTGAAAGCTGCAAGGATTTAGGTCAAAAAATAGACAAGTATATTACTGACTGGAGAAAAGAACGCACTGGAGAGCATACACACACTATCGCTTTTTCAGGTTATCAAAAGGAGTCATTCTTAGTAGATACAAAGGTTCCTAGATTTGGTTCAGGTGAAGCAAAAGGTCTTATTAATGAGTCAGTGCGTGGCAAAGACTTATATCTTTTGGTTGATGTTGGAAATTATAGTCTTAAATATTCATTATGTGGTTACGAAAATCATATGTCTCCCGATGATCATTATCAGGATTTAAAGAGAATTATCGCCGCTGTAGGTGGTAAAGCCAGAAGAATTACTGTTATTATGCCTTTCTTATATGAAAGCAGACAGCATAAGAGAACTGGCCGTGAATCCTTGGACTGTGCTCTTGCACTTCAGGAATTGACAGCTATGGGTGTTGAAAACATTATTACCTTTGATGCTCACGACCCTAGAGTTCAAAATGCCATTCCTCTTAAAGGCTTTGAAACTGTACAGCCGGCATATCAGTTTATAAAGAACCTTCTTCGTGCCGAAAACGATTTACAGTTAGACTCAGAGCATATGATGATTATCAGCCCAGACGAAGGTGGTACAGGCAGAGCTATCTATCTTGCAAATGTACTTGGTCTTGATATGGGTATGTTCTATAAAAGACGCGATTATGCACACATTGTGAACGGAAGAAACCCTATTGTTGCACACGAGTTCTTAGGTGCTTCTGTAGAAGGCAAAGATGTGCTTATTATTGATGATATGATTTCTTCAGGTGAAAGCGTTTTAGAGGTTGCAAAAGAGCTTAAGGACAGAAAAGCCAGAAAAGTATTCGTTGCTACAACCTTTGGTTTATTTACAAATGGTCTTGCAAAATTTGACGAAGCGTATGAAAAAGGTCTTATTAATAGAATTCTTACAACAAACCTTACATACCAGACACCAGAATTATTAAGCAAGCCATACTATGTAAACTGTGATATGAGTAAATATATTTCTTTAATTATTGATACCTTAAATCATGATGGTTCTATTAGTGAATTACTTAACCCGGTTAACAGAATTCACAAGGTAGTAAATGCCTACAAGGAAACTCACAACCAGAAATAATTAATATTTATTTTGTCATTATTGTAAAATTCAAAAAAGCTGTAAGCTTCAATATTATCCTTCTACAGGTCAGCATTGAGCCTACAGCTTTTTTATTCCATCTATCTTTTTAATTCCAGTTTTCTGTATACATACCATCACCAGCATCTATAGTTGTATATTTTTCCATATCGTCTGTAGTAATTCTTTCTGTAGCAGGTTTGGTAGTTGTAGTTTTATGTTCAGTAGTAGTTTCACTTTCAAAGGTGTTATCCTTGTTAGTGGTGGTTGTATTCTCCTTAGTTGTTGTTTCTTTCTCTGTACTGGTTTCAGTTTCCTTCGTAGTAGTTTCCTTCTCATAATCCTGATGCTCCGGTACTGTATCAAAATACGGATTAAAGTCTATAATCTCTGTATTTTCGTGTATTTTTTCCATAAATCCCTTCCATATAATTCCAGCACAAGTGCCTCCATACTGGCTGTCAATAGTCTTTGGCATATCATAGCCACACCATACCGCTGTAGTATAGTAATGACTATAGCCTACAAACCATACATCCTTTGTATCATTAGTGGTTCCTGTCTTGCCTGCACATATTCCATTGCTTATATTATATTTTCTTCCTGTACCATAGGTTAAAACATCCTTCATAACATCTGTCATCATCCTGCTGGCATTTGCCTGATATATTTTCTTTTGGTTGCTTGTATTTAATCCATTATCTATAATAACATTTCCATCATTATCTACAATTTTTCTTATACAAGTGGGATTTCTGTATACACCATCATTTTCTAAGGTTGCATAGCCTGCCGCCATTTCATAGGTAGACATACCATAGGTAAATCCCCCAATAGCTGCCGCTGGTACATAATCCTCTTTTACAATTCTTTTAAAGTTCATTTCCTTTAAATAATTAATTCCATCAGCTATCCCTATTTCTTCTAACATTTTCCATGCAACAGTATTTATTGACTGGGTAACTGCTGTTCTTATATTTGTTTTTCCGATATAATAACCTACTGCATTTTTAGGTCCGTCTTCTATTTTTTCATCGACAACCAGGGAATTAGGTGTATAACCCTTTTCAAAGGCTGGTGTGTATACTAACAGTGGCTTAATAGAGCTTCCCGGCTGTCTGAAGCTTTGATATGCTCTATTTAAAGTATAACCCTCCTGCTCCTCCGTTCTGCCTCCTACTATTGCAACTACATAGCCTGTTTTGTTATCAATACAGGTAGCACTGCTTTGAAAAGTATAAACACCCTCTTCGCTGGTTTCCGTATAATTCTTTAGGTTCTCATCAATATTGTTTTGAAGGATTTCTTGCATATTTTTGTCTATACTTGTATATATTCTGTAGCCTCCCGTAAAAAGCATACTGTTCCACCTATCATATGCTTCATTATACCTTTTCTTATATTCTGTTTCATCATGTTCTGTTGCAAAGGTATTTTCAAAGACAAATCCATTGGCTCTCATCAGTTCTATGGTTGCACAATATCTTGCAAAAGTTTCCTCATAGTTGTTTTTCAGTTTTTCACCAGGAGTAAGCACTATATTTTCATTAACAGCCTCATTATATAAAACAATATCCAGCTCTCCCTGTTCAAGCATCTGCTTTAATATTCTATCTCGTCTTTTTATTGTGTTTTCAATATTTTCAGTAGGATTATACAAGGTCGGATTGTTAGGTATTGCACACAAAAACACCATTTGTGAAATAGTTAAATCTGTAACACTTTTATTAAAATATGCCTGTGCTGCTGCCTCTATTCCATACAAACCATTTCCAAAGTATATATTATTTATATAAAACTCTAGTATCTGCTCCTTGCTATACCTTTTTTCCAGCTCCCATGCAATAAAAATTTCCTTTATTTTTCTTTCCAGTTTTACCTCATGATTTAGGTATATGTTTCTGGCAAGCTGCTGGGTAATGGTACTGCCGCCCTGTGTTACCTCTCCTTCGTTTTGCACAAGGGCAACTATAGCCCTCATCACGCCCTTATAATCCACTCCTGAATGTTCATAGAAGTTTCTATCCTCACTGACCACAAAGGCCCTTTTTACAATATAGGGAATTTGCTCCGACTTAATGTAATAAGAATCTCTGCTTCCACTAAGCTCTGCTAATACCTGATTTTTATTGTCATACATAATACTGGTAAGAGAATTTTTAAAAATATCATCTCCACCAGCCTCAACCAGTGCCTCAGCCTGATTTTTATACTCTACAATTTTAGGAACATACTTTATCATCAATATAACTATCGCTAATAATAATATTATTCCAATACCTGCAAAAAAGCGTTTAATATATTTTTTAATCTTCTTTTTTTTACTCATATTCTTGCCTGCTGTTCAAGGACTAACATTTTCAACATTTTGTGTCCTTAGCTTTTATTACTATTCTATAGCCCTTGACTGTTATTATTTTCGGGTCATTTGTTTTATAAACGCTATTATATCATTTTTCTTAGCTATAGCAACACCAATCAAAGCAACTATTACACTTACTCCAACAACTGACATTACTACCTTCCCAACTGTACCACTATTTTTTGTTTCTTCTTCATTATTATTCTCCTTTGTCACACCCTCTGTAACAGCTTCATTTGTATTTTTCATAGTATCTGCTGGCGTTTCTAAAATATTTTCAGTGGTGTTTTCAGTAGTGCTGTCCTTTGTGGCAAAATTATCTGTAGTAGTTTTGTCTTCCTTAGCAGTTGATTTTTCTGTATTTTTATTATCTTGTGTGGCAGTTGTATTAATTTGTGTCCCTGCATTATTTGTGCCGTTGTTTTTATTGTTAATACCTGCATTATTGCTGCCATTTACATTACTATTTCCAGTATTATCAGTTCTGTTGCTGATATTACTGCCTGTCTTTTTATTTATCCAAACGGAATATGACTTATTCTTAACCTTAAATACTCCATACCCATCATTAGAAATTGTTACCTTATCGCTAATATTTCCCGTAACATCATACCAGACCTCTCCCTTGTGACTTGTACCAACATACATTCTTTTTGTAGCTGTACCTGTATTATAGTCAGAAATAAGTGCTGCTAATCCTGAATTGGCTACCTGACCTAAACCTTCTCTAGTCCAGCCTATAGTGTCCGGATCATCTAAATAATCGTGCTGTGTTCCATAGGCACAATTCTTTCGTGCATACATTACCTTATCTATTTCATTTTTAAAGGCTTTTAAGTAAATACCACTTCCTGATATTCCATAATAATCTCCATAAAATACGCAAGGATAGCCTCCCTCTCTTGTAAGAATAGCTGTATAAGCTGACATTTTAAACCATTCTCCAACGCTTGATTGAAGGGACTGTCCCGGCTGTGTATCGTGATTATCTACAAAGGTAACTGCCTTAACAGGATTATCTGAAACTAAGGTATTACTAAACAAATATCTAAGGTCATAATATCCATTAGAGTCTGCCGCCGATTTAAAATTATAATGCAAAGGCACATCAAATAATGACATTGTGTAGCCTGTTTCATATAAATAATTTTTAAGTGCATTTATATCACTTGACCAATACTCACCTACAGTAAACATTTCTTTTCCTGTACTTCTTCTTACTGTATTTAACCAATCTGAATAAAAGGTAGATTTAATGTGCTTTACAGCATCTAATCTGAAGCCATCTAAATTACATTTGTTGGTGTACCAGATACCCCAGCTTTTCAGCTCCTTAACTACTGCTTGATTGTCAAAATCTATATCTGCACCCATTAAGTAATCGTAATTGTGATTTTCTGTAGATACATTACTATCCCAGCTTTTATTAACAAATAAATATACTTTTCCGTAGTCATCCACTCCGTCAAAGCAGCTTGCGTCCCACTTGAAGGAAGAATATTTTGTACCTCTGCCTTGGAAGGTGAATCTTGTCCAGGCATTTATATTTACTGCATTACCAGTTACCTTATATAATCTGTTGTCATTATAAACCTCATATGCTGAAACATTTTCGCTATAGTCAGCTCCACTCTTATGGTTTAAAACAACATCTGCATATACATCTATGCCATTATTATGACAGGCTGTAATTGCATTAGTATATTGGCTTAAAGTACCATACTTTGTTCTTGTAGTATTTTTTTGATTAAACTCTCCCAAATCGTATAAATCATATGGCTCATAGCCAACTGAATTTTGATTCATATTTTTGTAGGCTGGTGGCAGCCACACAGCAGTAAAACCTGTATCTGCCAAGTTCTTCGCATCACCGGACAGCTTATCCCATAAACTTCCGTTATTAGGCAAATACCATTGATAATACTGCATTATTGTACCATTTACAGGCACACTATTAGCTGCTGCCACCTTATTGTCACCATCGTTATAATTTGGATTAAAAATTAAAGCTATACCTGCTATACCTGCTACAACTGTAACAATAAGCCTGTTTACCCTGCCACTTCTTTTTAACTGGATTTTCTTTTTCATTTGTCACCATATTCCTTAATTCTAAAATACTTAATTCACATTAGATTTCACATTCGACATCTTTTTGTTTTATTTTACATTATTAAGATAATTTTTTCAAATTAAAGTCTAGTTTATATTTGTTTTTATCATAATTTCTGTTATATTAAGTCTAGGATTAGCCTATTTATTACTTATATGTTTTGTTGCTTATATATTATAAGCTTTACTACTCGTATATTTTTAGTAATACAGGAAAATCCACGAGAATAGATAAATTAGATACTTGTATTATGAAACTTTTACAAATATCTAGTAAATAAATTTTAATTAGATAAATTATTAAGAGGTAAGATATGGAAAAGCGTTATATGATTTCAGATGCGTCGAGGATGGTTGAGGTAGAATCTCATGTGCTTAGATACTGGGAGGAGGAATTGAATATTGAAGTTCCTAGAAACGAAATGGGACACCGGTATTATACAGATTATCACATTAATTTGTTTCGTGCTATAAAATGTCTTAAGGATAGGGGTTTTCTCCTTCGTGCTATAAAAATGGTACTGCCCGAAATAATTGCAGGCAAAGACCCTACCACTATTGACTTTCTTGCTGAGGACAATTCTGTCCCTTATATTGTTCACAAGGAAGCCCCTACATATCCAACAGCCGAAAGCAAAATGGAACAATTTCAAGAAATTATAGGTAATATTGTAACTAAGGCTATTATTGATAACAACGAAAGGCTTAGCGAGTCGGTTTCTTCAAATGTTAGCACCTCTGTTATAAAGGAAATGGATTATCTTCTCAGATTAAAGGAGGAGCGTGAGGAGGAGCATTTTAAAAAGCTTGATGAGGCTATCCGAAACTGTCAGAAAAAATCTAAGAACAACCGCCACCATTTTTTTGTAAGAAAAAAAGCTATCAATTAAGATAGCTTTTTATATTCTTCTAGTATAACAACCTTTACTCATAAGCAAAAATCTTATACCAGCTATGTTTGTTTGAATTAGTTAGCTGCTGCTGCGCCTGTAGGACAAGTAGCTGCACATGAACCACAATCGATACAAGTAGCTTCGTCAATTACATACTGTCCATCACCTGCTGTAATAGCTCCAACTGGACAAGCTGCTTCACAAGCACCACACATTACACATTCTTCAGAAATCTTATGTGCCATAAATATTACCTCCTTGTTTGGTCCCTTGACCTTTGTTGGTTATATTTTAATACACATATTAAGATATTACAAGCTTTTTTGTATGTTTATGCTTTCTAACTTTTGTTAGGTACTACTAACTTCTTTTGCCTTTTCCTGTGTTTAATCTAGTTTTACATATATATTTAATTCAATAACTATTGAATTTTTATATATTTTTGGTTGTTTTTATTATTACAATATTACTACAACTGTTCCTATTACCAGCACTATAAATATTACATATTTCTTCTATGGTCCAGATTAAGAAACTTTGTAAGCTCTGCCTTCCAAGCCAGCTCTATTGTTCCAACAGGACCGTTTCTCTGTTTTGCAATAATTACCTCTGCTACATTCGGCCTGTCTGTATCTTTATTATAATAATCATCTCTATATAAGAACATTACCACATCGGCATCCTGCTCTATAGCTCCTGATTCACGAAGGTCTGACAGCATAGGTCTATGGTCCGGTCGCTGTTCAACTGCTCGGGAAAGCTGTGATAACGCAAGCACAGGCACCGACAGTTCTCTGGCTAACGCCTTTAAGGAACGGGATATGTCTGAAATCTGCTGCTGACGGCTATCTGGGGCTTTATCTCCTGCACTCATGAGCTGTAAGTAATCAATGATTACAACACTTAAATTGTGTTCCATTTTATACTTTCTGCACTTAGAGCGAAGCTCACTAATAGAAATAGACGGTGTATCATCAATAATCAGATTTGAATTACCTATTATCTGGGCGCTTTCAATAAGCTTTTCCCACTCGTCATCCTCTAATTTACCAGTTCTAAGCTTTTGAGAGCTTACTCTGGATTCCATAGACAGCATACGGTTTACCAGCTGCTCCTTACTCATTTCCAGACTAAAAATAGCTACTGTATAATCCTTTTTAAATGCCATATATTCAGCAAGATTAAGTACAAAGGCTGTTTTACCCATTGATGGTCTTGCCGCTATTAAAACTAAATCTGAAGGCTGCATACCAGAGGTCTGATAATCTAAATCTATAAAGCCCGTAGGAATACCTGTTACCTGACCAGATTGCTTTGAAGCTGCTTCGATTTTTTCTAGTGAATTTATGACCACCTGCCTAATTGGTACAAATTCTCCACCACCTTGAGATTGCATAAGATTAAATATTTGCTTTTCTGTAGAATTCATTATTGCTTCTAAAGAATCCTTACCTAAATAGCATCTATTAGAAATGTCCTCTGTAGTTTTTATAAGTCTTCTAAGCATAGCCTTTTCTTTAACTATTTCTGCATAATGCTTTACATTAGCTGATGTAAAAACCTGTGACATTATATCTCTAAGAAAATCAACACTACTAAGCTCTGGTGGCACATCCATTTCCTTAAGCTTGTTTTGCAGAGTGATTAAATCCACAGGATTTCCCTGTTTATTTAATTCCACCATAGCTTCAAACAATGTGCCATACTGCTTTCCGTAAAAATCATCTGCTATAAGCTTTTCTGATGCAATTACAACTGCATCATTATCCATAATCATAGAGCCTATTACTGATTTTTCTGCTTCCACACTATGTGGCTGGATTTTTTTAATCAAGCCTTCGTCCATAAGTTCACCTATTATCCTTCAGTCACTTTTACAGTTAAGCTTGCATTTACATCCTTATGCACCTTAACCTTTATAATATGCGTTCCAACTGTTTTAATTGGTTCGTCCAATACCATTTTCTTCTTATCAATTTCAAATCCAAGCTGACTTTTAACTGCCTCTGCAATTTCCTTTGTAGAAACAGAGCCAAAGGCTCTTCCGTCTTTTCCTGCCTTAATAGAAACAACTACAGGTCTTTCCTCTATTTTCTTTGCAAGCACCTTTGCATTTTCATATCTTTCCTGTGCTAATTTTTCTTCATTTGCCTTCTGAAGTTTTAAATCATTTAAATTTTTGCTGGTAGCTTCTAAGCCTAGCTTTTTAGGCAAAACAAAATTTCTGGCATAACCGTCATTAATTTTAACAATTTCTCCCTTTTTACCAAGTGATTTAACATCTTCTAATAAAATAACTTCCATTATAGTTCTCCTTCTTCAAGCATTTTTTTAACCACAGTTATTACTAAATTCTTTGCTTCGTCAATATCGTATCCCTCTAACTGGGCACCTGCAATACTTTGGTGTCCACCACCACCAATCTTTTCCATAATCAGCTGTACATTTACATTTGAAATACTTCTTGCACTTACATATATTTTGTCATTATACTTTGTAAGTACAAAGGAAGCCTCTATTCCATTAATATTTAATAATTCATTAGCCGCCTGTGCACAAACAATAGTTGGACTTTCCACACCCTCTGACGGACAATCTGATATTATAAACTTTTCATCAAAGATTTCTGCTCTTGAAATTGCTACGGCTCTGGTTTTAAACTGTTCAACATTATTTCTAAACATTAATCTGACTCTTGTTACATCTGCACCACTTCTTCTAAGGTATGCTGCTGCCTCAAAGGTTCTGACACCTGTCTTTTGTGAGAAGTTATTTGTATCAATCATAATCCCGCCATACATTGCATCTGCCTCAATTTGTTTGAGCCTAATTCCGTCCTGAATATACTGTAATATTTCTGCAACCATTTCACAGGTAGAGGAAGCATATGGCTCAACATAAGATAATAGTGCATTTTCTATACCTTCTGTAGTCTGTCTATGATGATCAAGCACTACTATAGACTTGCATTTTTGCAATAATTCCGGACACTCTGTATAACTAACTCTATTTACATCTACAACTATAACTATTGTACTATCATCAGCTATATCTAAGGCTTCATTACTATTTAAGATTAAATCCTCTTCATAATCTCCACTATTTTTAACTCTATCCACCATTGGGCGCAATGCTGAAGTAATTTCATTTAAAACAATGTGTGACTTCTTTCCCATTTGCTTCATTGCTCGATATAATCCAAGTGCAGAGCCAAAGGAGTCAATATCTCCTATCTGATGTCCCATAATAATTACATTGTCCTTGTTTTCTAATAATTCTCGTAAGGCGTGTGCCTTTACTCTTGCCTTTACTCTGGTATTTTTCTCTACCTGCTTTGACTTTCCACCATAATAATAAATAGAATCATTATCCTTAACAACTGCCTGGTCACCACCTCTGCCAAGTGCCAAATCCATAGCAATTCTGGAATATTCACAATTTTGTACATATGTTTCCCCATGTACACCTAAGCCAATACTAATGGTTACATCCATCTCATTTCCAATATTTACATTTTTAACCTCGTCAATAATAGAAAACTTTGATGCTCTAAGTCCGTCTAAGTATTTGCACATAAAAGCAATAAAATACTTGTCCTTTTCTATTTTCTTAACAACACCATCTATATTAGCTGCAAACTGGTTAATCTTTCTTTCAATTAATGCTGCTAATAACGACCTTTTAACATCCTCTACGCTTTCAAGCGCTTCTTCATAATTGTCGATATAAATAAGACCGGCAACCATCTTTTGTTCTTCATTTTGCTTTTTAAGCTCAGTAACATCTGTAATATCAAATAAATAGAATACGATAAGATACTCTTCTTTTTTATCAATGTCAATTACCTTAGTTGTACTAAAGGCATTTTGGACATCAATCTTTCTACATTCCATTTCGTAAGTTTTACCATTATGCTTAATTGTCACAACCTTGAGATTTTCATCTTTCATTGCAACAATATCCCTTGTAACCTCCTTAAATATATCGCTTATTTTCTTGCTTTTAATAATATCCTCGCCAACTATATTTTTTAATTCCTTGTTGCTCCACAAAATAGCACCCTCTGGGTCACATAATCCGTATGGTAGTGCCAAATCATGCAAAAGCTCCTTTTGTATCTGGGCATAATCCATAGCAAAGCTTACCAAATCACGCATAACTAATGGTTTGTTTACAAAGTACATAACTAAGCATAACGCAATAAGCAGCACTGATGCAGTTATTATGATTATGCCATAGGTAGCATCAGTAAAATAAATGCTTATGCCTGAAATCATCATAGCCACTCCTATAAGTATAGGAAACAGCAGGTGTGTAATTATTTTTCCTTTAAATTTAAATTTGGTGTTCATATTATCTCCATATATAAGTCATAACGAACTTGCAATCTTGTGTACAATAATTTCTGAATCAACAGACATACATTGTATTCTACCACATTTGTTACCTTTTTTAAAGATGTATATTGTTAGTTGGCTGATGCCTTACCTTCACTCTTATTCATATATTCAACAATTCCTGCCGTTATTGCCTGTGCCATTTCCTTTTGATAATTTTCATCTAATAACTTTTTGCACTCATCTGGATTTGTTAAAAATCCACATTCCACAATTACTGCTGGCATTTCAACATTTAATAATATGTAATAACTATCATTTGCCTTATGCTGTCTGGTATTTTCATTATCTATTTTTTCCTTAATAACAGACTGCAGTATTCCTGCCAGTTTTTCTCCCTCTTTTGAATTTTCATAGAAAAATACCTGTGCACCCTTTACTTCTTGCGATGAGTAGCTGTTTTGATGTATACTAACTAAAATATTAGCATTACTTTCATTTATTGTCCTGCACCTATTTTTCATATCCGCAATTTTTTTATTTGTATCTGTTTCGCTATACAGACCTGTATCTGTATTTCTTGTAATTACTACCTGTATACCCTTTTTTTCCAGCTCCTCCTTTAATTTCACAGCAATCTTTAAGTTAATATCCTTTTCGTATATATCACCAACTGTTTTGCCCGGGTCATTCCCACCATGTCCCGGATCTATGGCAACAACAAAGCAATCCTTTGTTATGCCACTAACCTGTAAATCTCCTATACTCCCGCCTAATACATACATTGCTGCAAACAAAATAATACACATATTTACCTTTAATATGTTTTTCTTATTTGCAGCAAATTGTTTCAACTTTTTCACTACCTGCATATCAATAACCTTTTTTTATATTGATATGTGTAAATATGTGTAAAAATACCTATTATTAAGAATTACTATTTACATATTCGTTTATAGTATTCCATACATCATTAATTTCTAAACCAAGCTTCCAGCAGGCAACTCCTCCCAGGTTATATTCTGACATAACCTCCAGCTTCTTTCTTATAGATTCCTGATCCTCAAGCCAAATACGATATGTAATACCACCATCTACATATTCTCCATAATATTGTCCTAAATCCTCAAGCCAGGTTATGTTTGCATTGTGGTCTGTAAGAGTTTTCTTTGCAGTCCCCATTCCTACAGCATAGCTTTCTAAGGCATAATTGCCAAACACACTGTCCTCTATGATTTCTGCATCAGCCTCAGCTAACTCCTCTGGAATTTCCTTCCATACTCTAGCATAAAAAGGTATTGCATTTATCACTCTTTGTGACTCTACCTCTGTTATTGTATTTGTAATTCCGTCAGTTACAAAGCCAATGGAAGCAACCGAGCCTGCCTCCTTGCACCCTGCCCAATGTTCATCATAGCTCATTACAATGACATAGTCTGCTGCCTCACCTACTGAAGTTCTGTCATAGTACATATTACTTGCGATTGGTACATACATATCTACTGACAATACTAAATTTCTATCCCTGCATTCTATTGATAATTCTCTAATAAACTGTACATAAGCCTCTCCATTTTCTGAAGAAATCTTTTCAAAATCAACATTTATACCATCTAAGCCAGTAGCCGCAGCCTCTGCCACTAATGCCGAAATCAAATTTCTTCTGGCAGAGGTATATGGTAAAACTTCATTTACGAAGTAACATTCATTTTCCTCATCATAAGCAAAATCACTAATAAGTCCCCATACCTTTATATTCATCATATGGGCTATTTCTACATAATGGCTTGAGGAAAATGAGGAGAAGCCTCCCTGTGCATCGTTTAACTGGTACCAGGTAGGTGATACAACATTTAAGCCCTTAGTTTCTGATACTAAATCATTTAAATTACCGTTGTCATTGGTGCTGCCCACCTGGTGCCAGCCTAAGCACACCTTGCCTTCCATAAGTGTATGGTCATATACCATCGGTTCATAGTTAAGTTCACCAACGCTGGCTGTTTTCTTTTCATCCTCCAAATCTGTCTTTTTTATGTATCCCACTATACCTGTTTCGTTTGCTACCTTTGTATACTCTCCAACCTCCTCAACTAAATATAATTCATCTCCTTTTTTTACATCTATTAAAATTTCAGACATAGGGTCAGCCTCATATCTGACCTTACTATCAGCCTTTACATTTATTTTCGTATTGTTAAGTATTGTATTTATAACTAATCTATTTGGATTTTCTATAAACTTGTATGAAACATTATTTTGCATAAGCATACAATATTCAAGAGAAATATACACTTTCTCCCCTACCATCAAAGAAGTGCTTGTATCAAACTTGTTTGAAACACCATCCTGTGTATACTCAGCAGTACCAATTTTACTGTCTATATTTTTATCTGGTGTGGTATAAATAAGTAATTTCTCATTTTTATCCACATAGAATTTTTTATTAATGTTACTTCTTACTACATTATATGGAATATATATTTTTTTGTTGCTGTCAATAATTCCCTGATTGACAATATTATTGTCTATTACTATGGCACATACATCATAGCCAGTTACACTTTCAATATTAAAGTATTGCTTTAAATCCATATAAGCATTGTTTTCGCCTGTGCCCTTACCACAGCCTACACATACAGTTAGTGCTAATACGGTTGTAAATAATAAAGCAACTATTTTTTTTGCTTTTACTTTCATTCTTATGTACCTCCAATACATCAGGTTTTACGCAACATCATCACTTAATTATATCATATTAACCATATCTCGTCATTATTTAATTTTAGTGGCAACGCACTAAGGTTTGTTGCCACTAAATTGTCCCGACCGTCCCTAATTAACAGTAGCATTTGTGAGAAACCTATTTTACTATTAATTCCCTATGATTATGCTCATCAGTGCAATCTTAATTCCTTATATTTCTATGTATTCCTTTTTCTTCACCACTTTCTTTCTATAATACTGGTTTACAAGTTACAGGTAGTAATTATGCCTTTGTGATATATTGTTCCACCAAAATGCTAATCACCTGTTCATATAATTTTTAAAAAAATTCTAAGCTGATACTTTTATTTCATAGAATTTTTTAAATACGGTTACATAACCGTATCTGTCTTTACCTTTAGATAACACCCTATGCAGCTATTTATGTATATAGATTAAACAAACTATCTATCCTTTACATATCTACATCACTTTCTAAAACATTGCTAATTTTTTCATATGATGGATAAACTATTTTTCTCATCTACCACACTATCCCTACCACTTAGATATTTACACTTAATCTTATTATGTGTAATTTTCTATTTTCTTTTGCAATAAGCGCACAAAGAAATAATGAGTTCCCATTTATCTCTATATTTTTTGTATTATTTTAATAATTTTTAATTGGATAAATATTTTTTCTACTCTTTCAACTGACACCTCCTGCCAATATCAACGCATAAAATATAATTTTTAAATTTTTGTGAAATACTCTTAATAGAATCTTAAGCCTATAGACTTATCTCTGAAAAAACAATAGAAATAATTTGATACCTTTTGAATATTACTCTTCTTTTTCCTCTAAAATACTTCCTCCTTTCAACTCCAGATAAATGTTTCCTCACGAATAATATACTACCCTTTTAGTGATTTTGCAATATATTTTTTTAATTTACTCTTAATATTTGTATATTTTTATTATATTTTCCTTTATTTATGTCCTACATACTTATATATAAAACATTTAATGTGCTTTCTATATTTGGTTATTTAATTAACCTTTACAAAAAAGGTCGCAAATGATTTTGTATCATCTGCAACCGAACTATCTTACATTGTATTCTACCACTATCTAAGACTCCTAGTTTTGCGTCCCTGCATCACTACAGATTTGCCTTTGTTATAACATATTAAATTCTAAATTTTTTCTCTCTCATTATATTTTATTTAATAACTGTTGCAAATACTTTTATCGACATTCTTTATAAATTTTCTTTTGCTATTATTTAATTTAAAATTCATAGTTTTTTAACAATTTTTATATATATTATTCTTTACATACAATTTAATTATAGGTTATACTATATATGTAATAGTCTATGGGTTTATATCCTTTTTTGAATGTATTTATATATTATATTCTCGTTAGAAATGAGGTGCGTTTTATGAAAATTGAGAAAATTAATGATAATCAAATAAAGTGTACTTTAAATAAATCAGATTTAGCATCTAGACAGATTAAGCTGAGTGAGTTAGCCTATGGCAGTGAAAAAGCAAAAAGTCTATTTCGTGATATGATGCAACAGGCATCCTGTGAATTAGGCTTTGAGGCAGAAGATATTCCACTTATGATTGAGGCTATACCAGTTTCAGGTGATTGCATTGTTTTACTTATAACAAAAGTAGAAGATCCAGAAGAGCTTGATACACGCTTTTCAAAATTTGCACCAGCCGTTGATGATATAGAAGAAATCGACGACCAGTCTAAGCTTCCATCACCTGGTGGTATTTTAGATATGTTAGGTCAGGTTAAGGACGAAATCAAAGAGGCTCTTGAAAAGGGCGAGGATTCCTTTATTCCTCTTGCTCAGACCTTATCGACGGCAGCCGCTAGAAATGAAGAAAATCAGAAATCAAAAGATAATGCTTCAACCACTACTGGCAGCAAAAACATTATTAAAATATTCTCCTTTGATAGCCTAGACCCTATTATCGAGGTTTCATTTGTTTTAAAGGGCATCTACAATGGAGCAAATTCCCTGTACAAAGCCCCAAATGATAATCGTTACTTCCTTGTTGTAAATAAGAGTACACACACTATTATAGATTTCAACAAAATATGCAATATTATCCTTGAGTATGGCTTTGCAGAGCCTTCAACTCCTGCAAATGAAGCTTTCTATAAGGAGCATTTTACAAGGATTATTCCAAAAAAGGCTTTACAAAAATTAGCAACTATCAGAGCATAGTTTAAAAAATAATAAGTTCCAGACTTTGCAAGCAAGTAAAGTTTGAAACAAAAAAATAGAGGTTTATGCAGACAATGCTGTTTGCATAAACCTTTTATTTTACTTATTATTTTGTAGCCAAATATTCATTAATAGCTGATTCTATTTCGTTAGCATCTAATCCATGAACCATACAAGCTTCTTCTAAAGATTCGCCCTGTGCTGATGGACAACCTATACAGTGCATACCTGCACCTAATAAAATAGCAATTATGCCCTGGTCTATCTGAATCAATTCGCCTATTAGCATATCTTTTGATATTTGCATCAATTAATCCTCCTAATAATGTTTGTTAATTATGAAAATCAATTTTATGACTTTCTAGTTAGGGGTAATAACCATAAACCGTTTACATTTTAATACCCACTACGGGTAAATTATAATACACTTGTCCAATATTGTAAATCCTCAACCTTGTAAATCCTTAATTTTACAATATATAGAAAACGAAGTCATAAACAATGCAATCTGTTTTCTATCCCTTGAGGTAATTTCAAACTTGGTTTTATTATTTTTGTAAAACTCGCTCATTTTCTTTGAGTATTTAACAGTATATTTTTTATCATAGCAGCCATGAATTTTTGCTTTATTTTTAAAATCATAAAGCCAATACATACATTTTTTCAATGTATACCACATCATGTCATACTGACTTTCCTCTTCATAGAACTTTAATCTGTCCATAAAAGCATCAAAAATATCATATCTGTCATTTGTAAATTCTCCAGCAGCCGCACCCTTTAGCTTTACTCTGGAAACATACAATGCCTCATGTATATATGAAACCTTCGGAGAAATATTAGTTAATTTAAAAACTGTGGCTTCATCACAATATTTTTTATTGTTAGTGAATTGTACATCTGAAAATAATGCCGAGCTAAATAATTTGTTCCATACAGATATATTTTCTACTACTGTGTCTGGATATAAAAAGTAACACATATCAAACTCTTTGCCTGTAATAACTTCAGTTTCTCCATTGGCATATTTACTTTTCTTTCTTACATTTCCGTCATACAAATATGCAATATCACAAACACAAATATCTGATTTGTTTACATCACAGGCACGCTTCATTATATCAAGTGTATTCTTCTCTAACATATCATCCCCATTTACAAACATTATATACTCGCCTGTAGCTGCTGCCAAACCTGTATTTCTGGCATCAGGTATTCCCATATTTTTATCGTGAGCCAATAAGGCTATTCTTGCATCTCTTTTTGATATTTCCTCACAAATGCCTAAGGTACCGTCTGTAGAGCCATCGTCTACTATAATAACTTCAAAATTTGTATAGTTCTGTTTTCTTATACTATCAATACACTCTGCAATATGAGCCTTTTCATTATAAACAGGAACGATAACACTTATTTTTTCCTGCTGCGATTTTCTCCTGTTTTGCCAAGCAAATCTCTTTTGTCTGTCTTTCAAAATTTTAAAACTATTCAGTAACATAAACCTTCTCCATCTCCATCATAAATGCTTTAAATCACATATGTTAGCAGCTGTATAATAGCAAAATCTATATTATTTTTCTATCTGTTCATTTTCTATGTAGCCTAAGATTAATTCTACCACATTTTCCCTTTGGGACACATATTTATTAAAGGTAGTTTTCCTAGCAAGCTCAAGCTTATCTGACAATTCATCATTTTCATAACAGCATACAAGATAATTTTTCTTTTCAAATGCCCTTGCTATATCTAATTGATGGTCATCTACATGCTCTTTGTATTTTTTCAATCTAGGATATACCACAACCGCTTTATCTGCTTTAAGCGCAGTAATAATACTGCCAACACCACTATGAGTAATTAATAAATCTGACTTTTTAACTGTAGCATCAAACTCTTCCTTACTCATAAACCTAACATATTGATAGTTTTCAGGCTCATATGTAGAATTTCCTATTTGAGCAAATACTTTCTCCCTAATAATATCTCTAGAAATATAATCATCTATAAGCTTCAGCAATCGGTTAAGCTGAAATTTTTGTGTTCCCAATACAATAAATATCATAAATTCTGCCTCTACCTTCCATTAAAAAATTCTACCACCAACTATAGCCTCCGGAAAGTATTTTAACATATCTTCCCATTGAACTACAAATAAATTTGCTAACTTTAATTTATATATTATTTTACCAGTAAGAGATGGCGTATCTACTCTTGCAAAGGACTCTATATAGACAATTCTCTTTCCCAATAATTTGCCAACAATACAAAAGGGTACTGTAGCCAATGCTCCTGTAGAAATCAACACAGTAGGCTTTTCCTTTAGTAAAATTTTAAAGGCTTTAAGTATAAGACCAATAAATTTAAATGGAAACAATATTTCCTTTCTATTTATCTGATATACATAAATTACCTTTTTTCCAAAATGTAATTCTTCAAATTTCCCCTTTTCTGTTACAAGAAAGTTATCATATTTTTCTTCTATTTCAACTAATCTGGATATTTCCTCTAAATGTCCTCCAGAAGATGCAAGAAAGCATACCTTTTCTTTTTTATTTTTTTTCATTAGTATGCCCCTTTTCTGGTAAATATCTGTAATACTGTTTTTATCATAATCTTAAAATCTAAAAAAACACTCCATTTATCAATATATTCAATATCTAAATTAACAATATCTGTAAAATCCTTTATGCTGCTTCTGCCACTAACCTGCCACATACCAGTAATTCCTGGCTTAATACTAATTCTTCTCCAATGATTTCTTTGATATTTGTCAACCTCATCTACCGTAGGTGGTCTTGTTCCAACAAGGCTCATATCTCCCTTTAAAACATTGAAAAACTGTGGTAACTCATCAATACTTGTCTTTCTAATAAACTTTCCTACACGGGTAACTCTAGGATCATTATGGATTTTAAACATCAGCTCGCTATCCATTTCATTCTCCTTCATTAACTCCTCCTTCATATTATCTGCATTGTCACACATACTTCTAAACTTGTATATATTAAAATGTCTTCCGTTTGTTCCCACTCTTTCCTGTTTAAAAATAACAGGTCCTTTTGTATCTATTTTTATGGCAATAGCAGTTATCAGCATAATAGGTGATGAAAGAATTATGCCTACAAGACTTCCAAATATGTCTATTACTCTTTTAATTACCTTATCAGAGGTATTTAGTGATACTGTATGATAAGTAACCACTGGATATGTACCAACACTGCTGACATAGGACTGTGCACCACCAGCCCTGTAGGAATCCATAATTATACGCATAGTAACACCCATTTCCATACATAAACTGATATATTCCTGAACTGTATCTAATGGCACACTTTTTCTGTGCATTAAATATACCTGGTCTATGTTATATTCCTTAATAATTTCCTCTAGTTCATCAATAGAGCCAATATACTCCTTCTTTCCTTTATCCTCTGGTTTTACTGAAACATAACCAATAATATCTACCTCTGTATTACTTTTTCCCAGATATGTATTAAATTTCTCATAATGCTCATATCCGCCTATCATAATAGTTCTAGGTGCAAATATATTTCCAGCCTTTGCCATACATCTGACTATAGTTGCACTAATTATCATTGCCACATAGGTTAACCCTAAGAAAAGTATATAAAAATAAACATCAATATTACTATTCCCAACATAGAATAATAACATTGCTGTAACGAATGTAGCAATCAGTATTGACTTTGTAATCTTTTTCAGAACTCTGTCTATATAAAAAAAAGTGGTGATATTATATATTCTCGCTTCTTTATTAGATAAAAGATAAACTAACATAAAAATTAGAGCCACAATAAAATATTTTACCTCATCACCTTTAAAAAACACACCTGTTCCTATTGCTGCTATTATAAATGAAATAACACCAAATAAAGAATCACTAATGATATATAAAACATTAGTGCTTGCACCTCGATTGCCTTTTCCCATTAATCTCACCTTACTTTGAAGTTATATAAATCTAGCTATCTGATGTAAATTAATAATATTAATCTAATTATATGAAACTTATACACCTTTGTCAAATAAAAAACCAGTAGACTCTTTCATCTACTGGTTCAGTAATTAATCTAATGTATAAGGCATTAAAGCGATATGTCTTGCTCTCTTTACAGCAACTGTAAGAGCTCTCTGATGTTTAGCACAGTTTCCTGTAATTCTTCTAGGAAGAATTTTACCTCTTTCAGATACATATCTTTTTAATTTATTAACATCTTTGTAATCGATTTCAGCGTTCTTATCTCCACAGAATACACAAACCTTTTTTCTTCTACGGATTGGTCTTCTCTTCATAGAAACTTCTTTATCGCCTTTAACTGGTCTATTTTCTGGCATTACTACTACCTCCTATATTTTTAGTTGAATGGTAAGCCTTCGTCCTCTACACCATCTGGAATATTCATAAATCCGTCACCAGCAGCATTAATCGGCTCTGGTCTAGATGTAAAGCCTCCGTCTGTACCTGCGCTATTTTTACTTTCAGCGAACTCAAGATTTTCACACACAACATCTGTAGTGTATACCTTTTGTCCGTCCTTGTTTGTGTAGCTTCCGGTCTGTATTCTTCCTTCTGCTACAATCTTTGTACCCTGATGTAAATATCTTTCAACGAATTCTGCCTGTCTGCCAAATGCAACACATGAGATAAAATCAGCTGTTGCCTCTCCATCTCTTTTAAATCTTCTATCTACTGCTAAGGAAAATCTAGCAATAGCTAATGACGCATCACCGCTTTGAGAATATCTTACTTCCGGATCTCTTGTCAGTCTTCCCATTAGTATAACTTTGTTCATAATTTACCTCTTTTCTAACAGGTGTAAGCCGACTTAAGCTTCTTTCTTAACGCATAAATATCTAACAACATTTTCCATTAAACGAACATTTGCTTCAACTTCGTTTGGACAATTAGCGTCAGATTCAAACTGGATGAAGTAATAGTAAGCTTCTTTACTCTTCTGAATTTCGTAAGCCAATCTCTTCTTGCCCCAGTCGTCAACATTTGTTACTGTACCACCGAATCTTGTAATATATTCTTTTACCTTTTCGATAGTAGCAACTCTTTCCTCTTCTTCAAGAGTTCCATTAACGATTACTGCTAATTCGTACTTGTTCATTTAGTTTACCTCCTTTTGGTCTCTGGCCCATAGTATCAGTCTATGAGCAAGGAATAATATATCACGAATATTTATTTTAGCATAAACTAAAAAGGATTGCAAGTATATTTTACAATCCTTTCCACATTCGTTAATAATTCATTAATAATATCATCTCTTTAAGCCTGTCCACCCTTTTTATGCTCTCTTAAATTCTTCTCAACAATGGCTCTGGAAATCATTACCTGATGTCCACACCCTAAACATTTAAGCCTAAAGTCAGCACCCACTCTTAATACTTCCCACTCAAAGCTGCCACAAGGATGCTTCTTTTTAAGTCTGACAATATCTCCTACTTCAAATTGAATCATATTTCTATTCCTTTGTTACACATAAATATAATGATATTATCTCATTAGCTCCATCCATCATAGGAATCTTCAATGCTTGTATGTCTATCTGCAGCTTTAAGTTTTTTCCATGTAATGATATTGGAGGTGTAATATCCATTAATATTCCCTGAGTTGAAAAAACTGTAGCTGCATTTCCCATTATCATATTACTTAATTCACCCAATGCTGAACAAGCCATTTCATCAAGTGTTTCTACTGGCATACCCATCATCATCTTACTAGCCATTTGTTTAGCATTACTATCCGACATTACCAAAAGCACCTGCCCCTTTAAAACCCCAGTAACACCTACCTGTAATATAAAAGTATCATCAGGAAATTCAAGTCTTGCTATTGTTGGTTTGCCTACAGACAACTTTGTCTGTGTTGTCATCTCAATAACGCTTATTGCTGACTGTAAAAACGGATTGATGTGTTTCACATCCAACGCTTGCATCATAAGTAAATATATCCTTTCTATATCTTTAATATTCTCACATATAATCATCAACCTATCTATTAAATCAGAATTATCCCAATATTAAATGAACTCATTATGATACTAAATGTAGCTCACTATAATACTAAATAAGGCTTATTATAATATCAAATAAAGCTCATTATAATATTGAAATACTCTTATTATAATGGTCGATTCTCAAGCTCACCTAAGGCTAGTATACCACATTTTTACACAATGGTAAACCAAAAAAACCTACTCCTTATAATCTAATTATCACCATTGCAGCATTTGTGTTTAATATTTCCTATTATTTTATCTTCTATTTTACTTGAATAAATGTATTTTTGTATTAAATTTACATATGCTTAGTTACTTTCTTTCTAAGTAAACTACTTTTATGCACAAAAAAAGAACTTACCTTAAAAGTAAGCTCTCGTATAGAGGCGCGAGCCGGATTTGAACCGGCGATAACGGTGTTGCAGACCGGGGCCTTACCACTTGGCGATCGCGCCATATATAGTATATTATCAATATACTAGGAATATGTCAACCTGAAATATAAATTTCCGGTAGTGACTCCGACGGGAATCGAACCCGTGTTACCGCCGTGAAAGGGCGATGTCTTAACCGCTTGACCACGGAGCCTTATATGTTGGTAAAAAATAGGTGAACATAAGTCCACCAACAGCTCCCCGAGTAGGACTCGAACCTACGACCTAACGGTTAACAGCCGTGCGCTCTACCAACTGAGCTATCGAGGAATATATAATTATTATATTCAGAAAATAAAAAAATTATACTTTCAAAACTACACACTAAATTATCACTGACATTCTTTCTTCCAACCTAACCTTTGGTCAAGCCCTCGACCTATTAGTATCAGTCAGCTACGTACATTACTGTACTTCCACCTCTGACCTATTAACCTTGTCGTCTTCAAGGGGTCTTACTAGCTTGTGCTATGGGATATCTCATCTTGAGGGGGGCTTCACGCTTAGATGCCTTCAGCGTTTATCCCTGCCAAACTTGGCTACTCTGCCATGCCGTTGGTACGACAACAGATACACCAGAGGTTCGTCCATCCCGGTCCTCTCGTACTAAGGACAGCTCCTCTCAAATATCCTACGCCCACGCCGGATAGGGACCGAACTGTCTCACGACGTTCTGAACCCAGCTCGCGTACCGC
>ENA-OUQF01000100-OUQF01000100.1-human-gut-metagenome-genome-assembly--contig:-NODE-100-length-86394-cov-5.777007_pt1 | contig 86394 bp, 89 predicted proteins | sample MGYA00237947_ERZ548826 | MGnify/ENA primary metagenome ERZ548826 (study PRJEB26490, sample SAMN05194701) | human gut metagenome | biome: terrestrial biome; feature: human-associated habitat; material... | reverse complement strand
TCCCCCTCGGAGAGCCCACGATACTTTGCAGCCGCAGGATGAAAGTATCATAGTGAGTTATTACACTTCCGCGGAAGTGCCTCCCCGAAAGCTACCCGTCCTGCACAATCTGAAATCAGGAGGTAAATGCCCATGGCAAGAGGCGACGGTATCCATCGTACCAACGCAAGAAATATGAGGCTGACCGCTGCCAGAATCGGCAACGCACAGCAACACAACGAACGGGAAAAGGGATCCTATGTCAATCAGGATATTGTCCCAGAGAGAACGCACCTCAATGTCCATTTCAAGAAACCGACCGCCGGATATGTGGAGATGTTTGAGCAGTTGAAAAAGGACGGGATCATCTCCACCCGTGGGTTGAAAGAGGATGCCTTTCTCTACGGCGAACTGATTTTTGACGTAAACACCGCCTACTTTCACAACCACGGCGGCTATGACTTCGCAAAACAATTTTACACCGATGCTTACAAATCCGCAATAGAAATCGTCGGCGGCGAGCAGTACATTCTCTCTGCGGTCATGCACGCCGACGAGCGCAACCGCGCCATGTCCGACGCGCTGGGGCAGGACGTGTACCACTATCACCTTCATGTGGTCTACATTCCCGTCGTGGAAAAGCAAATCCTGTGGTCGAAACGCTGCAAGGATAAATCGCTGGTGGGTACGCTCAAGGAAACGATACAGCAGGTCAGTATGAGTAAAAAGTGGGATTCCAAGCCCGCGCTGGACGAGCATGGGAAACCGCTGCTGAACGCAAACGGGAAAACTGTGCTCCGAAAATCCTATTCCGTTCTGCAAGATGATTTCTTCGCCGCCATGCGAAAGGCAGGGTATGACGATGTGGAGCGCGGCGAACGCGGCAGCTCGGAGGAACACCTGACCGTGACGCAGTTCAAAGTGCAGCAGGAGCAGGCGCGGTTGGAATCGATTGAGGATACGATTGACAGGAGGAAGCAGACGCTTGAAAAATACAACGAGAAGATCAGGGAGCAGAAGGGCGCAGCTGCTTCCTTCCACGAAATCGGCAGCATTGGGAAAAAGACCATCTCCGGCAACATCTCCATGACGCCGCAGGACGCGCAGTTTCTCAAGGAGCTTGCCAAGGAGGGCATCGCCTCTCGCGGGCTGATCGGAGATTTGAAGAATAAAGTGGAAACGCTCAAACGCGATGTAAGCTTATGGAAACGCAAATATGAAAAGCTGCAAGAGCAGACAAAGGATTTCATGGCGGCACTCAAACGAGCGCCCCGCAAGGTCAAGGAGTTCATACAATTCATGCTCCACACCGAGCCGGAGAAACCTGAACAGTCCGGAAACCGTGATATGCCGCGCCGCAAGAAGCGCGACATGGAGCTGTGAGCAACTACGGTGTAGAGCCGTAAAAATACGAAAATAGCCAACAGGAGCGCGTCGGACGAACCCGGGCGTTGTCCGGCGTGCTCCTGTTTGAAAATCTCCGTTTTCCCCAAGTCATGAGCCGGAGAAAACAGCCGAAAAACACCCCTATTGCGTAACAGGGACGCAGAAAGGAGCTTGCATGAGAACAGGGCTTACCAATAATCGGAATGTTTTGACCGCAACAACACATAGAAGCACCGCCACGCCGGTATATCTTCAATATCCAAAATATGTTGCAGGCGTAGAACACGCATTGCACATGGCATATAAACATCTGATTTGTAAATGCAAAAATTCATTTGCGTTTACAGATTTTCAATTTGCGAATCTGGTAGCAATCTTCACAAATGTGTGCTATAATGTGACTATGTATTTTGATAAGGGGGCCTTCCCAATATGCGCATCAGCTATAACAAGCTCTGGAAGATGCTTATTGACAAAAATATGAAAAAGAGTGATTTGAGAGAAAAAGCCGGCATCAGTTCTGCCTCCCTTGCAAAGCTCGGCAAAGGAGACAACATAACCACGGATGTTCTTCTTCGTATCTGCGAGGTAATGGATTGCCGGATTGAAGATATTCTTGAAACGGTTCGTGACTAACCAACGCCAAAGAATTTGATTAGGAGGTTTTGACATGACCATATTGGGAAAGAAACAGATGTCGGAAGAAGACATCAAATTGAATTATATTACTCCGGTCATTCTTGATGGATGGAAGGGTCACGTTACGATGGAGACCAAGATCACGGATGGTAGGATCAACATTAGTGGCAATATCGTTGCTCGTAGTAAGCCTAAGTTTGCCGACTATATGCTTTACCTCAATGACGGGAAGCCCATCGCTGTAGTCGAAGCAAAGGATAATAATCATTCTGTATCTCATGGTTTGCAGCAAGCAATGACTTATGCTCAGATGATGGATCTCCCATTTGCATATTCCTCAAACGGAGATGCTTTCTATGAGCATGACTTCTTGACCGGACAAGAGCAGCAAATTGCATTGGAGCAATTTCCAACTCAAGAGATGCTTGTGGCGAGATATTACGCTGAGCTGCACAGCGGCAAGGGCATTTCCGATATGGAAAAGAAAATTGTCTCGCAGCCGTACTATTCTTCTCAAAGCACGTACCCTCCACGATACTATCAGCGAAACGCAGTAAACAGGACCGTTGAAGCAATCGCCAGAGGACAGCAAAGATTGTTGCTCGTTATGGCTACCGGCACAGGCAAAACATACACCGCTTTTCAAATTGTCTATCGCCTGCTCCGTTCTGACCTTAAAAAGAGAATCCTGTATTTGGCTGATAGAAATATTCTTGTTGACCAGAGTATTTTGCAGGACTTTGCACCACTTGAAAAAACCATTTACAAAGTGGATTTCTCCGACAAGGAATGTTTGAGCAAGATCGCATCCCATGAAGTAAACTTTGCTCTTTATCATCAGATGGTCGGGCAGAATGATGAAGAACACTTCAAGCAGATTCCTGCAGAATACTTTGACCTCATTATTGTGGACGAGTGTCATCGTGGAAGTGCCAAGGAGGACAGCAACTGGAGAAAGGTTCTGGAGTATTTTTCTTCTGCAACCCAAATCGGTATGACCGCTACTCCAAAGGAGAGCGAAAAGGTATCGAATATAGATTACTTTGGAGAGCCTGTCTATACTTACAGCTTAAAGCAAGGCATCGAAGACGGCTTCCTTGCTCCGTTCAAGGTTATCAACATCACGACCAACATCGGTGACGGATGGAGACCGTACAAAGGTCAAACTGACATCTATGGCAACGAGATTGAAGACCGCATCTACAACAACAGGGACTACGACTACAGCATCATTCTCCAAGACCGTATTGACGAGGTTGCAAGGGAGATCACTGAATATCTGAAAAGCACCGACAGGATGCAGAAAACCATTGTGTTCTGCGCTTCCGAAGATCATGCCGAACGCATGAGAATTGCCCTAATCAACCATAACGCTGATATGGTCAAGGAAAATCCGGACTACTGTGTCAGAATCACCGGCTCCGATGTTTATGGCAAATCCAAACTTGACTATTTCATCTCTGTGTCCAGCCCTTATCCGGTTATCGCTACGACATCCGAACTGCTTTCCACCGGAGCAGACTGCAAGATGACAAAGCTGATTGTTTTGGATAAGACAGTTGAGAGTATGACCACCTTTAAGCAGATCATCGGTCGTGGAACCCGTATCAGAGAAAAGGACGGCAAGACGCATTTTGTCGTTATGGACTTTAGAAACGTGACAAGGCTCTTTACCGACCCCGATTGGGACGGCCCGATTGAACAGGACGAAGGTTTCCAACATGGTGGTGGAGGAAACAAGCCGAAAGGCGGCGTTCATGGTGGCGGAGGAAAAGAATCTCCCGTTGACCCTGTTGAAACTCCTATTGTCGATAAAGACGGATGCAGAGTGAAAATTATCAATAAGACCGTTTCTGTCTACGATGCCAACGGCAAACTGCTTCGACAGGAAGATATTATTGATTACACGAGAACCAACATCAAGGGCGAGTATGCCTCTCTGTCTGACTTTATCCACAAGTGGAAGGCATCGGACAAGAAGAAAACGATTGAGCAGTCCTTTATTGCGATGGGCATTGATTTGAAAGCCCTGAAAGCAGATCAGGGAATGTCTGATGTTGATGATTTTGATTTCATCTGCTATGTGGCATACGGCAGGAAACCGCTGACGAGAAAAGAGCGGGCGAACAACGTCAAGAAGAAGGACTTTTTCAGCAAGTATTCCGCCGAAGCGCAAGCAGTCCTCTCTATCCTCTTGGACAAGTATATGAACCAAGGCATTACCGAAGTTGAGGACATCAAGGTTCTTTCTCTTGCGGATTTTGCTGAGTTCGGAAAGCCTGCAAAGATTGTAAAGTTGTTCGGCGGCAAAGCACAGTATGAGGCTGCTATTAAGGAGCTTGAAGCGAATATTTATGAATTAGAGGTAAGCTGAATATGGCGATGCAGTCAGGTTTTATAAAAAGAATCCGCGATATTATGCGCATGGACGCAGGCATCAACGGCGATGCTCAACGAATTGAGCAGATGGTATGGATGCTCTTTCTGAAAGTCTATGACGCAAAGGAAGACGATTGGGAGCTGAACGAGGACAATTACGAATCCATTATTCCCGAAGACCTCAGATGGAGAAATTGGGCGAGGGCAGACGGCAGCGGTCACGCCATGACCGGAGACAAGCTGCTGAACTTTGTCAACAACACTTTGTTCCCGGTGCTGAAAGGCAATGATGTAAAAGAAGGCGACACGATTGTCTATGAGGGTATCAAGGTTGCACCTGACACTCCGATCAAGAAAGCGATCGTGAAATCGACCTTTGAAGATGCCAACAACTATATGAAAGACGGTGTTTATCTCCGTCAGGTCATTGATGTGATTGATGAAATCGAATTTGATGACGTAAAGGAAAGCCATGCTTTGGGTTTTGTTTATGAAGAAATCCTTCGTGAATTGCAGTCTGCCGGTTCCTCCGGTGAGTTTTACACGCCGAGAGCAGTCACCGAGTTCATGGCGCTGATGATCAAGCCGAAACTGGGAGAAAAGATGGCTGACTTCGCTTGCGGTACAGGCGGCTTCATCACTTCCTGGCTCGGGCAGTTATCCAAGCAGGTAACCGATACTTCTGCTCAAAAGCAGCTTGATGACAGCATTTACGGAATCGAGAAAAAGCCATTCCCGTATCTGCTCTGTGTAACCAATATGCTGCTGCATGACATTGAAGTTCCAAATATCTATCACATGAACTCGTTGAAGCATAACCTGCTGGATTATACGGATGATGATAAGTTTGATGTGATTCTGATGAACCCTCCTTATGGCGGACATGAGGACAAGTCCATTCAGGGCTTCTTCCCAGACGATCTGGCAAGCTCGGAAACCGCCGATCTGTTTATGTCGGTCATCCTGTACCGCTTGAAGAAAAACGGCAGAGCTGCCGTTGTCGTGCCAGATGGCTTCCTGTTCGGTCTGGACAATGCGAAGGTAAACATCAAGAAAAAGCTCATTGGCGAGTTTAATCTGCACACCGTTGTCAGACTGCCCGGCTCTGTGTTCAGCCCCTATACTTCCATTACCACCAATCTGTTGTTCTTCGATAACACAAAGCCGACAACAGAAACATGGTTCTACAGAGTGGATATTCCGTCTGACAGAAAGCACTTTTCCAAGACCAAGCCCATGGAGCTGAAGCACTTCGAGGATTGTATCACTTGGTGGAACAATAGAGAGATAATTCCTGACGGCGAATACTTCAAGGCACAGAAATATACCGCTGATTATCTGCTGAATGAACAGGGATGCAATATTGACCTTTGCGGTTATCCCCGCGAGGAAGAAGAAGTTCTCGACCCGCTTGATACGATCAGAGAGTATCAGGAAAGAAGAACCACCCTCAACGCTGAAATCGACAAAGTTCTTGCAGAGTTGGAAGCATTGCTGCCGGGAGGTGTAACAGAATGACCCCCGAGCAGTTGAAGGCAAGTATTCTTCAGTATGCAATCCAAGGCAAGCTCGTCGAGCAGAGACCGGAAGAAGGTACTGGAGAAGAACTTTATCAGCAAATGCAAACAGATAAGCAAACGCTGATTAGGGAAAAGAAAATTAAAAAAGAAAAGCCTTTACCAGACATTATCGACGATGAAATTCCTTTTGATGTTCCGGAAAGTTGGAAATGGGTTAAAGTTGGTAATGTTGGTTCGTGGAGTTCTGGAGCGACGCCCTCAAGGACGAATCCAGCATATTATGGTGGTTCTATTCCTTGGTTGAAAACAGGGGACTTGAATGATGGATTTATTCAAGAGGTTCCCGAATATATTACGGACTTGGCTCTGGAAAAAACATCTTTAAGGCTCAATCCGATAGGTTCTGTTCTCATGGCTATGTATGGAGCAACGATAGGTAAGCTCGGCATATTAGAAATTCCGGTTACAACAAACCAAGCATGCTGTGCCTGCATCCCGTACGCCGGAATGAATAACAAGTATTTGTTCTATTATTTGATGTCTATGCGTCAATCTTACATCGGAATGGCAGAAGGTGGAGCGCAGCCCAATATATCGAAAGAAAAAATCGTGAACTCACTGATTCCTCTGCCTCCTGCAGAAGAACAGCGGCGCATCGTTGCCAAGATAGAAGAACTTCTTCCGTATGTTGACCGTTATGCCGCAGCCTACGAAAAGTTGGAACAGTTTAATGCCAAGTTCCCGGAGGATATGAAGAAGTCCATTCTTCAATATGCCATTCAAGGCAAGCTCGTGGAGCAAAGACCGGAAGAAGGAACAGGCAAAGAACTGTACCGGCAGATTCAGACAGAAAAACAGCGGTTGATCAAAGAAGGCAAGATCAAAAAAGAAAAGCCCCTGCCCGAAATTGCAGAGGATGAGATTCCGTTTGACATTCCGGAGAGTTGGAGGTGGGTGAGGCTAAGCGATTTGTGTAAGAGCATATCGGATGGAGATCATCAGCCACCACCACAGGTTCCAAATGGTATTCCGTTTCTGGTCATTTCCAACGTGTCTTCTGGTACAATAGACTTTGCTAATACACGTTATGTACCCCAAGACTATTTTGAAGCATTATCTGCTGAACGCATTGCAGAAAGAGGCAATATTCTGTTTACTGTTACTGGTTCTTACGGCATTCCGATAAAAGTAAATTGCGACAAGGCATTTTGCTTCCAACGTCATATTGCACTATTAAAGCTGCTGATAGATTGGGATTATTTGTTTTTTGCATTGAAAAGCCCTGCCATTAAATTACAATGCGACGCTATTGCAACAGGAACGGCTCAAAAAACAGTTGGATTAAAATCGTTGAGGAGTATAATTCTTCCGCTCCCTCCCCTTGCCGAGCAGAAGCGCATCGTTGCCAAACTGGAAGAACTCCTGCCGCTGTGCGAGCGGCTGAAATGAGGTGAAAATACATTGGATATTAGTCAACCCAGATGGAAAACGCCAGAATATAGCAAAAGAGAAATAAATGAAGCAGGAGCAGCAATCAGAAATAGTGAGATTTCCCCTGAAGATAGAGCGGCTGCGTTAAGAATAGTTGATAACTGGCGCTCTGCCCATGCGTACCCGTTGCATGTTTTCTACATGAATTTGAGAAGAAAGTGCGGTTCAAGGAAAGACATTCTTGTTGCCGAACGCCTCAAACGAATAGACTCTATTGTTGGGAAATTGCAGCGTGAAGAAGGAATGCAACTTTATCGCATGCAAGACTTAGGCGGGTGCAGAATGGTATTGCCAACTTTGCAAGATGTTTATACTTACAGTGAACGGTTTCAGAAATCGCGTATACGCCATGAACTCAAAAGGAAATATGATTACATACAAACTCCTAAAAAATCCGGTTATCGTTCTCTGCATCTTGTTTACAGGTTTAAAAGCGACACCCCAGACAAGGAAATTTATAACCAATATCCAATGCTAATTGAATTACAATTTCGAACGCATCTCCAGCATATATGGGCAACAGCGTTAGAAACGATAGGTCTGTTCACTAATCAAGCGCTTAAAGCGGGGCAAGGGAGTGAAGAGATACTGCGCTTTTTTGTTGTTGTTTCTTCCCTGTTCGCAATTAGAGAAGGATGTCCTATCGCATCCGGAACGGTGAACGATGAAAAGGAATTGATATCCGAGATAGAGATTCTAAATGATCAGCATCATATTCTGGATATGCTCAAAGCTATTAGGACTGTTATTGACAACGACGCTGATAAAGTTCCAGACAAAAAAGGTTATTATATTTTACAGCTAAATTATGAAACACATATGCTAACAAGATGGTTTTTTAAGCCCAGTGAATTAGACAAGGCCAATGCAACGTATGACGCTCTTGAGAAAAAGAGGGATGGAGCACCATTGGATATTGTTATGGTGCGCGCTGCCTCCTATTCAACTGTAAAAGAAGCTTATCCCAATTATTTTATGGATATTGGAGAATTTGTCGATCTCATATCAGAATATTTGAAATAATACCGGAGACTTTAGATGGACAGTATGTATTGTTGTCAAACTGGAAGAAATCTTGCCGTTGTGCGAACGGTTGAAATGAGGTGAATAAATATGAATGCAGATTGGGTAATGGTCATAATCACAGGGGTTTATGTTATAGCAACCATTTTCATCTGTTGGGCAAATATCAAGGCTGCCAATGCATCTAAAGAACAGTTGAGGGAGATGCAAAAGCAATTTGCAGAAACGAACAGACCTATTATCGAGCTTGAATTCCACTATAGCAGAAGAACATGGTATATCGCCCGTTTTGTAAACCGTGGAAACCTGAGTGCCCAGCATGTTAAAATCAATTTAGAGCAGGAATTCATTGACAGTCTTCCGGAAGAGTCAATGAAAAAAGAATTAGAACGGATAAAAGGCAAAGAGTGCATTATAGGCGCTGGACAGCATTATGACTTGTATATCGGCAGCAATAAACTTCGTGGAAATCCAAACATGAAGCCGCTAACAGGAACAATAGAATATGAATCACAAGTCAAAACCTATCAAAGTGATCTATTTGTGGATCTGGAGCACTATATGGCATTTTTCTCATCAACAACCGATGAGGAAGATTTGCTTAAATCTGTGAAAAGGATTGGTGATGAGCTCAAAGGCATAACGCAAATCCTAAGTGTCCAAAACACGAAGAAGGAAGATTCCGAATAAACATATCTTTTTCAAAAACAAAGAACTCTTGCCGTTGTGCGAAAGGTTGAAATGAGGTGAATATACAAAATATGTGGGCTAATATTGCTAATTTCGTCAGTAAAAACTGGATTGATATATTGCTGGTTATCGTAGGTGCATCAGCGTTTATCATTTATTGGGTTCAAGAACGCCGCAAGATTTCAGAAGCAGCATCGCTGATCGTCTTGCAGGTAGAAGAACTGCAAACAAGCATTGCAGAAGTAGGATCTTATATTTCAGAAGGCAAATTAAACGATGGTGCTTTCTATGAGTCTCAAATGCTTTTCAAAACAGATTATTGGGACAAGCACAAGCATTACTTCGTAAGAAAAATGGATTCATTCAGCTTCAGAATGTTTGATGAATTCTATAATTGTGCATCAGAAATTCTTGAGCAGCAACAGTTGATGAAGAACCTGCAAAAGAATTCTCTGTTCTTAACACAGCAGATGCTAATGCAGTCCGAAACGAACTACATTTTGCAGATACTGGCAATGTGTGCGCAGAATCCTGTGGCTGTACCGACTCTCCTCAAGACAATAGAAGGAAGTCTCCCAGCTGATGCTTCTGATGAGCAAAAAACTGCTTTTGAGAATCTAATGAAACGAATGACTGCGTCAAATCAGAATATAGACCCAAATACATTTTGGAATACTTATAATCAGAGCAAAGCCAATCTTCATTCGGTAATCAATCAAAATGCGCTTACACATTACATTCCCGTCCAAATTCGGATTACTCTCGAAAACGCATTGAAGAAGTACAATGCTATACAAGTTATAGGTTGTGAGGGTTACAGAAAACTGAAGAAAATTGCAAACAGAAAATTTTAATCATACAAAAACTGTCTAAAATGTTCGCTGTTGTGTCAATGGCTGAAATGAGGTGATTTGCTTGATAGACCGAATTGTACATGAGATTCGTATGGTTTTGTCCCATGAACTGTATTTGTCAGCATTAGCACTTGCGCTGACTTTACCTGACACCTGTGGAAAAGCTGAATATCCCAACGAGGATTACAACGGCGTGCGCTATAAAAACTGGTGCAGCCAATATGTTATTACAGATAGATGTGATTCTCCATACGGATATGATATGCCCTATCTGAACGAGGAAATTATTTATAGTTTGCGTAATTGTCTGCTTCACCAAAGCACACCAAATGTAGAGCAATCAAGAATTCACGAATCTCGGTGCAAGGTTGATAAATTTGAGCTTGTCATAACCGGAGAAGATGGTGCTAACGGTGATCTGAGCATGGTCGCCTATGGCAAAGATATGAACATAGTGCGGAGAGAATTGAAAGTACATATATCCCACTTGTGCTACATTCTTTGTACTGCGGCAGAGGACTATTACAAGAACAACAAGGAAAAATTCGATTTTATAAAGTATTCAATCGAAGATGACAGACCAAAAACTTTTTTGTGATGCATATTTTGATTTGAAAGAAACAAAGAATGACCAGAGCAAAGGCGATCAACCGTAAAAAGTTGGTCGCTTTTGTTTTTTAATTATCTGAAAGGAGACTTGTTCAGGAATGAAAAGTTGAAGCACGAACAATATAATGCAAAGCGCATACAAACCACACCCAAGCACCTAACATTAGACCTATTTAATACTGGATGTTGGCGGGCAGGCACAATCTGCGCCTGCCCGCCTTGTCTGCCCAAAAAGCGCGGCAGGCGACGGTAGTCAATGGCGCAAAGCGTTCATCTTGACCATTGACGGCGGTCGGCTGCTGCGCTATAGCCTTTCCGTCAGCTATCGAAAGGCTTATATTCCGTCACTGCTTTCAGGTATGCTTCGGGATCGCCGTTCAGAACCAAGTCTGCATAAGCAAGCGGGTCATTGTAGATCAGATAATCCAGCTCTGACCGCTGGAAGCGGTTATCGGCAACTTCGTTTTCAACGGCGGTGCAGTCAATGGAAATCTGGCTTCCATCATCAAAAACCAATTCCACGCAGGCTGTGTCTATGTTGAATTGACAGGATATAAGTTTGCTCATGGTCATACCTCCAAGATGTTTTTTGAGGTGAATCAGGCGGTCAATTTCCGGGTGATTATTGGCGGGAATCATATCAAAACCTGTCGCAAATCATTCAAAACAAGTCGTTGCGAACGGTTAGTATGTATAAAATAGCTGGCTACAAAACGGCTACAAAATTCGTAAGGAACCTATGTACAGCCCGAAATACGTGGATTATTTGGACGAAAAGTGCATCGAGAGTGCATTTTATAGCCCTAAATCAAAGCCCAAGACTTGAGTGGGAATGACATATCACACCTGACAAATGGCTTAACCACGCCGTTTGCGGCACTTGTAAGTGCAAATTGGCAACGATTTGGCAACATTAAATTATTTATAAAATTAAGAGCTAACTGATTGGATTTTCAGTTAGCTCTTTTAATGTTACTTCAATTTTAAATACAACGAATTTAATCTGTTTATAAATCTTGTTTCTTTCTCTTCATTTATGCTTAATATTGTCAAATCAACAGAAAGCCCAAATTCTTTTTCCAATACAGAAGAAATGATAATGGCATCATGCTCTGTTTTATAACAATATTCCGAATAAATTAATAGAATATCTATATCATTTGGAATGGCGCTATTATTTAATATAGAACCGAACAAATAAACATTACTGAAAGACTTGAATAATGATATGTGCTGTCTAATATAATTAGCTATGCTGTTAATTCTTAATTTCGTTGATATATTCATAAAAAGCATCCATTGTTAATAATTTTACTTTTATTTTATCAGAAAACTCATAGGCTTCCTTTGAAATACAACACTTCCCATTCCAATTATGCAAGTTAACAATAACGCTATTTTCTGTCGGTGCTAATTGTGATAGAAACATCTTGCTTAAACAGTATTCGTAAACGAAAATTATTTCTGTATTATTTATGCAAATTGTTCTTAAATTATTAAAATCTAAAAATTCATATTTAATTTTTCTTGATTTTATATATTTTAAAGCAAAATTTAGACTATCTAATCTAACTTTGGTTTTCCTAAAACAATTATAATTGAAATACATTTGTCTTAGTCTAGGCGTATCGTTCAAATATATTTTTTGGAGTGTGCCAGATTCATTAATGAGGATGTATGGATTTCCAATTCCTAAAATCACATCTACAAATTCATCCTTTTCTGTTAGTGTTTCTATCAGTGCTTCCAACGACTCGGTAGATGGTAATAGAAAGTCATTAATAGGAGATATTCCAAATATTGAATTTATTTCTTCAGGAAATAGGACATATCGATTTTTTTCTCCATCGAGTCTAGTGGCTTCAAATTCTTCTATGTGCATAATAAAAGTTTGAATGCAATGCAAATTTGAATAAGATTTTTCGGTATGGTCTTGAAATAAATTCAGATTGCTTTCCAATAATTTTTTTAACTTTTTGTTGTTGACTAAAATCTTTACTTCGAATTTGTTCCAAAGTTCTTTTTCCCCATTTAGATAATAGCTTTCGTATATATATTTGTTTTCTGATAATAAAGGAAACACTTCATTCTCTAGACTTTCAAAAGATGTAAACTTTTTGCAAAAAAACTTATCTAATTCTTCACTTCTAATTTTCTTCCAATTTAAAACTTCTTCTGGAGTAAATTTATGAAGCTTATCAAATTTTGTGTGACAATTAGGACATAAAACAACCAAATTTTCATATGAGTTATCTGCTGTTTCACAATAAGGATCAATATGAGCTTTTTCAATTATATCTCCATTATCTTGGAATAATTCAATTTTGCAGTCAGGATTCATGCATCTACCCATTGACTCGGCATATAATTTTCTTTTTATATTTTCTAATATTTCTCGCCTCATTTGTATATCTCCATTTATAATTTATTTCGCATTACTTTCCGGATAATTATATCTCCAATTATCGTATTCCTCTTTTGTTATTTCGCTGTTTCTATATTTACGGGCAACCTTATTCCATGCACGAAGCATATCGTACATGGGAAAATAAGACGGATTTTCTCTGTCAAGTGTAAGACAAAATTCGTCATCAAGCATATTTATTGTCAATCCGTATATATCCTCTATTGCAAACAGGGTGTGCAACAGTGCATTGTAATTATCAATATCGGGCAGTTTGATTGCCTGCGGTGATACATCGAATATTTTTGCAATATCCTTTATCATATCATCTTTTGGTGTTCTGACGCCTATTTCGTATTGACCTACACGGGTTTCGGCTGTCTTCTCGCTAAAACCGAGTTTTATGCCAAGCCATTTTTGCGTAGCACCGTGCAGATTTCTTAAAAATCTTATTCGCTCTCCGATAGCCATAATATATCTCCAATCGTATTGTTCTACTACCTATTATAAGAACCTGTCAAGTATCAGGTAGCATTTTTTCAAAGATCTCCACCTTTATTACTTGACAGAACCTTGAAATAGGTGTATAGATTATACACCTATTATAACATATTAGTTTGAGTTAGTCAACTATAAGAAATAAAAAAGATAATAAATTTTCGAAAAACACTTGACATTATCTTAAAAGTAGGATATAATGGTTATGCATTATCAAATTGCGTTGAGTAACGCGAGCATAAAAGCATTTATTTGTATTATATTCACGCAAAATGATAAAAAAACAATAGTTAGGAGTGAAAACATGGGGAATTTGTTTTTGAGAGCTGATGAAGTACAGCAGATACTCGGAGTATCAAAGTCATATGCTTACAAAGTTATCAAGGAAATGAATTCCGAGCTGCAGCGGCAAGGATTTCGCACCATTGCCGGCAGAGTAAGTAAGCAGTACTTTTTCGAGAAAGTAAATTATAAGCCACAGGTAGAAAGGAGTAGTGAAAATGGCAGTTTATAAAGATGGTGATAAATGGAGAGCTGTTTATCGTTTTACTGATTGGACAGGCGAGCGAAAACAGACACAAAAACGTGGTTTCAACACAAAGCGAGAAGCTCAATGTTGGGAGCGTGAACAATTGCGTAAGGCAAAATCCGATATAGACATGACATTTGAGAGCTTTGTAGGACTATATCGTGAAGACATCGGAGCGAGAATCAAAGAAACAACATGGGAAACAAAGGATTCTATCATTGATAATAAGCTGATTCCCTATTTCGGTAAAAAGCGTATATCTGATATTAAGCCGAAAGATGTGATTAAGTGGCAAAATGAGATGATGAATTACCGTGATGAGAATGGCAAGCCGTATTCACCGGTATATCTTAAAACCTTGCATAATCAATTAAGTACAATATTTAATCATGCGGCAAAGTTTTACGGACTATCTGAAAATCCGGCTGCAAAAGCAGGAAATATGGGTAAGGCGAAGAATAAAGAAAAAGAATTTTGGACAAAGGATGAGTATATGAAGTTTATTGATGAAATGCTTGATAAGCCGATTTCGTTCTATGCGTTTGAAATGTTGTATTGGACAGGAATACGGTTGGGTGAATTGCTTGCATTGACACCATCGGACTTTGATTTTGAAAGAAAAACTGTATCAATCAGCAAATCATATCAGCGTATTAGGAAAAAGGATATTATAACAAGTCCTAAAACTGAAAAAAGCAACAGAGTAATTAATATACCGGATTTCTTGTGTGAAGAATTGAAAGAGTATATCGACAGCCTTTATGGTGTTTCGGAAAATGACAGAATGTTCCCAATAAGCAAAAGCTATTTGCATCACGAAATGGATAGGGGTGCAAAAGCTGCCGGAGTGAAGCGTATTCCGATACATTCAATCCGTCACAGTCATATAAGTTTATTGATTGATTTAGGTTTTTCGGCTGTTGCAATAGCTGACCGAGTCGGTCACGAAAGCATAGACATAACATATAATTACGCTCATATGTTTCCGTCGGCACAGCTTGATATGGCTAATAAACTGAATTCAGAGAGGAGTGAGGATAATGGAGAAAACGCTTGATAATAAAGGCAGGTGGCGAAATGTGATTGTGTCGTTTCGGATGTCACCGGAGGAGCGGGATGATTTGAATGTGAGAGTAAAGTTATCGGGACTTACAAAACAGGACTACATAATAAAACGCCTGTCGGAGCGTGACATTATAGTTCAGCCAAACACAAGGATTTACAAGGCTTTACGAAATCAAATGGCGGAAATTTTGGCAGAATTAAGGCGAATCGAAAGCGGCGGCAATATTGACGGCGACTTGCGTGACATAATTGAAATCACGGCACAAACATACAACGGGTTGGCAGAAAAAGAAAAGTCCTAATGTATCGGCAAATACAAAAGGACAAGGAAAGTGTGGTAAAACACCCTCCAGACAAGGATATTTTACCACACCTCCGGCTAATTTGCAATAGGAGGTGACGAAAAATGGCAGATTTAAAACTGATAAATATGCGTGATGTCGAGATTGAATCTGTAAGCTGGCTTTGGTATCCGTTTATCCCATACGGTAAAGTGACGATTATACAGGGCGATCCCGGTGAGGGCAAAACAACGCTTGTGCTTCAGATTATAGCAAGGCTTACCAAAGGCGAGAGCATTATTGACGAGAAAGAAAAAACGCCGATAAATGTGATTTATCAAACGGCAGAGGACGGATTAGCAGACACGATAAAACCACGGCTACTGTCGGCTGACGCAGATTGCTCAAAAGTGCTTGTGATTGATGACAGGGACACACCGCTTACAATGCGTGATGTGCGGCTTGAACAGGCTATTGTCGAAACAAATGCAAAACTTGTTGTGTTAGACCCGATTCAAGGTTTCTTGGGTGCTGATGTGGATATGCATCGTGCAAACGAAATCCGACCGATTATGAAACACATATCAGAGCTTGCGGAAAAATATAAATGTGCCATAATCTTAATCGGACATATGAATAAATGCAGCGTCGGAAAATCGGCATACAGAGGTTTGGGTTCGATAGACTTTCAGGCGGCGGCAAGAAGCGTGCTGATTGTCGGCAGAATTAAGGACGAGCCGGAAATCAGGGTTGTATGTCAAACAAAAAGCTCGCTTGCACCCGAAGCAAAGGCTGTCGCATTTCGATTAAATGAAGAAACCGGCTTTGAATGGATAGGCGAGTTGGACGTTACGGCTGATGATTTGCTTTCGGGAACTGTGAAAGGCACAAAAAAGCAGGCGGCAATGGATTTTCTTGAAAGCTTACTTTCGGGCGGTCAAATGTCACAGACGGAAATTATGGAGCTTGCGGAGCGAAAAAGCATAGCAGAAAAGACGTTGAGGAACGCAAAGGAAGCACTTGGGATTAAGTCAAAACGGGAAAACAATCAGTGGTATTGGAGTCTTGATTAAAAGTAAGATGGCAAGATGCCCCTTTCTATACAATAGGGCATCTTGCCACCTTGAAAGGATATGATGTGATATGAAGAAAATACAAATTACGCAGGACTTGTTTGCGAAGATGATTAAATATTTTTACGGCGATGAATTTGAACTTGGTGACAATGAGTTATTTGAACTTTACCGGGACATTAAAAAGGGTATTGAACAAAAACTTGATGCTATTTCAAGACGGAGTTATTACACTGAATATAAAACAGCGGATAGCGACGAGTCAAAGGAGCAAGCAAGGCAGAAATATCTTGATGCAGTCGGTATGCACAAGGATTTTAGGTGGTAACTACCTGAACGGGAATGTGGCACATTCCCGTAAAATTAACTAAGAATGAGAGGATTGAATTATGAAAGAAAGATTTATTGAAAACGGAATTGAGTATGTTAAGTGCGGTGATTATTATTTGCCGAATTTTGAACTGCCGCAAAATCAATATGAAATCGGCAGATACGGCAGAATGAGGTTGCAGTACATTAAAAGCGAAAGAAAATGTTTTTACAGCTGTCTGATGATGACCGGAAAATTAAATGAACATTTGCACGAGGTTGATGCTCAGGCGGAGAAAATTTTGGAGCAATTTATTAAGACGGCGGAGCAGACCGCTCCCGACAAGGCAACGCACCAAATGGAATGGGTTGGGCATATGAATAATGCCAAAGCCTCCGCGGCAGAGGTCATAAATCACGAGCTGATTTATGTATAATGTCGGAACTTAATGTTCTAACAAGCATAGCATTTGGATGCCCAAATTCTCCGATTTGGTGGCGTTGCCCCCAATACCCCGAATGGAAGGAGAATTTTAATGCGAGAAAGAAACAACAGAATGACGCTTCGGCTCAATGATAAGGAATGTCAGACTTTGAAAAAATCGTCTGAAAAAGTTGGCGTTCCAAAAGAGGTATATTTGCGGATGCTCATTATGGGAACAATGCCAAAAGAAAAACCGTCAGCTGATTTTTACGGCGTGATGAAAGAATTAAACGCAATCGGAAACAGCATAAATCAGATTGCCAAGGTGGCAAATTCAAAAGGTTTTATCAATGTCAAGGCATATGAAGAAATGTCCGTAGATTAAATGAATTTATTGTTGAAATCAGCAAGTCCATTTTCACTCCCGAAAGGATGGATGACAAATGGCTGCTACAAGAATATGGTCTATAAAAGGCAGGCTTGACAGTGTGATAAATTATGTCACAAATCCGGAAAAGACGGACGGCAGCAAATATACCGATACGGAATTGCAAGCCTTGACGGATGTAATAGACTATGCCGAGGACGGAGCGGAAACGCATAACAAGGTTTATGTTTCGGGGATAAATTTATCCCCGAACATTGCCCGTGACCAAATGGTGATGACAAAACTGCAATTCGGGAAAACGGATAAAATTTTAGCCTATCACGGCTATCAAAGTTTTCTGCCCTGCGAGGTCACTCCCGACCAGGCACACGAAATCGGTGTGGAGCTTGCAAACCGTTTATGGGGTGATAGGTTTCAAGTTTTAGTTACAACGCATCTTGATAAAAATCACTTGCACAATCATTTTTGCCTAAACTCCGTTTCTTTTGTTGACGGAAAGAAATTCAGGGGCGGCAGTAAGGCATATTGGCAAATGAGGGCAGAGTCGGACAAAATCTGTGCTGAACACGGCTTGTCTGTAATTAAAAATCCCGGTAAGGGTAAAAACTATGCCGAATGGAGAGCAGAGCAGGAAAGCAGACCTACCGTCAGAGGACAGATAAGAGACGAACTCGATGAAATTATTAAGTGTTCATATACATATGAGCAGTTTTGGAGAATATTAAAACAGCGTGGATATGAGGTTAAGCGTGATGTTAAGTATATTGCATTAAAACCTGCCTATTCCCAAAGATATATCCGTCTTAAATCACTCGGTGAGGATTATTGTGAAGAAGCAATAAGGCAGCGGATTATAGCGGCAAGAACTGGCATACGGGTTTTGGATAAGCCTATAGCGTACTATAACGCTTGACTTAAAAAGTATGAGCCGATAAAACTCAAAGGGTTCAAAGCGCTGTATTATCACTACTTATATCTGTTCGGCAAAATACGCAAAAAGGAAACGCCGCAGAGAGTATCATTTTATATGCGTGAGGAACTGATAAAATTTGACCGTTATCAAAAGCAGTTTCATTTTTTAATTGATAATGATATTGAAACGATCGGGCAGCTCAATGATATGAAACAAAACGCAGAGGATAAAATTGCAGAATTGACATTAAAGCGGACGAGGTTATATAGTAAGCTTGACTCTGAAGATGAAATTTCTGATATAAACACCGAATTAAAAGAACTTAGATCAAAACTCCGAATGTGCAATAATATATTGGAAGATGCAGAGCGTATTCAAATCCGTTATAATAGGGCACTTGAACTTGAAGAAGAAGCTGAGCGGCAGAATAGATATAGAAATAAAAATCAAATTATGCGATAGAATTGTTTATATTCAAAAAATATGGTCGAAACTTAATATATTATCTGAGTTCTATTGGCTTTTATGCCTATTTAAAATAATAGGCATAAAATTTGTTTGGAGGCTTATATGACAAGTTCAGAGAAAATTTTAAAAGCAGCCGAAGCAAACGGCGGCACAATAACTACCGAACAAGTTAATAAAATGAAGATACGCCGCACAATCTTGCGTAATATGGTTGATAAAGGATTGTTAGACCATTCTGCAAGAGGTGTTTATGTTCTGCCCACAAAATTAGATGATGAGTTCTATAATTTACAGACAAGGTTTAAAAAAGGTGTTTTTTCAAACGGTACGGCGTTGTATTTATTGGGATTTACAGACAGAACACTGGTTAAGTTTGATATGACATTTCCTGCTTCATATAATACTTCATCTATAAAAAACGAGATCACGGCTCACAGAGTAAAAAAAGAACTATACGAAAAAGGGATAATAAGCGTTAAAACTCCTTCCGGAAATGAAGTAAACGCATATTGCATTGAGCATACGCTGTGTGATATATTGCAGGAGCGATATTGTATGGATATTCAAATTATAATAGATGCATATAAAAAATATGCAAAGTATAAGGATAAAAACTTGAATCAGCTTATGGAATTTTCTAAGGTAGCACGAGTTGAGGAAAAGGTTAGAAGATATATGGAAGTTCTTCTTTAAACGATCTAATTATGTCAAAATTAACAGAATGACAAAATTGACTTGACAAATACAAAATTACATACTATAATATAATTGTGTCATAATATGAGTAAATGACTAAATTAAAAGGTGATATTATGAGAATATATAACTATAAAAATAAATGGGAGCAATTTTTAACACCTGAAATTGTATCTATGCTTACACAAATTCACGAATTCAAAGGGAAACAAAATTTATTTATTGAATCCAACGCTGATGCACTTACCGGGCTTGTTGAAATTGCTAAAATACAGAGCACCGAAGCTTCTAATAAAATTGAGGGCATATATACATCTGACGAAAGAATTAAGAAGCTTGCTTTGGCGAAAACCAATCCGAAAAACAGAGCTGAGGAAGAAATTGCAGGATACAGGGATGTTTTGAACACAATTCACTCTAACCATGATGGCATTCCACTTAAGCCTAATATTATTTTGCAGCTTCACAGAGATTTATACAGATTTAATACTGTAACTTATGGCGGTCAATACAAGAATATGGACAATGTTATAGCTGAAGAGGACGAAAGCGGAAATAAGTTTGTTCGATTCCAGCCAATAGAAGCATGGGAAGTTCCTGAGAGTATGGAGCATCTTTGCTTGGCATATAACGAAGCTATTGCATTGGAAGTAATTGATCCGCTTCTTGCAATTCCTATGTTTATACTTGATTTTTTGTGTATACATCCGTTTAATGATGGAAACGGAAGAATGTCAAGACTTCTTACACTTTTATTACTTTATCGCAACGGGTATATTGTCGGAAAATATATCAGTATTGAAAAAATGATTGAAACAACAAAAGATAGCTATTATGATGCCTTACAAAAGAGTTCATTAGGATGGCACGAAAATAATAATGAATATGCACCGTTTGTAAAATATATGCTTTCTGTTATTCTTGCGGCGTACAGAGAATTTGCATCTCGTGTGCAGACAATGATTGAAAGCAAGCTTTCAAAACCGGGAAGAATTGCAAAAATAATTGAAGACACTCTCGGCAGGATAACAAAGAAAGATATTTTGGAAAAATGTCCGGATATAAGCGAAACAACGGTGCAGAGAGCTTTGGCAGATTTATTAAAAAAACATAAAATTATTAAAATCAGCGGCGGAAGGTATACTTCCTATACTTGGAACAGAGAGGACGAATAACGGATGATTACAGGTGAACTTAAAAATAAAATAGACAGTCTTTGGGATGTATTCGCCTCAGGTGGATTGGTTAATCCCCTTGATGTAATCGAGCAGATTACATATCTTATGTTTATTCACGACCTTGACGATACGGATAATTTAAGAGCAAAGGAAAGCGCCATGCTCGGTCTTCCGCATAAAAGCATATTTGCAGATGAAGTTACAATCGGAGAACGCAGCATTGACGGTCAACAATTAAAATGGTCAACTTTCCGTGATTTTTCTGCAGGTAGAATGTATACAATTATGCAGGAATGGGTATTTCCGTTTATCAAGAACCTTCACGCAGATAAAGACAGTGCATATTCCAAATATATGGATGATGCAATTTTTAAGCTGCCAACACCATTGCTGCTTGATAAAGTGGTAACAAGCCTTGATGATATTTATGAACTGATGAAAAAGTCGGACGATACCGATGTGCGCGGCGATGTTTATGAGTACCTTCTCAACAAGATTGCTCAGTCCGGTTTGAACGGGCAGTTCAGAACTCCCAGACATATCATCAAAATGATGGTTGCTATGATGCAGCCAAAGCCGGACGATGTTATCTGCGACCCTGCGTGCGGTACAAGCGGATTTTTAGTATCTGCCGGTGAATACTTAAAAGAAAATTATAAGGAAGAAATTTTCTTTAACAAGCAGAAAAAAGACCATTATATGAATTCAATGTTCTACGGCTACGATATGGACAGAACGATGCTGCGTATCGGCGCTATGAATATGATGACGCACGGGATTGACAGTCCGTTTATCGAGTATCGTGACAGTCTTTCCGACCAGAATACAGACAGGGAAAAGTATTCTCTTATTCTTGCAAATCCGCCGTTTAAGGGCAGCCTTGATTACGATATAGTATCCGCAGATTTATTGAAAATGTGCAAAACTAAGAAGACCGAGCTTTTGTTTCTTGCGCTGTTTTTGCGTATGCTGAAAACGGGCGGAAGATGTGCCTGCATCGTTCCGGACGGTGTGCTGTTCGGCTCATCAGCCGCACACAAGGCAATCCGTAAGGAGATTATTGAAAATAACCGCCTTGAGGCTATTGTTTCTATGCCGTCGGGCGTATTTAAGCCCTATGCCGGTGTTTCTACCGCTGTACTTATATTTACAAAAACAGGGCACGGTGGAACAGATAAGGTTTGGTTTTATGATATGAAAGCGGACGGATTCTCGCTTGACGATAAAAGAACGCCTACTGCGGAAAATGATATTCCCGATATTATCGAAAGATTTCATAATCTTGATAAGGAAGCAGACAGAGCAAAAACCGAGCAGTCCTTTCTTGTGGACAAGCAGGATATTGTTGATAATGATTATGATCTGTCTATCAATAAATATAAAGAGGTTGAATATGTACCTGTTGAATATCCTCCCACGGCAGAAATTATAAAAGAACTGAAAGATATGGAGAACGAAATTCAAAAAGGTCTTGCTGAGTTGGAGGGAATGCTTGATGAATGAGGAATTTAGATTTTTACTTTATAAAGCGGAACAAGAGGATATATCTGTTGACGCATTGATTAAAGATGAAACTATTTGGCTGACTCAAAAGGCTATGGCGGAATTGTTTGATTGTACTTCAGATAATATATCTTTGCACTTAAAAAATATTTATGCAGAAGGAGAATTGCAGCCGGAAGCAACTGCCGAGAAAATCTCGGTAGTTCAAAAAGAGGGAAACAGGGATGTCAAAAGAAGTCTTGAATTTTATAATCTTGACGCTATTATTTCCGTCGGTTATAGGGTAAACTCCATTCGAGCAACGCATTTCAGAAAATGGGCAACAAGTGTTTTAAAAGAATATATGATAAAGGGTTTTGCCATTGACGATGAGAGGTTAAAGCAAGGGAAAACCGCTTTCGGAAAAGATTATTTTAAAGAACTGCTTGAACGCATTCGTTCTATCCGTGCGAGCGAGCGCCGTATTTGGCAGCAGATTACCGATATTTATGCGGAATGCAGTATTGACTACGATAAAAATGCACCCACAACAAAGGATTTTTATGCAATGGTGCAAAATAAATTTCATTATGCGATTGCAGGTCAGACGGGTGCGGAAATTGTGTATTCACACGCCGATCACACAAAGGAAAATATGGGGCTGACAACATGGAAAAATTCCCCCGACGGCAGAATTTTAAAGTCTGATGTTAAAGTTGCAAAGAATTATTTGAACGAAGAACAAATTCGCCGATTGGAGCGTACCGTCAGCGGATACTTTGATTATATTGAAGATTTGACTGAACGCGAAAACACTTTTACCATGCGGGAATTTGCGGACAGTATAAATGAATTTTTGGCTTTCCGCCGTTATGAGATTTTGCCCGATAAGGGGAAAATTTCGCGTAAAGATGCAGAGCAAAAAGCCTTTGCGGAATATGATATTTTTAATAAAACTCAAAAAATCGAATCGGATTTTGATAAAGAAACGGAAAAATATTTGAAGGGTGAATGATAGATTGGGGTGATGTGAGTGAAAAAATATAGACTGCTTGAAGATGTTTGCGAAATACTGGATTCCCAAAGAATCCCAATAACGGCATCGGAAAGAAAAGCCGGAGGATATCCGTATTATGGAGCTAATGGGATACAGGATTATGTTGATGACTATATATTTGATGATGATTTGGTGCTGCTAGCGGAAGATGGTGGTAATTTTGGTTCAAGGGATAAACCGATTGCATATAGGGTTTCCGGAAAGTGTTGGGTCAATAACCATGCACATGTTTTAAAACCAAAATCAACTATTAATGTAGATTATCTATGCTACACATTAATGTTTTATGATACAACAGGGTTGGTAAATGGAGCTACCCGTCAAAAATTGACTCAATCAGCAATGCGGCAGATGAAAATTCCTTTTGTCAAAATGGATGTGCAAAATGAAATAGTCAAAAAAATAAATCTTGTAGTAGACTTAATTGGCAAACGAAAAAAACAACTCGAAAAATTGGACGAGCTTGTCAAATCCCGATTTATCGAGATGTTTGGAGACCCGGTAACCAATCCACATGGGTTTGAAAAAGTTACACTTTCTGATTTGGCAGAAATTAAGATCGGCCCCTTTGGTTCTTTGCTTCACAAAGAAGACTACATTGAAGATGGCCATGCACTGGTCAATCCATCACACATTATAGATGGCAAAGTATCTGTCGATGAAAAGCTGACAGTTTCAGACGATAAGTTCGCAGAATTGAGTGCGTATCATCTGCAAATTGGTGATGTTGTAATGGGACGCAGAGGTGAAATGGGACGTTGTGCGGTTGTTTTGGATGATGGTCTATTATGCGGCACAGGTAGTTTGCTGATTAGGACAAAGGGTGAAGTTACTGCTGATTACATCCAGAAAATCATTTCGTTCCCGTCATTTAAGAAAACCATTGAGGATATGGCAGTTGGGCAGACAATGCCAAACTTGAATGTGCCTATCGTTTCCGGTTTTCAGATAATTAAACCTCCGATGGAGGTTCAGAGCGCCTATTATAAATTTGTTGAACAGCTCGACAAATCAAAATTTGAAATTAAACAAAGCCTTGAAAAGCTAGAATTGCTAAAAAAATCACTAATGCAAAAATATTTTGGATAAAGGAGAATTTAAGATATGAGTGAATATGAAATGAAATTAGATGTCGAACTGAAAAATAATTATGAAAAAGCTAAACAGGATTTAATTAAAGCAAGATTATCGTTTGATAAACTTACTACTCAAGAGAAGGAAAAATTAATTACAGAGGCTTTTGGTATTGAGACAATGCAATATTTAATAAATATTTTGAGTAGGTGAAATAAGTGGATATTGGAACAGTTGTAAATATTATACTTGCTATTCTTTCATTTTTGTTAACTGTTATCTCTATTGTTACTGTTGTTATAACATTGAAACAAAATAATAAAATGTTAGAATCAAGCTCAAGACCATATATTGTAGCATATTTAGTATATCAAGAATCTCAAAGCCGTATTTATCTGTGTATTAAAAACTTTGGTAATACAAGTGCCGTAGTTCAATCTCTAAATATCAATCCTATGCTATCGTTACATAAAAAGTCTTGCAATGATGTAGCAAATAACACTATGCTTGCACCACAACAGCAAATTCATTTCCTTATATCGGATGAAAGCAAAGACAAAATAACACAAGAACAAATGTATGCCTTTTTTGTGAATATTGAATACAAAGATTGTTGTACTAAAAAAATCTATAGAGAATCGTATGATATGAACATGGAATATGTAATGACAGTACTTTCTGTTCAACATAGTAGATCAAATTTTACACCTGAGCAAAATGCCTTATTCAACATTGAACGGATTCTTGATTATAATAAGAATAACAATATGTAATATTAATGAGGTGAACCCCCAATGACAAACTTTGATTTCTTAAAATCCGATCCGCAATTTGCCACATTCAGCGATGTGGCTATTTCTGCCGAAAAGATTTTAAATATTGATGCGGCGGCATCTGTATTAAATTGCCGCAGGGCGATGGAATTTGCGGTTAAGTGGATGTATTCGGTTGATAAGGATTTGGAAATGCCCTATGAGACAACGCTTGTGTCGCTTATAAATTCCGAGAACTTTCGCGATCTCGCCGGCAACGACATTCTTTTCAGAATGAACTATATACGAAAATGCGGAAATGACGCGGCACATTCGGGCAATAAAATCACGGTTGATCAGGCAAAGCTTTGCATAGAAAATCTCTACATATTTATGGATTTTGTAGCTTGTTGCTACTCGGAAAAATACAACGATATCATAACCCCCTTTGACAAAACACTTCTTGAAAATCCGGGCGAAGATGTTAGCGTTAAGCAAAAGGAGCTTGATTTTGAGAAACTAATCGCCGAAAACAAGGCGTTAAAAGACGAGCTTACCGCACGCCGTGCCGAGCAGCAGCAGACATATGTTCCCAAGCCCCTTGATTTGTCCGAATATAAAACCCGAAAAATATATATTGATACAATGCTTTCCGAGGCTGGTTGGATTGAGGGCAAGAATTGGATTAACGAGGTTGAACTGCCCGGTATGCCGAACAAATCCGAGGTAGGTTATGCCGACTATGTTTTATATGACGATACACACAAGCCTTTAGCCGTTGTTGAGGCAAAGAGAACCTGCGTTGATGTGTCAAAAGGCAGACAACAGGCAAAGCTTTATGCTGATATTATAGAAAAGCAGTGCGGCAGACGCCCGGTAATTTTCCTGACGAACGGATTTGAAACAAGGATTGATGACGGACAGTACCCCGAAAGAAAAGTTGCGGCAATTTATTCAAAGCGTGATTTGGAAAAGCTTTTCAATCTTCGTAAGGCGAGGACAAGCCTTAAGAATGTGAGGGTCGATAAAGATATCGCCGGCAGATATTATCAAGAAGGCGCTATCAAAGCGGTATGCAAGGCGTTTGACGAGAAAAATCGCAGAAAAGCACTTCTTGTTATGGCAACCGGTTCCGGTAAAACAAGAACGGTCATTGCACTTTGCAAAGTTCTTTTAGAGCGTGGATGGGTCAAAAACATTCTGTTTTTGGCGGACAGAACCTCGCTTGTTACTCAGGCAAAACGTGCATTTGTAAATTTGCTTCCCGATTTATCGGTTACAAACCTGTGTGAAGAAAAAGATAATTTTGCGGCGCATTGTGTGTTTTCAACTTATCAGACTATGTATAATTGTATAGACGAAGTAAAAGATGATGAAGGCAAGCTTTTTACAAGCGGTCATTTCGATCTTTTAATCTGTGATGAGGCGCATCGTTCGATTTATAACAAATACAGGGATATATTTAACTATTTTGACGCACCGCTTGTTGGTCTTACCGCTACGCCGAAAGACGAAATCGACAAGAATACTTATGAGATTTTTGAACTTGAAAGCGGTGTGCCTACCTATGGATATGAACTCAGCCAAGCGGTTAAAGACGGATATCTGGTTGATTATATGTCGGTAGAATCAAAGCTTAAATTTATTGAGCAGGGCATTACCTATGAAGAGCTGACCCAAGAGGAAAAAGAAGAATATGAAAACTTATTTGAAGATGAAGACGGAGAAATTCCCGAAAGAATAAGTTCTTCTGCACTTAACGAGTGGATATTCAACCGTGATACAATCCGTCAGGTTTTAAATATTCTCATGGCAGACGGCATAAAAATCGAATATGGTGAAAAGGTTGGAAAGACGATTATATTTGCAAAAAATCACCTTCATGCCGAGAAAATACTTGAGGTTTTCAATTCCGAATATCCGCATCTTAACGGATTTGCAAAGGTGATTGACAATAAAATCAATTATGCACAGAGTTTGATCGATGAATTTTCTGATCCTAAAAAGCTCCCGCAGATTGCCATTTCCGTGGATATGCTGGACACCGGTATTGATGTACCGGAGGTTTTGAATTTGGTGTTCTTTAAGAAGGTTATGAGTAAGGCAAAGTTTTGGCAGATGATAGGCAGAGGAACAAGACTTTGTCCGGGATTACTTGACGGAGAGGATAAAAATAGGTTTTATATTTTTGATTTTTGCGGAAACTTTGAGTTTTTCAGAATGAATCAAGGAAAGCCTACTGCAAATCAGATGGCACTTCAGGGAGCAATATTCAATCTGAAATCGCAAATTATCTTTAAACTCCAAGATATTGCTTATCAGACGGAGGATTTAATTGCTTTCCGCAGGAGTTTGGTTGGCGAAATGGTAACAAAGGTTCGAGAACTCAACAAAGACAATTTTGCGGTAAAGCAACATTTAAAGTATGTTGAATTATATGCAAATGAAGAAAACTATGTATCGCTTACATACGAAGATACACTCATTATTAAGGAAGAACTTGCTCCGCTCATTATCCCTGATGATGACGAGGCAAGCGCCGTGCGTTTTGATGCACTTATGTACGGCATTGAGCTTGCATATCTTGCCGGGAAAGGTTATGCAAGGCATAGGAGTGATTTGTTCAAAAAAGTAAGCGGTATTGCAAGCGTTGCCAACATTCCGGAAATATCGGCGAAGTCTGAACTTATCAATAAAATCCTGCATACAGATTATTTGGATAACTGCGGAATTAATGATTTTGAACATATCCGTGAGTCTCTTCGCAATTTGATGAAATATATTCCGCATAATGTTTTAAGATATGATACCAATTTCAGCGATGATATTCTTTCAACAGAGTGGAATGAATCCGAGCTTGAGAGCGATGACCTTAAAAACTATAAAGTCAAGGCAGAATATTATGTAAGACAGCATCAGGATAACAGTGTCATTGCAAAATTGAAGAGTAATGTGCCGCTTACAAAGGATGACATTGAAATGCTTGAAAAAATTTTGTGGAGTGAAGTTGGGACAAAAGATGAATATACCGCCGAATACGGTGAAAAACCACTTGGCGAGTTTGTTCGCGAGATTGTCGGTCTTGATATGAATGCCGCAAAAGAAGCGTTTTCTGAATTCCTTAATAATGCAAATCTTGATTCAAAACAAATTTATTTTGTGAATCAAATTGTAGAATACATTGTCCATAATGGAATGATGAAGGATTTATCTGTTTTGCAGGATTCTCCCTTTACTGACAGAGGAAGTGTGGTCGAAGTGTTTACAGATTTGTCTGTATGGGCAGGAATCCGCAAAGTTATTGAGAATATCAATATGAATGCAGCGGCATAAAAAAGTTTTCAAAACCCCTTGCAAAACTACAGATATAATGTTAACATATAGATGCTAACAAATTGATAACAGATGACACCATAGACCAAATAATTAAAAGATTTTAAGCGGAATCGGCGAAGAAAACGGCTTAAAATCAGGTGACACAACTAAAATCACGCTATAACGCACCGAGTGGGAATAAACAAAAAAATCCCTGAAAACTGCATAAAATAAGGCTTTTCGGGGATTTGAGATTCGTAATGATACTGTTTTGATACTGTTTGATTATTGCGGACAATAATAATTGATTAAAAAATACCATCGGAAACAACAAAGTTTTCGATGGTATTTTTGTGTTTATTCGGATTATTTCTTTCTGTTTATAATTAGTTTAATAGGAGTGATTATTAATAGTTTAATTGGAAATCTAATAAGGCAGAAGTATAAAAAGAAAAATGGTTTAATTATGTAGTTTTGTAACCAAACAAGAGGAATAAAATCTTCAATTTTCCCCCAAAAAATAGCTGATTTTATAGCGTATTTATTAAAATGATAGCGATAAAAATTTTTCTTAAACTCTGCTTTGGTAAAGTCGGTTATGTAAAACGATAGCATATCAGGAACATCGAATGGAATGATATCGTGATTTAATCCGATTTCTTTATGCATAGTTATATACATTTTGCCGAGAGCATATATCATCATATCTTTTGAATACCATTTGCTATTCTGAACATGTTCATCAAGAGCTAATATACGGTAGAAAACATATGTACTGTATAATTTTTTTGAACCGAATATAGCAGCAGATGATCCCATATGGCGGTTTTCTCTTGTTTTTCTTAGTTTATGTAATCCTTGAAGCCTTTGCCGGGCTTGAAAGCCGGCGAGTTGCACGCGGCGATTTTGATTTTTTCGCCCGTCTGCGGGTTTTTGCCTTCTCTTGCTTCTCTTTTACGAGATTCAAAAGTTCCGAAGCCGACAAGCTGAACCTTGTCGTTCTTCTTTACGGCATCCTTTACAGCGTCAACAAATGCGTTCAATGCGCCCTCGGCGTCCTTTTTTGAAAGGCTCGCTTTTTCAGCCATGATCGCAATCAACTCTGATTTGTTCATCGTCACACCTCCTCGTTCGTATACGGTTATTTTGTATTCTATCGCAGATTTTCTTTTTTTGGCAATACATACGGATGATTTTTGTAGTTTTGAAAGAAAAATAGCTTTTGCGTTTTTAAGAAAAGCAAAAAAATCATAAAAATTTTCATAGTGCAAAATGCCGAAAAAACAGAGATCGGTTAAGATTTCCGCCGTTTGTCTTGACAAGAAGAATAGATTATTGTATAATCATTATTAGGAATAATTCCCAATAATATAAAAATAAAAAGTATGAAGTGATTATGAAAAGCAATAAATATGCGCGAGCAAGAACCAATAAAAATTTAATGAAGGCATTTCCCGGCATATACAGTTGTTGCTCCATGCAGGAAATATGTTCCGCTTGACAGACGCTGAATAACAAATTTGAAATATGACAAAACTTAGGGAAGTGCATAAATAATGCTGAAACACAGGGAAACAAAACAGCGCAGAATCGTTCTGGAAACGGTCAGAAGCCACACGGATCATCCGACCGCCAACACGATATGTGAGGAGGTTCATGCAATTGACGGAAAAATCAGTCAGGGTACCGTATACCGCAATTTAAACTGTCTGTCAGAGGACGGAGAAATACTTCATATCAAGGTGCCGGGTGCAGACAGATATGATTTGAGAACAGACCTTCACTATCATATTATCTGTCTTAAGTGCGGAAAGGTAATGGATATTCCGTTTAATTATCTTTCCGATCCGGATGAGAAGGTTGCGGATGCGACCGGTTACACGGTATTTCGTCACAGAGCCGTGTTCGAGGGAATCTGCCCGGAATGTAAAACGGAAAACAATATATAATCCGAAAGCGGATAAAGAAAGGATGTGGCAATATATGCATTGGAAAAAGGCGGCGGTGCAGACTTTGCTTTTGGCTGTCGGAACAGTAATGCTATGCGCCGGAGCTTTGCGGGGTGAGGCGGCGACCGTGCTGAGCAAGGCAATCAGGTTATGTCTGGAGTGTGTGGGAATTGGGTAAGAAATTTTCAGGTATATCACAAAAACTGACTCGCTTTCGCGGGTACATTCAGGCAGCGGCGGCACTGTTGAGCAACCTGCATCTGCCCAATTTTCTGAAGGGCGAAATTTATCGGGGAACCGGAAAAACAGTATGTGTGCCGGGACTTAACTGCTACTCCTGTCCTGCGGCATCCGGAGCCTGCCCTATCGGTGCGTATCAGGCGGTAGCGGGATCTGCAAAATATGGTTTCTCATATTATATTACAGGAACTCTTATATTGCTCGGAGTATTGCTGGGGCGCTTTATCTGCGGCTTTTTGTGTCCGTTTGGCTGGTTTCAGGAGCTGCTGCATAAAATCCCGACAAAAAAGTTTTCAACCAAAAAGCTGAAATGTTTGACTTGGATTAAATACGTTGTTCTCTTGGTAACGGTGTTTTTGTTGCCGGCGTTGGCGGTAGACGATGTCGGAATGGGTGCCCCCTTTTTCTGCAAGTATATTTGTCCGCAGGGCGTATTGGAGGGGGCAATTCCGCTATCCGTTGTCAATTCCGGTATTCGATCTGCACTCGGAGCATTGTTTGCTTGGAAATTCAGTGTTTTGATTGCGGTAATTGCGGTAAGCGTGTTGTTTTACAGACCGTTCTGCAAATGGCTGTGTCCGCTTGGTGCGTTCTATGCCCTTTTGAACAAGGTTTCGCTGTTTCAAATGAAAGTGGACAAAAGCAAATGTGTAGCCTGCGGAAAATGCGCAAAAGCTTGCAAAATGGCTGTGGACGTGACGAAAACGCCTAACCATACCGAATGTATTCGCTGCGGTATGTGCGTCCGGGCATGCCCGACGAATGCCGTTCGTTTTCGGTACGGCTTCGGAGAAGGTAAAGATAAAAGCGGCACAAATGCCGCAAATGATAAATAAAAAATCAGGAGGAATAAATATGAGTATAAAAAAACTTCTAACAGCGGCGCTGACGCTTGCGCTGGTGGTGTTGGTTACGGCAGCCTGCGGGACAGCGGACAAAAATGAACCGAAAAATGCCGAAGAAGCGGTATCAATGCATAAAGAACTGATGGCGCAGGAAAATGCGATTCTGGCAGAAAACACCGAACTATGGGAACAGGTTTTTGCGGCGGCGGACAAAGGTATGATTTTGCAGGAGGACGGTAAAAACTACGGTGATTTTCTTCTTAAAACCATTGACACCGTCAAGGAACGGTTTACGGAGGACGAGTTTAAATTGCTCAAGGGTGAAGCGGAGAAAATCCGGGATATTGAAAATAAGCTGACTATGATTGAAAAAAAATATCCGGATGCAGCGCAAAAATCGTCGGATAATGATATGAGTATGCCATCCGGCAACGGCGACATGGAACTTTTCCCGTCCTTTGAAGGAAAGGATCTGGACGGGAACGAAATAAAGAGTGATGAGCTGTTTTCAGGCAATGCTGTCACGGTGGTAAACTTTTGGTTTACTACCTGCTCTCCCTGCGTGGGTGAGCTTTCCGAACTCGATGCGCTGAATGAGGAGCTTTCCGGAAAAGGCGGCTCTCTCATCGGAATAAATTCTTTCACGCTGGACGGAGATGAGACGGCAATATCCGAAGCAAAGGCGGTTTTGAAAAAGAAAGACGCTTCCTATCGGAATGTATACTTTGATTCGGACAGCGAGGCGGGAAAGTTTGTCGAAAATATATACGCCTATCCCACAACATATGTGGTTGACCGCAGCGGCAGCATCGTCGGAGAACCGATCGTCGGCGCTGTTACCGGCAAATCACAAATGGAGAAGCTGCAATCGTTGATCGACCAATGTATTGCCGCCGATATGAAATGAGAATAATATTAAAATAATGCTCGTACAAATATACTATAAAAATTCTGCGTCGGTTTATGGTATGTAATCGTTAAATAAAAAAATTAAAATAAGCCTTTTTAAAACGAGGGTTTCAGACGGCAGAAAAAGCCGCCCGGCATAGAGGCAACATGCCTTTATTGTCGGGCGGCTTTTATATAATTCGGCAATAGTAAGACTCGTTTTACGGCAAGTTTGACAAAATCGGAGATAAAGGAGCAAACTGTTGACAGCTTCAATTTATAAATTTTGCCTGAGTGGTACAATATATATGGTGAAAAGAAAGGAAGCGGTCAATATGAAATTACAGAGTATAACCGAAAAACAAATTCAAAAATTCAGAAAATATCTTGTAAACGAAGAAAAATCGGACGCTACCATCGAGAAATATATTCGTGACGTTACGGCGTTTGTCAAATGGCTCGGCGGAGAAATTCCACGCAAGGAAAGGGTCATTCAATATAAAGAACGCCTGATTGCGCAATATAAAACCGCAAGTGTTAATTCGATACTGTCCTCGCTCAATATGTTCTTTGAATATGCCGATTGGCACAAAATGAAGGTAAAAACATTGAAAACACAGCGCAAGATTTTTGCAGACAAGTCAAAGGAACGGACAAAAACAGAGTATGAAAGACTGCAGACGGCGGCAAAGGACAGGAAAAACGAAAAGCCGTATTATCCGATACAGACGATTGCAAGCACAGGACTTCGGGTATCGGAAATTAAATTTATAACATTTGAGGCCACAAAACGCAGACAGGCAATAATAAACTGCAAGGGAAAAATAAGGCAGGTTTTTCTGCCCAAAAAGCTGTGTATTATCCTGCAAAAGTATGCGTCGAAACAGGGTATCAAAAGCGGCAGCCTCTTTGTTATGAGAACAGGTACGCCTCTTGACAGATCGAATATATGGAGAATGTTAAAGGAGCTGTGCGAGAGTGCGGGAGTGCGGGAGTGTCAAAAGAAAAAGTGTTTCCGCATAACTTTCGCCACCTTTTTGCAAGAACGTATTATTCCCTGCAAAAAGATATTGTAAGACTGGCTGATATACTCGGACATTCCAATATTAACACTACAAGCATTTACACTTAATGTTTTGAGTCAAACTTATTTGCAATGCAGTTGACAAAAAATCCGTATTTTTTGTATTAGCGTATCGGTATAGAAATACAATTTGTTTGCATTATAAGATGCTTATATTTTTCTGTAAGCTTTAGGTGATATTCCAAAGTCTCGTTTGAAACAATGGCTGAATGAATACACATCAGAAAAACCGCACCGAATTGCTATATCCGAAATAGGCTTCGATGTATTCAAAAGTAATTGTTCTGCATTATTCAGGCGAATGTCCTTCAAAAATTCATGCGGTTTCTTTTTATATACATCATAAAAAACACGTCTGAAATGCTTTTCACTCATGCCTGTCATTTTCGCAACCTCGCTTATTTTCAAATCAGAATGGCTGTAATTTCTGTTTAGATAATCAAGTGCAATTTCTATTTTATTTGCCGTTTTATGAGTAATTTCATCAAAAACAAGGTCATTGTAAAGCTGACCTATTATCTGACATAAAATCCCGTTGCATATTGTTCGAGAGCCGGGCAAACCCAAACTATACTCATTAACAGCTTCCCGAAATAATTTCTCATATCGGTATGCGTTTTTTGACGAGCAAACAGTTCCAAACGGCAGATTCTGTCTTGATGATGCAGGGCTTGCGTCAAAATTAAAATTGACTGCGATATATGAAACTGCATCGCAACCGTATGTACTGCTTTTATCTATAGAACCCTTGGGTATATATGCGATTTGTCCCTGTTTTATCTGAATAGTCCTTCCTTGTTTTTCATATCCAAGTGTTCCGTTTGTAACAAAGGCAAGACTATCGTGGTTTCTGGGGTTATTGGAGACATAAGGAGTGCTGTATGTCAGCGTGTCGCAAAAAAACACCGCGTCATGGGTATATACCATAGTTTCTGTTTGCATTTTTCTATTTTCCTCTTTTTTATTTTATTATATCACATATTCTTTGGCTTTTCAATAATAATGTCCGTTTGAAACAAATTCATTTTTTTTGAAACATTTACATTTTTGAATTTTGCTATATAATAAAGACGGAGAAAAATTTTTAAGGAGTGAATAAAATGAGAAAGGCTTTGGTTACAGGTGCAAGTCGGGGTATAGGATATGCAATTACAAAAAAATTATTGCAGAATGATTTTGCCGTCGTTATAACAGGACGAAATATCTCAAATCTTGAATGTGTTGCGCGCGAACTCGGAAAAAATGTATTTCCTATGGTTTGGAACGCTATGGAATTTGATAAGGCGGAGGAAAAAATTAACCAATCCGCCAACATTCTTGACGGATTGGATACTGTTGTAAATAATGCCGGAATTTTTGCACAAAGAAATGAATGGGATAAAAGCAGCCTTTTAAAAACAACAGCAAAGGAATGGCAGGATGTCCTAAATGTTAATGCAAGCGCAGTTTTCTTCACAATGCAGGCAGCTGTCAATTATATGCTTAAAAATGATATAAAAGGCAATATATTAAACATTACATCGGTAGCAGGCGAAGAACCGGTTTACGGTGCATACGGAGGTTCTAAAATACTTGCAACGGGACTGACCCGCGGTTGGGGGAAGATGTTTGCAGCTGACGGAATTACCATAAACGGAATTGCGCCGGGACCTGTTGCAACCGAAATGAATAACTGGCACGAAGGAGATTCTATGAAACATGACAGAATACCTTACGGACGATTTGCGACCATAGATGAAATTGCAAATCTTGCAATGTACCTTTTGAGCGACAATGCAAAGATGATTTGTGGGGAAACCGTTATTTTTGACGGCGGATATTCAATAAGATAATATGGAGGACAAACAAAATGGATGAGAGAATAGAAAGCTTGGTTAAGAAAACTGTTTCAGGTAAAATGTATGTTTACCCGGTAAAAACAGAATATGATCGATGCGACTTGTTTTTGCCGCCGATAAAAATGTCCGCAAAAAGAGTCTGCGAATATATAAGGAATCAAGAACCCTTGATTGTTGTCGAATCATGCTTTACAGGTTTGATTAAATTTGACGACAGCGTTGAGGGCGATGTTTTCAGCAGAAGCGGTCATGTGAATTTTGGTATTGCTTGTAATAATTTTTACAATAAGCCGGTAGATAATCTGCTTACTTTCGAATGGCAGCATTCGGCAGGCGATTTTGCTAAAATCATTAACGGCGGAATGGTCGGTATTAAAGATGAAATTAACAAATCAATCGAAAAACACAAGAATGATGCAGAGGCAACTCAATTCCTGGAAACGCAATCGGATATATGTGACGCCTTGATTGATTGGGCGGGTAAATGCTCCAAAAAAGCATTGAGTTTTTCTAAAACAGTGTCAAATGAAAAGTATAAGAAGAATCTGGAGAAACTATCCCAAGCACTTAAAAATGTGCCGAAAAAATCTGCAAGTAGTTTTTATGAGGCGATTTTGTCGTTGTATGTTTGTTACGGTTTCATTCCCGACAGTATCGGATTAATCGACAGGTATTTATATCCGTTTTATAAAAAAGACGTAGAAAAAGGAATTTTAACCAAAGAGGAGGCGTCTGAATATTTGCAGGAATTATTCTTAATGCTGCAAGCGAGAATACATATTTCCAGTGATAGGTTTTACCGTGGCGGCGAATCTCATTTTTGTGTGGGCGGATATCTTGAAAACGGCGAGGACGGTTTCAATGAATTATCAAAGTTGATTGTCGATTCGCTTATGGAATTGCCAACATGGATACCGCAGATTTCTCTGCGATGGACACCGAAAACTCCTCATGAGGTTTTACATTATATGATGGACTGTGAGAGAAAAGATCCCAACAAGCGTATTGCGTTTGTTAATGACGTGCCGCGTATAAACGGCTTGATGAAATATGCCGGATTTTCACATGAAAAGGCGGTACATTACACAATGATTGGCTGTAATGAGATAGCTATGCCGGGTGGAATTGTTTTTGGGTTTGATCCTATGAACATTGTTAGGTGTGTTCAAAACACATTCTTTAACAGAAGCGATGATATTGTAAAAACAAAAACATTCAATGAATTTTATAACATATTCCAAGAGGAAATGTTTAATGATCTATGTGAGGCTGACAAAATAGGAAAAGGATTTCAAACTATACGCGAGAGGGACTGCAATCTTGTAAGTAGCATATTTATTGACGGCTGCATAGAAAACGCAAAGAGTGTTACGCAAGGTGGGACAAATACATATGTTGCAGTGGGGCTTCTTATTGGCATTTCGAATGTAATTGACTCTCTTTCCGTGACAAAGCAGTTGGTTTTTGATGAAAAGCGAATAACAATGGAACAATTAATTGACGCGCTGCGAAATAATTGGAACGGCTTTGAAGATTTGAGAGAGTATATCATAAAAGAAGGATTGTTTTTCGGCAATGATGATGATTGCTCTAACGGCGTTGCCAACAGATTTTTCAAAAGTCTTGACAATTGGAATACCGGCGATAATTATTTAAAAAAGCCATTAGTATTCGGAAATCTTGTCGGTTATAATGAACACCATAAATTTTTTGGTGACAATACAAAAGCTACGCCAGACGGAAGATTTGACGGAGATATGATAAATTTCGGAATCGGACAGTCTGAGGGCAAGGACAGAAACGGACTTACGGCACTTCTATCATCGGTGGCAAAATGCGATCCATATTCGATATTGACAGGCCCGAGTGTTACAAATGTTTTGCTTGATGAACAATTGGTGAAAAAAGATGAAAATTTCGAAAAGCTTGTTTACCTGTTTGAAGCATATTTCAAAATGGGCGGAACTCATTTCCAACTCACATATGTTTCGAAGGAGGATTTAATTAACGCGAAAAAAACACCCGATAAATACAAGAATTTGCGTGTAAGAGTTTCAGGGTTTTCCGATTATTTCGTGTTTTTAAACGAAGGTTTGCAAGATGAAATAATACAAAGAACGACGCATGCAAGATAGGATGTTTTGATTATGAACACAGCAATAATTTTTGATATTCAAAGAAATTCATTTGTTGATGGACCGGGAATACGCACTACAGTATTTTTCAAAGGCTGTAACTTAAAATGCAAATGGTGTCATAATCCCGAAAGCCAGTCATCAAAACCACAGGTAATGTTTTATAAGGATAAATGCACCGGTTGTGGCAGGTGTAAAGATTTAACAGAGAAAGATGCGGAATTTGTCTGTTTTAACGATGCAAAAAAGATCTGTGGAAAAGTACAAACTGTTGAGGATGTTTTTGACATTATACGAAAGGATAAAATGTTTTATGAAACTTCAAACGGCGGTGTTACCTTTTCCGGCGGTGAATGTATGCTGCAAATTGATTTTTTGCGTGAAATATTGAAAAAATGTAAAGAAATCAACATACATACAGCTGTCGATACGGCAGGATCGGTTTCGTGGGAATATTTTGCGAAAATACTCCCATATACCGACTTGTTTTTATATGATATAAAGACGTTTAACAATGATGTACATGAAAAATTTACCGATGCATCAAATGAATTGATTCTAAACAATCTCAAAAAGCTATTTGAGCATGAAGCCGCAGTTTCAATAAGAATACCTATTATTCCGACAGTTAATGATACGGTGGAAGAAATGAGAAAGATTAAAGAATTCCTCGCGCCGTATAAGCCGATTAACATTGAGCTTTTGCCATATCATAAAATGGGTGAACACAAATATAGGGCACTTGGAATGAATATAACGTCTTTTAACATTCCGTCAAAAGAAAAGATGAAAGAATTAAACGGGATTTTTCAGCATAAATAATTAATGCGGAAAAAGTCTCATTATAAATAAGCTTTGCTGAAAGATAACAGAGTCAACTGAGCAAATAGAAGTCGTTTTCGGGGCGGTTTGGGGTTAGGGTATTACTTTGCTCAAAGCCGCCTTAAAAAGTGTTGATTTTACGGTATTTTTGGTTCTTCTTCAAATTATGTGTAAAGTCCAAAATACGGTATAAAAAAGCAAAGTGATAAATGGCGTGAAAGGCGAAAATCGGCTTGCACGCCATATTTGCATAATAGCAGAAAGAGCAGGGCATGTCAAGGGCGGCTGCCGCGGCAGCCGTTCATTTTACCCTTTACATGACTGTGAATTTCTGCTACTCCGGCAGTCTGTCGGCAAAGAATATTTCAAGCTGAGAATGAATCTCACCATAGGCCCTATATCGTCGTTATCATCACCAAAATAGACCGCCTCACTCGGAGAAACACCAAAGTGGGAGAGCATTTGCTTGATGCCGTTCCATTTCGTAGCTTCGTTGCTCATAATTTGGATAAGATCATTATTTGCGATGGTGTGGTATATTGCGGGTATTCTCTATGAAAACAAGATATTGCCGACAAATAACGTTGTCGAAGTGGATCGCAGCGGACTGGTAAGTCAGTACTTCGGCGCTACGGCCGAGAAGACAAGCCGTGTGATTAATGCCGCAATGGGTGGGGTGCTGTTTATTGACGAGGCTTATGCACTTGCCAATAACTCCGATACCGTCGGCATTACGGATTACGGTAAAGAAGCGATTGATACTCTTGTCAAAGCAATGGAGGACTGCCGCGGTAGATTTTGTGTTATTTTGGCGGGATACAAAAACGAGATGTTGAAGATGCTTTCGGCAAATCCCGGTTTTGCTTCGCGTATTCAATTTACGTTGGAGTTTCCGGATAATACCGGAGAGGAACTCGGGGAGATTGCAAAAGCGTTTCTTGCAAAGAAAAAATATACGACCGAAAGCTCTGCACTTGAACGCTTGCCGGATATTACGGAATATTATCGAAATCAGCCGAACTTTGCAAATGCCAGAACTGTCCGAAATGTACTCGATCAGGTGCTTATGAATCAGAATCTTCGAACCGAAGACCTTGAAGAGGACAATACTGTTATTGCGGCCGATGTGGAGGAATACATCCCGGACGATGGAATCGTATTAAGCGATGCGGACATGGGTAAAAGAACAATAGGGTTTGTATAATAACAATACCATCGAAAGCGCGATGCTTTTCGATGGTATTTTTCTTTATCGGATGATGGGAAGACACGATGCCTATTTTTTCTCTACCGCAGAACGCTTTATTTCCTTCAGTCGGTGCATAACCCCGCTTTTTTTGCCGAAATAATCGTGAAGCGCTTTATACTCTTTATACAGCTCTTCGTAAACGTGCGCGTTGTTCGGATTCGGGACATATTTCTTTGTCCCGACGTTTGCCATGACCTTTGCGGCTTCGTGCATGGAGGGAAAATATCCTCCCGCGACGGCGCCGAACATGGCGCTGCCGAGCGCCCCGGACTGTTTTGAGCCGCAGACGCGGATCGTACAGCCGAGAACGTCGGCATAGATCTGCATGGTCATTTCGTCTTTTTCGGCGATACCGCCCGCGGCGTACAGCTCGTCGACCGCGACGCCGTTTTCTCGAAAATTGTCGATTATGATCTTGGATCCGAATGCCGTAGCTTCAATGAGAGCGCGGTATATTTCTTCCGGCTTTGTGTTCAAGGTAAGTCCGAGAATCAGCCCGGAAAGGTCATAATCGGTCAGAATGCTTCGGTTTCCGTTGTGCCAGTCCAGCGCCAAAAGTCCGCTTTCGCCGGCTGTCAGACGGGAAGCTTTTCGGCGAAGCAATTGGTGAAGCGTAATGTTTTGCTCTTTCGCTTCCTGTATATAGGCAGCAGGAACGCAGTTTTTGACAAACCAATCGAAAATATCGCCGACGGCGGCTTGCCCCGCTTCATAGCAATACAGCCCGGGTATCAGCCCGTCTTTTACCACGCCGCAGATGCCGCTTACCTGCCTTTTCTCTTCGGACATCAAAATGTGACAGGTCGACGTGCCGATAATCATAAGCATTTTTCCGTCGGAAGTGATCCCGGCAGCGGGGAGAGAGGCGTGTGCGTCGATTATGCAAACCGAAACGGGCGTTTTGGAACTGAGCCCCGTGAGCGCGGCGTATTCGGGCGTTACGGTACCCGCGGCACTGCCGGGGCGGGAAATGTGCTTGGAAATCTTTGTGCCGACAAGGCTTTTCAACATCGGGTCAAAACTTTTCGAAACGGACGCGGCGGAAGAGAAAACATATCCGTCGTGATCGTTCCAAAGTCCTTTGAAGCCCGCCATGCAGGCGCTGTGCGATTCACCGCCGATCAGCTGACTTACGATCCAATCGCCTGCTTCGATAAAGCGGTCGGCAGCTTTGAAAACGTGCGGCGCTTCTTCGGCGATCTCCATAATCTTGGGCAGCATCCATTCGCATGAGATCTTTCCTCCGTAGTCTCGGATCCACGCCTCATCCGCCCATTTTTCACTCAAAAGATCGGCATATTTTTGGGCGGAGTGGTGCTTCCAAAGCTTCACATAGGCATGCGGTTCGTTTTTGAATTCTTCTTTCATGCAAAGCGGTGTCCCGTTTTGATCGATCGGAAGGATCGTACACGATGTAAAATCGATGCCGATGCCGACGATATCCTCGGGACGAACCGAGGAGGACAGGAGCAGTTCGGAAACGGTGTGTATCAGTGCCCGGGTATAGTCCGACGGATTCTGCAGCGCATAATGATCGGGCAGCTTTTCGCCGTTTATGAATTTATCGGACAGGACGCCGTGCGGGTATTCAAAAACGGCGGATGCTTCCTCTTTACCGTTTTCGAGATTTACGAGAAGCGCCCGTGCGGACAGCGTTCCGTAGTCGATGCCGATGCTGTATTTTCCCATAAAGCTGAATGAACCTCCGTATCAAAGTGCGATTTTCGGAAAGACAGATGCTCCCGATTGGATGGCATACTTTTCTTTAACCGTATTCATTGTAGCACGGAACGGGAAAAAATTCAATGCCGAAATTGCTGTTTTGTTGTCTTTTTCGGACAAGAATATGCGGAATGAGCGAAGAAACAGAGAGTGAAAAAATAACGAGGATAAAGACCGTCGTTTTCACGAAACGTGCGGGTTTTTTCTTTTGCCCCGAAACGGGCGGGACGCGCTTTGCATAATATGGCGGTACAGCAAGCGAAAAACGGATTCGATAAGGAGTTTCTATATGAATTACCGTACAAGCAATTATGTCGGCACGAACAGCTGCCGTTCGGAGGAATGCGGCGGAACTTATGGGACTATTCAGGGACCTATGGAACCCGAAGGCCCGCGCGGTGCCCATAACGGCGGATATACGCCGCACCTCCATATACAACACGAGTGCCGGCGAGGCGCAAACGTGGAACGGAACGACCGTTTCGGCGCGTATGGTGCCGGATGATACCATGTACAGCGCTTCGCGAGCAGATCGACCTTCTCTCCGACCGCTGCGGACTGGGCACGCACCGCTTCTGCGTCGATTCGAACGCGGGCGTCAAGACCGCGACCGCACCCGCGAACAGGTCTTTTCGACCGCGACCGAAAACGGAATCAAAAATTTCGGGAAGAGCGTCAGCGGGAAGGCGGTTTGGGCGAATAAGAAAGCGTTGACAAAACAGCGCGAAGAGGCTATAATAAAAGAGATCAAGGAGTGCGGTATCAAATGCGAGAAAATCAATCTCGTTCCGAGACCGATTGACACTTCAAGGCTTGAACTTGACGAGAAGCACATTCAGCAAAGAGCGCACAATGTAACAAAAGATGAAGCGGTTGAATTTATAAAAAGCGCAAAATTTTCCGCTACCGGATGGCATGGAAAAAGGGAACGCTACTATGGTCGCGACGGGTGCGCGTATGTCGATGTTCAAGAAAATATTATAAAGACTGCCTACGGGAAAGACGAATTTGACGATACTGTGAAAAAAGCATTGGAGGTGTACGAAAAGTATGAAGGATGACGAAGTGTTTTGCCCTTTGGTAGACGCAAACGTTACCATTGACGATTGCACGGAAAACCGTGAAATCCGCGAAGAGTACATTCCGGCAAGGTTCAAGGCAAAAAAGGACTGGAAAGAGATCTGCAAAAAGTGTAAGTATTACGACTGCTGACGGCTTTTCGACAAAACGAAAGGAGAACGCGGATATATTATGACTTTAAAAGAAGCGCTGGAAGGAATCAAAAAATGTATATATCGGCTCGAATTTGAATACGACGGTCGTATCGGCGACATTGACCCCTGTTACAATCCGGAAAAGTCCCGGGTGGAGTACCTCCTTTACTTCGACGGCTATGAGGTGGAGGTGTACAACATGGACGATGTGGCGAACACTCCGTTTATCGACGGAAAATCTTTTACCGTAGCTTTTGACAGCCTGAAAGATTTGGACTGGGCTTAGAGAAAGTATACTATGACACTAAAGAAAGTATTGGATAAAATCAATTTCGGCGCGCAGATGTTTAATTTCGAGTATGACGGTCGGATCGGAAACATAGACCCATATTTTTCAAACAAAGAGAACCGCGAAACCTTTTTGCTGTATTTTGACCATTACGAACTCAAAGTTTACAGCATAAAAGATGTCGCCGATACGCCCTTTATCGACGGGAAAACGCTGACCGAAGCCTTTGACGGATTGACCGGGATCGAGTGGACATGAAGCTTAAATATATCGGTGAAACATTCGGCTTTGAGGGCTTGACTGACGGAAAAGTATATGAGTGTCTCGAAATTGACGGTGAATTTTTCCGTGTTATCGACGACAGCGACGAGGATTACCTTTATCCCGTGATAAGACCGCGACCGCTTGACGGAAGCAGTAAGGGCGGAAAATGGGAGGTTGTCGAGGACGACAACGGAAAATTGCAAGAGGCTCTCGATTATTGGGGAGAGTGGTGGAAAAAACATGGCAGATAACGTGTTTTGCCCGTTGGCAGACGATACCATTGAGGATATTGACTGTATTGAGAACCGCGATGCAGTCGACAGAATAATCGTTGAAAGCTCTGTGCCGATGAAGTATAAGAAAAAGGCTGATTGGAAAGAAATTTGCAAAAAGTGTAAGTATCACGATTGGTGAGGACTTTTCGATTGCGAAAGAAAAAGCGCCGGAGGTGTACGAAAAGCATGGCAGATGATATATTTTGTCCGTTGGTCGATGAGCAAATCGACCCTGTGGATTGTATGGAAAACCGCGACATCCGCGAAGAGTACATTCCGGCAAGGTTCAAGGAAAAAAAGGACTGGAAAGAGATCTGCAAAAAGTGTAAGTATTACGACTGCTGACGGCTTTTCGACAAAACGAAAGGAGAATGCAGATATATTATGACAGACGATTCATTTACCAAAAAAGAAATGGTGGAATACTTAAAAGGCATAGTTTGCCATGTCTTGTTCAGCTACAAAGGCAAAAACGGTTGTGTTGACCCGTTCAGACGAGACCTATATTGCCTTTGCTATGACGGCAAAACCACCGAAGTACATAACATTGACGACGTTATGAATACCCCGTTTATTGACGGAAAAAGTTTGAACGAGGTTTTTGACGAGCTGGATTATGTAGAGTAAGGAAGTGCGGATATATTATGAGCTTGGAGGATTTAAGAAAAGCGATTGAATCCATAGCAACCGAAAACTATTTCGGTTACAAAGGAAAACACGGATGTGTTGAGCCGATCAGCTCCCAACAGTTTTTTCTTGTGTATGACGGCGAAACCACCGAAGTACACAGCATCGACGACGTTATGAACACCCCGTTCATTGACGGAAAAAGTTTGAACGAGGTTTTCGACGAGCTGGATTACGTGGAGTAAGGAGGTGCGGATATGAAATCCGACGAAAAGAAGCGGGAGGAAAGCGCCCGAAAGCTTGTCGGGACTAAAGAAATCAAGGTTAAAGGCGGATATTGCTACTACGACGGGCATTATCCCACAACCGACAAAACGATCGAGGAGCTCCGAAAGGAAATAGCCGAGATTCGCAAATTGGAAAAGCACTTGACAGAATGGGAAAAGTGTTGAACCGAGTTCAAGTGATGTGCGGAAACAAGTAAAATTTCACAACCAAAGCACCGAGTGAACACCCGGTGCTTTTCTTATGCCCGAGAGGTTGCCTGAAAGGTCGCCCATAGGTCGCCCAAGGGGCGGGCGGAAAGAAGAAAAAGGCGTAAAAACTTTCTTTGTGTGCTCGTTGGCAGGCGATGCGGCGAGAAACGGGCATTTTTACGGCTTTCGCAAAAGGCGGAAAGCGAGAAGAAATGTGAGAAGGAATAGGATTAAAATTAACGCAAAACAGCGCGAAAAGAGCACTTTAAAAACAAAAAGAAAAAACCGCCTAAATGCAAGCATTTAAGCGGTTCTGGCGGAGAAGGGGAGATTTGAACTCCCGCGCCGGTAAACCCGACCTACACCCTTAGCAGGGGCGCCTCTTCGGCCAACTTGAGTACTTCTCCGTGGGGATACCGAAATAAACGATATGCGATTGTGAATGGCGGAGAGGAAGGGATTCGAACCCTTGTGCCCTCGCAGGCAAACGGTTTTCAAGACCGCCTCGTTATGACCGCTTCGATACCTCTCCGTAATATCGCCGCGATCCGCGGCAAGAAATATGTTACCACATCTTGCCCGTTTTGTCAAGGGCTTTTTTGAAATTATGAAAAAAGTTTTGAAAATCAACAAAACGGGCAAGCAGGAATGCGCTTCCGAAAAAGCGGCGGCAAGGGAATCTGCCGCCGCAAAGAAAAAGAATATTATATCAGCGTGCGGTACAGTGCGCAAAGCGCATTGGCGGTCGATTCTTTTGCCGGGGTGAGGGGAAGACGCAGTTCGTTTTCGCAAAAGCCCGCGTACGAAAGGATTGCTTTGATTGGGATAGGATTCACTTCGCAAAAAAGCGCGCGGGCGAACGGCAGATAACGGCGGTAGAGCGCCAGTGCCTCCGTCTGCTTTCCTTCGGCATAAAGCGAGCATATACGCGACGAAACGGCGGGAAAAATATTGGACATTACCGAGATCACCCCGCACGCACCGAGCGACAGCAGGGGAAGCAAAAGATCGTCGTTGCCGCAATAAAGGGGAGTGTTCGGGCAAAGGCTTGCCGTAAGCGCAATGCTTGCAAGATCGGTCGACGCTTCTTTGATGCCGCCGATCTTCGGATGGAGCGAGATTTCGTGTATGGTCTCGGGCTTCATCGTGACGGCGGTTCTGCCCGGGACATGATAAAGGATCACGGGTTTTTCGGACGCATCGGCAACGGCACGGTAATGGACGATAAGACCTTCCTGCGTCGCCTTGTTGTAATACGGCGTCACGGCAAGAACCGCGTCCGCACCGTATTCGCAGGCGTAGCGCGTCATGCGGACGGCTTTTCTTGTATCGTTGCTGCCTGTTCCTGCAATGACGGGCACGCGCCCGTCGATGCGCCGCACGGCGTGGCGAAGAAGATTTTGATGTTCGCGATAGGTAAGAACGGCGCTTTCGCCCGTCGTTCCGGAAAAAAGCAGCGCCGATATGCCGTTTTCGATCTGATATTCGATCAAAGCGTCCAGCGCTTTATAATCGATCTTTCCGTACCGAAAGGGCGTGATCAGTGCGGTACAGGCGCCGACAAAAACGGGTTTCATGACAGTCCTCTTTTCAAAAGGTTCTGATAAGACAGTATATTCAAAAAAGCCGAAAACGGTGCAAAAACGGCGAAAAACGACAAAAAGGACCATGGACGGGACTAATCGTGGGAATGACCAAAAGAGAATGATGAAATTGTTTGACTTTTTGCATAAATTCGGCATAAAAATATTGGAGCTTTTTACAAAAAAGTCGGAAAAGACTCTTGACATTTCGCACAAAACAGGGTAAAATACTACAAGAAACAAAAAGGTTCGTCGAATTTCTGTTGATTTTGCCAAAGCTCTCAACCGACAAATCGCACAAAGCGTTTGTTTCTTTTGCACAATGCTGCACAACAACCGTTTCCGAAAGGATTTTACAGCAATGGATTGGACAGAGGTTGCAGTCAAGACCGCAACGGCGGGTATCGAACCGGTTGCGGGAATCTTGATCATGCACGGCATAAACGGTTATACCGTACAGGACAGCCGCGATTTTGAAGAGTTTTTGCAGGATAAAGAAGTCTATTGGGACTACATCGAGGACTCGCTCATGGAGCTTGCCCACTGCGACACGGTTGTCACGTTTTATGTGACCGACGATGCCGAGGGCGCGGAACAGCTCAACGAGGTACGCGCGGCGCTTGCGTCTCTTCGCAGCGCGGATGCCGAGCATTTGTACGGCGAGCTTTCGATCACGGTCAATTCAATCGCCGAGGAGGATTGGGCAAACAACTGGAAAAAGTACTTCAAGCCCCTCCCCGTCGGAAAACGCTTTCTTGTCAAGCCCACATGGGAACAAGTCGAAAATACCGACGGTCGTGTGATCGTCGAAATCGATCCTTCCTCTTCCTTCGGCACGGGCAGTCATACGACCACGAAGCTCTGCCTTGCCTACGTCGAAAGAATCGATGAACTTTTGCGCCGTGAGGGCTGCAAAACGTACGATACGATCGACGTCGGCTGCGGGTCGGGTATTTTGGGGATCGCCTCGTACAAGCTTTCGGGCTCGCACGTGACGGCTATCGACATTGAGGAAAACTCGGTGCGCGTGGCGAGAGAAAATTTTGAGACAAATCACGTTCCGCAGGACGCCTACGAGCTTTATGTCGGCAGCATTACCGACGACAAAGCGCTTTTTGATAAAATCTCCCGCAAGACTTATTCGCTTCTTTGCGCCAACATTGTGGCGGATGTTCTCATGAGCATGGCGGATTGTTTCCGTACGCTTCTTTCCGACGACGGATATGCGGTGCTCTCCGGAATTTTGGTTTCGCGCGCCGACGAGGTGGCGGCGCATTTTGAAAAGCACGGTTTTTCGGTCGTCGAGCGAACCGACGACGGCGACTGGACGGCGCTTCTCATAAAGCACGCCGGAAAGGCGGGCGGATGACATGCCGCGCTTTTTCATAAAAAGCGACGCGGTTGGAAAAGATAATACCGTTACGCTTTCCGGCGAGGACGCGTCGCATGTCGCGCGTTCGCTTCGCATGAGTGCGGGCGAGACGCTCACCGTGTGCGATGAAAACGGCGTGGAACGACATTGCCGCATCGAAGAGATTCGGCGCGACGAGGTTTTCTTACGGGTCGAGTCGGAAAAGATGAGCGAGAGCGAGCCTTCGGTTCGCGTAACACTTTATCAGGCGCTGACAAAGGGCGACAAGTTCGAATGGATCATTCAAAAGAGCGTCGAACTGGGTGTATACGCCGTCGTTCCCGTACTCAGCTCGCGCTGTATTTCTCGTCCCGACGAAAAGTCCGCCGAGAAGAAGCGGCTTCGTTGGAACGCCATTGCCGAGGAAGCGGCAAAGCAATCGGGCAGGGGAATCATCCCGACGGTTCTGCCGACGGTGACGTTTCCCGAGGCGATTTCAAAAATGCAGGAGGACGACGCCTGCTTTTTCTGCTACGAGGAAGAAAAGCGGTATGACCTGAAAAGCTTTCTTTGCGAGAAGGCGGACGAAAAAATAAACAGCCTTTCGTTTTTTATCGGTCCCGAGGGCGGAATATCACCCGAGGAGGCGGCGTTTGCGCGGGCGGTCATGCCCTCCGTTTCGCTCGGAAAACGAATTTTGCGCACCGAGACAGCTCCCCTTTGCGTGCTGTCCGGCATTATGCTGTACACCGACAATTTGAAATGATAAGTCCGTAAAAAGGAGTGTGCTTTATGGCAAAAAATCAGAAAAACAAGCCTACGAACCAATACAAGGAGGATATCATCACCTTCCGTATGTCGTCGCTGTTTGTCCTTGCGTGCGCCGCGATCGTCGGCATTTTCCGCCTGACGAACGGACATGCGATGCTGGCGTTTTACCGCACGGTGCGCAAGCCCGCTTATATTGCCGTAATGGCGGTATTGCTTGTTTTGTCGGCGGCATTTTTCCTTTATAATAAGCTAAAGAAAAAAGATGAGTCCGCTCGTTCGTACGCCTCGGTCAACTATTTGTCGATTGTGCTTTACGCTGTCGGCGTTTCCTTTTATTGCGGCTATATGAACAACCCGAGTCCGTGGGTTTTGATCGTGGCGACCATCGGTCTTTCGCTTCTTTACATGATCTACCACATTTACGAGCGCGACTTTTTCGTTTTTTCGCTCGGCAATCTTGTCTTTCTGACGACGGTTTGGGCTTTCTCGGTCGGCAGCCTTTTCAAAGCGGTTGTCTCGGCGATCTTGGTCGTTCTTTCGGCACTTTGCTGTGTTTATGCCTATAAGCTTTCCCGAAAAAAGAGCGGAAAGCTTCGCTTCGAGCCGGTCTATATCTCGTTTTTGATCGCGATGGTTCTTTTGGTTTTGGAAATCGTCGGCGGGATCCGCTCGGCATTCGGTTCTTCGATCGGAGATGCTTTTATTTACGGCGTACTGTTTTTTCAGTATCTTGCCGGCGGCATTTATTATACCATCAAACTGATTAAGGAGGCGTAAGGTATGTCAAACAGATTGTTTCAAGGCGTTATCCACCAGATGAAGGATGAGCTCGACCGCATTATCGGTATTCTCGACGAGAGCGGTACCGTGATCGCGTGCAGCGAGCTTGTGAAGATCGGGGAGGACCGAAAGGATATCATTGAAGGTATTGCCTATTCGATGGAGACCTACACGCATGAAGGCTATACCTATCGCCCGATCGGCACGCATGCAAAGCTTGAATATGTGATCATGGTGGAGGGCGACGACAAAACGGCGCATGAGATCGCGTCGGTTCTGGCGGTGTCGCTCAACAATATCAAGGTTCTGTACGACGAAAAGTACGACAAGTCCAGCTTTATCAAAAACATCATTCTCGACAACATCCTCCCGAGCGATATCTATATCAAAGCAAAGGAACTGCGTTTTAACAGCGACGTTCCGCGTGTCGTCTATTTTGTCCGTTTCCAGGAGACGGGCGAGGCGATGCCGTATGATATCATGCAGAATATGTTCCCCGAGAAGAACAAGGATTATGTTATCAGCGTCAGCGAGACCGACATTGTTCTCGTAAAGGAAGTCAAGCCCAATTGCGACAGCAAGGAGATCGAAAAGGTTGCACACACCATCGTCGATACGACGGGAACCGAGTTTTATCAGAAGGTCACCATCGGTATCGGTACGGTCGCCGAAAATATCAAGGATCTTGCCCGCGCTTTCAAGGAAGCACAGGTCGCGATCGAAGTCGGAAAGGTGTTTGACACCGAAAAGAACATCATCAACTACGAAAACCTCGGTATCGGACGTCTGGTTTATCAGCTTCCGACCACTCTTTGCGAAATGTTTTTGCAGGAGGTATTTAAGAAAGGTTCGCTCGAAAGCCTCGATCATGAAACGCTCATGACCATTCAGGCGTTCTTTGAAAACAACCTCAATGTGTCCGAGACCTCCCGTAAGCTGTTCGTACACCGCAACACGCTCGTGTACCGCCTGGAGAAGATCCGCAAGCTCACGGGACTGGATCTGCGTGAGTTCGAACACGCCATCACCTTTAAGGTTGCGCTGATGGTCAAGAAGTATCTGACCTCCAAACCGGTTAAGTATTGATTCGGTACATAGAACGATACAGACAGAAAAGCAGGCATCCGACTCGGATGTCTGCTTTTTGTTTTTTGATGTTTTACCCGTTTTTCCGCACCCTGAGCGGAAAACACCGAAAAAAATTGCAAATCCGCGCGGTTACACTTGTAATATTTCCCGTTTTATGCTATACTGATAACATGACCGCACACCGATGTTCGATACGACGTGCGGAATGTTTTTAAAGCTTTATCCTTACTGACCTTACGGAGTGAAACATGGACGAGAAAAATTTGTTTTCCATCGGCGAAATGGCGCGGGCTCTCGACGTTACGAGACGCATCATTCTGAACTATGAGGAAAAGGGATTGATTTATCCCGACAAAAAAGACGGCGAGGCGGGCAATCGCTATTACACCGTCGATACGATGACCAAAGCCCGCACAGTGCGCATATTGCAAAAGCAAGGGCTGTCTCTTACCGAGATCCGCGCCTATCTTGACGGGCAGACCGATCTTCTTTCTCTGATCCGCCGCCTTGAAAAAATGCGGGATGAGATCAATTTGAATATCGAAAAGCTGTACGAGCGCGTCGACACCGACCGTTCGGCGGAGAATGTGCGGCATATACGCATCGAAGCGCAAACCGTTTATCGCCGTGTGTATTGTACCGACAGCATTGCCGAAAAAACGGATCTTTTGCGCAAAACCGCACTGGAGGCGATTCGGCAGTACGGAACCGACACGACCAAACGTCTTTATTTCACCGAGTATGCGTATAATGAACCGAGCAAGGTATCGTTCTGCGTTGCCGTCCCGAGTGAGAGCTGCGGGGAATATATAGAAAAACTGCCCCGCGTCGACGCCCTTTGCATTTATTATCACGGCGGTTATGAAAATCTTGGGGAGATTTCCGAAAGGCTGTATCACTATGCGCAGGAGCGCGGCATTTCGACGCGCGGGATCATTCGCCATATTTACCTCGAAGGTCCGCCGCAGCACGCCGACAAGAGTCAATTCATAACACAGGCGGCTCTGCTTGTTGAAAATCGGTAAGAAAAGCAATAGTTCGGACAAAAAGCACAAAAACTATTGCAATTTGAACCGAAATGTGGTATCCTGTACAAGATAGGATAAAATGGGTGAGCGTACCGTTTGTGCACTGATTAAAATGTAAAAAAACAAATACAAATGCGCTGTACCCGCAGGAAGTTTTGATTTTTGTCCGCTTTCATCGGTTTGCGGCTGAAGGCGTTCGAAAAAGCGGAAAGGAGTGATCGTATCTTAAAGCCGGAGCAATTTCAGAAAACCCGAACGGCGGTCAACGACAAAATACGGGAGTCGTTTCTGTCGGTGCTGCCGATCGTTTTGATCGTGACGGTGCTTTGTCTTTGCGTATCCCCGATGAAGCCCGATTTGTTGGTGAGCTTTCTTGTCGGTGCACTGATGATTGTGGTCGGCATGGGGCTGTTCTCGCTCGGTGCGGAGCAGTCGATGACCCCGATCGGCAATCAGATCGGAACGGCGCTGACCAAGACACGCTCGCTTCCGCTGATCCTGATCGTCAGTTTTCTTTTGGGCTTTGCCATCACCATCGCCGAGCCTGATCTTCAGGTGCTTGCCGAGACCGTACCGCATATAAAGAGTACGGTGCTGTTGGCAACGGTCGGTGTGGGCGTCGGATTTTTCATGTCGGTCTGCATGCTGCGCATTCTGACGGGTGCGAACCTGCGTATCCTTCTTATTGCGGCGTATGCCGTCGTGTTTACGCTTGCCGCATTTTCAGACCGCGAATTTTTAAGCATCGCGTTTGATTCGGGCGGCGTTACGACGGGACCGATGACCGTGCCGTTCATTTTGGCAATGGGTATCGGTGTCGCCAATATCCGAAGCGATAAGCGCGCCGAGGCGGACAGCTTCGGTCTTGTTGCGCTCTGCTCGATCGGTCCGATCCTCTCGGTCCTGATTCTCGGTTTCTTTTACCGTGACAGCGATGCTTCGGCGGTGATCAACACCGTCTCGTATGCGGATACCGCCGCCATCGGAAAAGCGTTTTTGTCGGCGATCCCGACATATCTCAAAGAGACGGCGATCGCCATGCTGCCGATCGTACTGATTTTTTTACTGTTCCAGCTGACGCTTTTGAAAATGTCGGGGCGCAGTCTTGCCAAGATTCTGATCGGTATTCTTTATACATACGTAGGGCTTGTTTTGTTCCTGACGGGAGTCAACGTCGGCTTTTCGACGCTCGGCGCGGAGCTGGGCGGACTTCTGACCGATTCCTCCGTCAAGTGGGTGCTGATCCCGCTTGCTATGCTGCTCGGCTGGTTTATCATCTCGGCGGAGCCTGCGGTCGAGGTTTTGGAAAAACAGATCGAACAGGTCAGCGCCGGCGCCATTCCGGGTTGTGCGATAAAGCTCAGCCTTTCAATCGCCATCGCGCTTGCCATGGGCTTTTCCATGCTGCGCGTTCTGACCGGTATTTCGGTCATGTGGTTTTTGATCCCCGGTTATGTTATCGCTCTGATTCTTTCATTTTTTGTGCCCGATATTTATACCGCCATCGCGTTTGACTCGGGCGGCGTTGCGTCGGGTCCCATGACGGCGACCTTCATGCTGCAATTCTTTATGGGCGCCAGCCGCGCTTTGGGCGGAAACGTTTTGACCGACGCTTTCGGTGTTGTGGCGATGGTCGCCATGATGCCGCTGCTTTCGATTCAGATCGTCGGTTTCCTGTACGAACGAAAGGCAAAGCACACGGTCGAGTCTCCTGCCGAATACGGCGACTTCGATATTGTTGAACTGTGGGAGGATGCCGTATGAATTATATCATTTCCATCATCAACCCCGATTCGCTTCCGCTTTTGAATGCGATCTGCGAGGAGCTTTCACTTCCGCTCTCGGTAGTCTTTCATGCCCACGGGACGGCGGTCAAGAGCATGCGCGAGCTTTTGGGAATCGAATCGACCGAACGGCGCGTCGTTGTTTCGGTCGCCAATGACGAGAAGACAAAAAGTCTTATCGCGTCGGAACGGCGGCATATGCATATCGGTGTTCCGGGACACGGCATTATTTTAGCCGTGCCGATAAAAAGCGTGGGAGGAGGAAAGGCTGTGGCATTTCTGAACGGAGAAAATAAAATGGAAAAACATGCGCCGGTGCTGAGCTGCACATATGAATTGATCGTTGTGATCGCAAGCCAAGGCTCGACCGACCTGGTCATGAACGCGGCGCGCGCGGCGGGCGCACGCGGCGGAACGGTTCTGCACGGAAAGGGAACGGGCGCAAAAGGCGACGCGACCTTTTACAATATCGCCATCGCCGAGGAAAAAGAAGTGATCCTTATCGTTGCCGCATCGAGCGAAAAGGCGGAGATCATGCGCTCGATCCTGCATTCGGCAGGTCCCGGCACCAAAGCGGGTGCGATCGTTTTTTCGCTCCCGATATCCGAAGTGGAGGGCTTTGCTCTTTTGCGCGATACCGAGGACGATGCCGAGGATAAAAAATAAAAAAACCCGCACGTGCGGAAAAATAAAAAAATATAAAGGAAGAAATGTGAGAAAAACAACATGGAGAAAAAGAGCAGCTTCAGCGGATCGTTTGGATTCATTTTGGCGGCGGCGGGAAGTGCCGTCGGCGTCGGAAACATTTGGAGATTTCCGTATCTCTGCGCCAAGGACGGCGGCGGATTGTTTTTGCTGGTGTATCTTATTTTGGTTGTGACCTTCGGTTTTGTCCTTTTGACGACCGACGTTGCCATCGGAAGACGCACAAAACAAAATGCCCTGAACGCATTTGGCACCATCAATAAAAAATGGAAATTTTTGGGATTTCTTACCTTTTTGGTTCCCGCGCTTATCATGACTTACTATTCGGTCATCGGCGGCTGGATCATCAAGTACTTTACCCTTTATATCGTATCGGACGGAAAAGAAGCGACCGAATCGGGGTATTTCACGAGCTTCATCACCTCGCCCGTAGCGCCGATCGTCTTTATGCTGATCTTTCTTGCCCTTACGGCGTTTGTCGTCTATTGCGGCGTTGAGCAGGGTATCGAGAAATTTTCGCGCATCTTAATGCCGGCGCTTCTTTTGTTGATCGTAGTGATCGCAATCTTTGCACTGACCCTTTCGCACACCGACGAGGACGGAACGACCCGCACGGGACTTCAGGGACTCTTGATCTACATAAAGCCCGATTTTACCGGTATGACGGTCGGAAAATTTCTCAACGTGGTGCTCGATGCCATGAGTCAGCTGTTCTTCTCGCTCAGCGTCAGCATGGGTATCATGATCACCTACGGAAGCTACATGAAGGATGACGTGAACTTGGACAAGGCGAACACCCGCGTCGAGATTTTCGATACCGGCGTCGCTTTCCTTGCGGGACTTCTGATCATCCCCGCCGTATATGTTTTCCTCGGAAAAGACGGCATGGAAAGCGGTCCGAGCCTTACCTTTATCAGCCTTCCGAATGTCTTTGCCGCCATGGGCGGGATCGGACGCTTTGTGGGAATCGCCTTTTTCCTGGCGCTCGGCTTTGCCGCGCTCACGAGCAGTGTTTCGGTCATGGAAACGCTGGTTGCCAACTGCATGGAGATCTTTCACAAGAGCCGCAAGCATATGTGCCTTGCCATCGGCGGATATTCGCTGGTCACAGCTGTCATCATTTGCCTCGGCTACAATGTTTTCTTCTTTAATATCAAGCTTCCGAACGGAAACGGCGCACAGCTGCTCGACGTTGTGGATTATATCAGCAATAACTTCTTAATGCCCTTTATCAGCCTTCTTACCAGTATCCTGATTGGCTGGGTAGTCGGACCGAAATGGGTTGTGGAGGAGGTCAAGAAGAACAACGAGCCTTTCCCGCGCGCAGGGCTTTACTGCTTCATGATCAAGTATGTCGTTCCGATCGTTATGCTGATTTTGTTCCTCACATCGACGGGAATCGTGCATATGATCTTCGGAGACTGAGTATATTTTGCAATGAAAAACACGCATACCGTGCTTGCGGTATGCGTGTTTTTGACTTCTTATGCAATAATTTGAGACGAGAAAAAATCATTTGATTTGCAAAAAGTAAAGATCGCTTTCTTCCCAGTCCGTAAAATACGCTCGCACCGGCTTAATGCTGAGGGTATTGTCCGACTGTTTCATACAATAAGTACCGTCCGACGACAGCTCGAAAATTTCGTCACCGTCAAAATGACTGTCCGAGACCTGAATTTTTCCGTCCTTTGTATTGATTGCAACCATCGTCTGGACATATTGCTCGCCGTCTGCCGTGTTAACAAATTCATGCAAAAGTCCGATCAGAGTATCGCCATCCAAATCGTAAACCGAAAGTCCCGCCATGCTTCTGTCGGGGGAATTCGATCCGATGATGAATTGTTCCGGGCTTTCTCCCTGCTTGTATACGGTGACCGCGACTTGTGCCAAGCCTTCTTCACTCTCGGTTATCTCGGGTAAATAGGTGGCGTTTCGGTCGATCAGATATCCCGGTGTTTTTTCACCGACGATTTTGACTTCATCTCCCGTCGGATCGATTTTGGCAGTAAACGGACCGTCAAAATCGAAGAAAGACAGGAGAGGAGCCCCGTCATCCGCAACACAATAATTCTTCACCACGCCGACGTCGGAAAAGCCAAGTGTCGAAACATTCGTCACTTGATTTTCTTTTGCCGTGATAATTGCATTATTGTGTCCGTCCAACAAGTACATATTACCGTTACCGCAGGAAATTCGAAAAGCGGTCAGCCCCGAATCGGCAAGCTTTAAGTCGTATTGCTCTTCAAGTGTCCCGTCACGGTTGTATCGGAAAACGACACCGTCCGACTGTAAAATATACACTTTTCCGTTGTCTACGGAAAAGTCTTGAACGGCTCTCTCTTCGCCCGAAAATTCAAAATTCAATTCCGGATGTTCGTCCGCGGATAAGGATATTTCAATACTTTGTATATCGTTGTTTTGCGTTATGTGTTTTTCCTCGGTCTTTCTGCACGAATAAAAAGCAAGAAGACATGCAAGGACGGTAAAAAGTGAAACTGCCGTTTTCATAATTCCTCCGACGGGTGTATTTACAATTTAATTATACCATGGGCGCTCTTTTTTTGTCAAGCTTGACGCGCCGCAGAATAATGAAATTTGCTTCGCGTTTTATCGTCTTGACAGAACGGTCATGCTGTGATAATATAAAATCAGAGTGCAATTCTTTATAAAAGGAGTAACGAAAGATGCGCGAAGAAGAAAAGATCCGTGCGGGCATTTTGTTTTGCCCGGGCGACCCGGAGCTGCGGGCGATCAAATTGAAGACCCATAATCTTAACGTTGATTATAATAAGACGTATGAGGACGAGACCGAAAAGCGGTCAGAAATCCTTTCCGAAATTCTCGGCGAATTCGGCGACGGCGGCTTTATTCAGGGACCGATCGCCTTTCACTACGGAAAGCACACGAAGATCGGAAAGAACTTTTTTGCCAATTTCAATCTCACGGTGCAGGACGACGCCGAGGTGACGATCGGTGATTTTTGCAACTTCGGTCCGAATGTCACAATTGTCACGCCCATTCATCCCATGCTTGCCGACGAACGCCGCGAGATGATGAATGCGGCGGGAGAGAAGAAGCGTTTTTGCTATGCAAAGCCCGTTCATATCGGCAGTAATTGCTGGTTCGGCGCGTCGGTCACGGTCTGCCCCGGCGTTACGATCGGCGACAACTGCGTTATCGGCGCGGGAAGCGTCGTAACGCGCGATATCCCGCCGAATTCCTTTGCGGCAGGCGTTCCGTGCCGTGTCATCCGCACGCTTTCAGAGCTTGACAGTATGAAGTATAAACCCGAGATACTGGCGGACAATAAGGTCATTGAGTGAATTTTACAGGGGCAGAGCGATGGAAAACGAAAGTGTAAAAGTAAGCGCAAGCGAAAAGGAATTTTTGAAAAAGTACAACGCCGATAAATATCCGCGCCCGTCGGTCACGACCGATAACGTGACCTTTTCGATCGACGAAAACGGCGCTTTATCGGTGCTGCTCGTCAAGCGCGCCCGTCCGCCTTTTGCGGGATGCTTCGCTATTCCCGGCGGTTTTCTCGAACCGAACGAAACGGTCGAGACGTGCGCCGTGCGCGAGATCACCGAGGAGACGAACGTTACTCCGCGGGCGATTTTTCCCGTCGGGATCTTTTCGACCCCCGGGCGCGACCCGCGCGGATGGGTGATATCCTGCGCCTTTTTCTCGGCGGTCGCGCGAAGCGAGGTGCGCGCGGTCGGAATGGACGACGCGGCGCAGGCGCTGTGGTTTACCGTTTCGGTATCCGAATGCGAGCGCGGAAAAACCGAAACGCTGACCTTGAAAAACGGCGAAACGACCGTTACCGCGCAGCTTGAACGAACCGACGCGCCGATCGGCAGAAGCGATTTTCGCATTCTGAGTGCGGAGGGGCTTGCGTTCGATCATGCGGCAATTTTGGCGGCGGCTCTCGACGGCGCAAAGAAGCATTGCGAGGATGAATCGTTTTTGCGCCTGTTTTTGCCGAAAAATGCCGATGATTCCGAGTTGTCTGCGGTTCGCGTTGCGTTGATGGCGCTTAGGTCGAACAAGGCGTAACGCGGAAAGATAAAATGTAAAAGGAACAAATCACTATGAAGAAGAATTTTTTGGTCGTCGTCGATATGCAAAACGATTTTATCGACGGCTCGCTCGGAACACCCGAGGCGCGCGCAATCGTTCCGAACGCGGTCGAAAAGATCGAGCGGTTCGACGGAGATATTTTTGTCACATTGGATACGCACGGCGCCGATTATCTTGACACCGCCGAGGGAAAAAAGCTTCCCGTCGAGCACTGCATAAAGGGAACGGACGGTCATTTGCTGCATCCGTCGATTCGTGCGGCGCTCGTAGGCAAAAACGTTATGTATGTGGAAAAGCCCACCTTCGGTTCGCTTAATCTGGTTGAAAAAGTGCGGGAAAAAGCGGGAAACGACGATTTTTCGGTGACGCTCATCGGACTTTGCACCGATATTTGCGTTGTTTCGAACGCTCTTTTGCTAAAAGCGGCATTTTATGAAAAGGATATCCGCGTCGATCCGTCCTGCTGTGCGGGCGTCACACCCGAAGCGCACGAAGCGGCACTTTGCGTGATGAAAAGCTGTCAGATCACGCTCGGATAACAAACAACAACAAAGCGGAGCGCCGTCCCGCAGGGGAAGCGCTCCGCTTTGTTTATACGCGGCTCAGAAGCATTCCTTCAAAACCGTCAGAATGTCGTCCGCATTCATCTGCTTGTATCCGCCGCCGGGTATTGTCGAGCTTGCGATCTTCGGAAGCATTTCTTCGGTCGCACCAAGCTCGCGCAGAGTCTGCGGAAGCTTCAGCATCTTAATGAAGCCGTCCAAAGCCGCAAGCGACGCTTTCGCCGCCTCCTCGACGCTCATCTTTGCCGTATCGATATCCCACACGCTCTTTGCAAAGCGCGCGAATTTTTCGGTTCCGTAGGGGAGAATATAACGATAGTACGATCCCGAGATCGCGGCAAGCCCCGCGCCGTGGGCGCAGTCGGTATATGCGCCGAGCTGGTGCTCGATCATGTGTACCTCCCAGTCCTGCTCCTTCGAAAGACCGCTTATGGTGTTCAGTCCCACCGTCGCGCACCACATAATGTTGCTGCGCGCTTCGTAATCCTGCGGGTTCTCCATGGCGATATCGGCGCTGTGGATGAGCGAGCGCATAAGTCCCTCGAGAATATAATCGGACGTATTGTCGTCGGTTCCCGAAAAATACTGTTCCATCAGGTGCGACATGGTGTCGAAAATGCCGCTTGCCATCTGATAGATCGGAACGGTAAAGGTGTATTCGGGGTTGAGGATCGAGAACTTGGGATAAATCTCAGCAGGGAAGACGCGGCCGTTTTTCAGCTTTTGCTCCTCGTTTGTAATAACCGAGCCGCCGTTCATCTCCGAACCCGTGCCCGCCATGGTGAGAATCGACGCGACGGGAACAATCTTGTTGTTTACCGGCTCGGAATCCACCCAATATTTCTGCCACGGGTCGCCCTCGCAGTAAGCGGAAACCGAAATGCCCTTGGCACAGTCGATGACCGAACCGCCGCCGACGGCAAGGATCAGATCGACGTTGTTTTCGCGGACAAGCTGTGCACCCTTTAAAAGCTGTGCGTAGGAGGGATTGGATTTGATGCCCGAAAGCTCGACGACATTTTTGCCCGCATCTTTCAGAATCGCGGTCACTTTGTCATAAAGTCCGCTTTTCTTGACCGAGCCTTTGCCGTACATCAAAAGAACGTTTTTCCCGTAAGCGGAAAGCTCGTCCGAAAGATGCGAAAGCGAATCTTTTCCGAAATGAATGCGCGTGGGGTTGTAATAGGTAAAGTCGAATTTCATGATAAATACCTCCGTTTTAAAGTCGGTTCAAATCGGTATATCCGCAGCGTTCCCGCGAAAGCCGCGATTATTCGCCGTTGACAAAACGGGAAACATGCGGTATACTGTCTTTCGATTACAGAACCATTTTACAACTTAAAGCAAACTTTAAGTCAAGAGGTTTTTCAAAAAAAGAGAAAAATTTTAACCGTAAAAAGAAAAAAACGCAAATACCAAAGATCGGGGGAATCTTTATGCCGTATACCGTCGGCGAAATGGCAAAACAGATCGGCGTTGCGCCGTCCACACTGCGTTATTACGATAAGGAGGGGCTTCTTCCTTTTGTCGAGCGCTCGGGCGGGGGAATTCGCCTTTTCAAGGATTCCGACCGCGAATGGCTCGCGGTTATCGAATGTCTCAAAAAAACCGGCATGCCGATACGCGAGATCAAACGTTTTGTCGACCTTTGCCGCGAGGGCGACGCGACGATCGATGAGCGCCTTCAGCTCATCAGACGCCGCCGCGATGCGGTGCTGAAACAGATGGAAAGCCTGAACGAAACGCTTTCTCTGCTCGAATACAAGCTTTGGTATTACGAGACGGCAAAGGAGGCAGGGACCTGCTCGATACACGATGAAAACGAGGAAATTCCCGCCCGCTTCCGTGCCGTCCGCGAAAAGGCAAAGGGCAAAGACTTTTCGGAATGAACGACGGGCAAAGAGGAAAAAATAAAAGTAAGAGTAAAAACCGAAAGGGGAGAATCGGAATGGAGTTAAAAAATCTGCTTTCCGAAGCGGAAAAATATAAGGAAGAAATTGTTGCCGACCGCCGCGCGCTTCATCAAAATCCCGAAGTCGGACTTTCCCTGCCGAAAACGACCGCCTATATAAAAAAGCGCCTTGCGGCAATGAATGTTCGCTGTACCGAGTTTGAGGGAGGGATCGTCGCTTTGATCGGGGAGGCAGAGAGCAAGTCGGACGAAAACTGCGTTTTGCTTCGTGCCGACGCGGACGCGCTGCCCGTGCGCGAAAAAACCGGTCTTCCCTTCGCATCGCAAAACGGCTGTATGCATGCCTGCGGACACGATATGCACACCGCCATGCTTCTCGGCGCGGCAAGGATTCTGAAAGAACGGGAAAGAGAACTTTGCGGTACGGTGAAGCTTGTGTTTCAGCCCGACGAGGAGGGCTTTCGCGGAGCAAAGACGATGATCGCGCACGGCATTCTTGAAAATCCGGTTCCCGCGTGTGCGTTGGCGCTCCATGTTCATTCGGGAACGCCGACGGGGCTTGTGCTTTGCGGAAAAGATACGTTTATGGCAGGTTGTACCGTCTTTCGGATCACGGTGCGCGGCATCGGCTGTCACGGCGCAATGCCCGAAACGGGCGTTGACCCGATTTACGTTTTGACACAGATCTACGCTGCTCTCTCCGAGCTTACGGCGCGCGAGCTTTCGCCGAAAACGCCGTGCAGTCTCACCGTCGGAAAATTCTGCGCGGGAGACGCGCCGAATGTGATTCCCGAAAGTGCATGTCTTGAAGGAACGCTTCGCCTTTTTGATGAGACTCTTTGCGAAAAGCTCACGGAGCGCATGAAAGAGCTTTCGGAAAACATCGCGCGTGCTTACCGTGCACAAGGGATTTGCGAGATTGTTTCCTCGGCGCCGCCTTTATATAACAACCCCGTTGTACTCGAAAAAGCAAAAAAATGTGCCGTCTCGCTCTTCGGCGAAAAGAGTGTTGTCGAAGTATCCGAGGGAGGAATGGGCTCGGAGGATTTTGCGTCGTATACGCGAAAGATCCCGTGCGCCTACCTCCTTTTGGGAGCGGGAGCGGCAAGCGAGGACGAGCGATACGGCAAGCCGATGCACAACGAGAGCGTCGTATTCAACGAAGAGATACTGCCGCGCGGAGCGGCGCTGTATGCCGCCTTTGCCGCAAGCGCTTTGAATAAGGGCACGGGGCAGAATTAAGATAACGGTTCAAGCATAAAAGGAAGGATATAAAAAATGGAAAAACTGACGATTCACGATTTTGACGCGCTCTTTTCAATCATGGAAAAGAGCTTTCCGACCGACGAATTCCGACCGTATGACGAGCAAAAGGCGCTTTTTTCAAAGGAGCGCTATTCGGTATACGGCGAAAAGGACGGTACGCGCCTTCTCGGTTTTCTTTCGGTGTGGGACTTTGACGATTTTTTTTACGTTGAGCATTTTGCCGTCGACTCGGCATTACGGGGCGGTGGAATCGGCTCGAAAATGCTGTCTTCGCTCGTTGCGGCGCAAAAGCGTCCGACCTGTCTTGAGGTCGAGCTTCCCGAGACCGATACGGCGCGCCGCCGCATCGGCTTTTACGTGCGAAACGGCTTCTTTTTGAACGAATACGACTACATACAGCCCGCCATATCCAAAGGACGCTTACCCGTTCCGCTTCGGATCATGACAAGCGGCGGAAGAATCACGCAAGCGGATTTTGAAAAGATTCGCACCGCATTGTATAAGGAAGTGTACGGCGCGCCGCTGCCGACCAAACGCTAAACCGCCCGCACAGCACCTGTCCGAATGAAATACGCTTTTCGGTACAACATGACTCAAAGTTGAAAGTGAAAATTTCTCTTACTTTTTTGGGCATGTTGTACATTTTTATTATTATAATTGTACAAATTGCACGAATCATACAAAAATCTCTTGACAAATGAAAAAAAACAGGGTATCATAAGGTTGAATGTATATAAGCGTTCCGCAGTTATTTGCGGACATACATGGAAAGGACGGTGAGAGTGTGACGACGGCTCGCGAGAGAAGAGACCGCCGCCGCCCTTCCGAGCCGATTTGCTCGGAAAAAATTATAAGAAAAGGGGAAACCTAATGAACAAAAGTAAATGGTTATCCATCCTGCTTGCGCTCTGCATGATCATCGGTATGGTTCCGTTTTCCTTCTCGGCGATTGCCGGTGGGGAAGGTGCGGCCGAATACTATGTAATGTACGGCGGAAGCGGCGACGGTCTAACAAGAGAAAACCCCATGGGCTCTCTCAAGAGCGCGATCGCCGCGATTGAAAGCTCGGGTTTGGGCGCCGGCACGATCTATGTGATCGACGCCGAGGACGCTTTTACCGCGACGGTCGGTGAGAACGGAGTGGCACATCACTTCGTTTCCTATCCGATTTACAGCGACAAAGTGACCTATTCCGCAACCGTTACCATCAAGGGCGCGGACGGTATGGCAGACTCCCATATCGCGCTGTCTCCGAAATGGGGCGATAACAACGAGACCTATCTCGGCGGTCCTACCGTGTTTGAAGACATCACGATCTTCCGCACGAGAGGCGCCGACAACGGCATCAATGCCAACGGTTACGACCTCACGATCGGCGAGAACGTAAGCTTCCAAAAGACCGGTGCGGATCTTGCTTCCCCTGCCGCAAAGTGGGACGGCAAGCTTTACGACCACGAGCTTACGATAAAGCCCGGCGCCAACTATCCGAACAATATTGCGGATCAGGGTGCCGGCGGCGTTGTCACGATCAATTCCAATACGGCAAACCAGAAAACGCGTGTTGATCTTCCCGCATGGGCGGACGGACGTACTTATTCCGCCGATTCCACCTTGTATGTAAACAAAGCCGGTAGCGGTATTCACTTTAATGTCGGCGGCAAGAACAAGGGCGGTACATCGGCTGTATTCTCGAAGAACCTTAACCTCGTGTTCGGCAATATTCCGAACGTACAGATCGCGAAGGCAAACGGCGGAAACATTACCGATGTCGTAAAGGTTCGGGGCGGTATTCAAATCATCGTTCCCGCCTCGGTTGAATATACGAACACCGCGGCAGAAGCTCTTACGGCGGACGGCGGCACGTGGGTCATGAGACCCGAGACGGCCGGTGTTTTGGACGTAACCGAAACGGCGGGTGCCTTTACGGTTGCCGACGGCACGGTTTATGCTTACGGCGAGGGCGATATTGTTTATTACAATACGGCAGGCTCTGCACTTACCGTTCCCGCAGGGACATGGAACGTTACCGCCGACAAGAATAAGGCTGTCGCCACACTCGGAAGCGACTGGGTTGACAACGGCAGCGGCATCATCACGATTTCAAGACCCGATGTCGTATACGTTTCCAACAAGTACGGCTCGGACGATAACAACGGTCTTTCCGCCGAGGCGCCGTTCAAGACGCTTGCCGCCGCCGTTTCCGCGATCGGTCTCAACAACGACGGTACGGTCAAGATCCTCGACGGCAAGGATTCCGACGGCAATGCCGAATATGCGGTATATTCCCGTAACGATCCTTGGCCGGGAACCTATGGTCCCGACAATGTTTCGGACGGAGCTTCGATTCAGAATGTTTTGACCTATTCCGGAACTCCCTCCATCCCGCAGCATACGGGAACCATCACCTACGAAGGTCTTGATACCGACTGCGTAATCTGCTTCGGCGAAAACCATATGGAGCTTCGCGGTCCTTCGGTATTCAAGAACCTTTCGCTCATCGAGGGCTGGGCACACGGAAAGCAGCTCATCACCTTCGGCCATGCGCTTACGCTGGATAACGTGAAGTACATTCGCACGTCCATCAGCAATGCTTCGAAGCCCGCAACGCGCGAAGCAAACGGCGCGCTGATTTTCAGCGACGACAATAAACTTGATATCGACATTTCCGGTCGAAATGCCGTCACCCATAAGGGCACGCTCGTCATCGGCGCAACCGCTCCGAAGATCGGCGAGATCGGTCTCGGCGGTTGGGATAATAACGTTACGATCAGCGCCGATCAGAAGGTCGTTATCGAAGAGGGCGCGAGTGTAGAAAAAGTTAAGATTCTGAACAACAACGGCAGCTGGAACATGAAGACTTTGAGTGTTGTTCTCAATCAAAGCGTGAACAAGCTCTATAACCGTTCAAGCAGCACCAGCGGCTCTTCGACGGTCACGGCTGTTCAGGTCATCGAGAATAACGGCGTTGACGTTGCCTATGACCGCTCGCTCGGCGTCGGCTCGGCAACGATCGGAGGCGTTTGGTTCGTAAAGGCGGCGGCGGGCATATACCTTGACACCACCGATACGAACGGTACCTTTACCTCCGACACGACCGTTTACGCTTATCAGCCGAACGGCTCGACTATTTACTACGGCACCTCCCTTGCACTCCCCGCCGGCGACTGGTTTGTCGTCGCAAGCGCGGATGCCGCAAAAGAGGGTAACGGTACACCTACCACTTCCGTAGCGCAGAAAGTATTCGATAAGTGGGTCGACAACGCTGAAGGCAAGATCGAAGCGGTATTCAAGCTCGATGTTGCCGTTGTGCCCGGTGTTTACTACGTAATGTTCGGAGGAACCGGCGACGGTAAGTCTCCCGACAATCCGATGAGCAGCAATGCTGCGGCAATCGCCGCTATCGAAGCGGACGACACCGTTACCGAAGGCACGGTCTATATTCTTAACAATCCCGCTTATGAGGGCAACTACCTCCCCGCAAAGTCCAAGACGCACAACTATGCTTCGTGGACAAGACCGGCCGCACATACAAAGCTTATTCACGTTGTCGGTCTTGACGCCGATTCCGCGACCGTTCTTATGCATTCGCCCAAGTGTGACACCGGCGATATGCAGTTCAACGGTCCGATCGCCTTCTCGAACATCACCCTCGGACGCACAAGAAGCGTCGACGAAGGTCTGACGAGCGGCGGCTGGGATATATCGCTTGACGATACGACGCTGGTCAAGCAGTTCAGTTACGATTCCTACAACGGAAACGGCTGGTACATTACCCCCGGCACGACACTGGTCTCGGCTTATAACGGCAACTTCCTGAAGTTCGGTTCGGGTCGAGGCGCTGCTACCGCCAAGGGCGGCAGACTGGATATCTCCGCCAAGGAAAAAGTCCGCGTTGAATTTGACTGGCAGGGCGGAACGTATACGAACGACGCAACCCTTGCGATCGCGTCGAACGGAAATGACATTACCCTTGTTATGTCAAAAAATGAAGGCAAGAACATAACGTACAAGAAGAACCTGAACTTCGTGTTCGGAAATGTCGGCGGTGTTTCGTTCAACGTCGGCAAGGCAACAACCACGATCGAAGGCGACTTCCAGCTGATTCGCCCGACGGGCGTTACCGCTGCGCTTCCCGCAGGGATTGCTCTTCAGGGTAAGACCTACGATATCGAGACCGAAACCGCCGGTATGCTTGACGTAACCGATAAATCGGGCATTTACCGCGTACGGACGGAGGATGTTCTCATCGCGACCGATAAGAACAATTCGAATCTCGTTTATCCTTCGAATGGCGGTTATCTCACCGTTCCCGCCGGTTCTTACACCGTTACAAAGATCACCGATGCTACCCAAATCACCACGCTCACCTTTGACGGCGATTACATGGTATTAAAGGGTCTTAAGGGATCGAAGGTTAAGCTTCCCGAACATGCCAACACGATTCTTTACGAATTAAAGGGCTGGTCTCTTGACGGCGTGAATGTTTATCCCGCAGGCTATGAATTCGAGATCATGGAATACGACGACGAACTGAACTTCACTTCGGTTTGGGGTGCTTATGTGGATACCGCTATGGTATTCGTTGATGCCGCAAACGGCAGCGACGAAAAGAGCGGTGCCAATGCCGAGGATGCATTTGCGACGATTGAAAAGGGCTTTGCCGCTTTGAACGCCGCAAGCGAAGGCACGAAGAAGCTCGTCCTTATCGGTCACTACGGGTTCTCCGGCGCGCTTCCCGCAAACGCTTCGCGCATTATCATCACAGGCGACGGAACAGGCAAGTCGGTATTCGATTTGAACAAGGATTATATCGAGGCTCATGGCGAGATCACGTTTGAAAACATCATGCTCGGTCATACGACCACTGCCGGCGGTAAATTCTTTGTTCCGAACGGCCATGCATTCACGCTGGGCGATGGCATTACATCGTACAACGGCAAGAGCATGGGCATTCGTCTCGGTAAGTACAACGATAATCTTACGCAGGACAGCGTTCTCATTAAGAGCGGCTCGTGGTCGAATATCGACCTCGGTCCGTATTACAACGAGAGTCATAAGCGTCATACGCTGACCGATTCCGACATTGTGATCGACGGCGGTACGGTCGGCAAGATCAACCTGGCTGCCGATTATTATAATGACACTCAGACGGGCAGCAATTATGCGGGGCATATTCGCTTTACCGTTAACGGCGGTTCTCTCGGTTCGATCGTATTTGCAACGGTTGCGTCGAGCGGCGAAAACTTCGCTTCGAATTTTGCCGACGACGCGGTATTCCAGCTTTTGAACAACAACGGCACCAAGACTTCGATCTCGGGTGTCAGCAAAAACTGCCGTAATGTTTGGGCTGTTGCTGTCGCTAAAGTCGACGGCTGTTCGCTCGAATACACCGAAACCGACGGAATTTACAAGGTAAACGGCACAAAGACCGCAATCGGATATCAGAAAGGAAAGGCAGTTGCGGTATCGTCCGGCGGATTTATCACGATTCCGAAGGGCAGTACCGATGTGAAATTTGTGGATAAGATCGAATATCTCTATGTAAACGATACCATCACCTTCTATGAAAATGTTACGGGCTTTGATGTATCGACAGTTGAGCCGAATATGAAGGACGGCATGGTGTTTATCGGTTGGAAGAAGGGCGACGCTGCCGCTTCGAAGGTTGCAGACTATGTTGTGGGCGATACGCTTACCGCACAGTATGTTAACATCGACACGACCGATGAGACCGGCGAATTCTTCATCGTGGGCGCACAGATCCGCAAGGGCTCGGCAAATGTCGAGCAGGGCTTGCGTTTCGTGATCGAAAAGAAGGATACCGTAACCGAAAAGCTTCCCGAGGTTGTGGAATTCGGTTCGCTTATTCTCCCGACCGACCTTACGCGCGGTCATGACATGAAGTACGGTCAGCCTCTGTACAATGAGTATCAGAAGGCGCTTCCTTCTAACGTAGGTGTTACGACCTGGACGAGCGGCTCGTGGTCGAGCACGCAGGGTCCGTCCGCCGTTCCCGCAAACCTTCTCTTCAAGAATGTTGACGGCGGCGTATGGTACACCGTTTGCGTGACCGGTATCGACGAAACCAAGTACGATCGTTTCTACACCGTAAAGGGCTATATCCGTTATAACGACCTCAACGGCGTTGAGCGCGTTGCGTACACCGAGTATTATCAGACCAACCTTGCAAAGGTTGCCGAAGCGGCGATCGCGGCAGGCGAGACCGATAATGCGATCACGGGCGTTGTCGACTACTATAAAAACGGCAGAAAAGCCGCTTATATGGCAGAAAATTATGACAACCGTACCGATCTTAAGACCGCAAAGGAAAACGGAACGCTTTACAGCTGGCAGGAATCCGAAGGTTCTGCCAACATTCCCGGCGTTACCAACAAGGACTTCTACCAGTTAAAGAACGGTCTTAAGATTCGCGAGATCGAATATGATCTTTCGAACGGTGCAGATCGCAAACCGGTTGATATCATTCAGGTAGGCGATACCCACCTCAACTACGTAAACGACAAAGACTGGCAGGAGCAGTCCACCTGTATCCTTGCAACCTACAAGGGTCGTGTATGGAACCGCAACGGTTCTTCGGTTCCGACTATCAACCGCTTCATGGAATACGTAAGCTTCTTCGATCAGGCGGTCGTAACCGGTGATATTCTCGACTACTTCTCGTGGGGCTGTGCCGAAATGGTTCAGAAGCTGATTGTTGATAAGGATCCCGATATCCTCTTTGCGATCGGTAACCATGAGCCGGCGATCCACATGCAGAATTTCGATCATGTCTGCAACACCGACGCATCGCGCGATGACGTACATGAAAGACTTTCGACCTTCTGGCCGAACGATACAAAGTATGATTCCAAGATTATCAAAAACGAGGACGGCATTGAAATGGCTATGCTCGTTGTAATGGATAACGAATCACACAAGTATCTTTGGGAAGAGATTTACGTAGGTCTCAAGAGAGATATCGAAATTGCGCGTGAAAAGAACATCCCGATTCTCATGTTCCAGCATTGCCCGATCTCGACGCGCGGCGGTGCGGAGGAAGATCGCTACACCTGGTTCTATCAGCCCGGCGACACCAGCGGTTTCAGCTCGGATAAGACGATCGACCTCGGTAAGCGCGAAGCAGGTTCGACAAACGACGAACTCGACAAGAGAGTTTACAGCCTCATCGTCAACAACGCCGACGTTGTACGCGGACTCTTCTGCGGCGACTATCACAACTTTATGTACACCGAGATCAAGGGTACCGACGGCACTATGATCCCGCAGTACGTATCGACTGCAAATGCATATGCAAACGGTTGTGCGGTCAAGATCACCATTAAGTAATCAATAATTCGTAATTGGTTACATTACTTTCGGAGATTTCCATCGCATAAACCAAACTGGGAGCTGCGGCGCAAGCCGCGGCTCCTATTTTGTTGATATACGGAATTTTGCGTCGCTCTTTCAGCGTGAGCACTTGAAAAATGAAACACATTGTGCTAAAATATTAACTGTCAAAATGAAAATTTGTGTAAAGTAAAACCGAAACGGAGGGACGAGCATGCGTGAGGAAAACGGAATTTCCGGTGGAGTGCGCGAACAGCTGATTTTGGCGGGAATCGATGAAATTAAAGAAAACGGCATCGTCGGCTTCTCTCAGCGACGCGTCGCGGCGGCATGCCATCTTTCCTGCGCCGCACCGTATAAATGGTTCGGAAGCCGCGAGGGGCTTGTCAGCGCCATACGGGAATACATTGACGAACAGTGGGAGCTTTTCGCCCGCGAGATCCTTAAAATTTACAAAGACGATCCCAAACAGCAAATGATCGAGGTAAGCCTTGGATATCTCCGCTTTTTAAACGCCAATCCGAAATTCCGCACCGTTTTGTTCTATTGTGACGAGATCGGAAAAGGGCGCGCGCCGATCCATATAACCCCTTGCGTAAAGGACGCGATCGACCGGTGCGCCGAAAAAGCGCACATGAAAAAAGAAGAACTGGAAATGCGCAAGTTTATGGTCTATTCCATGATCTTCGGCGCGACGCTTCTTCCGCGCCGAGATGAAGAGGAACTCGAACTTCCCGAGGAACAATTCTCCATGGTGCGCGATGCCATTCGCCACGCCATATGCGATCCGCTGCCGATGTTTGAAAAATAAGAGGCCGCTTTCGACTTTTTCTGCTTGAGCTATGGCGCGACCGCGGTATGAAAAGACGGCGCGAAAAAAAGGAAAGAAACGCGGCGGTTAAGAAAAAAGAGGACACCTTTCGGCGTCCTCGACTGATTCTTTGTTTTATTGTGTGTCCTTGCTTGCGTCGGTGAGCTTTGCGTAGGTGCCCATCAGCTTCTTCGTTCCGTAGGTCTCGAACGCGATTTCGTAAAGAATGTCCGCACCCATCGGCATTGCCGAAAGAACAAGACCTTTTCCGAATTTTCCGTGACGAACCTGATCGCCCGTGCGGAAGGTCTTGACCGTGCTTGGCGTTTTCGGTATTGCGCTTGAATCGGGCTTTTTTGCCATGGTTGGCATATACGGCGTGTAACCCGTCGATCCTCCGCTCATACCGAAGCGTTTCGCGGGACGCTGCGCAGCATAGCTGCCGTAGGGGGTCGCTTCGTAATAATTTTGCACATCGCAAAGCTCTTCGGGTATCTCATCAACAAAACGCGAGCGCGGATTGCAAACGGTTCTGCCGAAGTAAAGGCGGTGCTGACAATAGCTTATGTAAAGTTCTTTTTTTGCCCGCGTGACGGCAACATAGGCAAGTCGGCGCTCCTCCTCCAGTTCGGTGTTGTCAAACGCCGACTGTGCACCGGGGAAGATGGTCTCTTCAAAGCCGGGCAAAAATACAACAGGAAATTCCAGTCCCTTTGCGCTGTGGATCGTCATCAGAACGACGGCGGCGGAATCGGGGTCATAGTTGTCGACATCCGAGATCAGCGCGACCTCCTCCAAAAAGCCCGACAAAAGCGCCTCATCGTTCGACGCTTCATACTGAACGGCGTTGGAGACCAATTCCTTTAAGTTGTCTACACGGTCGGCTTCCTCGGCGCCCGCGTCGAGAAGCATCTGCATATAGCCGCTTTTTTCAATGACCTTTTCAAACAGGACGGGCAACGTTTCATTTTCAACGGTTTTGCGAAAGTCCGCAATCAGATTCGCAAAGGTCACAAGCTTAATCGCATTGCGTGAAAGGCTCGGATACTGCGGTGCGTTTGCTGCGATCGATAGCATGGTTCTGTTGTTTTCGCGTGCAAGCCGTTCGACCTCCTCGACCGTACTGTCGCCGATCCCGCGCTTCGGTATGTTGATAATGCGCTTTAAGCGCAGATCATCGGCGGGATTATTGATAAGACAAAGATATGAAAGAATGTCCTTGATTTCTTTTCGATCATAAAAGCGCGTTCCGCCCAGTATTCTGTAGGGAAGGCCGCTTTGCGCAAAGGCGCGCTCAAGGTTGTTGGAAAGGGCGTTGACGCGGTACAGCACGGCAAAATCCGAAAAGGCGTATCCTTTTTCTTTCACCAGCCTTGCGATCGTGTCGGTAATATACGTTCCCTCCGAAATGTTGTCGTCGCATTCCTTTAAAACGATCTTTTCGCCGCCGCTGTTTCCGGTCCAAAGCTCTTTTCCCTTGCGCCCTTTGTTGTTGCGGATAATGGCGTTGGCGGCGGAGATAATGGTCGAGGTGGAACGGTAATTCTGTTCGAGCTTTACGACCTTTACGGTCTCAAAGCTTTTGTCAAAGCTTAAGATATTCTCAATTGTTGCCCCGCGAAATTTATAGATACTTTGATCGTCGTCGCCCACAACCATTATGTTTTCATGCTCGCCGCACAATAGACGGATAAGGTTGAACTGGGCAAAGTTTGTGTCCTGATATTCGTCAACCAAAATATAGCGGAACTTTTTGCGATACTCCTGGCGAATATCCTCGTGCTCGGCAAGCAGCCGTACCGTGAAAAAGATGATATCGTCGAAATCGAGCGCATTTGCCGCCGCTTTTCGCTTTTCGTACATTTCAAAAAGCTGTGCGATAATACCTTTTCGAAAATCACTTCCCGCGTTTGTTGCGTAAGCACTGTAGCCGATGAGGCGATCCTTGGAACGGCTGATCTCGTTCAGCACCGCGCGGGGTGTAAAGGTCTTGTCGTCGAGATTTTTTTCTTTGATACAAGCCGTAATCAGTCTCTTTTGATCATCGGTATCGTAGATCGTAAAGCTTTTATCGTAGCCCAAACGGTCGATGTAGCGCCGCAAAATGCGCACGCAGATCGAGTGGAAGGTGCCCGCCCATATCTCCAGCGCCTGTTCGCCCAAAATGCTCTTTAAGCGCTCCTTCATCTCATTTGCTGCTTTGTTTGTAAAGGTGATGGAAAGGATCTGCCACGGCGCGGCGGGGTTGCAGCGAAAGCTCTCCATTGCCTGTGCGATGTTTTCTTTCGTGGCAAGCGGATCCTCTGCGATGTATTGCAAAATGGCAAGATTCTCGTCGCTCAGCGCTTCGTCGGGAATGTCTTCGTTGTAATAGGCGTTTCCGTATTGAATGATAAAGGCGATGCGCTGAACCAAAACGGTGGTTTTTCCGCTGCCTGCGCCCGCCAAAATCAAAAGGGGCTTTTCGGTCGTGAAGACCGCTTCCCGCTGTTTTTCGTTTAGAAAATCATAAGCGCGCGCACAGATCGCGCTGCGATAGCGTATATAGCGCTCTTTTCGTGCGTCGTGTTCGTTTTTGTTATCGGTCATAATGATATAAAGACTCCATGCAGTTTTGAGGGTTGGTTTCGTACTCTTTTATTATACACTTTTTCGGTGCGCATTTCAACCGATAAAAACCGTTTTTGGGGGAAAAATATCCGAAAGAACCGATTTATTCCGATTTGTTTGACTACAGGAGGCAAAGCCGTGAAGAGAATGCTTCATGACATAAAAAGCTGTTTTTTGCTCTATTTTGATCTTCATATTTCCGGAAGCTCGGCGGAACTGTCCTATTATTTTTTGTTTTCGGTCTTTCCGCTCATCATGGCGATGAGTGCCGTAACGTTTATGAATATCGACGGCACTGGCATGGTCTTCGGCTTTTTGGAGGCAATCCTGCCCGAAATGGTGACCGAGCTTCTCAGCGATTTTTACGACTACGTGCGCGATCTTAACAATACCGCCTTCTTCTCGTTCGGTGCGCTGCTTGCTCTTTACGCCATCGCGCGGTATGTTACCGTTATCAAGCGGAAAATACGCGAGATCTTCACGGCATCCCAGGAGTACGGAATCTTTAAGGAGTGGGGGCTTTCGTTTGGCATTGCCGTTCTGATCGTTTTGGGATTGTATCTTACATTTTTCCTGCAAATTTTGGGACAAAGGATCGTTACATTTCTTTCGGAGCACCTGTTGTTTTTACCGCAAAGCGTTATCGAGAGCTGGCTGTTTTTGCGCTTTGCAGCCATTGGTATTTATGTATTCTTTCTTTTGTTTTCGGCGTATCGTTTTATCCCGAACAGAAAATTGAAAAGGCGCGACGTATTGCCGGGAACCTTTTTTTCGAGTTTTGCATGGATCGCCGTTTCGGTGATTTTCTCGTTTTACGTCGATCACATTTCCCGCTATTCGTCGGTTTACGGTTCGATCGCCGCGTTTATCGTTATGATGTTGTGGCTTTTTTTGATCAACAATATCATTTTGATCGGCGCTTTGATCAATCGTGTTTTGTACGAACGAAAGCATGAAAACGTGAAGAGTTTTATATAAATCATTTTCGAAACAAAATTTGAGAGGTGTTTTACATGAAAAAAGCAGAAAATAAAGTAAGCCCTACGTCTGTCGTGCTTTTGGCTTTTGCCGCCATTTTGCTGTTCGGCGTGATTAGCGGGCTTCGTCTCTGTTCGGTCGTGTCGGGCTCTATGGAGCCGAACATTCCGACGTGGAGTCTTTGCGTCGTTAACACGCGCGCGTCGTACGAAAGCATTGAGGTGGGCGATGTCGTTGTGTACAGTCGCTCGAACGGCAAACGCATCATACACAGAGTCATTGAAATCACGCCCGAGGGCTTGATCACAAAGGGCGACGCCAATTTTTCGGATGACGGTGTGAGTGTAACATCTGAAAATCTTGTGGGGAAAACACTTTTCCATATTCCATACCTCGGCTATTGCGGAAAGATTATGCAGTATCCTTTTGCCCGTATTGTCGCGGCAGCATTTGTAATTTTGGTGGCGTTTTGGGACAGGATCGGGGGGAAGCTAACGAAAAAAGACAAGAATGATGAAAGTCATGACGGAAGCAACAATGGGAATCAGGACGAAAATACGGGCGAGAAAGCCGCCGAAATCCCTTCGGAAATCGGCGAAAACGCCGATACAAAATAAAGAATAATACAATAAGGACACCGAATTGTGCATGGTCGCAATCGGTGTCCTTCTTATTTTAATCCGGCTCGGTTCAGAGCTTTTTCTGATTCTCCCAGTCCTGCATGAACCGCTCAATTCCTGCGTCGGTCAGCGGATGCTTTGCCATTTGCAATATGACCTTGTACGGAATGGTGGCAATATTCGCTCCGGCGCGCGCCGCATCAATGACATGCATCTGACTGCGGATGCTGGCGGCGATGATCTCGGTATCGATATGATGGATCGAAAAAATTTCGACGATCTCCTCAACAAGATCCATTCCCGGCATGCCGATGTCATCAAGACGTCCGAGAAAAGGACTTACGTAGGTCGCACCCGCGCGGGCGGCAAGCAGGGCCTGTGCCGCACTGAAGATAAGGGTCACGTTGGTATGAATGCCCTCGGCGGACAAAACCTTGACCGCTTTTAATCCTTCGAGCGTCATGGGAATTTTAATTACAATGTTGGAATGAATGGCGGAAAGCTCCCGTGCTTCGCGGATCATTCCCTCGTGATCTGCGCTGATGACTTCGGCGGAGATCGGTCCGTCGACGATCGTCGCGATTTCGCGCACAACCTCCTTGAAGTCGCGGCCTTCGCGTGCGATAAGCGTCGGATTAGTGGTAACGCCGCAAATAACACCCAAGTCATTTGCCTCGCGAATTTCGTTTACATTGGCGGTATCGATAAACAGCTTCATAAAAAACACCTCACATAATATTTGTTCGAGTAACCGATCCGAAAAGGAACATTTGCATTGTTCACGGTAATATAATACCATATTTTCATGAAAAAAACATGCTGAAAACAGGAAAAAATATCGCAAAATTTCGGTTTTTCCTTGATTTTTACGTAAAAGGATGTTATGATACCGATAGAGAGAATTCGGTTTGACAAAAGGGGGCGTAAGCAAAAGCGATGGGACGAGCCGATTTTATGGATAAGAGCGGCCTTTTTAACGCCTACGGGATATCGATCGAAAAACGAACGGTCAACGGACTTTGGCCTCTTCACTGGCATGACTACTGGGAACTGGAGGTCGTGAAATCGGGCAGAGGACGTCAGGAGCTGAACGGAAAAGAATGCGAGATCGGCCGCGGCTCGGTATATCTTCTCGGTCCGACCGATTTTCATGAGGTGGAAAGCCGCAATCTTACACTGTATACCGTGTGCTTTCGTGATGAACAGCTTCCCGAAAGCTTTATCCGCGCGCTGTCGGGCGGCAAGGGGATCCATTTTCACAACTGCTCGGAGGCGGAATTGGAACCGTTTCTGAACATTTGCGAAATGCTGTACCGCGAGTGTGAGAAAAGGGAAGAAAGGTGTACGCGCGAAGCGGTCGAGCATTTGCTTGGATATCTGTTTGTCTTGATTTTGCGCCTTTTTGACGCCGCACAAGGCGAAGTGGAAGCAGCGCGGGTCTCTACGCTTGCGGGGCGTGCGGTATCGTATATCCATCTGCACTTCCGAGAGAACCCGTCCCTCACGGTCATCGCCTCCCGCTTGTGCGTAACGCCGAATTATTTAAGCGAGCGCTTTCATGAGGCGACCGGCAAACGATATAAGGAGTATCTTACGGAAGTAAAACTCCGTTATGCCAAAACTCTTTTGGAGACCGTTGATATTTCGGCAACCGAAGCCTGCTTTGCCGCCGGATTTTCCTCTTTTTCCAATTTTTTGCGCCAGTTTAAGCTCCGCTACGGAGTGTCTCCCGGCGAGTGGAAGCGGCGAAAGGGATAAAGCCACGACCGTTGAAAAAGGATAAACGAAGGCGGAACCGAAATTCGGTTCCGCCTTTTTTGCAAAAAGTTTTGTCCAGTCGATATACGAAAGTACGATCGTCTCGCCGGGCGAGGGGACGACCTCTAATACGCCGACGGGCGAAAGAATGAAAGATCCGTCTTTTTCACAGTAGAACATCCACGCGTTTGTGTCGTTATTTTTATATTCGGAAATTTCGGTTATGTATCCATCGTCAACACCCTTGATCAAAACATCGTTTTCGTTACACAAGGCACGAAAATAGTTTCCCGCCGTTCCGCCGTTGTATTCGATCTCGTCGGAAAGGAAAAAGTCGTAAGAATCGGCGCTTTTTCCGTCCTCAAAAGCACCGACCGTCACAACGACCCGAATCGGCTCTTTGCCGCTCGGCGCTTTTTGACAGCCGAAAACGCAAAACAGAAGCGACAGCGTAACGAACAGGAGTAAGAACTTATTCTTCTTCGCCGTCATCGTCATTCTCCCAGTTGTGCCATACGTTCATGACATCGTCGTTGTCGTCGAGCATTTCGAGAAGACGGTTCATCTTGGAGATATCGTCCTCTTCGGTAAGCGTTGTATAGGTCGCGGGAACTTTGGTCTGATCGGCGGACTCGAATTTATAACCCGCTTTCTCAAGCGCTTCGCAAACTGCGGAAAAATCCTCGGGCGCAGTGTAGATTTCGTATACGTCGCCCTCGGAGAGAATGTCCTCCGCGCCTGCGGTCAGCGCGTCGTCCATCAGCTTTTCTTCGTCCACTCCGTCGCCGTCGATCACGATAAGACCCTTGTCGGTAAACAGATACGATACGCATCCGGTCTGACCGAGGTTGCCGCCGAATTTATCGAAATAGTGGCGCATGTCCGCACCGGTACGGTTGCGGTTGTCGGTCGTGGTCTCCACGATGACGGCAACGCCCGAAGGGCCGTAGCCCTCGTAGAAGATGGTCTCGTATTTGGTCGTGTCTCCGTCGCCCGCCGCTTTCTTGATGATACGTTCGATATTGTCGTTCGGAACGTTGTTGCTCTTTGCCTTGGTAATAAGATCCTTCAGCTTTGAGTTGGAAACGGGATCGGGACCGCCTTCGCGAACGGCAATTGCCATCTCTTTGCCGATCTTGGTAAAGATCTTGGCGCGCTGAAGGTCGGTTTTTTCTTTTTTGTGCATGATGTTCTTCCATTTGGAATGTCCGGACATAATATATACTCCTTTATACTGTTAAATATTTTTCGGTGTTTTAAGGCAGATGAGCGAAAGCCCGTTTTTCAGCACAGCGGCGGTCGCGGAAACGAGTGCGATTCGCGTGTTCTTTACAGTCTCGTCCTCCACTTTCAATACGGGGCAGTCGTGGTAGAAGCGGTTGAACGCTTGGCATACCTCCAACAGATAGCGCGAGATGACCGAAGGCTCCAACTCTTCACGTGCCTGATCGACCTTGGACGGAAAATCGTTGAGCGTGCGCAGAAGATCACGTTCCGTTTCGTCGGTGATCACGAATTTTTCGAGGTCGACCGTGTGGTTTGCCTTGTCGGTGATGCCGGCGCAGCGCGCATAGGTATATTGAACGTAAGGGCCGGTGCTTCCGTCAAAGTTCAACACCTCGTCCCACACAAAGTTTACGTCTTTGATACGGTTGTTTGAAAGGTCATGGAAAATGACCGCTCCGACGCCGACCGCTTTGGCGACTTCCTCTTTGTTTTCGAGTCCCGGGTTCTTTTCGTTCATGATCTCAAGCGTCTTTTTGATTGCCTCGTTGAAAATATCGTCGAGAAGAACAATATTTCCCTCGCGCGTCGAAAGCTTGCCGCCCTCGATGCTGACCGTGCCGAACGGAACATGGATCAGCTTCTTTGCCCAATCATAGCCCATCAGCTCCAGAACCTTGAAGAACTGGGCAAAATGCAGGCTCTGACCGGCAGAGGTCACGTAGATGCATTTATCGAAGTGGTAGGTGTTGTAGCGGTAGATTGCAGCGGCAATGTCGCGCGTCGCGTAAATGGTCGAACCGTTTGATTTTAAGATAAGGCAAGGGTTCATGCCGTAATCGTCGAGACGAACGACCTGCGCACCGTCGTCGAGGACGAGAAGATTCTTTTCGCGAAGCGTGCGGATAACATCGTCGGTCTTGTCAAAATAAAAGCTCTCGCCGAGCCATGATTCAAAATCCGCGCCGATCAGGTCGCAGGTCTTTTTGAACTCCTTGATACTGATCTCGATAAACCATTTCCAAAGGGCGTAGCATTCTTCGTCGTGGTGCTCCAGCTTTACAAAGGCTTCGCGCGCTTCATCGTTCAGGCTTTCGTCCTTTTCGGCTTCCTTGTGGAAACGGACATAGATCTCGGTCAGCGCCGTAATGCCGCGCTTTTCGACATCCTCTTTCGAGCCCCACTTTTTATATGCGACAATGAGCTTTCCGAACTGCGTACCCCAGTCGCCGAGGTGATTGACGCCGATGCAATTGTAGCCCGAAAACTTAAAAATATTCTTGATCGACTGTCCGATAACGGTCGAACGCAAATGTCCGATATGAAAGGGCTTTGCAATGTTTGGGGAGCAATAGTCGATAACGATGTTTTTGCCCTCGCCGACTTTGCTTGAACCGTAGTCGTCGGGTGCTTTTACAATGCGCAAAAGGTCCTCGCAAAAGGCTTTTTCGTCAATGGTAAAATTAAGATATCCCGAAATGCTCTCAATTTTTTTGAAAAGCTCCGACACTTCGGCGTTTTCCGAAAGCTTTTGCTTCAATTCGTCGGAAATGGCGTTCGGGCTTTTGTGCAGAACACGGCTGAGCTTAAAGCAGGGGAGCGCCAGATCGCCCATCTTTTTGTCGGGCGGAAATTCCAGCATGTCCGCGATCTGCTCGACGGATAAAGTGTCGAGATACGGCTTCATAAAACGCGCCGTGGCGAACTTGTAATGATTCATGCGATCGAATCCTTTCTGTATGGTTTACAATGATGTGCTGTTTTGTCGCGGGGATCATCCGTTTTGCGTGTCCAATCGCTTGTCGGTCTCCTCCGAAAGGGTGACGCAGGAAAGACCGTTTGTGATCCCGATATAGGTCTTGCCGGGATTTAAAAGAAGCGGCGTTTCGCCGTCGGCTTCGTACAGCGTGTACGGCGTTTCGCGGTCGGGCTTTTTGTAAACAATGTCGATCTTTTCCCCGTTTGTGATGTAATATCCTTTTCCCGTCCCCGTAAAGTTAAGGTCAAGTCGGTTTTTCTCATCGCCCGCAATGTTGCGATAGGTCGCGGACAGAATCAGAATATTTTTAAAGCTCAGCGGATAACCCGTTCCCGCGTCGATATGCTCTTTTCCGTACTGTCCCTTTATGTAGCAGGTGCGGGCAGGATCGTAGGAGAAAAAGGACTGCGCGTAAAAAGAGAATTCCGCATTTAAAGACAGAACCTTTTCGCCGTCTCGCGGTGTGTCGGCGGAAGTAAACTTTAGCGGCTGTGAAAAACCGTCCGCAAGCTCGGTTCGGTAACCGAGTGCATTTATCGCCTGCGCCATTTTTTCGCCGTTTGTCATGGAGGCGTGCTCATACCCCATGCTTCGCACGCGGTCGGGATCCTTCCAATAGGCGTCGGAGGCGGCTTTTGAGCCGTTCACGCCGTCGATGTTTTGGATTTTTCGCTGCGATATCGCGGTATAAGCGTCGGGACTTCCGCCGCAGTGCGCATAAAGCGCGTCATGCGCTTCGGCAAGGTCGATGTAATAATCGCGCGACGAGCGCACCGAACCCAAAAGCGGGAGCGCCGTATAATCGGGGAAGACCGCCATCAGGCGCGTAATGCCGCCCTCCACGGTGCATTCGTACAAAATGTCCGCTTCGGAAATGCCGTATTGCGGAATCGCTTGCTTTATGTTGTTGATCATAACGGCGATCGGGCGAAGACGGGAATAATCGTCGGCACAGGGAAGACCCGTGAGAGGATCGATGTACGGAAGCTCTTCGGCGGGAGTTTCGTCTTTGTTTTCTTCGTCTTGTGTCTCGTTGTCCTTCGGGGGTTCGTCCTTTATTTCCGTGTCGGTTTTTGTGTCCGTAACATCCGAGTCGGGCTTTGTTTCGGGTGCGGTCGTCTCTTTTTTGCCGCAGCCGAAAAGAAACAGCGTCGCCGCAAAAAGAAGTAATAAGAGACAAAGACGCCGCTTTGTATTTGATTTTTGTTTTCCGGTCATAAGAAACAGGGTCACTTTCCGATCATTTTGAATTCACACAAAGGTTATTATAACAAAAAGAGACGTTTTTTTCAAGGGTATACGCAAAAAAAGAACGCATTTTCCGCATTTTTTCTCATAGTCTGCGTCGTATACGGCTTTTTTCGGGCTTGTCCGCAAAAAAGGATAGGATTCGGCAAGAGGGAAAGCCCTCTTGCCGAGAAGAAACGGTACGTGTGGGTGACTCAGTTGCCGCACATGCAGCACAGAATAATTACCGCGATCAAAATGATGATCCAGGTGTTGTCGTCGGAAAAGACGTTACCGAAGCAGCTCATTGTCATCCTCCTCCCATTGCGTCTTCTGTTAGTATTATATGTGGGGGAGGGAAGTTTGGTGCGAAGATTATTCGAGATTTAAAACCTTAAGTCCTTCCGCACGGGCAACATCCGCTTTTTCGGAGGCATAAAGCACGGCGCTTGCGCCGCAATCCTTGCAGGAGATGCGCACTTTGTCGTATTGTACGACGATAGCGAGATTCGGTTCGCCGCAGCGACAACGGATACGGTTTGTAATGGCAAGCTCTTCGACGGCGTACATCACATCCTGCATAACATCGGCGTCCAAAAAGTTTTTCGACTCTTCTTCTTTTTGATTTTCTTCGAAAATCTCCTTCAATTGCTTTGCGCTCGCGCGCAGAGCCTCGTCCACCTTTTCCTCTTTTCCGATGAAGCAGATATCCAGTCCTGAATACGAGCATTGCAAAAGAAACAGATCCTGATTGAAAAAGGTGTTCGAGCCGAGCGTATAGGGATGCGGATGAGGACACACAAGACAGGGAACCGTCAGACGGACCTTGCGGTCTGCGCTCATGTTGATCTCCATATGGCTTTTTCCGCAGATCTTGCATTTGATGATTTTTTCGCCCGCAAGCGAGAAGAAATTGACGCGGTCGGCAATAATGGCGCCGCATTCGGGACAGCGAGAGGCGACGACCGTGGTTTTATCGGTTAAAGCTTCGTTCATGGTAAGGTTTTCCTTTCCGCCGCGTACGGCGCGTTTTGAAGATTTCGTTCGTAGTGGAACAGATATTGCTGGGCAATGCCGGCGTACGGTCCGAAATAGGCGCCGTCGGTATCGGGCGGGTAATGCTCCGACAGAATCTTTTTCATCCAGACGTCGATCGGAAAGCTGTCGTATTTGCGAAAGGCAAACAGCAGAACGCAGGAGGCGACCTTCACGCCGACTCCCTTGATTTTACAAAGCTCATGCAAGCCTTCTTCGGTCGGCAAAGCGGATATTTTGTCAAAATCGACCGTACCGTCCGCGACCTTACGTGCCGCGTCGAGAAGATAAGGCGCGCGAAAGCCGACCTTCAGCGATCGAAGCTCCGCTTCGCTTGCCGACGCGAGTACCTCGGCGCTCGGAAACGAATAGTCGGTTTTTTCGCCGTGCGGAATCGGCTCGCCGTACGCGGCACAAAGCGCTTCAATGAGCGAACGAATACGCGGAATATTGTTGTTTTGCGACAGAATGAAGGAACAAAGCGTCTCGAACGGTTCTTGGTGCAGAATGCGCATCCCGCCGCAGGAGCGTACCGCAGAACGCAAATACTCGTCCTTCGGAAAAGAGAGAATGCAGGCATCGTAGTCAAAATCCAGATCAAGATAATCGCGAAAGGTTGAAGAAAACGCCTTCTCCGTCATGTTCGGAAAGAGGATCTCCTCCCCGCGAAGCTCAACCTCGAAATAGTGCCCGTGCGCAACGCCGCCGTATCGCGTCTTTTCTTCATTTTTCGGATAAAAGCGAAAACACTGTCCGCTTTCAAACAAAACGTTCGGAGTAAACGCACGGGGAGCGCGGAGCACGACGGTATCGTTTTCAAAAAAGACATTCGGTTTCATGAATGGGACTTGATTCTCCGTAAAAATTCTGTTATAATGTCAAAAGAAGGTGCGGTCCTCCGCACGGATTTTACTTTGCAAAGGATATAAAGAATATATAATGGAAGAGAAGATCTATACAATACCCGTAAACGAAGCGTTTGAAGAGACCGACGGATGTCCGTTTTGCCGCCTGTTCCGCAAACTGGAGGACGACGAGCTGGATTTGATTCTCGGCGCTTCGATGATGGAGCCCGATGTGCGCCAAAAGACCAACAAGCTCGGCTTTTGCGGCAAGCACAACCGCCGCATGTTCGGCATGAAGAACCGCCTCGGAATGGGACTGATGATGGAAAGCCATCTTGCCGCGATTCGCGGACAGGTCGAAACGAAAGCGTCGCTTTTCACACGCGACGCGGGCGCGGCGACTGTCAAGAGTCTTGAATCGCTCGATTCAAGCTGTTATGTCTGCGAGCGGGTCGAAGAAAAGATATCCAAAATGGTCGAGACCGCCGTACTTTTGTGGGAGCGCGAAAAGGAATTCCGCGAGAAAAATGCGGCGCAGCCGTATTTTTGTCTGCCGCATTACGCGCGTTATATCAAAGCGGCGCAGATAAAAATGTCCAAAAAAGTGTACGGCGACTTTTTGAAGGCGCTGAATGAAACGGAAATGCGCTATTTCGACAAGCTCTCGGGGGATATTTCGTGGTTTTGCAAAAAATTCGATTATCGCTACGACAGCGAACCGTGGGGCGATTCAAAGGACGCGATCGAACGCGCCATCGCCTTTTTGAACGGGTGCGAATAAAGCGTGCGGAATAAAAACAGAGTGGGCAAGGCGTATGCGCTTTGCCCGTTCTTTTTTGCCGGCATTCGTGTGCAGTATATAATGAATACGGCGTTTTGGGGATGCGGAACGTGTTACTCGTCCGTATCGCTTAAGTCCTCATAACTTCTGCCGTTCGCGTCATCCTTGGTTGCGAGGTCATAACAAAGCGTCATGAGCGTGTCGCCGAGGTGAATATTTTCGATGCATACGGGATAATCGGTCACGGAAAGCTCCATGTTGGAAAAGTTCCAAAAGCCGCGAACACCGCAGGCGGCAAGCTTTTCGGCAACCGACGCCGCTTGATTTTTCGGAACCGTCAGCACCGCAATGTCGGCGGGACGGTTTTTCAGAAATTCATCAATCTTTGTAAAATCCGAAACGACAATGCCGCCGATCTCGGTGCCGATGATCTCGGGATCAATGTCAAAAAGTCCCGTGATGGCAACGCCGCGCCGATCAAAGAGGGGATTGTTTGCCAGCGCCTTTCCGAGGTTTCCGATACCGACGATGATCGCCGTATAGCCGCGGTCGGTGCCGAGAATGGCGGAAATTTTTCCGTAAAGATTCTTGACATTGTAACCGTAGCCCTGCTGACCGAAGCCGCCGAAGCAGTTCAGATCCTGACGGATCTGCGAGGCGGTGACGCCCATGCGTTCCGACAATTCCTTCGAGGAAATGCGCAAAACGCCGTTTCGAATCAGATCGCGCAGATAGCGGAAATAACGGGGAAGCCGCTTGATAACGGCGGGGGAGATGGGTTTTGAGTTGTTGTCCCGATTCATAGTTCGTTTCATCCTGTTCCTGAAAAATAGAGTATAAAAATTTAAATTACAATATTGCCGACAGCATGACTGCCTTACAGCTCATGTGCGGCATAAGCGTTCAGCGAAAGATCGAAAAAGCGGTCTTTGTTTTGCTCCGCGCGGTATTCGTAATATGCCTGACATCCGATCATAACACCGTTGTCGCCGCAAAGCGAAAGGGGCGGGACAAAAAAGGCGACGCCGTATTTTTCGCACAGCTCGGAAAGCGCTTTTCGCAAATGGCTGTTTGCGGCAACACCGCCCGCCATGACGAGCTTCTTTGAAAAAGGACGGCTCTTGTCGTTGAATAACAATTCGACGCGCGAGGTGATCGTATCGACGACCGCCTTTGTAAAGGACGCCGAAATGTCGTCGACCGAGAGCGTTTCGCCTTTTTGCTGTGCGTTGTGGATCAGGTTGACGGCGCTCGTTTTCAGCCCCGAAAAGGTGAAATCATAAGGAAATCCCTGAACCTTGGCGTGCGGAAAGGCAAAGGCGTTCGGATCGCCCTCTTTTGCGCGCGCGTCCATCTTGGCACCGCCGGGATACGGTAAACCGACCATGCGTGCCACTTTGTCAAAGCTTTCGCCCGCCGCGTCGTCGCGCGTCGCACCGATGAGACTGTATTTTGTGTAATCCGTCACTTCGATGAGCGAGGTATGTCCGCCCGATACGACCAGCGCCGTAAAGGGAGGTTCCAGCAGCGGACGGTTTTCCGTTCCGTTGAAATAGGCGTAATTTGCCGCGATGTGTCCCATGATATGGTGAACGGGAATGAGCGGAAGCTTTTGGGCATACGCGAGCGATTTTGCAAAATTCACACCGACAAGCAGTGCTCCGATCAGCCCCGGGCGGTTGGTCACGGCAACCGCGTCGATATCGGAAAGGGAAAGGCCGGCGTCGGAGAGCGCTTTTTGCGTAACGGGAAAAATCGCCTCCGAATGTGCGCGGGAGGCAATTTCGGGAACAACGCCGCCGTAAAGGGCATGCGTTTCGATTTGGGATGCAACGACATTCGAAAGAACGGTGCGCCCGTCGCGCACGACCGAAGCACAGGTCTCGTCACAAGAGGATTCGATAGCTAAAATATTCATGAGTCGGTTTCTTCGCCTTCGTTTCGGTTTTGCGAAAGAGAAAGATCCATTAATACGGCATCCTCTTTCGGATCGGTATAATAGTTTTTGCGCACGCCGACGGTATAAAATCCGAGGCTTTCGTAAAGAGAGCGCGCGGCAGTGTTCGAGGTGCGCACTTCGAGCAGCAGCTTTGTGATTTTTTCGCTTTTTGCGCGCTCAATGACGGCGGAAAGAAGTTCTCGGCCGTATCCGCGCCGCCGATACAGGGAGCTTACAGCAACATTTACAATTTCACACTCGTCGCAAAGGCAGTAGGTGCAAATATAGCCGACAAGCCGTTCGTCCTCAAACAGAGCAAGACAGAGCGAGGTATCGTTGTCAAAATAATCGAAAAAAGCTCGCTCCGACCACGCGTTGTCGCCGAAGCATTCCTTTTCGATTTGTGCAATTTGCGGTATATCTTCCTTCGCCGCAATTCGAAGAATTGGGAACCGGCGACTTTCGTTATTCATGACAAATTTCACGTAAGAGAAGGTCGACCCCGTCGGAAATGCGGTCGCGGCAGCGGCGATAGGTATCGAGATCACAGCCGTACGGATCGGAAATTTCGATCGGGAAAGCGGAGATCTTACGCACATGATCGGGAAAACGCTGCTTTAATACTGCCGCATGCTCGGCGGTAAGTCCGACAATACGGTCATATTCCTTCATCATGTCTTCGGTTATAAGGCGCGATGCATGCTCACCGATAATTCCGATTTCTTCGAGTGCAAGGCGCGAGTTTTCCGAAATCGGCTTGCCGTCGCGCGTGACGACGCCTGCCGACGCGGCACGGTATCCGCTCGGCGCACGGTGATTGAATATTTTTTCCGCCATCGGACTGCGGCAGGTGTTGCCCGTGCAGACAAACAGAATTTTTTGCATAATGAATGGTTCTCCTCGGAAATCAATGTCGGGTTCTTCGCGAGAGATCAGTACCCGAAAGTGCCGTTCAAACTGTCGTCGTTTTCGATCCAGCTGTCGGTCTCGATGACGCTGTAGTCGTTCTCGCCGGTTTTGATAACGACTTTTTCGATGCCCGCGTTAATGACCAGACGTTTGCACATCTGGCAACAGCAGGCGTCGCGCACAAGCTCACCCGTTTTGGCGTCGATTCCCGCAAGATACAGGGTCGAACCGATCATCTGATCGCGCGACGCGGCGATGATGGCGTTTGCTTCGGCGTGTACCGAACGGCACATTTCGTAGCGTTCACCGCGCGGAATGCCGAGCTTATCACGCATGCAATAGCCGAGATCCGAGCAGTTTTTCCGTCCGCGCGGCGCGCCGGAATAACCCGTCGAGATGATCACGTCGTTCTTGACGATAATCGCGCCGTATTTGCGGCGCAGACAGGTTCCGCGCGAGGCAACGGTGTGCGCAATTTCGAGATAGTAGTTTTCTTTGCTGATTCGTTCCATGATATTACCTCCGAGAATACGGATGCTTTACGGGGTGTCGGAAGCCGCGCCGTTGTCTGTCGCTTGCACAGGCTCGATATAGGAGCTGTACGGAAGGTCAACGTAGCTTGCCGCAAAAAAAGGATATCCTTGAATTTTCAGAACGTTGTCGGCAATACCGACTGTCTTCTTTCCGTCGCAGGCATAAAGGGTGAAAGCGCCCTGCGCCTTGCTCGCATCTGATTCGGCAAGATACAGAATCCTTGCTCCTTCGTTCAAAATATAGGTGTTCGAAGCGGAAACGCCTTGTGCGATCTTAAATGCGTCGGCGTCCTTGCCGCAATAGAGCGCGCTGTCGCTGAAATAGACCTCGCTTCTGCCGTCTTTTGAGAGAAGAAGCGGATCGGCGTCGACCGCGATTTTGAGCCAGTCGCGCCCCGTGTAGTCAAAGGGAATGCGATAAACGTTTCCGTCGCTGTCGGCGTAGAAGATGTATTTTCCGTTTTCCGAAAGCCGAAGAAGCGTGTAACCTTCGAAGTTTTCGGAAACAAGCGTCGGAACGCCGCCGGCGGAAAGCGAGAGCGTATAGAGCGCGTTTCCGTCCAGAAAAGCGGAAACGGTGCCGTTCGTTACAAAATCGGAGAAAGAGTTTTCGGCAAGCGAGTGCTTGGTTCCGTCTTTTTCACACGACATGACCGCTGTCTCTTATACACATCTGACGCTGCCGACGATATGCAGTGTGTAGATCT
>ENA-OUQF01000098-OUQF01000098.1-human-gut-metagenome-genome-assembly--contig:-NODE-98-length-87021-cov-6.189407_pt1 | contig 87021 bp, 101 predicted proteins | sample MGYA00237947_ERZ548826 | MGnify/ENA primary metagenome ERZ548826 (study PRJEB26490, sample SAMN05194701) | human gut metagenome | biome: terrestrial biome; feature: human-associated habitat; material... | reverse complement strand
CTTTTTGCTCGGTCTTTTCGAAACGATCGCCAAAGCGTTTTCCTCCATCAAAGGAAGCTATGCCGAGGTCTCCCCTCCCGCTCTCATCACGGGCGGCATCACCCTTTTGTGCGTTCTGCCGCTTCTTTACGCGTTGTCCTTTGCCGGAAGAAAAGATGAAAACCGCGCAGCGTCGGCTTTTGTCCTTGTTCCCTACGGAATTCTTGCTTTTTTTGTTTTATTCGGCGGCTTTTTCGGGAATACTTGACGAAAGAAGCAAAGCGTGCTATACTGATGAAAACCGATCCGACACAAAGAGAATCGTGAGGTGTTTTTTATGACAAAACGCAAAAACTTCGGTGCAAAGCCGATTCTTTATCCCATGCCCGTTCTTATCCTCGCGGCATACGACGAGAACGGAAAACCCAATGCCATGAATGCCGCATGGGGCGGTATCAGCGACGAAAACGAGATTTCGATTTGTATCAGCGCCGGTCACAAAACGACCGAGAATATTTTAAAACGGAAAGCCTTCACCGTCAGCATCGCTGATGTAAAGAACGTCGTGGAAGCCGACTTTGTGGGCGTTGTGTCGGGCACAAAAGACCCTGACAAGATGAAAAAGGTCGGCTGGCACGACGAAAAGAGCGAATTTGTCGACGCGCCGCTGTTTGACGAGCTTCCGCTCGCACTCGAATGTAAATTGAAAAGCTATGATAAAGAGACCTGCCGGCTTGTCGGCGAGATTGTCAACGTAAGCGCGCAGGAATCGATCCTTGCGCCCGACGGAAAGATTGATCCGACACTTCTTTGTCCGATCGTCTTTGACCCGGTGCGCAACACCTATAATGTAATCGGTGAGGTCGTGGGAAAGGCATTTTCCGACGGTCTTAAACTGAAATAAATAAAATAGCACCTTGTGTGCGCAGGATCGGACACGATCCGTACGAAAGGAAACAAAATTATGAGCGAATGTACGCACAACTGCGAAAGCTGTTCGTCCGATTGCGCGTCGCGTGACGCAAAAAGCCTTCTCGCCCCGCTTTGCGAAGGGTCGAGCGTAAAAAAAGTCATTGCCGTTGTCAGCGGCAAAGGCGGCGTCGGGAAATCCACCGTCACCTCCATGCTGGCCGTTCTTTCGCAGGAAAAGGGCAACAAGACCGCGATTCTGGACGCCGATATTACCGGCCCCTCGGTTCCGAAGGTCTTCGGGCTTGACGAAAAAGCGGAGGGAGACGGCGTACACATTTTTCCCGTCAAAACTCCGACGGGAATCGAGGTCATGTCGATCAATCTTCTGCTCAAGGACGACACCGATCCCGTTGTATGGCGCGGTCCCGTCATTGCGGGTGCGGTAAAGCAATTCTGGACCGATGTTCTGTGGAACGACATCGACCTTATGTTTGTCGACTGTCCTCCCGGAACGGGCGACGTTCCGCTGACGGTATTCCAGTCGATCCCCGTGGACGGCATCATCATCGTCACCTCGCCGCAGGAGCTTGTTTCCATGATCGTCGAAAAGGCGGTCAAGATGGCGCAGATGATGAACATTCCCGTTTTGGGAATCGTTGAAAACATGTCGTACTTTGTCTGTCCCGACTGCGGAAAGGAACACAGCATTTTCGGTGAAAGTCACATTAAGGAAATCGCCGCAAAATACGGAATCGACACGATCGCCCGTCTTCCGATCGATCCCGCCTTTGCTTCACAGGAGGACAAAGGACGCGTTGAAGCTCTTGACTGCTCGGCGCTTTCCGCTGTTCTTCAAAAGATCGAGTCGACAAAAAAATGAGTTATCACACCGAAAAAGCGAAAGAGCTCTTTCTTCGCGGCTATAACTGCTCGCAGTCGGTCTTCGCGGCTTTTTGCGACGTCACAGGGCTTCCCGAAGAAACGGCGTTAAAGCTTGCCTCCTCCTTCGGCGGCGGAATGGCGCGCATGCGCGAGGTGTGCGGCACGTGCTCGGGCTGTTTTATGGTTCTCGGCATGCTGTACGGTTACACCGACCCGCAGGACTCTCTTCGCAAGGAGCATTACGCCCGTATACAGGAGGCGGCGGCGCGCTTCAAGGAAAAGAACGGCGGAACGATCCTCTGCCGCGAGCTTTTAAAGCATCTTGCCGTGACGACCGACCCGACGCCCGAGCCGCGAACCGAGCAATATTACAAGGTGCGCCCGTGCATCCGCTTTGTCGAAAGTGCGGCACAAATTACCGAAGACATGATAAACGAGCTTTCACAATAAAATCGGCGGGCAGAGGTTTTTCTTCTGCCCGCCTTGCCTTTTGAGAACAACCGAGAACAACTATGAAAAAAACTTTTACCACCGTAATGCCGAACAAGATCGGCGCTTTTCTGGCCGCCAGCCGCATTTTTTCCGAGCTTTCACTCAACATTACGCGCGTAAGCTACAACAAAGCGATCGACTCCCATATGCTGTTTATCGAAGCGGAGGGAGATAAAAAGACGCTCGACGAGGCGCAGACACGCCTCTACGCGATCGGATATCTTCCGAAAGAACTCGAACCGCACGAGGTCACGGTTCTCGAATTCACACTGCGCGACCGTCCGGGCGAGGTCGAAAAGGTGCTGGAGCTGATTTACGAATACGGTTTTAACATCGTTTACCTTCGCTCATCGGAGAACGGAACGCCGTATCAAGGCTTTCGCATGGGGCTGGTCGTGCGGAACAAAAGCGAGCTTACACCCTTTATCAACCGCGTGTCGGCGCTTTGTCCCGTGCGTTTTATTCCCTATGACCGCACCGAAACGGTGCTGGACAATTCGTCTTTTTACAAAACCTTCGCCGAACAGATCGTGCAGGAGCTGTCTCTTCCAAAAGCCGAACGCGAGGAGCTTGTAGTGCAATCCAATCTTGTAATGGAGCTGCTTTCGGAAAAGAACAGTCCGCCGTACAAAACCTTTGACTATATCGGAAAATTCGCCAAAGCCATGTGTCGGTACAAAGGGGAAAACTATCGGTGTGAGGTGTGGAAAGTCTCGCTCAAGAACGGGCTTTGCGCCGTCGTGATCGCTCCGCCCTGCGGAAGCAACATTACCGTTATCGACACGCCCGACGGGCTTCTCTTTATCGACGGCGGATTTCCGTGCTATCGTGCCGAGACGCTTGCTGTCCTGAAAAAGCAATTCCCCGATTTCGACACGCGTAAAAAAGTCATGCTTCTGACTCATGCCGACGTCGATCATATCGGCATTTTCGAGAACATGGACACCGTTTATCTCAGCCGAAAGGCTTATGAAAATTTCGTGCGGGAAAACAAGGGCGAGAAAAACTATCGCGAGCAAAATCCGCTTCATGCTCCGTATGTGCGCATAAGCAAAATTCTGTCGGGTTACAGCCCCTTAAATCTTCAAAACGCCCGCATCATAGGCGGAGGTGTCGAACCGCTCAAAGAGCTGTACACCCCGATCGGACAGGTGTCCTTCGGCGGGCTTTGCTTTAAAGCGTTTGAAGCGGCGGGCGGGCACGTCGCGGGCGAGGTATTTTACATCGAAGAAAATCTCTCCCTGCTCGTTACGGGCGACATTTTTGTCAACATCAAGGGTTTTTCGCGCGAACAGGCGGAATTCAACCGCCTTGCACCTTATCTTATGACCTCGGTCGACACCGATCCGAAGCTTGCCGCGCGCGAACGGGAGGCACTCCTTTCGCTTGTTCCCGAAGAAGGGCGTGTCATCCTTTGCGGTCACGGCGCACCGATCGCATAAGCGAAAACGTTTTAAGCCTCCTGATCCGCCGAACGATTACAAAAGCACGTCTTTTCGTGCGAATCAATAAGACCGATTGCTTGAAGATACGAATACATTACAGTTGACCCGACAAAGTGCATACCGCGGCGGGAAAGGTCGTCGGAGAGACGGTCGGAAAGCTCGGAGCGGGTCTTGTCCGTCTCAAAAACGGTATCCTCTCCGCAGATCGAAAACAGATAGCGTGAAAATGAACCGAATTCCGCTGCGATTTCACGGAAAACAGCGGCGTTTTTAATGCTTGCCGTAATTTTACGGCGGTTGCGTACAATGCCCGCATCGTGCATGAGCGCGTCGACTTTTTCTTCTCCGTAAGCGCTCACCTTTTCGACGTCGAAGCCGTCGAACGCCGCGCGGAAGTTCTCACGCTTATTTAAAATGCACTCCCAAGAGAGTCCCGCCTGAAAGGACTCGAGGATCAACATTTCGAAAAGATATGTTTCACCGAAATTCCGCTTTCCCCACTCCTCGTCGTGATAGCGGATATACAGCGGATTTTTAAGGTTGCACCAGCGACAGCGTGTCATAGAAAACTCACCTTTTCTCTTTTATTGCATAACCATTATAGCACGCTGCCGAAAAACGGTTTTGAAAAAAATGTGAATATCGACAAAAAATTCGTCGGCTGCAAGACGGATTTGCAAAGAAGTTTGCTTTTCTTCGTATTGCTGTTTCCCTTGATGAGCAGAGAAAAATACACCCCCGCAATTCGAATTTGCGGGGGTCGCTTTACGATTTCACATGCTCGCCCGTCACCGAGAAGATGACCCACTCGGCAATATTGACGGCATGGTCGCCGATGCGCTCGAAATACTTGGCGATCATCAGAAGGTCAAGGGCATATTCCCCATCCTGCGGATTCTTTGCAATACGCTCGATCAGGCGTTTTTTGACGCGGTCAAAATATTCGTCGACCACATCATCCCGCCGAATGGCTTCCTCGGCAAGAGCGGTATCTTTCTTGACAAACGCCTCAACACTTTCGGTCACCATAAAAATGACCGACCGCGCCATATCCCGCATAAGTCCTTCGCAATCGGACTCGGGATGCTCGCGCAGAAAGCGGACCATCTCGGCAATATCCGCCGCCTGATCGCCAATTCGTTCCATGTCGGTAATCATCTTCAGCGCCGCCGATATCTGCCGCAGATCACGCGCGACCGGCTGCTGCTGGAGCAAGAGCTTCAGGCACAGCGTCTCGACCTCGCGCTCCTTACGGTCGATTTCGCCGTCGGTCGTCATAACGCGGTCGGCAAGCGCCGCGTCTTTATCGCTCAGCGCCTTGGATACGCCGGCAATGACCTCTTCGCAAAGTGCGCCCATTTCGGTCAAAAGGTCGTTCAAGCGAAGCAGCTGTTCGTCAAAATAGTTTCTCATATTTCCGCCCCCTTATCCGAAACGGCCGGTGATGTAATCCTCGGTCTTTTTGTTTTTCGGCTTTGAGAATATCTCTTCGGTATCGCCGTATTCTATAAGCTCGCCGAGCAGGAAAAACGCGGTCTTGTCGGATATGCGCACCGCCTGCTGCATGTTGTGCGTTACCATGACGATCGTATATTTTTCTTTGAGCTGCAAGGCAAGCTCTTCGATCTTTCCCGTCGAGATCGGATCAAGGGCGCTGGTCGGTTCGTCCATCAAAAGAACCTGCGGTTCGACGGCGAGCGCGCGGGCAATGCAAAGTCGCTGCTGCTGACCTCCCGAAAGACCGAGGGCATTTTTCTTTAAGCGATCCTTCACCTCATCCCAAATTGCCGCATTCTTCAGCGAGTGTTCGACAATTTCGGCAAGCTTTTTGCGGTCGCGTATGCCGTGCGTCCGCGGTCCGTAGGCAACGTTGTCGAAAATGCTCATCGGGAACGGATTCGGCTTCTGAAACACCATGCCGATGCGGCGGCGAAGATCGTTTACGTCGACCGATTTTGAAAGAATCGGCTGTCCGCCGAAACGGATATCGCCCGTGATACGTACATTCGGCACAAGATCGTTCATGCGGTCAAGCGTTTTCAAAAAGGTCGACTTGCCGCAGCCCGAGGGTCCGATAAGCGCCGTGATGGTCTTTTCCTCAATCTCCATATCGATATTTTTCAGCGCCTGCGTCTCTCCGTACCACAGGCAAAGGTCTTTTACGCTCAAAATGCTGCTCATGTTGTTTTCCTCCTTGCAAAACGGCGCTGAATAATGAATGCGGCAAGGTTAATGAGAAGGGTCAGCACCATAAGGATGGCGGCAATGGCAAAGGATATGTCAAAGCGACCTTGCTCTTTTGCGTACATATAAAGCGCAACGGTCAGCGTTGCACCCGAATTTTTCATTCCGTCGATCAGATTGTAAACCGTATGCGCAAAGCCTGCCGTGAAAAGAAGCGCTGCCGACTCGCCGAGAATTCTTCCCGCCGAGAGGATACAACCCGTGACAACGCCGTCGATACAGCTCGGCAAGACCACCGTGCGGATAACGCGCCATTTTCCCGCGCCAAGTCCGAAAGCACCCTCGCGATAGCTCTGCGGAACACTCTTTAAGCTCTCCTGCACCGTGCGCATGACGGTCGGCAGATTCATAACAACAAGCGTAAGGCTTCCCGCAAGAAGCGATGTTCCGAAAATCGGACAAAAGATCAGCATACCCACAAGGCCGTACAGTATCGACGGGATACCCGAAAGGGTCTCGGCAGCATATTCGATAACGTTTACAAACCTTTTGTTCTCGGCATACTCGGTAAGATAGATCGCCGCGCCCACACCGAGCGGAAGGACGATCAAAAGCGCCGCCAGCAGAATGTAAACCGTATTGAGTATATCGGGGAAGATACCGATCCGATCGGTAAGATAGCTCGGACTGTCACGAAGAAAATCAAGTGTAATATACGGAATGCCTTGCGCCAAAATGTAAACGATAAGATAAAGCGTCAGCGCACCGACAAAGAATACCGAAAGAAACGTAAGAAAGCGCATTCCGATATCGTACAGCTTTCGCCGATTGATCTTTGATTTTTTCATCGCTTATTTTCCCTTCTCGCGTTTCAGAAGAAAATTCAAAATCGCGTTGATCAGCAAAATGAAGAAGAACAGACACAGGGCGATCGAAAACAGCGCTTGACGCTGAAGTCCGCCCGAATAGGACATTTCACTTGCCACCGCCGTCGTTAAAAAGCGCACGCTTTGGAAAAGTCCCGGCATGTTGGACGAAGCGTTGCCCGAGACCATCATGACCGCCATCGCTTCGCCGATCGCGCGCCCGACTCCCAGAACGACCGCCGCGGCAATGCCGCTTTTCGCCGCGGGAACCGACACGCGGAAATATGTCTCGATCGGTGTCGCGCCGAGCGCCAAGGAGGCGTCCTCATACTCCCTCGGTACAGCGTCGAGCGCCGTAAGCGATACTTTAATGACCGACGGCAGAATCATGACCGCCAGCACCAATATCGCCGACAAAAGCCCCGCTCCGTCGGGTATGTGAAAGATCCTCCGAACCGCCGGCACGATGACCAGCATACCCACAAGACCGTAGACGACCGAGGGGATTCCCGCCAGCACGCTCACGGCAAGTTCGAACACGCTTCGCAGCTTTTTCGGCGCCATTTTTGAAAGATATACCGAGCAGAAAAAACCGACCGGTACTCCGAGTACAATCGCACCCGCCGTGCCGTAGACGCTTGTCAGGATAAAGGGAAGAATCCCGAAAGAGGGCTCGGCGGCGGTCGAAGCCCACCTCTTACCGAACAGAAACTTAAAAAGGCCGATCTCGCGGATGGCGGGGATTCCCGAAATTACAAGATACATCGTGATGAGAAGCACACAGCCGACCGTGACAAGACCCAGGATCAAAAAGATCAGCTGCATGGTTCTCTCGGTTATTTTTTTCAGATTGCGTTTCGCATTTTTCATGTTTTTCCCCCGATTTCGGGAAAACGCTCCCATTTAATTTCGTCAGCTGTTTGCGGCAACGGCGCCTGCCTTGGCGATAACCTCCGCCGCTTCTTTCGAGGTCGCATAGTCGAAGAACTTCTGTGCCGTTTCCGAAAGAGCCTTATCCTTCTTCGTTACCAGCACGAAAGGACGCTGTACCTTGTACGTGCCGTTCTTTACCGTGTCCTCGGAGGGCGTAACGCCGTCGATCGAGAGGACCTTTACGCTTTCGCCGATCGAGGCAAGAGAAGCATATCCGATCGCGTCGGGGTTCTGCGATACAGTCGTGATAACGTCGCCCGTGCTGGTAAGCTCCTGACGGTATGCGCACGCGTCCTTTGTATCGGTGATCGATTCAAAACCGTCGCGCGTTCCGCTTCCCGCTTCACGGCCGATCACAACGATCTCGGCATCGCTGCCCGAAAGCTCGCTCCAGTTTGTGATTTCTCCCGTGTATATCTTCGAAAGCTCTTCGAGCGACAGCTCGGAAACGGAGTTTTCGGTGTTTACGATGACGGCAATGCCGTCGTAAGCCAGTACCGTTTCAGCAAGCCCCGACGCTTTTTCATCGTCCTTCAGAGAACGGCTGGAAAGACCGATGTCGCAGCGTCCCTCGGACACCGCCGCGATACCCGAGCCGGAACCGGTGGGGTTATACGTGAACTTTACGTTTTTATTATTGTTTTGGAAAACTTCGCCGAGCGCGCCGATCACCTTTTCCATTGAAGTGGAGCCGTCGGTTGACACCGTTCCGCCTGCGGCGGTCTGATTGCCCGCACAGCCCGTAAGACCGGCGGCAAGCGTAAGAGCGGTTAAAATTGCTGCTGTTTTTGTCGTGTTTTTCATGATTCATTGCCTTCTTTCTTTTCATTCATTCTTTTTTGTTCCACGCTTACAGCATACGGTATGCGTGTAAAAACCAAAAGCGCCGAAAAGTAAAAAGTGAGAAAAAAATTCTTCGTTATGTTAAATCCGTGTTACATTTGTAAAAAATGAAAAAGACGGCTCAAAAAGCGCCGTCTTTTCCACATTGAATTTTTTCACACGACGAGATCTCCGTGTTAATCAAGAAAATTGTTCGCTCCGAAATCGACGACGTCGCCCGAGATTTCATCGTCTGCGTTTCCGATATTCTGCACATTCGTAAAGGCGTCGGGAACCGCGCCCACAATGACGGTCTCGGCAACGCAGACCGAGGTCGTGATCTCTTCGGAAATACAGCGGATCGGCAAAAGCACCGTGATGCCGACCGTCACGTCGAGATAAATCCGATGGCAGGTCTGGTTGATACCTCCCGAGGAAAACTCACTGCGAAAGTCCGACGCGATATCCCCCGTCGGCACAAAGCGAAAACGCACGGCGGGTCCTTTCCCCATCAGAAAAGAAGAGCGCGTAAGGCTTCCCAACGGCAGCGAAAATTCGGTGCGGCTGTCTTTGGAAAGACTTTCGAGCACATCAAGTGAAAGGCGCGCTTTCAAATCGTTCATCTTGGTCATGTTCGCCGAGAGTGCCGTAACAAGTCCCTCGTCGTTTTTTTCGAAAACGATCATATCTCCGTAGCGGATATGTTCGTCGTTCATACGGCGGCAGACTGCGGCGCTTACAAGGTATGTGGCGGCGGCGCGCGCCCTTCGCGACGCACCGGCACGCAAAAGAGGAGTCAAAAACGCTTCGGCGGCGATAAGCGAAAGCAACAGTGCCAAAGCAAGAAAAAGCGTCAAAAGGCGCAGCTTTTGTTTTTTCCGTCTTCGGGAATAATATCGAACGGAATCGGTCATAAAACTCACCTCTTTTCTCAGTTTATGACCGAAGAGTGCCGATCGGTGCAATAAAGCGGCGGAAAAAATTGACTTTTTCCGCATTTTGTGCTATACTTTTCCAAAACGGAAAAAACAAAAGCTTGAAACATCGAAATAAGGAGTCGCAAAATGGGATTTTTCTTTAACGGCGGATTTGAGATCCTGTTTTTTATCGTGTTCGGTCTTGTCATCTGCACCTTTCTCTGCGTATTGATAAGCAATATCGCACGGTGGAACAAAAACAACCGCTCGCCTGTTCTGACGGTCGAGGCGAAGATCGTATCGCGCCGCACCGATGTCACCCATCACCATCATCACAACAGCAACGAGACTTTTCATACAAGCTCCTCCACGTGGTATTACGTCACCTTTGAGGTGGAGAGCGGCGACCGCATAGAGCTTTGCGTTGACGGCTCGGAATACGGACTTCTCGCCGAGGGCGACTGCGGAAAGCTGACGTTTCAGGGTACGCGCTATCTGCGCTTTGAACGGATGTGAAAGGCGCGATGATCCTTCTTATCGGCGGCGCTTCCCACACGGGCAAAACGGCGCTTTCGGAAAAATTGATGAAAAAATACGGTGTGCCGTATTTTTCGATCGATCATTTGAAAATGGGACTGATCCGAAGCGGGCAGACGGCGCTCTCTCCCATGAGCGACGACGCGGCGCTCACCGCCTATCTTTGGCCGATCGTGCGCGAAATGATCAAAACCGCGATCGAGAACGGGCAGAGTCTTATTATAGAGGGCTGTTATATCCCGTTCGATTGGAAAAAGGATTTTGACGCGGAATACCTGCACAGTATTCGCGGCGTTTTTCTTGTGATGAGCGAAGCGTATATCCGCGCGCATTTTGACGACATAAAAAAGTACGCAAACGTGACCGAAAAGCGCGTCGACGACTCATTCTGCACCCTTGAAAGCACGCTTGAAGATAACGCCGCCGTCCTTTGCGGCTGTAAAAAATACGGTGCGGAAATACTTCTCATCGAAAACGAATACCGCGTTGATTTGGAGCTGTAAAAAGTCCGTGCCGAATATCCCCCGACAAACAAAAAGGCTTGCGTTTTCCGCAAGCCTTTTTTCATTTTCCGTTCTCCGTCACTCAAGCGTTTTCTTCGCCGTGGAAGTCATTTTTTGCCTCGACATAACGCGCCAGAATATCGACGGCGTTATCGATTCCGACCGAATCGGTGTTGAGGGCAAGGTGATAGTTCTTGATATCGCCCCAGCGCTCGCCGGTATAATAATTATAATACGCCGCACGCTTTTTGTCGGTTTTTTCGATGGCTTCCTTTGCCTTTTTTTCTTCAAGATGATAATAGGTCATGGCACGTTTTACCCGCGCGTCGATATCGGAATGCAAAAAGAAATGGATAACATCGCGGCGCTCGCGCAATACATAATCGGCACAGCGGCCGACGATGACGCACGGACCTTTTTCCGCCACCTGCTTAATGATATCCGACTGGATTAAAAACACCTTATCGCTGAGCGGAAGACCGTACATGCCGCCCGTACCCGTTCCGAACATGGAAAGAGAATAAAGAAGACTGTAGGTCGTATTCTTTTCGGCATTTTCAAAAAGGCTTTCGGCAAAGCCGCTCTCCTTGGCTGCCATGGATATCAATTCGTTATCGTAAAAGGGAATCCCCAAACGGTCCGCAAGCTTTTTGCCCACATAACGACCGCCGCTTCCGTACTGTCTGCTGATTGTAATGACCGATCCTGCCATGTCGCTTTCTCCTTCGGTAACTTTTTATATCATATACAGTATACCACATATAAACAAAAATTTCAACCGCAGAGAAAAATTTTTTCAAAAATCATTTTTGTTCTGAAAAGCCTCCTTCAAAAACGCCGTGACCGTCTCGTTCAAAAAAGGCGCATTGTCAAAGAAAACATTGTGTCCCGCATGCGGTACGGTCACGCGGCGCGCGCCGGGAATCGACGCGGCGATCGAGTCGGTGTGGGACTTTTTGATAAGATCCTTTTCTCCGTCCAAGATAAGGGCGGGACAGGCAATATTCGAAAGCAACCGATGCGAGATATGCGGATAATTCACCATAAGCGACAGAAGCTCGAAGCGGACGCGCGCCGTCTCGTTTTCGTTTTTCTTCGCCGACGCGGCACGATAGCGCACCAGCAGCGGAAGATAAAACGAAGCTTTCATTCCCTGCGGATTGAGATTGGCGCCCGCTGTGACAAGAGCACTCAGCCGTTCGGGATGGCGCACAGCGTAGGTCAGCGCAACATTTCCGCCGTCGGAAAAGCCGAGAAGCGAAAACTTTTCGATACAAAGCTCGTCGCAAAGCTTGGAAAGATCCTCCGCCAATAGATCGATTGAAAAAGGCTGTGTTCCCGCCGTCGTATTCCCCTGCCCGCGCGAATCGACGGCAAGTACCGTAAAATCACGGCAAAAAGAATCGATCTGATTTTCGAAAACACGTCCGCTCTCCCCGTTTCCGTGAAGCAGAACAAGAAGTCTTTCGGGCGCTTTTTCGAATCTTTCGTCACGAAACACGCGTGTAAGCTCATCTTCCCCGCCCGCTCGGGCAAAAAGCTCGGCGTACATTCGGATGTCATCAATCGTTTTATAAAAAGAAAATGTCGGTTTCATAAGCGTTTTCCCAAAGTTTATTCGTCGGTGCGCTCGATCAGCTCTTTTGCCGAACGAAGCGCCGCATCTGTGATGTCCATGCCTGAAATGATCCGCGCGATCTCACGCACCTTTTCTTCGTCGGACAGCCGCTGTACCGTCGTCACGGTGCGATCGCCCTCGGCATGCTTTTCGATCTTGAAGTGGCAGTCGGAAAGCGACGCGACCTGAGCCGAATGGGTAACGCAAAAAACCTGCTTCCCGACGGCAAGCGCGCGTAGCTTTCGCCCGATCTTTCTTGAGGTGCTTCCCGAAATTCCCGTGTCGATCTCGTCAAAGATCAGCGTATCCGCCCCCTCTTTGTCCGAAAGAACGCTTTTCAGTGCCAGCATGACGCGTGAAAGCTCGCCGCCCGACGCGGTTTTGGAAAGGCTGTGAAAACCCTCTCCGCTGTTGGTGCGGATTAAAAATTCCGCCTTTTCCGCGCCGTTCGGCGTAAAATCACCGCACGGCGTAAAACGCACGTCAAAGCGCGCGCTGCGCATGTCAAGATAGGAAAGTTCTTCCTCAATCTTCTTCGAAAGCGCCTTTGCCGCCTGCACACGAGATTCGTACAGTTCCTTTGCCGCCGCCGAAAGCTCTTCCTTTGCCGCGGCAAGCTCTTTTTCAAGTTCTCCTTTCCGCTCCTCGAAAAGCTCGATATCCGAAAGCTCTTTTTCGCACGCGGCGCAAAAGGCGTTGACTTCCTTTATATCCGCTCCGTAGCGGGAGCAGAGACGCGATATTTTTTCCAGCCTTGCTTCGATACGATCAAGCGCCGTCGTCGGATCTCCCACATCGTCGACAAAATCGTTCGCCGTCTCGGCTATGTCGATCAGCTCGTATTTAACCGATTCGAGCCGCTCGGAAAGAGCCGCCGCCTCGGGAATGACGTCGGAAAGTGCGCGCATGGCGCTTCCCGCCCGCTCGACCGAATCGACCGCCGAAAGCCCCGACGCGCTCTCATACAAAAGACCGTAGCAGATCGACGCGTTTTTGTTGATCTTTTCGCTGTGGCGAAGACGGTTCCGTTCGGTCTTCAGTTTTTCTTCTTCGCCGTCCTTCAGCTTCGCGTCTTTTATCTCGCCGATCTGAAATTTCAAAATATCGATGCGGCGCTTTTTTTCTTTGTCGTCGAGCGCCGCACCCTGCAATGCTTTTTCGACCGCGCGATACTTTTCGTACCGTTCGGCATAAAGACTTCTTTGCGAAACATTTCCCGCAAAGGCGTCGAGAATCGACGAATGCTTTTCGTCGTCCAAAAGGTCGGCGTTATCGTGCTGTCCGTGGATATTGACAAGCGTGGACGCCGCCGCACGCAAAAGCGTCAGCGGTATTCTTTTGCCGTTGACCGAAACGGTGCTTTTCCCGTCCTCGTTTAAGGTCCGCACCACAAAGACGTTTCCATCCTCGTCGGGATAGATCTCGCTCTCGCCGAGACGCTTCTTTGCCCGCTCGGAAAGGTCGCAGAAAAGTGCCTCGACCCGCGCTTCTTTTTCGCCCGTGCGCAAAATTTCTTTTCCGATACGCGCGCCGCACGCCATTCCGATAGCGTCGATCACAATGCTTTTTCCCGCGCCGGTCTCACCCGTAAAAGCGGAAAATCCCTGCGGGAACGGTATATCCAATGATTTTATAAGCGCCACATTTTCAATGTGTACGTTGATCAGCATGCCCGAGATCCTCCGATTTTTTCGTTTTTTCGGTTATCCTTCAACCATTCTCGATCTATTCTTCAAGGCTTGCGCGGATAAGCTCGACAAATTCCTTTGCCTTCTTCTCGTCACGCAGTACGCACAGCACCGTGTCGTCCCCGGCGACCGAACCGACGATGCTTGCGTCATGGGTTGCATCGATGGCGGCGGCGGCGGCGTTCGCCATGCCGGAATAGGTTTTGAACACCGCAAGATTGCCCGCATAATCGGCGCTCACGATGACATCCTTCAAAAGATTTCGGAATTTCGTATCCAACTCGCGTTTATCGTCCGCGCTTCCGTGGACGGCGTATTTATAGCCGGAACGCCCGCTTGCCGCGTCGGTGTATGCAACCTTTATGAGCTTTAACGCCTTGATGTCGCGCGATACCGTCGCCTGCGTCACATCAAAACCGTTTTGCGCGAGGCGAAAGGTCAGTTCCTCCTGCGTTTCGACGATCTCGCTTTTCACAAGATCGATAATTTTGCGGTGTCTGTCGGATTTTATCATGACTCCCTCTCCTTTTCTCCACCGTCGGTCAGCATCAGCATACGGTTTTTCAGTTTGGTGTTTAAAAGCTTGTAAAAGTCGGTGTTTTTAAAGCGCAGAAGACGCGCCTTGTGCTCGGCGGCACAACAGAGGATTCGATCTCCGTCGCAAAGCGGAAAATTATCCTTTCCGTCGGCGCTGAGATAAGCGGAGCTGCCTCGCCGTGCATGGAAGCGAAGCTCTATATGCGCCTTTTCGGAGAACAAAATCGGTCCCGAATAGATGGCAAGATACGGGCAAAGCGGCACGACGCCGATACACGAAAGCTCGGGATCCATAATCGTTCCGCCCGCCGAAAGAGAATACGCGGTCGAGCCGGTCGGCGTCGAGACGATAACGCCGTCGCACTGGTACGAGGTGACGGTGCTTTCGTCGTGTGAAAGATCGACATCGATCATGCGGGATATCTCCCCTTTTGCCAGAACCACTTCGTTGAGCGCGACACCCTCACGCACGGTCTTATCGCCGCGAACAACGCGAAAGGAAAGCATCATGCGCTCATCGAGCGAAACGCCCGCGGTAATACCGTCCCGAAGTTCGAAAAGCTTTTCCAAAAGCTCGCATTCGCCCACTTCCAGCTCGGTGAGATAGCCGACCGTGCCGAGATTGATTCCGACGATCGGAATATCCCTCCCGTACAAAAGGCGCGCCGCGCGCAGTATCGTTCCGTCGCCGCCGATGACAACGGCGGCACAAAGCTCTTCGGGAAGATCTTTCCCGAAATAATGCGCGTTCGGGATCTTCGTTTCGGAAAAGCCGCGAACCGATTCTTCCATATAGACCTTGCCGCCTTTTTTCGCAAAAAAGTCTGCAACCTCAACGGCGACCGAAAGGCACCGATCTTTTTTTTCGTTGAACAGGATCAAAAAATTCACGCTTCCGCACCCCTTTCCGCAATATACGATATATATTGTATATTTTATCACTCATTCTCTGTTTTTTCAAGGCTTTTTTTATTTTTATACAGTTTTTTCGCAGTTTTATTAAAAATAATGCACTGTTTGAAGGAGCGTCGGGAAAAGGCGTGCGTTCTTTTTTTAAAATGCGAACGATAGTGAAAGAAATTCGTACAATCCGGACTTGAAAATGCCGCTCCGTCATGCTAAACTGAAGCTGTGAAGCAAAGCGGAACTCCGCTTTGCGAAGGAAAGCGAACAATTCGGAAAGGAAGGCTCTTTTCATGAAGAATACACTCAATGTCGGCGTTATCGGGCTCGGAGGGCGCGGAACGCATCTGTTGAATCTGATTTTGGACTGCTTCAAAGAGGTGAACGTCGTCGGCGTCTGCGATCTTTACGAGGATCGCGCAAGAGCGGGACAGGATACCGTCACGTCAAAGCGCGGGAACATTCCGCTCTGCACCACCGATTACAGAAAGATCCTCTCGCTCCCGGGACTGGACGCAGTTGTGACTCCTTCGGCGTGGGAGGCGCATTTCGACATCTGCGTCGACGCGATGAACGCGGGCGTTTATGTTGCCTCCGAGGTCGGCGGAGCTTATTCGGTCGAGCAATGCTTTGAGCTTGTCCGCACCTATGAGCGCACAAAAGTGCCCTGCATGATGCTGGAAAACTGTTGCTACGGTCAGCGCGAGCTTACCGTTTTGAACATGATAAAAAAGGGCTTGTTCGGCGAGATCGTTCACTGTGCGGGCGGATATCATCACGACCTGCGCGAAGAAGTGGCGATGGGAAACATCAACCGCCATTATCGCCTCAACAACTACAAAAACCGCTGCGGCGAGCTTTACCCGACCCACGAGCTGGGACCGATCGCCAAATATCTGAATATCAATCGCGGCAACCGTATGGTCTCGCTTACCTCGATGGCATCAAAGGCGCGCGGAATCAACGAATGGATTCGCAGTCGCAAGGGTGAAAACTTCGAGAACGCTTCGTTTGACTTTGCCGAGGGCGATGTCGTCACCACCTGTATTAAATGTGCGCGCGGCGAGACGATCGTTCTGACGCACGACACGACGCTCCCCCGCTATTATACACGCGCCAATTACGTTCAGGGAACAAAGGGAATGTGGACGGCGGAAAGGGACGCGGTCCTTCTCGACGGTCCCGAGGAAAAGATCGTTCCGATATCGGAATTCTTCGCCGAATACGAGCATCCGCTCTGGAAGAATTATACGCCCGTCGGCGGTCATGACGGCATGGATTATCTGGTCTTCTGCGCCTTTTTCGACGCCGTGAAGAACGGCACGCAAACGCCGATCGACGTATACGACTTTGCCTCGTGGGCGGTCATTACGGCGCTTTCGGAGCAGTCGATCGCGCAAGGCTCCGCACCGGTCTCCATTCCCGATTTTACCGGCGGAATGTGGACGCATCGCGAGCCGTTTGTACGAAGCAAATATTGTCTAGAAGAGGTTTGCGAGGAGCAGTTCTGAAAAAACATATAAAAGACGGAGCGTTCGCTCCGTCTTTTTGTTTCGCCTTCTTTTTGGAAAAAACGTGATGCATTTTGCGGTGTTTTCATCTCGAAACGGGCACCGCATGCTTTAAGGGAGTTCCGAGCGCGTCGATCTTAAAACCCATGCTGATTTTGTACCGATATACCGCCGACTCTGAGCTTTTGGATTTTTGTGTAAAAATTGCCGAGGACCGGGATCGTGACGACGGTCATATGCCGAACATCATCCGCAACGCGCTTGCCGGAATTCCGATTCACGAACAGTATCCGCATTCGGAGAAATGGGCAAAGGCATATGAAACCGTGTCCTGTCTTGACGGACTTGCCGAGCTTTACCGTGTTACCGGCGTGAAAAAATATGCGGAAGCGGTACGCTGTGCGGCAGAGCTGATCGCGCGCTATGAAAGCAACATCCTGGGTTCGGTCGGCTTTCATGACATTTTTGCGCATGCATCTGCGGTACAAAACGCCATTTCCGAGCCGTGCGACGTTATCCATTGGATACGCGTCTGCACCGAGCTTTTCGCGCTGACAAAAGACCTGCGGTATGCGGCAAAAATGCTCTCGCAAACGTAAAACCGATTTCGTGCGGCGATGCAAAGGTCATGTGTCGCTTCGAAGTGTGCGTTTCGGCGGGCGGCGAAGAAAAAGTGCCGGATATGTGCGATTACGGCACCGCCGCCGACAATTTCGACAACAAAGATCCGTATTTTTTCAATGTTTATCTGTGATTTTGATCGGCTCGTTTCGCAAAAAAAGCTTCCCCGAGGGGAAGCTTTTTTATGTGTCGGAAACGATTCCTTATTTCGTAACAAGCTCGAGCGTATCGCGTGCGATCATAAGCTCTTCGTTGGTCGGGATGACGAGCATACGAACCTTGGCGTCTTTGGTCGAAATGTCGTATTCGACGCTGGTACGCTTTGCCTTTGCGTTAAGCTCTTCGTCGATCGAAACGCCGAGGAAAGCAAGCTTTTCGGCAACGCGGGTGCGGTACTGCGGGTTGTTCTCGCCGATACCGCCGGTGAATACGACCGCGTCAACGCCGCCCATCGCTGCGGCATAGCCGCCGATGTACTTGGTGAGCTGGTGGCAGAGCATGGATTCGATGAGCTTATAGCGCTCGTTGCCTCCGCGCGCACCCTCTTCGATATCGCGGTTGTCGCTGGTGACACCGCCGGTCACGCCCAGAATACCCGATTTTTTATTCATAATCTTGTCGATCTCGTCGGGAGAGAGGTTTTCTTTCTTCATCAGGAACGGAATGATGGCGGGGTCGATGCTGCCGCAGCGCGTACCCATGATGATGCCCTCAAGCGGGGTGAGTCCCATCGTGGTATCGAAGCACTTACCGTCCTTGACGGCGGAAATGGACGAGCCGTTGCCGAGGTGGCAGGTCACGATCTTAAGACCTTCGACGTTGTCTTTTCTTCCGAGCATATCGGCAGCTCTTGCGCTGACATAGCGGTGCGACGTGCCGTGGAAGCCGTAGCGACGGATCTTATACTTTTCGTAATATTCGTACGGAAGGGCGTACATATAGGCATAATCGGGCATGGTCTGATGGAAGCCGGTATCGAATACAGCGACCTGCGGAACGCCGGGCATGAGTTTTTCGCAGGCGAGAATACCCGTGAGGTTATGCGGGTTGTGGAGCGGACCGAGATCGAAGCATTCCTTGATGGCTTCGACGACCGCTTCGTTCACGATGACCGAACCCGAGAACTTTTCGCCGCCGTGGAGGACACGATGACCGACCGCCTGAATTTCGGACATGGACGAAATAACGCCGAGCTTTTCATCGGTGAGGGTCTTGATAACAAGGTTGATGGCAGCTTCATGGTTTGCCATTTCGACGTCGACCTTATAGACGTCTCTGCCGGGGACCTGATGTTTAAAGCTTCCGCCGGGAATACCGATTCGGTCGCAAAGACCTTTTGCGAGAACCTGTTCATTTTCCATATCGATCAATTGGTATTTAATGGAAGAGCTGCCCGCGTTGATAACAAGAATTTTCATTTTAACGGTTATCCTTTCTTCGCTATATTGGAAATGAAAAATATTTTACCGAGTTATTATAGTACATTTACCGTCAAAATTCAAGGGTTTTTCTGCATAATATGGGAAATTTGTTTGTTTTTCTACTATTTTCATCGGGTATTTGAGTAAAAAACGCCGAACAATATGCTCGGAGGTGAATGGATTTGACAAAAAAACGAACGATCTCGCTCATGCTTTCGGCGCTTTTCCTTCTTTCGGCTTTTTCTTTTGCCGCCTATGCGAAAAGCGTGCCGTGTTATTCCTGGTACACCGTTCCGACGAAGGACGGAAAACAGCCGACAAGCTTTGAGGCGCAGGATATTCTTTGCAAACACAAAGTGATTTATATGGGTTCGCCCGACGAAAAAGTCGTATATCTTACCTTTGACGCGGGATATGAAAACGGAAATGTCGAAAAGATCGTCGATACGCTCGACCGTCACGGCATAAAGGGCGCGTTTTTCGTGCTGCCGCATTTTATCCGGCAAAACGGCGAGCTGATAAACCGAATGGTCGAAAGCGGACATCTGATCTGCAACCATTCGACAACGCACGGCGATATGTCGAAGATTTCCGACATCGAAGCCTTTAAAAAGGAGCTTGCGGGTGTAGAGGACGTTTATCGCGAGGTGACGGGCAAAGAGCTTTCGAAATATTTTCGTCCGCCCGAAGGAAAATTTTCCGAACAGACGCTTGAATTTGCCGAGGAGCTGGGCTACACGACGGTGTTCTGGTCGCTTGCTTACGCCGACTGGGACAACAACAATCAAATGTCTCCCGAGAAGGCAAAGGCACTTGTTCTCTCACGGGTTCACAACGGCTGTGTCCTTCTTCTGCATCCCACCTCGGCGACCAACGCCGCAATACTAGAGGATCTGATTACCGAACTTTCGAAAGAGGGGTATCGCTTTGGCACACCGGATGAATTCTGCGCTTAAGCTTAAAGCATTTTTTGCAGCGGCGCTTTTCCTCGGTGCAGCACTCGGCACGGGAAACGTTTTTGCCGACAAGATCTGCGATTATGAATTCGAAAGCGGCAAAGGGCATCTTATTGTCGGAAACCGCAATGCGGGAAAATGCGTTGCGCTGACCTTTGACGACGGTCCGCACAAGACCTACACGCCCGAAATTCTCGATATTTTAGACGAATACGGCGCAAAAGCGACCTTCTTTATTGTCGGCCGAAACGCAGAGGAAAATCCCGATATCGTCCTCGATGCCTATCGGCGCGGACACGAGATCGGAAATCACACGTATACCCATCCGAATCTGAAAAATCTCTCCGCCGAAAAGCGGCTGGAGGAAATTCAAAAGACACAGGAGATTCTCACCGACATCACGGGAGAGGCGCCGCGACTTTTCCGCCCGCCGGGGGGATATGTCAGCAACTCGATCATCGAAGAACTGGACGCGCTCGACTGCAGCGCCGTTTTGTGGTCATGGCGGCAGGACACGCGCGATTGGGCGTGTCCCGGCGTCGATTGCATCGTGTCGGGCGTTTTGAAGAATCTGCGCGACGGCGACATTATTTTGTTTCACGACTACAACGCGGGTAAAAACAGTCCGACGCCGCAGGCTCTGCGCCGTATATTAAAAGCCCTGTCGGATGACGGATACCGTTTTGTGACCGTTTCGGAGCTGAGTCGGGTAGATTAAGCCGAGGGGCGGAGGGTGTAAGAGCCTTCCGCTCCTTTCGGCGAAAAGGACTTTTTTGTCGGCAACATGCCGTCCTGTGCGAAAAACTTGTTTCTTTTTGTCACGGAAGGTTGCTTTTTTTTTGCGACTGTGGTACAATAATATTTGTTTGTGCGAAAGCTCGGATAAAAATACACCCTCGAACCGAATCACACCGCATCAGAAAGGATATTATCATGAAAGCAGTCATTACCGTTACCGGACGCGACACCAAAGGAATTATTGCCAAAGTCAGCGCAAAATGTGCCGAGCGCGGCGCCAACATCGTAGACATTTCGCAAAGCGTTTTGCGCGAATATTTCGCCATGATGATGCTGGTCGAAATTCACGATCTCACCGTTTCCTTCGGCGACTTTGTCGACGAGCTTCACACGCTGGGCGAAGAAAACGGTCTTTTGATTCAGGCAATGCACGAAGAGATCTTCAACTCCATGCACCGCATTTAACCGCATTCGACAAAAGGAGTAACGTCATGCTGAACACAAAAGACATTCTTGAAACCATCAATATGATCCGCGAGGAGCACCTCGACGTCCGTACCATTACCATGGGCATTTCGCTTCTCGACTGTCAGACCGACGATGTCGAAAAGACCTGTGACAAGATCTACGACAAGATCACGCGCCGCGCCGAAAAGCTCGTAAAGACCGGCTGCGATATCGAAAAGGAATACGGAATTCCGATCATCAACAAACGTGTTTCGGTAACGCCGATCTCGCTGGTCGGCGGCTCGAAAAGCGCCGACGATTACGTAAAGCTTGCCAAAACGCTCGACCGCGCCGCCGATACCGTCGGCGTAAACTTCCTCGGCGGTTTTTCCGCTTTGGTACATAAGGGCATTACGGCAAACGATGCCTGCCTTCTCGACGCAATCCCCGAAGCGCTCGCCTCCACCTCGAAGGTCTGCTCTTCGGTCAACGTCGGAACGACGCGCGCCGGCATCAACATGGACGCCGTCCGCATCTGCGGCGAGATCATAAAAAAGCTTGCTTTTCTCACCAAGGACGCCGATTCGATCGGCTGTGCCAAATTCGTCGTCTTCGCCAACGTTCCCGAGGACAACCCCTTTATGGCGGGTGCTTTCCACGGCGTGGGCGAACCCGAAACGGTCATCAATGTCGGCGTATCGGGTCCCGGCGTTGTCCGCAGCGCACTTCTTCGCGCGGGCGACTGTGATTTTTCACAGCTTGCCGACGTCATTAAGAAGACCGCTTTCAAAGTAACGCGCATGGGTCAGCTCGTTGCGGGCGAGGCTTCGGCACGTCTCGGCGTTCCCTTCGGCATCGTCGATCTGTCGCTTGCTCCGACTCCCGCCGTCGGCGATTCGGTCGCACACATTTTGGAGGCGATGGGTCTTGAAAGCTGCGGCGCGCCCGGCACAACGGCGGCGCTCGCCATGCTGAACGACGCGGTAAAGAAGGGCGGTTCGATGGCGTCGTCACATGTCGGCGGACTTTCGGGTGCGTTTATTCCCGTCTCGGAGGATCAGGGCATGATCGACGCGGTGACGCGCGGTTCACTGACCATAGAAAAGCTCGAAGCCATGACCTGCGTCTGCTCGGTCGGTCTCGACATGATCGCCATCCCCGGCGACACGAGCGCCGAGACAATATCGGGTATTATCGCCGATGAGGCGGCGATCGGTATGATCAATTCCAAGACCACCGCCGTGCGCCTTATTCCCGCCTACGGGAAATCGATCGGAGACAAGATCGAATTCGGCGGACTTTTGGGCTATGCTCCCATCATTCCCGTAAACGGCTATTCCTGCGAGAAGTTTATTCACCGCGGCGGACGTATCCCCGCGCCCATCCACAGCCTCAAAAACTGACGGGGGTGCTCTTTCATGCGGTACGTTCTTCTCTTTGTCGCGACCTTCGCGCTCTCACTGCAAAGCGTTTTCCAAAAGCAATACAACGCTCGGGAAAAGAAGCCGAATCCGTTTTTGTTCATGTCGCTTGCGGCGCTTTTCAGCCTCTTGTTTTTCGTTTTCACCTCGGGCTTTTCGCTTCGATTTGACGCCTCTTACCTTCCCTATTCGATTGGCTTCGGGCTTTCATATGTCAGCAGTCTTATCGGCATGTTCTTTGCCGTGCGCTACGGCTCGCTTGCCATTACCATGCTCGTGATCTCATACTCGCTGGTCATTCCGACGGTACACGGCATTGTTTTTCTGCACGACGAAGTAAAGCCGATCGCCTATGTCGGAATCGTCCTTCTGCTCATCTCGCTGTTTTTGGTCAACGTCAAAAAAGGCGAGGCGGCTTTCTCGGTGAAATGGCTGATCTTTGCTGTTTTGGGCTTTGTCGGGAACGGCATGTGCACCACTTTCCAAAAGATGCAGCAGCTTCGTTTCGACGGAGAATACAAAAGTGAATTCATGATCTGTGCTCTTTTGCTTGCGACGGTCTGTTTTCTCGTGCCCGCGCTTTTTGGGAAGCCGAACGGAAAAGCGCTTGCTCACTGCGTGCCGTATGCTTTGGGCAACGGTCTTTGCAACGGGATCGTCAATCTTTTCGTCATGATTCTGACTTCGCTCATTCCGAGCGCGATCCTCTATCCGACCATATCGGCAGGAGGGATCGTGATCGCTTTTCTTTTCGCCCTCCTCGTTTATCGCGAAAAGCTTTCGAAAACACAGCAGATCGGCTATGCGATAGGCGTCACGTCGGTCGTATTGTTAAATCTGTAAACATCGGGTAAACAATTCTCATCCTATCGGAAAAAAGTCTGTTTCGTGCTTGACGGGACAGACTTTTTCCTGTATACTGTTTAGCGTATTCTTTTCATTGTTTCGCATATACAACCGGGAAAGGAGTTCTTCATGATCGACGCTGTTCTGAACGCGCTGGGCGCGGTTCCGAATACTTTAAAGTTGTTTATCGTGTCCATGCTGCCGCTCATTGAACTTCGCGGAGCAATCCCCTTCGGAGTTGCGGTCAGCATGAATCCGTGGGAGATCCTTCTCATTTCGGTATTCGGAAACTGTCTTCCCGTTCCCTTTCTTATTCTTCTTACCCGCCCGATTTTTGCCGCTCTCAAAAAAACAAAACTGTTTTCGGGGCTTGTGCAAAAAATGGAGGCGCGCGTATCGAAAAAAGCCGACCGCGTTATGAAGGATGCCGCGCTCGGGCTCTTTTTATTCGTGGCGATTCCCCTTCCCGGCACAGGCGCATGGACGGGCGCGATGATCGCATCGCTTTTCAATATGCGTATGAAATATGCGCTGCCCTCCATCTTCTTCGGTGTTTTGACTGCGGGCTTTATCATGCTTGCGGTGTCGCTCGGGATCTCGGCGCTGTTTTCTTTGTAATTTCTCTCTTGTGAGGTGTTTTTTATGTCGTATTCCCGCATTTTGACCGTTCAGGACATCTCGTGCGTCGGGCAGTGCTCGCTGACTGTGGCGCTTCCGATCATTTCGGCTTGCGGACACGAGACCTGCGTTCTCCCCTCCGCCGTTCTTTCCACCCACACGGGCGGCTTTTCCGGCTACACCTTCCGTGATCTCACGGAAGATATGCCCAAAATTCTCGCGCACTGGCAAAAAGAAAACCTTTCGTTTGACGCACTTTACACCGGATATCTCGGAAGTGCAAAACAGATTGAGTATGTTTTGGACATTGCCCGCACCGTGCTCCGCAAGGACGGACGCTTGATTGTCGATCCCGCCATGGCAGACAACGGAAAACTGTATCCCGGCTTTGATAATGCATTCGTACGCGAAATGCGCTCGCTTTGCGCAAAGGCGGACATTTTGCTTCCCAACATCACCGAAGCCTGCCTTTTGACCGGTACGGAATACCGCGAAGAATATGACCGCGCCTACATTGATAAATTGCTTGTGGCGCTCTCGAAAAATTTTCACGGCACGATCGTTTTGACGGGTGTAAGCTATGCTCATGACAAGACCGGCGTCGTTGTGTTTGAAAACGGAACTTATTCCTATTATGAGCACGAGCGCATCACGGGCGGATATCACGGGACGGGCGATGTTTACGCGTCGGCGTTCACAGGCGCGCTCATGGGCGGAAGAAACGTTTTTGAAAGCGCGCGCATTGCTGCCGATTATACGGTGGAGAGCATTCTCGAAACCCGAGATGATCCGACGCACCGTTACGGTGTAAAATTCGAAAAAGCGATTCCGAAGCTTCTTTCCCTGCTCGGTTGAATTTTCAAAAAGTGTCTTTATTTGCGAGCCTTGTTTTTTGTTGCAAGGCTCGTATATTTTTTCCTGTTCATTTCGGCAAGGAATGACCGCTTTTGACACGTCGCTTTGTTAATTTCCACATTTTTCCTTTATTGTGTCTATTTTCTCGTGTTTTTGCCTTGACAACCGTGCCGTATCATGCTATAATGACCATGGTTGGATTCGGTGAAGAAAGCGGAATCTTCTCTCACGCGAATCTGACTGCTTGAGCCGACCGTTTGGACACTTATATCTTTATTTGTGCCCACACCGTAGGTTCTTTTTGTTTTTTTATCCCTGCAGTTTCGGAGGAGGCGATATTTTGACAAAAGGATACATCCATTCTTGGGAATCCATGGGTTTGGTCGACGGTCCGGGCGTTCGGACGGTGATTTTTCTTCAGGGATGTTCTCTTCGATGTCGTTATTGCCACAACCCCGACACATGGGAAAACGGCGGCGAGGCCGAAACGCCGCAGGAGATACTCGAACGCTTAAGGCATTTCAAAGACTATTACGGCGAAGACGGCGGCGTTACCTTTTCGGGCGGTGAACCGCTTTTGCAACGGGATTTTCTCATCGAAGTTCTCGCGCTGTGCAAAGAAGAAGGGATTCACACCTGTCTTGACACGGCGGGATACGGTGTCGGCGGATATCGGGATATTTTAAGAAATACCGATCTTGTGCTTTTTGACATAAAGCATTTTGACCCCGACGCCTATAAGGCTCTTACGGGACGGGATATTGCCGAATCTCTCGTCTTTTTGGACGAAGTTCAAAAAGCGGGCGTTCCGCTTTGGATACGACATGTCGTCGTTCCGGGCCTTACCGACGGAGAAGAACACCTCGAAGCGCTCAAAGAGTACATTCTCACACTGAAAAACGTGCAAAAGGTCGAGCTTTTGCCGTATCACAAGCTGGGCGTACACAAATATCACGCCTTAAATATCCCCTACTCCCTCGAAGGAGTCGAACCCCCCGACGCCGACTATGTGGCAGCGTGGCAGGAAAAAATCAATTCTTGTTTAATAAAGGAAAAGGAGATAGAATCATGACGGACATCACCAACAGCAAAGCATGGGAAGGTTTTCATTCCGGAGAATGGCGCCATCTTGTCAATGTGCGCAACTTCATTCAAAAAAATTATACCCCTTACACCGGCGGAGACGACTTCCTGGTCGGCGCTTCCGAAAAGACGAAGAAGGTTTGGGAAAAAGCTCACGCCCTTATCGTTGAGGAGATTAAAAAAGGTGTTATCGACATTGACACCACCACCGTTTCGGGTATCGACAACTTCGAACCCGGTTACATCGACAAGGAAAATGAAGTGATCGTCGGACTTCAGACCGACGCGCCCTTAAAGCGTATCGTAAACCCCTTCGGCGGTCTGCGCACGGCAAAGAGTGCACTGGAGCAGTACGGCTACAAGATGGATCCCGTCGTCGAAAAGCACTTTAAGCTTTATCGCAAGACACACAACGACGGCGTTTTTGACGCTTACCCGACCCGCATCCGTGCGGCGCGCAGCGCAGGTCTTCTGACCGGTCTTCCCGATGCATACGGCAGAGGCCGTATCGTCGGCGATTATCGCCGTGTTCCGCTTTACGGTACCGATTTTCTGATCGAAGCAAAAAAGAAGGATTTGGAAGCGCTGGACGGTCCGATGACCGACGAACGCATCCGTCTTCGCGAGGAGGTCAGCAGTCAAATTCGCGCTCTTGCCGAAATGGCGGCAATGGCGGCGCGTTACGGCTGTGATATCACAAAGCCCTCCGAGACGGCGCGTGAAGCGGTTCAGGCTCTGTATCTCGCTTATCTTGCCGGCGCAAAGGAAAACAACGGCGCGGCGACCAGCCTCGGAAGAACTTCGACCTTCCTTGATATTTACATTGAGCGCGACATGCAGAGAGGCATTCTCGACGAAGTCGGCGCACAGGAGCTGATCGACCAGTTTATCATCAAGCTCCGTCTCATCCGTCATCTGCGCACGCCCGAATACAACGAACTTTTCGGCGGCGACCCGACGTGGGTCACCGAGAGCATCGGCGGCGTCGGAATCGACGGTCGTCCTCTCGTTACCAAAAACAGCTACCGTTATCTTCACACGCTTTATAACCTCGGTACAGCGCCCGAACCGAACCTTACGGTTCTTTGGAGCCAGAATCTGCCTATGCCTTTCAAGGCGTTCTGCGCCAAGACCAGTATCGACACCGACTCGATCCAGTACGAAAACGACGACCTTATGCGTCCGATCTACGGCGACGATTACTGCATCGCCTGCTGTGTTTCGGCAATGGCGGTCGGACAGCAGATGCAGTTCTTCGGCGCGCGCGCGAACCTTGCCAAGAGCCTGCTTTATGCCATCAACGGCGGTGTAGACGAATTAAAGGGCACGCTTGTCGTTCCCGGCATTGATAAGAACAACGAGGAAGTTCTGACCTATGACCGCGTACTGTGCGATTACAAGAAGGTTCTTTCTTATGTCGCCGAGCTTTATGTCGACGCGATCAACATTATCCACTATATGCACGATAAGTACGCCTACGAAGCAAGCCAGATGGCGCTGCACAACACGCTGGTCGAGCGTCTTGCCGCCTTTGGCGTTTCGGGTCTGTCGGTTGCGGTTGACTCGCTTTCGGCAATCAAGTTTGCCAAGGTAACGCCCATCCGCAACGAAAACGGCATTGCGACCGATTTCAACACCGAGGGAGATTTCCCGAAGTACGGAAACGACAACGATCTTGTGGATGATATCGCCATCGAGCTTGTCACCTACTTCTCGAACGAACTGAAAAAGCATCCGATGTACCGCGGAGCGCGTCACACGCTTTCGGCTCTTACCATCACCAGCAACGTTATGTACGGCAAGAAGACCGGATCTACCCCCGACGGAAGAAAAGCGGGCGAACCCTTTGCCCCCGGTGCGAACCCCATGCACGGCAGAGACAGCCACGGCGCCATCGCCTCGCTCAACTCGGTCGCCAAGATCCCGTACCGCAAGGTTTGCCAGGACGGCGTTTCGAACACCTTCTCGATCACGCCTTCGGCTCTCGGAAAGGCTTCCGACGACCGCATAAAGAACCTTGTTACAATCCTCGACGGATATTTCCGCCACAGTGCGCATCATCTGAACGTAAACGTTATGAATCGTCAGCTTCTCATCGACGCGATGGAGCATCCCGAGCAGTACCCGACGCTCACCATCCGCGTTTCGGGCTACGCCGTAAACTTCTCGAGACTTACGCGCGAGCAGCAGCTGGAGGTAATCAAGCGTACCTTCCACGAAAGTATGTAATTCAAAAAAAGGCGGCAGGTTTTCCCGCCGCCTCGTTCTGTACCGAATACGAAGGGGAACCCCGAGAGGGTTCCCCTTTTGTTATTTGTTATTTTCCGCTCTCGCCGTAGTTGGAAAGCACTCTTGCCGACGGGTCGTTTACATCGCAGCCCTTCCACTCTTTGTTCGGCATCCAAAAACCGGGAATCATTTTGCCCTGACCGGGGTAGTATTTTTCGAAAATTTCACGGTACAGGAGTGATTCTTTTGTGAAGGGCTTGCAGTATGTGTACTTTTCGCACAGCGCCGTAAACTCTTCGTCGGTGTATTTCTTTTCGGCAAACGCCTTGAGATCGTCGACCATCGAATGTCCAACCGCATCGGAGAACGCCGCTTTTTCACGGAAAAGAATGTCCTTCGGAAGATAATCGCCCTCTTCAAACGCCTTGCGAAGCAAATACTTGCCCTTTCCGTAACGGTTCATTTTCAATTCGGGATCGAGCGCCATGACATAATCGACAAAATCAAGGTCGCCGAACGGAACGCGCGCCTCGAGTGAATTTACCGAAATGCACCGATCGGCGCGCAAAACGTCATAGGCGTACAATTCCGCGATACGCTTTTCGGCTTCCTTTTGAAAAGCCTTCGCGTCGGGGGCAAAATCGGTGTATTTATATCCGAACAGCTCGTCGGAGATTTCACCCGTCAAAAGTACGCGGATATCGGTCGTTTCATGAATGGCTTTGCAGACAAGATACATACCGATGCTGGCGCGGATCGTCGTGATGTCAAATGTTCCGAGAAGCGCGATAACCGGCTCGAGCGCGTCGAGCACGTCCTTTTCGGTAATGATGACCTCGGTGTGCTCGCTTCCGATATAGTCGGCGACCTGACGCGCGTACTTTAAGTCAATCGCGTCGGCACGCATTCCGATGGCAAAGGTTCGGATCGGCTTTTTGCTCTTTCTTGCCGCAACGGCGCAGACCAAAGAGGAATCAAGACCGCCGCTCAAAAGGAATCCGACCTTCGCGTCGGCAACCAGCCGCTTTTCGATACCGCAGACCAATTTGTCGTGGATCTTTTTGCACGCCGTTTCGATGTCGTCGCATACCACGGTCTTCGGATGGGCAATATCGTGGTAACATACGAATTTTCCGTCTTTGTAATAATGTCCCGGCGGGAACGGAATGACTTCTTTGCACAGCCCGATCAGGTTTTTGGCTTCGCTTGCGAAGAAAATGCCGCCCGATTCGGAATAACCGTAAAACAAGGGGCGAATCCCGATCGGATCGCGCGCCGCGATCACCTTGTCCTCGTTCCCGTCGTACAGTATAAGGGCAAATTCCGCATCCAGCATCTTAAACATATCGACGCCGTATTTATCATAGAGCGGGAGCAAGATCTCGCAGTCGGAATCGCTTTTGAAGGTATATTCTTTTTTCAGTTCTTCGCGAAATTTTTCGAAGCCGTAAATTTCGCCGTTGCAAACAAGGGAATTTCGATTATGGGAAAAAGGCTGCATACCGTCGGGGGTAAGACCCATGATGGCAAGTCTGTGGAAGCCCAGGAAACCTTCGCCGATCGAGATGATTCGGCTGTCGTCCGGTCCGCGCGACTTTGTTTTGTCAAATCCTTTTTTAAACTCGGAAAGGCTTACGCCGCTTCCTGCATATCCCATAATCGAACACATAACGTTCCCTCCGTTTTGTTTGCTTTAAAATAAATTTTGAATTAGCTTATTCAACATCCTGCAAGGCGTCGTATCCCTCTTCGCCGGTACGTACCTTGATGACGTTTTCCACATCGTAAATAAAGATCTTGCCGTCGCCGATATGACCGGTGTAAAGAACTTTCTTCGCCGTGTCGATCACCGCGCGAACCGGAACCTTGCTTACAACGATATCGACCTGGACCTTCGGGAGAAGATTCGTCTCAACGGGAACACCGCGGTAGTATTCGGGTTTGCCCTTCTGCACGCCGCAGCCCATGACATGCGCAACGGTCATTCCCGTAATGCCCAGCTTGCTCATAGCGTTCTTCAAAGCATCAAAGCGCGCCTCCTTGCAGATAATTTCAACCTTGGTGATCTTGGGTGTTCCCTCGGGAAGGGTCGTAACGACCTTGACGGGAACGGCTTCCGCAGCGGGCGTATCGCCCGAAACGACCGTTGCTTCGGCAAAATCGCCGACCGAAGTATATTTGTCGACTGCCGGAACAAAATCCGGATACGCGCTCGGCAGACCGTGCTCGGTGATATCGAGACCCAATGTTTCTTCCTCCTCCGAAACGCGAAGACCGTTGGTCGCCTTAATGATCGTGAACGTAATGATCATCATGACCGTCGCATAAGCGGCAACGCTTGCAAAGCCCGCAAGCTGGATAAGAAGCTGTTTTGCCGAGCCGGTGTAGAACAGACCCGAAAGACCGGCAGGAGCGTCGGGGTTTGCCAAAAGACCGACCGCGATCGTACCCCAGATACCGTTTGCCATATGAACGCCGACCGCACCGACGGGGTCGTCAATATGAAGCTTCAGGTCAAGGAATTCGACAACAACTACGACCAAAATGCCCGAAACGGCGCCGACAACGGCAGAGCCGATAATATCATACGCGTCGGTTCCCGCCGTAACGCCGACAAGACCCGCAAGAGAAGCGTTGAGACACATCGAAACATCGGGTTTTCCGTTGCGTATCCACGTAAAGATCATGGTGACGCAGGTTGCGACGGCAGGCGCGATCGTCGTGGTAAGAAAGATCGAGCCGAGCTCGGAAACGGTAGTTGCGGCGGCACCGTTGAAGCCGTACCAGCCGAGCCAAAGGATAAAGACACCGAGTGCACCGAGCGTGATGGAATGTCCGGGGATTGCGTTTACTTTTACGACCTTACCCGTTTTGTCTTTCACATACTTTCCGATACGCGGTCCGACAAAGATCGCACCGACAAGCGCCGCAATGCCGCCGACCATATGGATCGCGCAGGAGCCGGCATAATCATGGAAGCCGATCTGCGAAAGCCAGCCGCCGCCCCAGATCCAGTGCGCTTCGATCGGATAAACAATCAGCGAAATAACGGCGGAATAAATGCAATAGGACGAAAATTTGGTTCTCTCTGCCATGGAACCCGATACGATGGTTGCCGCCGTAGCACAGAACACAAGGTTAAAGACAAAAGTGGAAGCGCCGGTAAAGCTGCCGTCGCCGGGGCTTGCGATGAACTCTTTAAAGTCGGTAAAGAGATCCATGTTCGGCAGACCGATCAGTCCGCACAACGCGTCCTCGCCCATCATCAGCGTGTAGCCGAGCAGCGAAAAGACTACCGTACCGATACAAAAGTCCATCAGGTTTTTCATGATGATGTTGCCGGCGTTTTTCGCACGGGTAAAACCCGTTTCCACCATAGCAAATCCGGCTTGCATCCAAAATACCAAAGCCGCACCGATGAGATACCAAAATTCGACAGTCACAAAAATCATTCCTTTCTTTTCACATTTTCTTTCTTTATTCTCTTTTTTCTCTCAATTTATTCGTATCGTCCGCCCCCGAAGCAGTCTTCGAAGGCGGACGAATACATCATTGTATCGTAAATTTTAAAAATCAACGAACGCCGAACAAAAGGTCGCCGTAGGTCGGGAAAGGCCAATACTTCTCTGCCGTGAGCGTCTCGGCTTCATCGACGGCGAGACGAAGCTCGGTCATCTTGGGAAGGATCTCGTCGCGGATGTAATACGATTCCTCTTCGACACCCTCAGCGGAATTTACGTGGATCAACGCGTAATCCAATTTGTCGGTACGGTCGGCGATCAGATCGAGCAGACCCGAAAGCTTTGCGATCAGGTTCTTTTCGTAACGGCATCCGAGCGTGGGATCGAAGGTCGTCTTGGCTGCCGCAGCCGATGCGGTATCGGAAACGTAGCTTCCGATGGCAGGAAGCAATTCCTTGCGCGCCATATCGGTCATGGTGTGCGCCTCAATACGAACCGTCTTGCAGTAGTTTTCCAGCATGATCTCACAGCGGGATTTCAGCTCGACCTCACTGAAGATGCCGTGCGACGTGAGCATATCGACGTTCTTTTTATCCAAAAGATGCGGCATGCAATCGGGCGTGGTGCGCATGTTGAGAAGTCCTCTTTCTTCGGTCGCGGTCTTGACCCATTCATCGTCGTAGCCGTTTCCGTTGAAGATGATTCTCTTATGCTTATGAATGGTCTCCTTGATAAGATCGTGCAGAGCCGTTTCGAAATCGGAAGCACTCTCAAGCTTATCGGCAAACTGCTTCAGACTCTCGGCAACCGCCGCATTCAGCATGATGTTGGCGCAGGCAATGCTGTTGGACGAGCCGAGCATACGGAATTCGAATTTGTTTCCGGTGAAAGCAAAAGGAGAAGTACGGTTACGGTCGGTCGTATCGCGGAAGAACTTCGGCAGAACGTCGACACCGAGCTTCATTTGCGTTTTACCCGCCGCGCTGTACGGCGTATCGCTTTCGATCGCGTCGAGAACGGCAGTCAGCTCGTCGCCGAGGAAGATGGAAATGACGGCGGGCGGAGCTTCGTTTGCGCCGAGACGCAGATCGTTGCTTGCCGTGGCAACCGAAATACGCAAAAGATCCTGATAATCGTCGACCGCCTTGATAACGCCGACCAAAAGGAGGAGGAACTGAGCGTTTTCATACGGTGTTTCGCCGGGCGTCAAAAGGTTTACGCCGGTGTCGGTCGCGATCGACCAGTTGTTATGTTTACCCGAACCGTTGACGCCCGCGAAGGGTTTTTCATGAAGCAGGCAAACAAGCCCGTGCTTCGACGCGACCTTTTGCATGATCTCCATGGTCAACTGGTTTTGGTCGGTGGCAATATTGGTGGTCGTATAAATCGGGGCAAGCTCATGCTGTGCGGGTGCCACCTCGTTATGTTCGGTCTTGGCAAGGATTCCGAGCTTCCAAAGCTCTTTGTTCAGATCCTCCATGTAAGCCGCGACGCGGGGCTTGATGATGCCGAAATAATGATCGTCCATTTCCTGTCCCTTCGGCGGCTTCGCACCGAAAAGGGTACGTCCCGTATAGATCAGGTCTTTTCTCTTGTCGAACATTTCTTTGTCCACAAGGAAGTATTCCTGTTCGGGACCGACGCTCGAACGAACGCATTTTACGTTCGTCTCGCCGAAAAGGTGAAGAATCCGAAGCGCCTGACGGTTGAGTGCCTCCATAGAACGCAAAAGCGGCGTTTTCTTATCCAATGCTTCGCCGCCGTACGAACAAAAGGCGGTCGGAATGCAAAGAGTCTTGCCTTTGATAAAAGCATACGAGGTGGGATCCCATGCCGTGTATCCTCTTGCCTCGAAGGTCGCGCGAAGTCCACCCGACGGGAAGGAGGACGCATCCGGCTCGCCCTTGATCAGTTCCTTGCCCGAGAACTCCATGATTACTCTGCCGTCGGGAGAAGGAGTAATGAAACTGTCGTGCTTCTCCGCCGTGATACCGGTCAGCGGCTGGAACCAGTGCGTAAAATGCGTCGCGCCGAGTTCGATCGCCCAGTCCTTCATGGCTTCGGCAACGGCATTCGCTACCGAAATATCGAGCTTTGCACCCTCTTCGATGGTTTTCTTAAGCGATTTGTAAACCGATTCGGAAAGTCTTGCTTTCATGACTCTGTCGTCAAACACAAGGCTGCCGAAATAATCCGATACCTTTTCCATAATCCGTTCTCCTTTACAAAATGAATTTTTGAAATAAAAAAAGAGGCAAGGGCACTTCGGATGTTAATCCATCCGAGGCACCCTTGCCTTCGATGTGCGTATTATATACCCATAAATCGGATTTGTCAAGAGGTTTTTTGAATTTTTTTCGATTTTTTTCGATTTTTTCCTTTTGCCTCGATTTTTCCGTTTCGGCGCGTCAATTGGCGACGTACATCTGCTTATACGGATTCTTGCTGTCGGGCGTCACGACCGTAAACGGTGCGTCGAGCACTTTTTTTGCCGCATAACCGAAGCAGCGGCAAAACGAGCGTACTTCGTCTTCGATCAGCGCCATATCCTCCTTTGTTGCGTGAACGGCGTGAACCTGCTGCGGAAAGCACACGTCGCGACAGTCGGAGCGCAAGAACATTTTTCCGCCGTGCATTCCCGTGCAGGGAAAATTTCCGACGATACTGCCCGTGCGTTCGGTAAGTCCCAAAACGACGATCGTTCCGCCCGCCTGATATTCGCCGAGAAAGCTGCCCGCTTTCCCGCCGATAATCATGATCGGCTGTTTTTCGCGGTAGGCTTTCATATGGATACCGGCGCGGTAGCCGACATCGCCCTTGATATAGATTTTTCCGCCCCGCATGGCATAGCCGACCGCGTCGCCCGCGCCGCCGTACACCGTAATGCTTCCGTCGTTCATGGTGTCTCCCACCGCATCCTGTACGTTTCCGTATACCGTGATCTCGGCGCCGTCAAGATACGCTCCGAGAGCGTTTCCCGGCACGCCGTGGATGACAATATTTTTCTCGGAAAGTCCCGCGCCGATAAAGCGCTGACCGAGGCAGGAGCAGATCTCGACATCGCCGTCGGTTTGGCGAACCAATCGGTTCAGCGCTTCAAATTCCATTCCCTGTGCGTCGATTTGTTTCATACCCTTTCCCCCTTTCATTCGCCCGCGTGTGCGATGCCGAGAATCGAAAGTTCTTTTTCGGTAAGTCCGATACCGCGAAGCATGGTGCGGTTTCCGCGCAGCGCTTCGATCGAATTGATTCCCATTCCGCCCATCATCTCCTTGATCTCATGCTGCCATGCCGTAAGAAGATGAAGCAGACGCTCGCTTCCCTCGTCGGGATCGAGACGGGCGACAAGTTCGGGGCGCTGCGTTGCGATACCCCAGTTGCATTTGCCGCTCTGGCAGGTGCGGCAAAGATGACAGCCGAGCGCAAGAAGCGCCGCCGTCGCGATATAACAGGCGTCCGCGCCGAGTGCCACCGCCTTTACGACGTCCGCCGAGGAGCGAATACTGCCGCCGACGATGAGCGAAACGTTATTGCGTATTCCCTCCTCGCGCAGTCGGCTGTCCACGGCGGCAAGCGCAAGCTCGACGGGGATACCTACATTGTCGCGAATGCGGGTCGGTGCGGCGCCCGTGCCGCCGCGGAAGCCGTCGATAGCAATGATATCCGCTCCGCTGCGTGCGATGCCGCTGGCAATGGCGGCAATGTTATGCACCGCCGCGACCTTTACGATGATCGGCTTTTTATATTCGGTCGCCTCTTTGAGCGAATAAACAAGCTGGCGAAGATCCTCGATGGAATAGATATCGTGGTGCGGCGCGGGCGAAATGGCATCGCTCCCCTCGGGCACCATACGGGTGCGCGAAACGTCGCCGACGATCTTGGTGCCCGGCAGATGTCCGCCGATTCCGGGCTTTGCGCCCTGACCGATCTTGATCTCGATTGCCGCTCCCGCCGTAAGATAGTCCTTGTGAACGCCGAAACGTCCCGACGCCACCTGCACGATCGTATTTTTTCCGTAGGCATAAAAATCTTCGTGCAGTCCGCCCTCGCCCGTGTTGTAGCATGTTCCCGCAGCGGCGGCGGCGCGGGCAAGACAGGCGTGTGCGTTATAGCTGATCGAACCGTAGCTCATTGCCGACATAAGGATCGGCATGGAAAGCTCAAGCTGGGGTGCGATCTTGCAAAGAATGCTTCCGTTTTCGTCGCGCTCGATTTTTTCGGGCTTTTTGCCCAAAAAGACCTTTGTCTCCATCGGCTCGCGAAGCGGGTCGATGGAAGGATTGGTCACCTGCGACGCGTTGATCAGGATCTTATCCCAATAGACCGGAAGATCGGTCGGATTTCCCATCGACGAGAGCAAAACGCCGCCGCTCGACGCCTGCTTGTAAATTTCCTTCATGGTCTGCGCCGACCAGTTGGCGTTTTCCCGAAGAACGCAGGGATTTTTCATGATCTTCAGCGCGCGCGTCGGACAAACCGCAACGCAGCGCTGACAGTTGACGCATTTTGTTTCGTCGCTCAGCATGATCTTTTTCTCGGCGGAAAAAGAATGTACTTCGTTGGCACATTGTTTTTCGCAAAGGCGGCAAGCCGTGCAGCGGTCTTTATCCCGCAAAACATCAAACTCCGCCTCGATATATCGGATCGGCATCAGTACGCACCCTCCTTCACCTTAACGATCACCGGCTCGCCGCCGGCGGGATAACGGATATTTTCCGCGTTCGGCTCCATGACGCGGATGGACGCCTCTTCGCTGGAAATGTAAACCTTGTCGCCTTTTTCCGCCGTCACCATTGAACGAAGCTTCAAGCGGTCGTTCAGAGCCAAAAGACCTCCGTCGAAGCCGAGAACAATCGAAAACGGTCCCGTCACCAAAAGACTCGAATACACCGTGCGCAAAAACTTCAGCTTTTCGCGCTCCTCGGGCGGCTTTTTCTCGATCGTGCTCCAAAAGGGCGCGGCGATAACCGACGAAAATTCGGTAAGCGAAAGCTTTTGACGGCGCAGAAGATAATCGGCGATATAGGTAATAACCTCGGTATCGGTCTTTAACGTACAGCGATAGCCGAACATTTCGATAAAGCGGCGGTTGGCGTCATACGACGAGATCTCGCCGTTGTGTACGACCGAATAATCCAAAAGCGAAAACGGATGCGCTCCGCCCCACCATCCGGGTGTGTTGGTCGGATAACGTCCGTGCGCCGTCCAGCTGTAGCCCTCATATTCGTCGAGACGATAAAAGACGGCGACATCCTCGGGATAGCCGACCGCCTTGAAGGTTCCCATATTTTTTCCGGAGGAAAAGACGTGAGCGCCGTTGTTTTGCGAATTGATACGGATAACGCAACGGGCGACATATTCTTTTTCATCCAGCTGCATATGCGAAACCACCGAGCGAAGCGGCGCAAGAAAATAGCGCCATATGATCGGCTCATCGGTAATGGCAGGGGTTTTTCGGGTCGGAATCGGTTCGGATTTTACAATTTCAAACCGTTCCTTCAGCAACGTTTCGCACGCTTCCTTTGCGGATAGCGAATCGAAAAAGATGTGAAACGCATAAAAATCCCGATACTCCGGATAAATTCCGTAGCCGGCAAAGCCGCCGCCCAATCCGTTGGATCGGTCGTGCATCGGGATCATTCCGGCGGCGACGCGCTCACCGGTCATTTTTTTACCGTCCCGTGAGATGACAGCCGATATGGCACATCCCGACGGGATCCGTACTTGCCCCTCCAATTGGTTCATAACAGTCGTTCCTTTCGCTGAAAAATAAAAAAAGATGTTCGGCGCAGGCTCAAAAAGCCCGCAGCGAACACCCTTGTCCATGTGCGATTATAGCACGTTTTGCAGGATGTGTCAAGCACCTTTTTCAAAAAAAAGACGAAAAAAGTTATATTTTACGAAATTCGCGCGCATTTTTGCACATAAAAACCATTCGGACTGCAAAAATCATTCTTCCGCCCGAAAAACAAAAAAATATAAAAAAGCTCTTGCTTTTTTCGTTCGATTATGATATAATAACACCGTTGCAGATGTGATCTGTATAATTGCCGGAATGATGGAATTGGCAGACGTGCCGGACTCAAAATCCGGTGGTAGCGATACCGTGCGGGTTCGACCCCCGCTTCCGGCACCACTTTTTCAAAAGCTCGCAAACCCTTGATACAAACGGGTTTGCGAGCTTTTTTTCTCTGAACGTGTATATACCGCCCTTTTCATCATCGTAAGTCCCTGTTTCCGCGAAAAAGCGGACGGTCTGCCGCAGTGCTGTTTGAATAACTTTCGCAGTGCGGACGACGCGACCGTTGCGGTAGTCATGCGCAAAGGATCGGCGCCCTCACTCCCCCTTCGTCTCATGCGGATGACCGCGACGGTCACGCCTCCGATAGCAGTTCTCATTCATCTGTATAAGGGCAGGTTCTCCCTGCGCGTAAGCAGGGAAACGAATCGCCAAAAATATCTATGCTACCACGCGGGAGGAGTGCGAGGAAAACCTCAAGGTGCTGATTGCGGAGATGAAAAAGGAGATTGCGGAAATTAAGGCGGGCGAGAAGGCGACAAATAAGGGCTGACCGAGGTCAGCCCTTAAAATTTGCGTAGAAGGAAACAAAGAGAAAGTTTTTTCAACCGATGCATTTCAATGACCGATGTATCTGCCATGTTCGTTTCTTGATAGCATGGTTTAACACAAAAAATATACTTCTTTTTGTCGTGCCTCTTGACAAAACGATAATTGTGTGATACAATAATATTGCCAATTGGATAATTTGCAGAGAGAAAGGAAAGAGAGCATGACACAAATAGGAGATAGGTTAGCACAATTATTAAAGGAAAGCGGTTATACGCAAAAGGAATTTGCGCTGATGTGCGGTGTTACCGAAGCGGCAATGTGCAGATACTTGAAAAATGAGAGAGAACCCAAAATTGAGGTCATTGCAAATATGGCAACAGCGCTCAATACTACTGTGGAATATCTGATTACAGGTAAAGAAGACGAAAACGGTTTCGATGATCTTTACAGGCTTGTCGCGCGAAGCACGATTTCCATGTCTGATGAAGAAAAATTGAGACTCATCAAGTTGTTAATGGAGAAATAATGATCGAGCAAGATTATTTGAATTACGTATCGTTACCCGCAAAATTGTACGATAAGATAGAGAACGATGTGGCGGATTTGTTTTTGGAATTGGACATAAGAGAATACCCGGTAGATCCCATGCAGATCGCACTTGACCTGGGGTACGATCTTGTTCCGTTTACGCAAATGTCGAAGGAAGTCAAGCGCGAGCTTATTTTCAAGGATATTGACGGTATCAGTCATTATGATCCAGAGCGAAAGAAATTCGTCATTTATTATCGCCCCAACGGTATGAAGGAACGTCTCCGATTCACGATCGGACACGAAATTGGCCATATACGGATGAAGCATTGCCACGAAAGCGAGCTTGCAAGACGCATTGCGGATTATTATGCAGCGTACCTGTTAGCCCCTACACCGTGGATGGCACACGCCGGTTGTGAGGATTATACCGATGTAGCCCGCACCTTTTTCTTATCCGATCCATGTGCTATGATCTGTTTCGAAAGATATGAGCGTTGGAGAAGGATACCGTTCACAAAAGATTATGAAAAGTCATTGACGTGGCTTGTATCATAAATTGAATAGAAAGCTGGTGATGCGATTTGTTTGCAATAAAACAAAAGACACACGAATAAGCTGCGCTAACAGCAAACCGTGCGTCTTTCGCAGAAATATGTTGTAATATTCCTGAGTGGCATCAGTTATTATAGCATATTTCTGCCCTTTTGTCAACCCATTTAGGCCAAATTCATGCCTGCAAAAGAGTTTTATAATATGTGCGAAAGGTAAAAGCCTCAACAACACACCTAAATGTGCGTAAGGTTATTGCCTTTCGCACATTATTTTTTTTGGCCGAAAAACGGAAAGGAGGGAAACCTTATCACTTGCAAATATTTTACCTATGAGGACAGGAAACATTTTGAGGAACAGTACAACGCAGGTGCAGCCCTGCCGGATATTGCGGACACACTCGGCGTGCATATCAGCACAATTTACCGGGAACTTAACCGAGGCAGCACAGGAGAGATTGATGCCAACGGCCGTGCCGGGTACGATGCGGAGCTTGCACAAAAAACAATGCTGGAAAGCCTTAAAAGGCGAGGCAAAAGACAAGGAGGCGTAAAACAAAATGAATGAGCTGCAAACATTCAGCAATGCGGAGTTTGGCGAAATACGCTCAATTACCATTGAAAACATCCCCTATTTTGTAGGCAGGGATGTGGCAAGCATTTTGGGCTACGCCAACACAAGGGATGCCCTGGCAAAGAGGGTTGACAGCGAGGACAAGCTAACGGGGGTAGCAATTTGCGACACCAACGGCAGAGAAACAAAGCCGGTACTTATAAACGAAAGCGGTTTATACAGCTTGATACTTACAAGCAAGCTGCCATCCGCAAAAGAGTTTAAGCGGTGGGTTACATCAAGCGTTTTGCCTATGATACGCAAAACGGGCGTGTATTCAGCCGGTATGGCTTTGAAAAACGATGACACCGTTGCACCGATGAGGTTACTTTCCCCGGATGATTATCTTTCGGCTGCCAGGCTTATTGCCACTTGCAAGAGTGAACGGCTGGGCATCGTGCTTGCACTTTTATCAAAAGGCGGTTGGGATATTCCCCAGATTGCAACCGGTGCATCCGTAAGACCGGACACCTCCGACATTGCCGAAAGAATTACACGGGTAAAAGCCAAAACGGGCATAAGCCTGCAAGAGCTCGGAAAAGTAAGCGGCATAAGTGTTGAGGTTTTGCGCTCTTATGAAACCGGGCGGCGTTTTCCAAAGCAAGAAAGGTACACCTCCCTCGTGATGCTGTTAAACAGCCTTGAGGAAACGGCCGAAAAGGAGGATGGCGAACAATGACACCCGAACAACAGAGAGCCAAAGAGCGTGAGCTTGCCGCCATACGGAAACGAAAAATAAGACAGCGTAACAACCGTATTGCGTGGCTCGTAATTATCGGCATTGTGCTTGTAATATTTGCCCTCGGCACGCTCTTTGGGTATCACCTTACAAGCCACACACCCGCCGGACAAGCTGACATAACGGAAAGCACACAGATTGCTGCCAAGATCCGTGCGGACGAGCCCACAGCAAAAGTAATTGAGCTCACAAGCACCGCCGAAACCCCAAAAGGTGTGCCGGGGCTGTCGCTTGATTATGACTTGCAAAAAGTAATGTATGAAAGCTGCCAAAAGTACGATGTACCTTTTGCCCTGGCTTTGGCCGTGGCAGAAAAAGAAAGCGGCTTTAACCCGGATGCCGAAAGCAGGACAGACGATCACGGCATTATGCAGATTAACCGCTGTAATTTTGAGTACCTGCGTAACAAAGGCATTGATCCCCTTACCTATGAGGGAAACATTGAGGCCGGCGTAATGCTCCTCGGTGAAAACCTAACCCGTTACGGTGATGAGGGGCTGGCGGTTATGGCATATAACTGCGGCCGCACCGGAGCAAAAAGGCTTTGGGATGCCGGTGTATATAGCACATCGTACTCAAGGGCCATTATGGAGCTATACGAAAAGTGGCTCGGAGTGCTGGAGGTACAGCAGTAATGGCTTATTATCACACCTGCCCGGATTGCGGTGCAAACCTCGATCCCGGCGAAAAATGCGATTGTCGAACAAATAAAATTTACATAACCAAGGAGGCTAACACCAATGTTAGAAATGAAAGTAACGATCACGGCTGCCACAGACCTTATGGCGGTGCTCAACAACATTGCCGCCGCACTTGACGGCAAAAACCCGCACACCGTTTGTAACCAGTTTGGTGCAGACAGTAAGCACATTGACAATGCGGGCACCATCAATATGGGCGTTGGCGGTAACGCACAGCCCGCAACACCTACGGCACCGGTAAACCCTACCCCCGCACCGGTAGCGACACCCGCACAGGCACCTGGTGCGCCTTTGAGTGCGACACCTGCCCAGACGGCAACCCCGATTGCCCCCACGGTCCCTGTTGCCGTGCCTGCCCACGCCGCAGCACCTGCGGCTAATGTAGCACCGGCTCCCGCCGTTCCGACCTCTGCGCCGCAGTACACGCTTGATATGATTGCAACCGCAGGCTCGGCGCTTATTGATGCCGGAAAGATGGATCAGCTTATGCAGCTGCTCGGCAAGTTTGGCGTGGCAAGCCTTACAGAACTTGCACCCGAAAGCTACGGCGCCGTTGCAAATGAATTAAGAGCCCTGGGCGCTGCGATTTAAGGGGGGGGGATAACAATGCCAACACCGGAAAAACACGCTCTGCTGTCGGCATCCTCCGCAGCCCGTTGGCTGCATTGCACCGCCGCCCCTCGCTTTGAGGAGCAATTCCCGGAAAACACATCGGAATATGCGGAGGAGGGCCGCCTGGCTCACGCTATTTGTGAGCTGAAAGTTATTAAACATTTTACCACGCAGATTAAGCCACGCACTTACACATCAAGGCTTAAAAAGCTGAAAGAAAACCCACTTTACCAGGACGAGATGGACAAGACCTCGGATCTGTATCTGGAGCACCTTACTGAAAGGGCTATGCAGTATAACGCAAAGCCGAATGTGGCCGCCGAGGTGCAGGTTGATTTTGCCGAATATGTACCGGAGGGCTTTGGTACCTGCGATTGCATTATGATCGGCGGTGATACCTTGAGCATTACCGACTATAAGCACGGTAAGGGCGTGCCCGTATCGGCTGAAAACAACCCGCAAATGCGTTTGTATGCCCTCGGTGCCTTAAAACGGTACAAGCCCGTTTATGGCGGCAGCATCAAAAAGATTTGTATGACGATAGACCAGCCCCGCATCCAGACGGAGCCAAGCAGCGAAACCATAACGGTTGAGGATCTGCTTGCTTGGGGTGAAAGCATTAAACCTATTGCCGCAAAGGCTTATATGGGGCTTGGGGCATTTTGCCCCGGTGAGCATTGCCGCTTTTGTCGAGGCAAAGCGAAATGCAAAGCTCGTGCAGACCAAAACACCGCACTTGAGGAATTTAAGGACTGCGTACCGCAGAACGCTGAAAAGCCGCCCCTCTTTGGGCAGGGCGTGCTTACGGATGCCGAAATTGGCGATCTGCTTGTAAGGGGCCAGGAGCTTGTAAAGTGGTACAAGGACCTTGAGGAATATGCCCTCGGCACTATTCTCAAAGGCGGTACAATTCCCGGCTGGAAAGCCGTTGCAGGCAGGAGCAACCGCACCTTTACGGACACGGAGGCTGCCCTTAACGCCGCTATGGCTGCCGGGTATGATAAATCACTCTTGTATGACCTCAAGCCCAAAACACTTACGGAGCTTGAGAAACTTATGGGCAAAACCGAATTTGCGGACAAGCTCGGCAGCTTTGTGGTAAAGCCCATCGGAAAACCCACCCTTGCATTGCTTACGGATAAACGGGAGGCTTACAACCCTGCTGCCGCAGACTTTGCGGAGGTGGTAAACGATGGCTGAAACGGTTTATTTGCTTGATGGCACAATGGAGGTTGTGCTGACCGAAAAGGATGTTTTTATTGATCGTCTTGTTCGTGAAAAGCTCGGTGACGATGCAGCCCGGTTTATTTCCGACTACATAGAGGAAATTGCAGAGGATGCAAAGTACACAGAGGAGGCACGGCAGGATGCCGAAAAAACAGCCGATGGCTACCTCGCTCTCTGCCAGGGTGCCCTCGCTGCGTTAAGTGAATTAAAGGACCTTACGCACGGGGCACGCCTTGACAGGGCGAAAATTCAAAAAATTGTTGATGGTGCATACAGAGAACTGTACCACAACTTATAAAAACAAGGAGGCAAACAACAATGTTTAATGAAAGTAACCCCCCCCGTGGACTTGAGGAAATGAAAGCCCGCAACCAAGCCAGCGCTATGCTGGCAGATATGTTAGCCGAAATAATGCTTGAAAGCAACGCACCGGAGGAAATAAAGCTCGGCGTGCGTATTGTTCAGCAGGGCAAAAAGGTTAGCAAAGCTGCACACGAAATTATAGAGGCATTTGCCGGTGATCCTGCCACTATTAAAGCAAGCGACACCGAAACCCTCAAACAGGTGCTTGAGTACCTCGGCTTGGTAGAGGTAGGGCTCAAGCAGTTTATGGAAACAACCAAGGCACCAAATGCAAACAATGCACCGAATGAAATTTAATGTAATAAAGGAGTTTAAGAATTATGTACCAGAACATTGCAACCAAGGTATTAACCGGCGAGGTTAGGCTTTCCTATGTCAACCTTACCACCCCCAGGGCACCCCAGCAGGGCGGTGAGCCCAAGTACAGCGTTACGCTGCTTATCCCCAAGACCGATGCCGCAACCATTGCCAACATCAATGCATCCATTAAGGCGGCGTATGAGGACGGCGTAAGCAAGAAATGGGGCGGCGCACACCCCACACCCAAGCAGATTGTGCACGATGGTGACGGGCTCCGTCCGTCCGGCTTGCCGTTTGGCGATGAGTGCAAAGGGCATTGGGTGCTGACCGCCAGCACCAAGAGCAAGCCGCAGGTTGTCGGCATTGACAACCTCGATTGTGAGCTTGCCCCCTCGGATATTTACAGCGGTATGTACGCCCGTGTAACTATTAACTTTTTCACCTATGACACAGCAGGCAGCAAGGGCGTGGGCTGCGGCCTCGGCAATGTGCTTAAAACTCGTGACGGTGAGGCTCTTGCCGGTGGTGCATCCGCAGCCAGCGACTTTGAGGGGCTCGGCCAGAGCTTTACTGCACAGCCGGCCGCCGTTCCCGGTTATCCGCAGGCACAGCCCGCTGCTCCGGCTTTCCAGCCGCAGTATAACCCTGTTGTGCCCCAGCAGGCGTACACTGCACCGCAACAGCCCCAGGCGGCACCCGCACAGCCGCAGAGCCGTCCGGCGGTAAACCCGATCACAGGGCAGCCCTGGTAAAAGCAAAACAACAAGGAGGCAAACAATATGAAAACCCGCTTTGATGAAACAAAATACTGGATCACCGCTGGAGGCGAGGCGATCCGCTTGTGCGATATGGAAACATCGCACCTGTTAAACACCGTAAAAATGCTGTTGCAGAAACCCACACGCACGCAGGCAATGCTCGTTATTGATATTGAGCGTAACAGCCGAGATGCCGCTGTGTGGGTACCCAACCCGCAGGATCCCCGTATTCTTTCAATTCACAATGTTACGAGCCTTACGGCGGAGGAACTTGTGGACTATGTAAAAAGCACACCGCTTTATGCGGCTATGCTTTCGGAGCTTGAAACAAGAGGGGTAAACACGGATAACACGATCACGATGTTTGAAACGATGGATCCGCTACGGTAAAGGAGGTAAAAGAGTATGGATCATTTAAGTATTGACCTTGAAACATTTTCAAGTGTGCCGATACAAAAAGCCGGTGCCCAAAAGTACATACAAAGCCCCGACTTTGAGATCCTCCTCTTTGCCTACTCCCTTAACGGTGCGGAGCCGGTGTGCTGTGATTTTGCCCAAGGCGAAACACTCCCCAAGTGGGTTGCCGAGGCGTTGCTTGATCCGCAGTGCTTAAAACGCGCATACAATGCGCCCTTTGAGTGGGGCTGCCTGTCCCGGTATATGGGCAGGCAGCTGCCGCCGGCGCAGTGGCGTTGCACAATGTTCCACGGCTTGTATGCAGGCTATACGGCAGGCTTGGATGCCACAGGCAGAGCGTTGGGCTTGCCGGAGGATAAACGCAAGCTGAATACCGGCAAAGCCCTTATACGCTATTTCTGCGTACCGTGTGCCCCATCAAAGGCAAACGGCGGCAGAACACGGAACTACCCGCACCACGCACCGGAGCGTTGGGAGTTATTCAAAGAGTATAACCGCCAGGATGTTACAACCGAAATGGAAATTGAGCGCAGGCTTTCGGCGGTACCCGTGCCAGACTTTGTGCAAAAGGAATGGGAAACGGATCTTATTATAAACAGCCGAGGCGTTGCTATTGATATGGGGATGGTTGAGGGTGCCCTTGAGCTTGGGGCAACGGTCCGCAACACCCTTACAACCGAGGCTGTGAAAATATCCGGGTTAAGCAACCCCAACAGCGTAAAGCAGCTTGCATCTTGGCTTGAAAGTGAAACCGGCGAGGAAATAAACGGGCTCCGCAAGGACACCGTTGCCAAAATGCTTGCCCGTGACGATAACAGCCCGGAGGTACAGCGTATGCTTGAGATCCGGCAGGAGCTCGGTAAAACAAGCACCAAAAAATACGATGCCATTGAACAGGCTGTGTGCCGGGATGGGCGTGTGCGTGGGCTCTTACAGTTTTACGGAGCCAACCGCACGGGCCGCTGGGCAGGGCGTTTGGTGCAGGTGCAAAACCTGCCCCGTACCTATACAGAGCCGTTGGAGCTTGCCCGTGACCTCGTAAAAGGGCGTAAGCTGGATGCCTTAAAGTGCATTTACGGCAGTGTGCCGGACACGCTCTCACAGCTGATACGCACCGCATTTATAGCCGCACCCGGTAATGTGCTGATTGATGCCGACTTTTCGGCCATTGAGGCCCGTGTTATTTCTTGGCTTGCCGGTGAGGAGTGGAGGCTTGAGGTTTTCCGCACCCACGGCAAAATATATGAGGCATCAGCCTCGCAGATGTTCGGCGTGCCCATTGACCTTATAAAAAAGGGCAACCCCGAATATGCCCTCCGGCAAAAAGGTAAGGTTGCGGAGCTTGCCCTCGGCTACCAGGGCAGCACCGGCGCACTTATCAATATGGGTGCACTTGATATGGGCATACCGGAGGAGGATCTGCCCGATATTGTGAGCCGTTGGCGTGATGCCAACAAACGCATAAGGGATCTGTGGTACAAGGTGGATGCCGCCGCTGTGCAGGTTATCACTCAAGGCGGCAGCGTGGGCGTAAGCAGCATTATACTTGCCCACGAATGGGATGCGGCCCAAGGCACCGACTATATGACAATAACGCTGCCAAGTGGCAGAAAACTATTTTACAATGCCCCGCAAATAGGCGTAAACCAATGGGGCAACCCCTCAATATCGTATATGGGTATGGACCAGACCACAAAGAAATGGAAACGCATCGAAACCTACGGCGGCAAGCTCGTGGAGAATTGTGTGCAAGCCATCGCCCGTGATTGTCTGGCGCAGGCTATTGAACACCTGGAGGCAGCGGGGCTACCGGTTATATTCCACATACACGATGAGGTGGTAATTGATATAAGACCATTTGCAGACAGCGAGGCAATGCTTGCAAAAACGGTTGAAATAATGAGCCGCCCTGTTCCGTGGGCTCCGGGCTTGCCCCTTGGCGCCGATGGTTGGGTTGGTAAATTCTTTAAGAAAGATTAAATGCAAGGAGGTATGCCGATATGGCAACATTGAAAGAACGGGATCCGGAGGAATACGCTGCACTTTGCGCTCTTTATAGCGGGGCAACTGATAGAATAAACGATCCCGATTATGAACGGGTACAGCCCCCCCCCGCAGGATAAAACGCCCTTTGCCCTCATTGATGCCTGGGGTATAGAGTGTTTTAGATTGGGCTTTGAGATGGCCTGTGAATTAGCAAACAATAATTAAGGGAGGGCTCGGCTATGGGCGATATGCGCGAGGTATTTGATTACTACAAGGAGTATTGCAAGGAACAACACCGTAAAAGGGTTGCAAAAACACCAGATCGTATTGCCTATGCTGCAAAGATGTTAGAACAGCGAGGCATTAAATACGAGCTAAAAAATCAAAACACAGGGCACTTTCATTGCAGGCGAAAATCAGACAACCAGCTCATACAGTTTTGGGCCGGCACAGGAAAAATAATGGGCTATCAAAACGCCCGTGGGTTAAAAGCCCTATTATCAATTTGTGAAAAATAAAAAGGAGGCTCGGCTATGCAGTATATGGGAGGCAAAAGCCGCATAGCCCGCTACACAGCCGAAATTATAAATAACACCCTTAACGGAGGGGGGGGAGCGTTCAATGAGATACCAAGGCGGCAAGAGCCGTATAGCAACACCTTTGGCGCATATCCTCAACGCTACGGGGGGGGGGCTTGCTTTGTTAGCCTTTTCTGTGGTAGCTGCTCCGTTGAAAGCAAAGTTACCGGCTATGACCGCATTATACTGAATGACAAGCACAAGTATTTGATTGCTATGTTAAGAGGTGTGCAGGCGGGTTATGAATTGCCGGAAACGATAACAGAGGAACAGTACCAGGCCATAAGAGCCGATAAAGATGCAGATCCGGTGCTTGCAGGTTTTGTGGGCTTTGGGTGCAGCTTTGGTGGCAAATGGTTTGGAGGATATGCACGAAATAAGGGCGGCACGAATTATGCCGCACAGAGCAAGCGATCACTGCTTAAAGATATGGCAACGCTCGGCGGCGCCGAGATATTCTGCGGTGATTATAAGCGAGTACCTATACCGCCGGGGGCGGTTGTATATGCGGATCCTCCGTATGACAATACCACCGGTTACAATAACGAGAAATTCAACAGCACAGAGTTTTGGCAGGCAATGCGTTTGCTTGCCGATACCGGGCACACCGTTTACATAAGTGAGCAGACTGCCCCGCCGGACTTTGTGTGCGTGTGGGAAAAGCCCTTTACCCGCACCCTCGACAGAAACAAGGGCAACCAATTCAAGGTAACAGAAAAGCTGTTTACCTATATTTCACCGATATGGAGGCGGTAAAAATGGCTTATTATATGGCCTCTGTAAGCTGGGGCAAGGACAGTTTGGCAATGCTCCTCCGGCTGATATACGAAAACAAACCGCTTAACGAGGTTGTTTTCTTTGATACCGGGATGGAATTTCAAGCCATATACAATGTGCGTAACGCTGCCCTTGGTATGCTGAAAGTAAGAGGCATTACATACACCGAATTAAAACCAGCAAAACCATTTTTATACACAATGCTTGACAAGCCGGTAAAAGGCAGAGATCGCAAAGGTTATGGATGGTGCGGCGGCTTATGCCGCTGGGGTACAACTGAAAAACTCAAAGCACTTGACCGTTATGCAAAAAGCAAAAATGCAACCGTGTATATAGGAATTGCGGCAGATGAGCAGCAACGGCTTAAACGGTTGGAGCCTTACAAAATTGCACCGCTTGCAACATTTTGGAATATGGCAGAGGCAGAGTGCCTCCAATATTGTTACGATCACCATTTTTACTGGTATGAGGACACCGACAGCGAGGCAAAAAAAATACGCCTTTATGATGTTTTGGATCGTGTTTCCTGCTGGTGCTGCTGTAATAAAAACCTCAAGGAACTGCGGAACATATACAACTTTTTGCCCGAATATTGGCAAAGGCTGCGTTACCTGCAATTTGTACTTGAGCGCCCAATGAAAGGCTACTATAAAGGACAGCCCAGAGGCGTGTTTGAACTTGAGGATCGTTTTTCTAAGGAGGCAAACAATGATACCTTTTCCAAATAAAAAATACAGCGTTATATACGCAGATCCACCCTGGCAGTACCAGGATAAGAAATGCAACGGCAACGCCGCAGACCACTACCCCACAATGAAAATTGACGATATTTGCAACTTACCTGTTAAAGATCTTGCTGCCGATGATTGCGTGCTTTTTCTTTGGGCCACATACCCGATGCTCAAGGAGGCATTGAAAGTAATTGAGGCGTGGGGCTTTAAGTATAAAAGCATCGGCTTTCAGTGGGTAAAACAAAACCGCAGTGGCAACGGTTACTTTTTCGGCCTTGGGCGTTGGACCAGGGGCAATACAGAGCCTTGCCTTATAGCTGTTAAGGGTAAGCCACACAGGGCAAGCAACAGCGTAAGCCAACTTATTTTTGCACCGCTGCGTGCCCATTCCCAAAAGCCGGATATTACACGAGATAAGATCCGGGAGCTGATGGGGGGGGGATCACTCTTATATAGAGCTTTTTGCAAGGAACACAACACCGGGCTGGGATGTCTGGGGAAACGAGGTAAACAAGTATGGCAACTAAAATATACATAGCCGGAAAAATCACCGGCGATCCCGATTATAAAGCAAAGTTTAATGCCGCCGCAGAGGCGTACAAAAAAAAGGGTTACACCGTGCTTAACCCCTCCTGGATGCCGCAGGGTATGCAAAAAGCAGACTATATGCGTATTTGCTTTGCAATGATTGACACCGCGGATGTGGTTGCTTTCCTGCCGGGGTATCGTTTAAGTGCCGGCGCACAACTTGAACTGCAATACTGCTTTTACATTGATAAAGATGTAAAGCTGCCGGATGATGAGGCAGAGGGACCAGCATTGCAGCCAAGTGTAGTACAAAACGCTTTGAAAAATGCCGTTAGTACTAATGCCCTTGTACTGAACGATCCGGCGGCAGAAATAAAGAAAGCGCTTGAAAAGCACTTTAACCAACAATTTGGCTTTAGCTTATATGGAGGTGCAGAGTAATGACCGAACAAGAAAAAACAGCGATGAAAGCCGTGTTATACCTTGCCGAGAAAAACCCACGGCTCCGTTATGGCGGCACTTGGGTTGAGGATGTGCGTAATATGGAAACCTGCGCCAAAATTTCATTTGCAGAGGCGGTACGCATTATTGACAGGATGCTTTATGGCCCCATAGAGGAGGTAAACAACGATGGCTGATGCAGATAAATGCGCCGCTTGCGGCGAGATTATTCCGGAGGGCATCCAGGTTTGCCCTCTGTGTTCAAAGGAGGTGCCCGAAATGGGCAACAGCAAAAACCCTTATTACAATAGCGAGGGCTACGCCGATCCCACCGCATACGGTGCCTTAAAGCCGATTATGCAGGCGGACGCCGCCCTTGAGGGCAAAGTAAACTTTTTGATTAAAGTATTAAAGTTTATAGCCAATGAGGCCGGGTTTGATGTGATAAACCGTATTGAACTGCGGGACCGTAACACCGGCAGGCTTTTCAAATAGATTAAGCCCCCCCGCCGTGGGTGCGGGCGGTAAGGAGTAACCGCTATGCAATATGATCGTAAAATTGCCATAGCCTCCGGTGCAAGCAGGCGTGCAACCGTATGGACCACGCAAACGCTTATGGTATCGGAATTATGGCAAAAGTTAAAAGTGCCCGCAAGGGGCACCGAAACCCTTGCAGAATACCTAAACCTTAAAAAAGCACAGCAGGACGATCTCAAGGACATTGGCGGTTTTGTCGGCGGTACCCTTAACGGATCGCGCCGCAAGGCCAACAATGTGGCTGGGCGTGATATTATCACCCTTGACCTTGACAACATACCCGCAGGGCATAAAGACAATGTGCTCCGCATTGTGGAGGGTTTGGGCTGTGGGTACTGCGTTTACAGCACCCGAAAACACCAGCCTGCCGCCCCTCGTCTGCGTGTGCTCTTTCCGCTTGACAGAACAGTAACGGCTGACGAATACGAGCCCATCGCCCGTAAAGCAGCTGAATATATAGGCCTTGAATATGCCGATCCCACAACCTTTGAGCCCAGCCGTCTTATGTATTGGCCGAGCTGCTGCCGTGATAGTGAGTATGTGTATGTTGTGGGTGATAAACCTTTTTTATCTGCCGATGGCCTGCTTGCACAGTACGCCGATTGGCACGATATGACACAGTGGCCCGCCCTGCCGGGGCAGGCACAGTTTACCAAGCTGGCAGTAAAGCAAGGCGATCCGGACGGCAAAAACGGCGTTGTGGGTGCATTTTGCCGCACCTATGATATACAGCGTGCAATGGACGAGCTGCTCCCCGGTATTTATGAGCCGGTTGACAATATGCCCGGCAGATATACATACCTCGGAGGCTCTACCACGGGCGGCGCCGTGCTTTACGATGACGGCAAATTTTTATACAGCCACCACGCAACAGATCCCTGCGGCGGCCGCCTTGTAAATGCCTTTGACCTTGTGCGCCTACACAAGTACGGCGATAAGGACGATACCGCAGCCGCAGGCTCACCAACCAACCGCCTGCCCTCCTACCTTGCTATGTGTGAGTATGCCTGCGGGCTTTCGGATGTTAGTGCACTTATAAGCAAGGAACGGTACGAAAGTGCCGTTAAGGACTTTGACGGCATCACCGCTGATGAGAGCGAGGAGCCGGAAAATTGGATGGTGTTGCTTGAAAAGAACGCCCAGACGGGTGCCGTTAAGGCCACCATTGACAATGTGCGTATTATCCTGGAGCACGATCCCCTGCTTAAAGGCAAGTTTGCACTTAACGAGTTTGCCGGCCGTGGTGAGGTGCTCGGCTCCCTGCCGTGGGATAAACGGGAAAAACGCCGCCTGTGGGATGATAACGATAACCAAGGGCTTTACTGGTACCTTGAGCGTGTGTATAAGATTTCCGGCAACGGCAAAGTGGATGGGGCTCTTTCCCTCCATTCCAATGCCCACGCTTTTAACGATGTAAAGGACTACCTCAAGGGCTTGCAGGGCAAGTGGGATGGCGTGCCCCGCCTCGATTGCCTTTTTATAGATTACCTCGGCGCAAAAGATACGGCATACAACAGAGCTGTAACCCGCAAGGCTTTTACCGCCGCCGTTGCCCGTGCTATGACACCCGGCTGCAAGTATGACAATATGGTTATTTTGGCAGGCCCGCAGGGTATCGGTAAAAGCACCCTGTTGGATAAGATGAGCCGTGGCTGGTTTAATGACAGCATACGCACCTTTGAAGGCAAAGAGGCAAGCGAACTGCTCCAGGGCGTTTGGCTTGTGGAGGTATCGGAGCTTGATGCTTTCCGGCGTACCGATGTAAGCCGCATTAAGCAGTTTTTGAGCCTCCGTGCGGATCGTTTCCGTGCGGCGTATGGGCGTAATGTTAAGGAACTGCCACGCACTTGCATCTTTTTCGGTACTACCAACACCGCTGAATACTTGCAGGACACCACCGGCAACCGCCGCTTTTGGCCGATAGACACCGGCGAACAGAGGCACACCAAAAGTGTGTGGCGTGACCTCGATCCGGAAATAGATCAGCTGTGGGCCGAGGCGTATGTACGCTGGCAGGCCGGCGAGCCTCTTTACTTATCCGGTGCCATTGAGGATGCTGCCAAGGAAAAGCAAGAGGAACACAGAGAGGCATCCAGCCGTGAGGGTATCGTGCGTGAATTTATGGAGCGCCCGGTGCCGGACGATTGGAGCAAGTGGCCGCTTGATAAAAGGCGTATGTTCTGGGGCGGCGTAACAATGGGCAGCGACAGCCTGCACCTTGTGCCCCGTGATCGCATTTGCGCCCTTGAGGTTTGGTGCGAGGCTTTCGGCGGTAACATTAAAGAAATGAAAAACACCGACACCAGAGAGCTTAACGCCATAATGGCAGCAACGCCGGGCTGGCAAAAATCTGCTGGCACCTTGCATTTTGGCCCGTATGGCACACAGCGTGGGTTTAATAAAATCTAACAATTAGCATCTAACATTTGTTTTTCGTGTAGAATTGTTAGAAAAACACCATCTAACAATTCTACACGAAAAAACATTGTTTTGTTTAATTGTTAGAAAGATTGTTAGACCGAAAACCGCATAAAATAAGGCTTTTTATTACTTTTCTAACATTCTAACATTTTTTCTTATAAAGTATAAAATTAGAGAGTTTGAGAGTAAAATTACGCCCTAACCCGCCTGTTTGCGTGTATTATGCGTGCGCGCGTGAGAAAGTTAGAAAAGGAGGAAAACGATGCTTGAAAAAACTGTTGAAAAAGAATTGTGCGACCGGGTAAAAAATGATCTCGGCGGCTGGGCATTAAAGTTTGTAAGCCCCGGACAAAACGGCGTACCGGATCGCATTGTGTTTGTGCCGTATGGGCGTATATATTTTGTGGAAACAAAGGCACCGGGTAAAAAACTGCGTAAGCTGCAAGAATATGTTTGCGGTTTGATAAAGCAGTTAGGTTTTAAGGTGCTGCGGATAGACACCAAGGAAAAGGTGGAGGCTTTCGTAAGGGAGGTGCAAACGGGTGGAATATAAACCGCATAATTACCAAGCGTACTGTATTGAGCGTATCGTAAATGATCCGGCGGTTGGGTTGTTCCTCCGTCCGGGTTTGGGCAAAACCTCAATAACACTTTCGGCAATAAACATTTTGAAATACTTTAAGTGGAACATTGCAAAGGCTTTGGTTGTAGCACCCAAAAAGGTTGCGGAGGGTACCTGGAGCAAGGAGGCAAACAAGTGGGATCACTTAAAACATCTGCGTGTGGTTACGGTCCTGGGATCGTCCGCAAAGCGTATAAAGGCACTCAACACCCCTGCGGATGTGTATGTTATAAACCGTGAAAACATACCCTGGCTGGTTGAATACTACCAGCAGGCGTGGCCGTTTGATATGGTGGTGCTTGACGAAAGCACGAGCTTTAAGAACGGCCAAAGCAAACGCTTTAAGGCAATGAAACTTGTAAGGCGTTTTTGCAAAAAGGTTGTGCTGCTTACTGGTACGCCGTCCTCCAAGGGGCTTATGGATCTGTGGGCGCAGATTTATTTGCTTGACGAGGGCGCACGGCTGGGCAAGAATATAACACAATTCCGCACACGGTACTTTGATGCCAATACACACGGCGGGCATTTTACCGACTACAAACCGAAAGAGGATGCCGAGGCGGCCGTGCTTAAAGCCATAAGTGATATTTGCGTATCAATGAAAGCCGAGGACTACCTGGAATTGCCTGCTTGTATCGAGCACGATGTTCCCATAGTGCTTGACGATAAGACAATGAAAGCGTACAAGCAGTTTGAGCGCGATCTGCTGCTTACCATTGACGAGGACACCATAACCGCCAACACCGCCGGGGTGCTTACCGGCAAGCTGTTACAGTTTTGCAGTGGTGCAATGTATGACAATGACCGCAAAGCCGTACATATTCACGATTGCAAAATCGAGGCCTATGTGGAACTTTTGGAAAGCCTAAACGGTGAGCCTTGTATTACATTCTATGGCTACCAGCACGATAAGGATCGCATCCTTGCAGCCCTTGAAAAAACAAAGCTGCGTGTGTGCGTGTATAAAGGCACCGAGGACGAGGATGCCTGGAACAGCGGCAAGGTTGATGTGCTGCTGGTGCACCCAAGCAGCTGCGCCTATGGGTTAAACCTGCAAGCAGGCGGCCGGCACATTATCTGGTTTACGCCAAACTGGAGTTTTGAGCTTAACGATCAAGGCAAGTGCCGTTTGTGGCGGCAGGGCTCCCCGTATGATAAGGTTTATGTGCATTACCTTATTGTGCAGGGGTGCGTTGACGAGGATGTGCTTGACACTATACGGGAGCGTGCAGGCACACACGAAACCGTGATGCAAGTGCTTAAAGCCCGTATCAAGAAAATAAAGGAGGCAGCAGTATGACACTAAAAGAATTATCACAGTTATACTACCTTAACCGTGAAATTGAACGAGATCAAGAACGGTTGGAAAAATTACGGGCAAGAGCATCGGCACCGGGAGCACCCAACTATGACGGTATGCCTAAAAGCCCCAGCTTTGAGAACCGCCTTGAGCGTTACATTGCAGAGATCGTTGACCTTGAGGTGATTATCCAGGCGAAAATAACGCAGTGCTTACACGAGCGTGCACGCCTTGAAAGGTATATTGCCGAAATACCGGACAGCTTAACCCGGCAGATCTTTCAACTGCGGTTTATCAACGGTTTGACCTGGGTGCAGATTGCGTTTAGCGTTGGCGGCGGTAATACCGAGGAGGGCGTGCGTAAAAGGGTTTACAGATACCTTGAGCAAGAAAACAAAGGCGAAAAATAAAGATGTCCCAAAATGTCCGGGTTATATAGTGTATAATGTAAACTGCGGGTATTGACCACAAGGGCAATGCCTCCTTGGATAAGAACAGCGGCGGGGTTCACTCCTCCAGCTAACCCCGCTGTCTGTTCTTTTATTTTGCTATGAAAGCGAGGTGGTACACTATGACCGACAGGCAGCAAAAGTTTGCGGATGAATATATCATTGATTGCAACGCCACCAGGGCGTACAAAGCGGCTTATCCGGCTGTAAGGAGAGATGCAACAGCAGCGGCAGCAGGCGCAAGATTGTTAAAAGATGTTAAGGTTAAAGCCTATATCGAGGAAAAGCTGGCCGAAATAAGCAGCAAGAAAACAGCCGAGGCAACCGAGGTTATGGAGTATCTTTCCTCGGTGCTGCGTGGGCAAAGCAAGGCAAGCGTGGTTGTTGTCGAGGGCTACGGTGATGGATGCTCCGAGGCAAAAATCATTGAAAAGCCACCGGACGAAAAGGAACGCCTAAAAGCCGCAGAGCTTTTGGGCAAGCGTTACGGCCTGTTTACCGACAAGGTAGATGTTGGCGGCGCCGTTCCGGTGGTAATTTCCGGCGGTGAGGATCTTGAGGACTAAAACCGCCAAACAAATAAGCCTCCCCGATGTTGTGGGCAAAGGCTACGGCACATTTTGGCGTTTTAAGGGCCGGTACCGGGTGTGTAAAGGCTCCCGTGCCTCCAAAAAATCAAAAACCACAGCCTTAAACAATATCACACGGCTTATGGAATACCCACAAGCCAACTTGCTTTGCGTGCGTAAAACATACCGCACACTAAAAGATAGCTGCTTTACAGAGCTTAAATGGGCTATACACCGCCTCGGCGTTGATGCGTGGTGGGATATAAAAGAGAGCCCGCTTGAAATGACCTACAAGCCTACCGGGCAAAAGATCCTTTTCCGTGGACTTGACGATCCGCTGAAAGTAACCTCCATTACCGTTGAGGTTGGGGTGCTTTGTTGGCTGTGGATCGAGGAGGCATACGAAATAAGCTCCGAGGCCGATTTTGACACCCTGGACGAAAGCATCCGAGGCGAGGTACCGCCGGGGCTGTTCAAACAAATTACGCTTACCTTTAACCCGTGGAATGAGCACCACTGGATCAAACACCGCTTTTTTGATGCCGCACCGGATCCGGATATTCTTGCAATGACAACCAACTACACCTGCAATGAGTGGCTGGATGCAGCAGATAAAAAAGTGTTTGAAACAATGAAACGAAATAACCCCCGCCGTTACCGTGTTGCCGGCCTCGGTGATTGGGGCATCGTTGAGGGCTTGGTATATGAAAATTGGGAGGAGCGCCTTTTCAGCATTGACGAGGTGCGAAAAACGCCCGGTATTAAATCGGCGTTTGGCCTTGACTTTGGATATACCAACGATCCCACCGCTTTATTTTGCGGTTTGATAGACACCAGCAGCAAAACCCTTTGGGTGTTTGATGAAATATACAAGCCGGGTATGAGCAATGAGGATATAGCCTCAGCCGTTACAGAGGCAGGCTATGCCAAAGAGCGCATCCGGGCAGACAGTGCCGAGCCGAAAAGCATTGATCGCCTTTACGCCTTGGGGCTTGCCCACATACGCAGGGCACGCAAAGGCAAGGACAGTATCAACAACGGCATTGACTTTATACAAGATTATAAAATCTTTATCCACCCACGGTGCACCAATTTCCTCACCGAGATTGGCAACTACACCTGGGATACGGACACAAAGACCGGTAAAAAGCTAAACCGCCCCATAGATGACTTTAACCACCTTATGGATGCTATGCGGTACGCTTTGGAGGAATACTCCACCGGTCCGAATTACAGTTTTAAGTAAAGGAGGTGCAGCCAAATGAAAGCATTAAATTTTTACTCCCCATCAATCGAAATGCAGGCCCGTATGGCTGCAAACATTGTACCGGGCATTACAGATAAGCAGTTTTTGGAGCTTGAGATCAAAAAGTGGTTGACCTCCCAGGAACGGCACAGGCAAATAGCAGGTGATGCCTACTATGACGGTATGCAAACGATTTTGAAACGCAAGCGCACGGTTATTGGCGAGGGCGGCGAGCTTAAAGAGGTTGACAACCTGCCAAACAACCGCCTTATTGATAACCAATATGCAAAAATGGTGGATCAAAAGGCAAATTACCTTTGCGGCCAGCCCGTTACTTTCGACGCCAAAAACGCCGCATACGGTGAGGCGCTTGCAAAGGTGTTTGGGCATAAGGCACAGCGCACTTTGCGTATTGTGGCCGAAAAGGCTTTAACAGGCGGCAAGGCGTGGATGTTCCCTTACTATACGGATGAGGGCACGCTTGCCTTTGCAATGCTCCCGGCGCACGAGGTGCTGCCATTCTGGAGCGATACTGCACACACCGATCTTGATTGCGCCGTGCACTTTTTCCCCATTTACGAATATGACGAAAAAGGCAACGAGAGCATTGTTGAAAAAGTGGAGGTTTTCCACGCAGGCGGCATTGAGCGTTTTATCTGGAAAGATGGCACGCTTGAGGTTGACAACGATGCAGCCTCCGGCTCCTATGTTACCGTGGTTGATCCCAAAACTCAAAAGCCCCGTGCGTTGAATTGGGCGAGGATCCCCCTGGTTTGCTTTAAGTCCAACCACAGAGAACTCCCCCTCCTCTGCCGTGTGCGGTGCTTGCAGGATGCCCTTAACCTTATGCTTTCCAACTTTGTAAACTCTATGGAGGAGGATGTGCACAACACCGTGCTGGTTATACACAACTATGATGGTGAGGACTTGGGCGAATTTAGGCGCAACCTTGCCACATACGGTGCTGTTAAGGTGCGGACAACGGACGGCTCCGATGGTGCTGTTGACACCCTGGAAATTGAGGTAAAAGCCGAAAATTACAAGGCTGTTATGGAGCTTTTGAAAAAGGCCATAATCGAGAACGCCAGGGGCTATGATGCCAAGGATGACCGGCTGAACGGTACGCCAAACCAAATGAACATAAGATCAATGTACTCCGATATTGATCTTGATGCAAACGGTATGGAAACCGAATTTCAAGCCGCTTTTGAGGATCTGCTCTTTTTCGTCAATGCCCACCTTGCCAATACCGGTGTGGGCAACTTTGACGGTGAGGATGTAACGGTTATTTTTAACCGTGATATACTCATAAACGAAACGGAGGCCATCGACAACTGCGGAAAATCAAAGGGCATTATCAGTGATGAAACTATTGTTAAGCAGCATCCGTGGGTGGACGATCCGGAGGAGGAGCTTGCACGCCTTAAAGCTGAAAAAGAGGCGGCAGCTGCGGAGGCAGATGCCTACCGAGCCGCTTTTGAAAATTCCGCAGGCGGCAATGGGCAGAACACCCCACCGGGCAACGGTCCGGAGGGCGGTGCTTTGAATGAATAACGCCGATTATTGGGCACGCCGCCTTAAAATTATGGAGGATGCCCTAAAAGATCAATCATACGAATATGTAAAAAATCTGGAGCAGCAGTTTGATGCCGCCATAGCCCAAATTGATACACAAATGCGTGCCTGGTATCAAAGGTTTGCCGACAACAACGGCGGCATAGCTTATGCCGAGGCACAAAAGCTGCTTACCACCGGTGAGCTTAAAGAGTTTAAGTGGACGGTACAGCAGTACATTAAGGCCGGCAAGGAGCACGCCATAAGCGGTGCGTGGGCAAAAGAACTTGAAAACGCCTCCGCACGGGTGCATATATCCCGCCTTGAAAGCCTTAAAATACAGTTAAGACAGCAGGCCGAGGCATTGACACAGGCAAGAGTAAAAGCCACAACCGATGCCTCGGAGCTGTCATATACACAAAGCTATTACCACACCGCTTTTGAGGTGCAGCGTGGTTTGGGCGTGGGTTGGACTTTGCAAGCCCTTAACTCCGGTACGGTGCAAAAGGTGCTTTCCCGCCCCTGGACCGTTGACAACCAAACCTTTACGGCACGCTGCTGGACGGATAAAACCAAGCTGGTTGAAACCGTAAACCAAGAGCTTACCCGTATGCTTGCCACAGGCGAGGCACCCGACAAGGCTATTGCGGCAATATCCAAACGGTTTAATGTTTCAAAGCAAAATGCCGGCCGTGTAGTAATGACCGAAAGCGCCTATTTTTCAAGTGCAGCCCAAAAAGATTGCTTTAACGAGCTGGGTGTTGAAAAATACCGCATTATCAGCACGCTTGACACAAAGACCTGCAACATCTGCGGTGATATGGATGGCAAGGTGTTCAAAATGAGCGATTACCGCCCAGGCTCGACCGCCCCACCATTCCACCCTTGGTGCCGTTGCTGCACAGCTCCATATTTTGACGATATGGACGGCGTGGGCGAACGGTACGCACGGGATGCCAAAACCGGTGAGCGTTACAAGCTGCCGAAAGATACCACATACAATGAATGGAAAGCTATGCAGGATGCCGCTTATGGCTCCGGTACCGTTGACAAATTGCGAAAAATAGGGTATAATGAAAGTAGCGACAAACAGCAGTTTGAACGGTACAAGGAATGGCTCGGCAGCAATGCACCCAAAACCTTTGAGGCTTTCCAAAAGCTCAAATACAGTGATGATTGGCAACCTTTTAAGGCTTACACACGAGCAATTAAAAGCGGTGAACTTACACCGCTTGCCGATTTCAAGCTGTATAAGGAAACAAGCACCGGCATAAATAACGCGTTGGTGGGCAAGATTACGAGCAACGGTATAACAATAACCGGAAAATCGGATCACTTTATCGCCCGCACCATCGGCTCCGTTGAGCAACGCCGTAACGGCGTGAGCGTTGCCGAGGCACTTGACACAATAACCCACCCGGAAAGAGTGGATCCTATACGCATAAACGAAAACGGCAAAAGCCAGAGGTTTATTGGCAAAACGGCGGCGGTTACTATTAACCCCGATACCGGCACGCTGATACAGTCAAACCCCATACACAAGAGCAAAAAGGCAAAGGAGGTAACACCGTGAATATTACCGATGAACAAAGAAAACTATTAGAAAAATATAGCGTTGAGGTGCTTGACGATGTGGACGATACACTCCTTGCCCTCGATGATAAAATTACCGAGGTTGGTTTTAACGCTGATTATTCCCTTAACGAAAAAGGCCGAGAGCTCCAAAAACTATACGATGAGCTCTATGCAGCAAACTAACCCCTCATAAACCCCATAACGGTTGTTAAAAGCATCGTGCTGAAAATGCACGGTGCTTTTTTCATACAAAAATACCGTTTGCCCCAGCGGAATACAAAGCGGGGCGTTGCATTACCGGGACTTGCCGGAAAACAAGGAAAGCAACTAACTACCATAAGGAGGTAAAGCAAAATGTTGGAGTGGTTAAAAAGCATACTTGGTGATGGCTATACGGACGAGGTGGATGCCAAGGTATCAGCTGAAATTGGCAAAAACTTTGTTTCCAAAGCAGACTTTAACCAGGTAAACACCGCAAAGAAAAAGGCAGAGGACGATGTAAAAGCAAGGGATCAGCAACTGGAGGACCTTAAAAAGTCAACCGGCGATGCAGCCGCCTTGCAGGAGCAGATCACTACTCTGCAAAACCAAAACGCAGAGGCAAAAAAGACCTATGAGGCAGAGCTTGCCCGTGTACGCCTTGATGGCGCCGTTGAGGCCGCCCTCACCGCTGCCGGTGCAAAGAACAACACCGCCGTAAAGGCGCTGCTTGCAGATTTCCTCAAGGAGGCCAAGCTGGATGACAGCGGAGCCGTTAAAGGGCTTGCTGCCGAAATTGACACGCTGGCAAAAGCCGATGCTACCGCATTTCTCTTTAACACTACTGACGGAAACGCACAGCAGTTTAAGGGTATGCAGCCCGGCGCCGCAGGTGGCAAGACACCGCCCGCAGCCGGAAAAGAGCCAAAAGATATGAATTACGATGAGCTTTGCACTTATCTTGAGGCTAACCCCGGAGCAAAGCTCGAATAAAAATAATTATAGAAAGGTGAGGTAAGAATTATGCCTAACACGAAATTTGATGCCAAGAGCTTTAACGCCGAGGCTTTCAAGTACAAGGTTGGTACCGTTCCCAACTTGAAAATGAACGAGATCAAAAAGTCGGCAGCACTTGCCGCAAACCCCGATATTAAGAGCGTTTTTGCAAACCAGGACGGCACCGGCTACGCCCGTATTGCTATGCGTGGACTGCTTGACGGTGATGCCGTAAACTATGACGGCCAGACCGATATTACCGCAACCTCCCTCAAGACTTTTGAGCAGGGCGTTGTTGTAGTCGGCCGTGCAAAGGCGTGGGTTGAAAGAGATTTCAGCTACGATATTACGGGCGGCCAGGACTTTATGGATGCCGTTGCCGCACAGATTGCCGAATACAAGGACGGGCTCGACCAGAACACGATCCTTGCTGTCCTCAAGGGCGTATTTGCTATGAGTGGCGATACCAAGAGCAAGGAATTTGTTGCAAAGCACACCACAGAGGTTGACGGTGCTATGACGGCAACCACGCTCAACTCCGCAACCAACAAAGCCTGCGGTGCGAACAAAAAGAAATTTTCGCTTGTGTTTATGCACAGCGATGTAAGCACCGGCCTTGAAAACCTCAACCTCATTGAGCGCCTCAAGTACACCGACAAGGACGGTATTTCCCGCAGCCTTGAGCTTGGTACTTGGAATGGCAAGCTCGTTGTGGTTGACGATGCCCTCCCCGCCGAGGAGGGCTATTTTGAGGCTACTGCAAGCACCGAGGGCGCAGTTAAGGTTGTTGCAAACAGCGCCAGCCCTGCTGACGGTGAGATCAAGCTCTCTGCCGTTACCCCGTACTTTGGCAGCAAAACGCTTGCCGCTGATATGTATGTGGTGCTCGGCACCCGTTACACCACTTTTGCACTCGGCAAGGGTGCTATTTCCTACGAGGATATTGGTGCAAAAACGCCGTATGAAATGGACAGAGATCCGGCAAAGAACGGCGGCCAGGACACCCTTTATATTCGCCAGCGCAAGTGCTTTGCCCCGTTTGGTATTTCCTACGAAAAGGCAAGCCAGGCAAGCAACTCTCCCACGGATGCAGAACTTGCCAACGGTGCAAACTGGGTGCTTGTTCACACCGGCGAGGCACAGGCGGCAAACCGTTCCTACATCAACCACAAAGCCATCCCCATTGCGAGGATCTACTCCAGGGGCTAATATCAAAGGGAGGTGCAGCCAATGGATATTTACAATGATGTTGTTTATAGGCTGTCACAGCTTGGCTACACCGTGCCTGCGGGCGATACTCCCGATGCCGCAGTAAACTATGCCATAAACCGTGCCGCCGAGAAAATCAAGGCGAATATCAACCGCACGGAAATACCGGACGGCTTACATTATACCTGGGTTGATATGGCGGCCGGGCTTTTCCTTTTCGATAAGAAAACAGCCGGGCAGCTTGATGAGGGCTTTGATTTCACAGCCCCAGCCAAAAAGATTACCGAGGGTGATGTTTCCGTTGAATTTGCGGGCGCAGACGATGGCAGCTCCACGCCGGAGGCAAGGTTTGATAAGCTGATTAACAGCCTTATTAACCCCCCGGCGTATTTATTTGCCCGTTTTAGGCGGTTTGTATGGTAGGCGGTAAGAGTTATGCCGCAGCAATAAAAAGCCTGTGGCGGGGCAAATGCACGGTTACAGTGCGTAATAATGACACAACCGATGAAAACACCGGGCGTGTTGTTGTGGGTGAGGTTGACACCTACACAGACGAGCCCTGCCGTATTTCCTTTGACACCGTGAACGCAACCCAGCCGGAAAACAACGCCGCCAATATCGTACAGAGCATAACGCTTTTTATTGATCGTGCGGTTGTTATCCCGGAGGGCTCCAAAATCACGGTAACGCAAAACGGTGCAACCTCTGTTTACGAGAAAAGCGGCAAGCCCGCCGTTTACAGCACACACCAGGAAATACCGCTTGAGATATTCAAGGGGTGGGCGTAATGGCACGCTGGGGCAATGCAGACTTTGAGCAACTGCGGGAGCTGCAAGAACGATTGCAAAAGCTGCAAAGCATAGACTTAAACAAATTCTGTGAGGATGCCTCAAAGGAATTGGCCGCCCGTTTGCTTGCTTTGGTTATCCCCCGTACACCTGTGGGCGATTATCCGAAAGAAACAGGCAAAGAGGGTGGCACACTACGGCGAGGCTGGACTGCGGGCAAGGAAACCGCACCTGGTGCGTATGCAAAAAGCCTGCCGGTTGAAAAATCGGGCAACTACTACATTATACGGGTTATTAACCCCGTTGAATATGCAAGTTATGTGGAGTTTGGGCATAGGCAGACACCGGGGCGGTTTGTTCCTGCCATCGGCAAACGGCTTAAAAGCGGTTGGGTAAACGGGCAGTATTTTCTCACGCTGTCGGAGGATGACCTGGAACGCATTGCACCTGCCGTGTTACAAAAAAGGCTTGATAAGCTATTACGGGAGGTATTCAATGGCTGAAATAAACTTTAACCAAGTATATGACGGTGTAACGCTTGCCCTGCACCGTGCTTTTCCAAAAGCACACATACACGGCGGCGTTATCAAACAGGATCTAAAAGACGGTGATTTTAATGTGCTGCCGATTACAGCAAACCATACGGAACAAATGGGCACCCGTGCCCAGCACAAACCCGTGTTTGATGTAATTTACTATCCAAGCAGTGCCGGAGGGCGCACCGAAAGCCTGCGGGTGGCACATCAGCTTGCTTATGTGCTCCGCACGATACAAACGCCAAACGGTGACAAGATGCATTGCTTGACCTTTGACACAACGATTGAGGACGATGCCCTGCATTGCTTGGTTGGCTATCCGCATTTTGTGTATGTGCCGGAGCCTGCGGATCCTATGGAAAATCTAAAAATCGAATAAGGAGGCCACACTATGGCAGACAAAAAAGCCACAGAGGCCACGGCAGCGGTGCCTCGCTTTGCAAAGGCGCAGCTTATGGCCTCTAATAAATACGCCAGCAGAAAAGACTTGATCGGCGCTTTGCTGGACGATAACACGGAATACACCACCGCACAGGTGGATGAGCTGATCGAAAAATACTTGAAAGGAAAGGTGATCTAATATGGCACTTGGTGGCGGCTCCTGGCTTACTCAAAACAAAGTATTGCCGGGATCTTATATTAACTTTGCAAGCCTTGCAAAAGCAAGTGCAACCCTGTCCGACAGAGGCATTGCGGCAGCGCCGTTTGTTCTTTCCTGGGGCCCGGAGGGTACCGTAATTGAGGTTACGGCCGCCGATTTCCAGAAAAACAGTAAAAACATTTTCGGCTATGGCTACGATGCACCGGAAATGCTTGCTTTGCGTGAGATTTTCTGCAATGCAACCAAAGTGTACTGTTACCGCCTCGGTACCAGCACACAGGCAGAGTGCACTTTCGCCAAGGCAAAATACGGCGGCACAAGAGGAAACAAGCTCACCATTAAAATTACGGCTGATGTTGACAACGCCAATTATTTTATTGTGAGCACGCTCCTTGACGGCGTTGCTGTGGATGAGCAGCGTGTTAAGACAGCTGCGGAACTCGTTGCAAACGATTTTGTAACATTCAAGACCACAGGCGTTACCCTGTCGGCAACCTCCGGCACGCCTCTTACGGGCGGCGCGGACTGTGCAAGCATTACGGGTACACATTACCAGGCGTTTTTGGATGCTATCGAAAGTTACTCGTTTAACACCCTTTGCTGCCCGGTAAACCCCACCGACACAAGCACAAAAAGTACGGTTGCACTCTTTGCGAATTATACAAAGCGTATGCGTGAGGAGGTAGGTGCGAAATTCCAGCTTTGCGCTATCAAGCCCGAAACGGACAGCGAGGGCGTTATTGGCGTGTGGAACACCGCAACCTTTAACGGCACAGCAACGGATGCACTTGTGTATTGGGTAGCCGGTGCACAGGCGGCTGTGGCTGTCAATAAATCGCTTACAAACAGCAAATACAATGGTGAGCTTACCGTTGATACAAACTACACACAGGCAGCCCTTGAGGCGGCTATTAAAGCGGGTAAGTTTATGCTCCACAGCGTAAACGGTACGGTGCGTGTGCTTGAGGATATTAACACTCTTGTAACGCTTACAGCGGAAAAGGGCGAGATTTTCCAGAGCAACCAGACCGTGAGAGTATGCGACCAGATCGCAAATGATGTGGCGGTACTGTTCAATACCCGTTATGTCGGCATTGTTCCGAATGATGCCTCCGGCCGTGCAACCCTGTGGAATGATATTGTAAAACTCATTCAGCAGCTTGAAACGCTCCGGGCGGTTGAGGACTTTGATCCCGACACTGTAAGTGTGGATATTGGGGACCGTAAGGGCTCCGTATTGCTTACCATTGACGGGCTCAACATTGTAAACGCTATGAGCCAGCTCTATATGAGCGTTATTATTCAGTAAGGAGGTAGGCGTAAATGAGTAACAAGGTGATGAACACAAACGATGCACCGGTTGCCAAGTTTGCGGAGGTTTTCGTAACCCGCAACGGCAAGCGTAATGCAATGCTTATGTGTAAGGACTTTGAGGGCAAAGCCAATATTTCCACGCAGGATGTGCCCCGTATGGGCAGCGTGATTATGGGCAAAAAGCCCACCACCGTTGAACTTTCGTTCACTATGACAATTTATAAGTGCACCGAGATTTTTGACGATGTGGTTGACGAATTTATCAAAACGGGCGTTATGCCTCTGCTCACAATTCAGACCTCAAACGAGGATCCCGCCACCTCCGTTGGCCGCAGCACCAAGGTTTACAATGACTGCGTGCTTGACGGGGATGTGCTGCTTTCAATGGCAGGCTCCGAGGATGATTTTATCGAGCAGGAAATTAACGGCTTTGCCGGTGGTTACACACGCCCGGAAAAATTCAAAGATCCCACATATATGTAAACAGATAATTTAAGGAGGTATTTGCTTTATGGCAAAATCATTAAGCGCATTTTTGGCGCAGAACGCAAAAAAGGTTGATAACCGCAAGATCGCTCTTTCCCCCCGCTTTGTTGACGAAAAAGGCAAAGCAATGGAATGGGAGATCACCTGCATCACCGCCGCAGAAAATCAAAAGCTCCGCAAGGACAGCCTGCGTAATATTCCGATCCCCGGAAAGCGCGGGCAGTACACGCAGGAAATGGACACGGCGCAGTACCAGGCAAAGCTGGCTGCCCGCTGCACCGTTTTCCCCGATTTCAACGATGCGGAACTCCAGGAAAGCTACGGCGTAATGGGTGCGGAACAGCTTGCCGGTGCAATGCTTACCCCTGCCGAATTTGACGATCTTATTATCGCCATTACGGAGCTTTGCGGCTTTACCGCCGAGGGTGAGCTTGTAGCCGAGGCAAAAAACTAATACTGGAGGGCGATGAGGAGGCAAATTATACCTACTACGCCCTCCACAAATTCCATTGGAAACCCTCGGAGTTTTTGGACCTTGATCCATACGAGCGTGCTTTTGTCATAGCCGCCATTGATGTACGGGTTGAGAACGAAAAGAAAGAGGCAGACCAAGCGAAACGAAAAGCAAAAAGACGGAAATAGAGGCGGCGCCCTTACCGGTGCCGCCTTTGCTTTCCAAGAGAGGAGGTGCGCCAAATATGGGCAGAGTGCAGTCATCCCTCGTGCTTAACGATCAAATGTCAAGGGTGCTGGGCCGTATCAACAAAGCGATGGGCTCGGTGCTTGATAGTTTTGAGGCAGTACAGCGTGCATCCGGCAGGAGCTTTAACACAGCGAACATTGCCGCAGCACGCCGTGAAATTGGGGCAGCGGATGCCGCCCTAAACGAAATGGAGCAGAGTTACCGAGATTGCAACAACCAACAGCAACAGCTTAACAAGCACATAGGCCAGGGCACAACTGCGGCAGGCGGCTTACTCGGTAAGATTAAGAGCATCGCCTCGGCTTATCTGGGTATGAAAGCCGTTAAGGGTTTGGTTGGCTTGTCGGACACGATAACGCAGACCGATGCCCGTTTATCTATGATGAATGACGGACTGCAAACCACCGCAGAGCTTAACGATATGATTTATGCCTCCGCACAAAGATCAAGAGGCTCATATCTGGCAACCGCCGATGCCGTTGCAAAGCTGGGGCTTATGGCCGGCGATGCTTTCAGCAGCAACAAGGAAACCATTGCCTTTATGGAGCAGGTAAATAAGCAATTCAAAATTGCCGGTACCTCTGCACAGGGTATTGATGCCGCTATGTTGCAGCTTACGCAGGCGATGGGCTCCGGTGTGCTCCGTGGTGAGGAATACAACAGTATTCTTGAACAGGCACCAAACATTATACAAGCCATTGCAAAGTATATGGATGTGCCAAAGGGCAAGCTCAAGGATATGGCCGCAGACGGACAGATCACCGCTGATATTGTAAAGGCGGCAATGTTCGCCTGTGCAGACGAAACCAACGCCAAATTTGAGAGTATGCCCAAGACCTGGAGCGATATATGGACCTCGATGAAAAACAGGGCTATTAAGGCCCTTGATCCGCTACTTGCAAAAGTCAACCAGCTTGCCAACAGCGAAAGAGTACAGCGGACCGTAAACGGTTTGATCCGTACCTTTTCGGTTATGTCGGTTGTGCTGGCGCAGGTGTTCGATGGCGTGTGTGCTGTGTATAACTTTGTGGCAGATAATTGGAGCTGGATCCGTCCTGTCATAATGGGCATTGTGGCCGCCCTGCTGCTATACAAGGCAGCGGTGTTTACCATAACGGCCATTGAAACCATTGCAGCCGTTGCAAAGGGCATTTTTGCCGCCGCAACTATGATGCAGACGGGTGCAACCTTTGCCGCCACGGCGGCGCAGTACGGGCTTAACACAGCAATATGGGCGTGCCCCATTACCTGGGTTATCGCTCTTATTATTGTGCTTATCGTGCTTATTGCTATATTCTTTGAGCAGGTTGTCGGTGCCGTTTATTGGCTCGGTGCTCTGTTCAAAAATGTTGGCTTGTGGATCGCAAATGTTTCCATAGCGATATGGAATAGCATTAAAAACATAGGCCTATGGTTTGCAAACTTGGGGCTTGCTATATGGCAGGTTATTAAAAACATAGGTATGTGGTTTGCAAACCTCGGTGCTGCCACCTGGGCAATTATCAAAAATACCGGGCTTTGGTTTGCAAACCTCGGTATGGGCATCTGGAATGTGCTCAAAGCCTGTGCAAGCAATGTGGGCGTTGCCTTTAACAATGCCTGGGTATTCATTCAACAGGGCTTTTGGGGTATGGTAAATGTCATTATGCAGGGGCTTAAAAGCCTTGCAAATATGGCAAACAAAGTGCTCGGCTGGATGGGCGTAAATATTGACACCTCCGGGCTCGATTTTGCGGCCAAAAAGATTGACGAGCTCAACAGCAAAAAAGAGAGCTATACCAGCATAGGCGATGCGTGGAATGAGGGCTTTAATACCTTTGCTTATGACAGCGTAAGCGATGCGTGGAACAGCCACTCCTACGGCAGCGTGGGCGATGCTTTCGGTACCTATGATGTGGACTTTGGCAAGGGCTGGAGCGAGGGTATGAATACCTTTGATACATTCCAGGACGGCTGGGGCTCAAGTGCCTACAACAAGGGTGCAGAGGTGGGCAGAAACATTAAAAGCTCCGTAACCGGCGTTTTTGATAATATGCTCGGCAACCTTGGACTTGGTGAGGACGGTACCGGCGGCTTAGATCCCTACGGCAGCGCTCTTGGCGATATTGCGAAAAACACAGGCGATACGGCAAAGAACACAGGCAAAAGCACCGAGGAGCTTTCCTACCTGCGGGATATTGCAGAGCGTGAGGCCATTAACCGCTTTACTACTGCCGAAATTAAGGTTGACCTTGGAGGCGTTACAAACAATGTGGCGGCCAACACAGACCTTGACGGCATAATCAGTTATTTAACGGACGGCGTTGCCGAGGCTTTGGTAACGGCAAGCGAGGGGGTGTATTGATGTGAGTTATAAATGTTATCTTTTCGGTGAGCTTATGCCACAGACGCCGGCAAAGTTATCCGTAAAGATCAGCGGAAAGAATACCACAGTAACCCTGTTGAACGAGGGCGAAATTAACTTTTTGAAATACCCAGGGCTCACAGAGATCACCCTGCCGCTTGTATTCCCTATGCTGACCGCAAGCAAGCGCCCCGATTATTATTTAACCCTGCTGGAGTGTGCCAAAACGCAAAGGACCACAACGCAGTTTATTATGACAAGGACAACGCCCGCCGGGCAGCTCTTGTTTGACACCAATATCAAGGTAAGCGTTGAGGACTACACCATAGAGGAAAGTGCCACAAACGGCCTTGATGTAAGCGTTGAGGTAAAGCTCAAGCAGTACCGTGATTACAGCACCAAAACGGTTGCCATTAAAACCACGGTTAAGCACAATGACAGCAAAGATACTGTTACAAGCATCAAACCTAACGCAAGCCAAAGTAACAGTACAAAAATTGTTGCGGGGGATAAAGTGAAAATAACCACAGGCGCTGTTTATGGCGGCGCGTATGCCAAAACAAGAGGGTTAAAAGTGCCCTCGGTTTATATAGGCAAGTGGTACACAGCAAGTAAGGTGCAAACAATTATGGGCACGGATGAGGCCCTTATTAAAGAGCTTTATTCCTGGGTTGCTTTGAAATACTTGCAAAAACAGGGCGCAAGCCCCGCAGCAACATCGAAAACGGCATCGGTGCAAACTACAAGACCAGCAACAAATGCCCCCCGGGCCAAAACCTACACCGTTAAAAAGGGTGATACGCTCTGGGGCATTGCCAAGAAATATTACGGAAACGGAGCGAAATACCTAACAATATATAATGCAAATAAGGGTAAGATCAAAAACCCTAACCTCATTTATGTTGGGCAGGTATTCACCATACCGTAATGACCTACGAGCTTTTTATTCAGCACGGCTCAACCCTTATGTTTCCCCCTGTTGTTGACGGTGTAACAATAGAGTGGCAGCGTAAGGGGCAGCCGGGCAAACTAACCTTTGAATGTATCAAAACGGATGAGCTTGATTTTGCGGAGGGCGATGCCTGCCGCTTTTCGGTTGACGGCACGCCAATGTTTTACGGCTTTGTGTTTGAAAAATCGAGATCCGGCAGCGACAATAAGAAAATCAAGGTAACGGTGTACGATCAGCTTTACTACCTCAACAATAAAGATTATTTTCAGTACGAAAATAAGACCGCAACCGAGGTGGTGCGTATGCTTGCAGAGGACTTTGGACTGAACGCCGGAGCCCTTGAGGACACTGGTTATAAGATTGCCAGCCGCACCGAGGACAACAAAAGCCTTTTTGATATTATCCAAAATGCCCTTGATGAAACACTCAAGGCTACAACACAGCTTTATGTGCTGTATGACAATGCCGGAAAGCTCACGCTTTCCAACATAGGAAATATGAAACTCGGCCTTGTGATAAACGAGGACACCGCGGGCAATTATGACTACAAATCAAGCATTGCAAACAACACATACAACAAAATACGACTTTTCCGTGAGGGATCGGATCCCGTAACCGTAAAAAGCAGCAGTACCATAATGCAGTGGGGCGTGTTGCAGTACGCCGAAAAGGTGAACGATGACAGCACAAACCTTAACAATATGGCTGCCTCCCTGCTTAAACTCTACAATACCAAAACGCGCACATTAAGCGTAAAAAATGTGCTCGGTGATACAAGGGTAAGGGCAGGCACGCTGCTTGTGGTTATCCTTGGGCTGGGTGATATGAATGTATCAAACTTTATGCTTGTAGAAAGCGTAAAGCACAGTTTTAAGGACGGGCAGCACCTTATGGAGCTAAAATTGCGAGGTGGTACTTTTGTCACTTGATGCACAAAAACTTGTAATGCTGATTAAGCAGGCCGCTGTGGAGGCGGTAAATGCAAAGGATCCTATGTCCTTGAAAATCGGTGAGGTTGTTTCCGTATCACCCCTCAAAATCAGCATAAACCAAAAAATCACTATCCCGGCATCGCAGCTGCTCCTTACAAATGCCGTGCGTGATTATACGGTGTATGAAACCGTGGATCACACCACCGGCACCGCTTTGGGCAGCATAAGCCTAACGCATAAGCACGCATACTCCGGCACAACCTCCGGAAACGAAAGTTACTCCGGCAACACGGAAAACGCCGGAGGGGTGAACATCGGACACAGCCACAGCTACAAGGGGCGCAAAAAGTTTACCGTGCACCTGGGGCTTAAACCCGGTGAAAAGGTGTTGATGCTCCGGTGCGATGGCGGGCAAAAGTTTATAGTGTTAGACAGATTGGAGGCACCGAATGGCTGATAATTCATATTTACCGCAGACCGGTGATGATCTTGATCTCATTGAGTTTGCAATGGAACAGCAACCCAGCCATACCTACAAGCTGGATATAAGCCGGGGGCGGGTTAAAGGCGTTACCGAGGATGCCGATGCACTGCTGCAAGCGGTGTATTTAATTCTTTCGGTAGAGCGTTACCAATACCCCATTTACTCCTACAACTACGGTGTGGAGCTGGTTGACCTTATAGGCCAGCCAAAAGATTTTGTAATGTCCGAGGTAAAACGCCGTATTACCGAGGCACTAACCCAGGATGACCGCATAAACAGCGTGGACGGCTGGGAATTTGAAAGCACCAAAAAGGCTCTTATTGTAACCTTTACGGTGCACTCAATTTACGGCGATATAGAAACCAAAAAGGAGGTGGATGTATGAGCCTTTTTGAGGATCAAACTTACGAAAATTTACTTGCAAATGCAATGGCAAGGGTAAGCTCATCCTTTGACAAAAGGGAGGGCTCAATGGTGTATAACGGTGTGGCTCCGTCTATGGCAGAGCTTGCACAGCTTTACATCGGCCTTGACTTTGTTTTTACAGCAACCTACATTGCCACCGCCCCCCGTGATTACCTCATAGAACGGGCAAAGGATCGTGGACTTTCGCCCAAGGCGGCAAGCGCTGCGGTGTTCCGTGCAGAGTTTAATATTGAGGTGCCTGTCGGCTCCCGTTTTTCCTGCGAGGAATTAAACTTTATTGTAACGGAACGAATGACCGGCGAGGACACGGAAACAGGCCTCAGCCACAAAGTAACCTGTGAAACGGCAGGCTCGGCGGCAAACGATTGCGCCGGGGATCTTATCCCTATTGAGTACATTGCCGGACTTACCACAGCAAAGCTGGTTGAGCTGCTTATCCCCGGCGATGACGAGGAGGACACGGAGGTATTTAGACAGCGGATCCTTGATGCCGTACAGAGCCAGGCCTTTGGCGGCAACCAGGCCGACTACAAGGCAAAGGTGCTGGGCATTGACGGTGTGGCGGCTGTAAAGGTGCATCCCGTCTGGAACGCAGACACACCACCCTCCGGGCTTATCCCGTCCGCAGCGGTTAAAACTTGGTACGAGGGTATCATCAACACCATAACAGACAAAGATGCCAAGGCGTGGCTTACAAGCGTTTATAAGGCAGCCCTCAACAAAAAGCTGACGGTTGGCGGCACAGTTAAGCTCGTTATTATGGCGGCAAACAATGCTGCCCCCTCCGATGAGCTTATAGATATTGTTCAAACCGCTATTGATCCGACACAGAACGCCGGCGAGGGCTTGGGGCTTGCGCCTATTGGGCATATCGTAAAGGTTGAGGGTATCATTCCCACCACCATTGCGGTAAGCACGCACTTGACCTTTGCAACGGGCTACACCTGGAATGATGCCAAAGCGGCGGTAAACGCCACGGTGCGTAAGTATTTTGATGAAATGGCCGAGGCTTGGGAAAAGGGCGGCACCTTGATCGTGCGTATATCCCAGATTGAAAGCCGTATTTTGTCGGAGTGTTCCGCTTACATTGCCGATATAGGCAGCACCAAGCTCAACAATGACACCAAAAATATAACGCTGGGCGAGGATAACATACCCGTGCTTGCATCCGGGGGTGTGGTAAATGCTTGACAGAAAGCTGATTGATTACCTCCCACCGGTGCTGCAAAGCGTTATGGAATTTGCCGCCATTACGGGTGCACAGCAGCCGGAAATTGAGGCGGCGTGGGATGCCTTAAATCTCGTTATGGATAACCAATTCATAGACACGGCCACGGAGGCAGGCGTTACGGTTTGGGAAAAAGAACTCAATATTGTACCGCTTGCCACAGACACGCTGGAGGACAGAAAACAGCGGCTAAAAACCGCCTGGACCTATGGCGTTGTTTATACTTATAACTGGCTTGTGAATTGGCTCAAAACCTCCTGTGGTGAAAGCAACCCCCTGCCCACCATAAATGACTATACCCTCCGGGTATCGCTGCCGGTATCGGTTGACTACCTGCACATATTGGACGATATGCGCCGGTATGTTGCCGCAAATGTGCTTATTGATCCTTTGATACTGTTATCAAAAATCAAAATACCGCACTACACCGGCTCGGCTTTTCGCCACTCGATTAAGCAAACGCTTACCACGGAGGAGTGGGATATGGAAAACATAAACCTGCTTGCAGACGAAAACAGCAAGGTGCTTATGGAGGAGGCAGAAAACAAAGTATTTTATGAGGAGGTAAACACAAATGGTACCTAAACTTACCGCATCCGGCAAAAACCTTTTGTTAAGGGCTTTGGCGGGTGAAACCATTACTTTTACAAAAATTCAACTCGGCAACGGTACCGCACAGGATCCTGCCGAGGCAACAGGGCTTGCCAACCCGATTATTACTGTTGAACTCTCAAAAATTGTGGTGGGCACGGAATATGTAACGCTTACAGCGCAGTTTTCCAACAGCTCCATTACAAGCGGTTTTCACATCACGGAGGCGGGCTTTTTTGCTACGGATCCCGATGACAGCACAAAAGAGATTTTGTACGCCCTCGGCAACGAGGACGAAAGCTCCGCAGACTATGTACCCGACAAGGGCAACCGCATCCTTGAAATGCAGTTTGATGCCCTTATCTTTATTGGCGATGCCGAGAATGTATCGGCGGCGATCAGCAGCTCGCTTGTATATGCCTCCAAAGAGGACTTTGACAAGCACACCGCCGACAAGAACAACCCGCACAGCGTTACAAAGCAGCAGGTGGGGCTGGGCAATGTACCAAACCTTGCACCGAGCGACCAGGTACCGACCTTTACAGAGGCAACCACCCTTGCAAATATCGCAAGCGGTGAAAAGGCAAGCACGCTGTTTGGTAAAATCAAGCTGGCGATCAGTAAACTCATAGAACACTTAAACAACCGCAGCAACCCCCACAACACCACGGCAGCGCAGGTAGGTGCGGCGGCAAAAAGCCACACGCACAATGCACAGGATATTAACGCCGGTACGCTTTCCGTATTAAGAGGCGGCACAGGTTTAAGCAGCCCCGCATACGGCGCAGTTATTATTGGACAAGGTAGCAACCCTCTCCATGCACATTCGTGGAGTGGTGCACTTTATTCAAGCGGTACAAACAACCCCCGCAGCGGCACCCTGCCTGTTGCTTACGGCGGTACGGGCTGCACCAGTCTTACGGCACTTGCCACCGCACTTGCAGCTGCAGACAACGGCCTCGGTAAAATCGTTACCGGCTCATACATCGGCACCGGCGGTTATGGTACAAACAATAGAAAGAGCTTAACCTTTTCTGCCCCGCCTAAATTGCTTGCGGTTATGCCAGCCAGCAACACATCAACCGGACAGCGTGGCGGCTTTGTTGCCCTGCATGGTATTTCAAGCAGCCGTGCAGGCGGTATTATGGACGATGTAACCGGCGATTGGGGGCAGCTGTATTATACTTGGGATGGCAACACAGTAACCTGGTACAGCCCCAATAATGAATACTCGCAGCAAAACAACAATGGTATGACCTATTACTATTTTGCAATTCTATAAAAAGGAGGGCCTTATAAATGATTACAATGCTTAAACAGGGCAAGGACTACATCACCGACAAGCACGGCATTTACACAGAATATGTGTGCTCAAGTGCAGCTGATGTTGCAAACCTGCCGACCGGCGCAAATTCCGAGGCCGAGGACAGACCACGCCCCGGCAGTACGGCTGTTGTGCCAAGTACGGACGGCGGCGCCGCATCCGTGTATGTGCTTTCAAATGAGCGTACTTGGGTGCTGTTGATTGAGGGGTGAACGTATGAATGTTGCAGCGAAAATTGCACGCCCTCTTGACAACAACCCAATCACCCTCCTTATGCTGCGCATCGGCAAGGACGTGGTGGTTACACCGCCCGATGGCTTTCAACTGCTGACGGACGAACACAACAGGATCCTCCGTGACGAACGGAGGAACTATTTAATAGACCGTAAGGAGGTAAATACAAATGGCTAATACAATTCCGGTAACACAAAAGCCGGTACCGAGCAGCGTAAGCAAGGATGCCTATGTGCTCGGCATCCAGGACAACGGCAGCGGACAGCAGGCACTTTACCGTTTGCCTATCAATGATGTGCGTGGTAACGGCGCAAATGACCTTTTTATTATTCCGAGCCTTATTACACAGCTTGGGGTTACAAGTGCCCTCAAGGCGTTTGTGGAGGCAAATGCAGAATATGACAGCCTCACAAATATTTGCAACCGCTTTTTTACGGGTGCGGCAAAATCGGTAAGTGGTACCTACACATCACAGTTTTACAAATATGCAAGCAGCAACTCGCCTATTGGCGAAAAGCAGGATGCAAATGCGGATCTTACCTGCACCCCGTCCACAAAGACCGTGGCGGGCACGGACGATTACAAAACGCTCCCGCTGTTTGCGTGCTTTGATGTCAATTACACCATTGACAGCACAACCCTTGAGCCTGTTATCCTTGCTATCAAGGGTGTTTACGGCGGCTTTTCCTCCGCACCTGCAAACTCCCTTGTGGGCGTTATGCAGATGACCGGCTGGGTACGCCGTACCTCGACCGACACCACCAAAAAGGTTGAATACAGAGCCACCGAGGCAACAGGCTTTAAGCCCTTACCGGAGGCTGTGCGTGCGGCTGATAACACCGTGCGTGGCTTTGTGGTACACGCCAAGTATGCGGCCGGCTATAACTCGGCTGGGCTGCTTTCCAGCATTTCCGGCGTACAGCCCGCAACATACCGCAGTGGCTCCACCGGCTCAACCTCGATCAGCTTTAACGGGCAGATCTCCAAGTGGCGTGAATGGGGCAACCAATATTGCGGCTCCAGCCTTTGCGATGTTGCTTTTATCCAGCTTATGCTTGAGATTAAATACGCAACGCTCGGCTCGGCGCAGGTAATGGCAGGCTGCCGCAGTTATTCAGCCACATACGCAGCGGCGGCCGCCGAAACAGGCGTTACCCGTGTGCTGCTTACCGCCGCACAGGGCGCTTATTTTGTGGTAGGCAGCTGCGTATCACTCGGCAGCACAAATGACCGTGCAAAGGCTACCGCATACGATGTGTGCGACATTACGAAGATTTTGAGCATTGAGGATGTAACGGTGGACGGCACGGCATACAAGGCTATAAACCTCGACACCGAAACACCCTTTAACACCACAACCGCCACCTATATTGTGGCGCACCCGTGGCAGACCGGCAGCACAGACGATGTGCTCGGCAATGACGGCAGCCCGACAAACAACACCACCGGCAAAGAGCCCTGCAAGATTCAGGGCATTGAGGTTATGGTAGGTGCATACGAGGTGCCCGGTGATACCACCCTTTACGAGGAAGCCGAAAAGTACACCGTGTACCTTAACCGCAAGGCGGCTGACATTAAGACGGGCAACAGCGGTACAAACCCCGTAACGATCGGTACTATTCCAAAGGAAACGGATGGGGCTTGGAAATACATCGCAGAGCTTAACTGGGATGCAAACAACCAGGAGGCTTATATGCTTGCACAGGCCTTTGCAGGCTCCTCCACTACCGGCTACCGTGCAGCCGTTTACCGTTACGGTGCAACAGCTACCAGCTGGCGTGAATGGCGGGCTTTTGGTCGTTTGGACTTTGAGGGCGTCAGTGGTTTTGCCTGTGCTGATTTGGTCGTTGGCCTCGACAATGCTTCCTGGTACATTGCGGCCCGTGCGTGTGGCTCCGGTGGCAACCGGGGTGAATTTACGCCGGCGTAGGCTGGCGTATGGTGGAAGGCTTACCCATATACCCGCAAAATGCCCGGCGGCTCGTTTCATACCGTGGTTATTTCAAGCACACAAACTCAAGGAATATTGCAAGGGCGTTACACCTTAAAGAGGTGCACCGTGCTGCAAGAAAAGTAATAAGTAAATTTGCGAAAGGAGCAAACGAAAATGGTAACAAAAGCGTATTACACAGAACGCCCGGACAGTATCAAGTATATGAGCCTGCCCTCGGCTGACACCGCAGACCTTTGGATGCGTAAAAACATTGCAGAGGTAACAGATCCGGAAACCGGGGCAAAAAGCTATGAGGCTGATGAGGCTTATATGCGTACCACCGCAACCGAGGCTGAAATTACCGCCGATTTTGATGCGTGGTATGAAACCTCCTCCGCTTGGCAGCCGCCCGTGCCCGAAAAGAAACCAGACACGCAGGAGGGGCGCATTACGGCACTTGAGGTGGCGGTAGAAAAGCTCAAGCAAGGTACGGGGACACCCGCCGATGTTTCAAAAATCGAAAGGGCGGTTGCTGGCTTAAAGGCAGAAAACAAAACACTTGCCGAGGAATTGCGTGCGGCAAAAATAGTATTGGGGGTGGAGTAAATGACACTTATTGAATTGGCAAGAAAACTGCGCCCCATTATTGAAAAAAGCGCACAGAACCTTGACGATGCAACCGCCTTGGAGGCGGTTACTTTGTTTCCGGCTTGGGCGGCCGGCGTTGCCTATACTGCCGGTACTAAGGTTAAGCACGGTGGTGTGCTTTATTCCGTGTTGCAGGATCATACCTCACAAGCAAGTTGGGAGCCTGGCGCGGCACCCAGCCTTTTTGCAAAGGTATTGATCCCGGATCCCGATGTTATTCCCGAATGGGAGCAGCCGGACAGCACCAACGCCTACAAAAAGGGCGATAAAGTACGCTTTGAGGGTAAGGTGTATAAAAGCCTTATTGATAATAATGTCTGGAGTCCATCCGCTTATCCCGCAGGTTGGCAGCAGATAAAGGAGGGATAAAATGGGCAGCGTAACCGTTTCAGCAGATACCATTATAACCATTGCCGCCGTTATCGGTGCTTTGGGCGTTATTTTCGGCGTTGTATTCGCCATGTACCGCTGGTACTTAAAACAGGAAAAACAGGACAAAGACATTACACACATTAAAGAGGAGGACACCCTTATTGTGTTTGCTTTGTCTGCGTGCTTGGACGGCTTGCAGCAGCTCGGTGCCAACCACATCGTGTCGATTGCAAAGGACAAGCTCGACAAGTACATCAACCAACGGGCGCATAAATAATTGCAAAACAGCCGGGAGGGGCAACCCTCACCGGCTGAAATTTTTAAGGAGGTTACTATTATGGTACTCAAGCAATGTATTTTAACCGCAAATGACTGCTACAAAAAGGGCACGAAAATGACCGGGGGCAAGCCCACAGGCATTGTGGTACACTCCACCGGTGCCAACAATAAAAACCTTAAAAGGTATGTGCAGCCCTTAAAGAGCGATCCCAATTACGATGCTGTTATTGCCGACCTCGGCAAAAATCAGTATTGCAATGACTGGAACCACTCGGCAAAGGAAATGGGGCGCAGCGTATGCGTGCACGCCTTTATTGGTGTAAACGCCGCAGGCAAAGTGGAAACCTATCAAACCCTCCCCTTTGACATCTGCTGCTGGGGTGTTGGCTCTGGTAAAAACGGCAGTTACAACTACAACCCCACCGCCCGTGTACAGTTTGAAATGTGTGAGGATGGGCTTTTCGATCCCGATTATTTCAACGCCGTTATGAAAGAGGCGCAGGAGTTTTGTGCTTATCTCTGCAAAAAGTACGGTTTTGGCGTTGATAAAATCAGCAGCCATTACGAAAGTTACCTTGCTGGGTACGGCGGCAACCACGGCGATCCGCACAACTGGCTCAAGCCCTTTGGCAAAACAATGAACTGGTTTAGAGCCGAGGTGCAAAAGCTGCTTAATGCCCAGCCCGCCACGCCAACGCAGCCGGACACCGGAAAGGTGCTTTACCGTGTGCAAACGGGAGCCTTTTCTGTAAAGGCCAACGCTGATAAACTCGCCGCAGAACTTAAAGGCAAAGGCTTTGACACATACATTGTGCAGGTGGATGGGCTCTATAAGGTGCAGGTTGGTGCATACAGCGTGCGTGCCAACGCAGATGCTATGGCGGCCAAGCTGACCGCAGCCGGGTATAAGAACTTTATCACCACGAAAAGCGGAACAGCGGCGGCACCGTCTGCTCCGGCTAAAAAGAGCAACACCGAGGTTGCCCGTGAGGTTATCCAGGGCAAATGGGGTAACGGTGCAACACGCAAACAGAAACTTACGGCGGCCGGCTATGATTATTCAGCCGTACAAGCCGAGGTAAACAGACTACTTAAATAATAGGAGGATCTCATTATGGAATTTATCAAACTTTTTATATCCGAATACGGCACCACAATTTTGTATGCCGTTCTTACCGCCCTTGCCGGCTATATCGGTATTGTAGCAAAAAGGCTTTATACCAAGTATGTAAATGACAAGACCAAGCAGGCGGTTGCCAAAACCGTTGTGCAGGCCGTTGAGCAGATTTACAAGGACCTGCACGGCGAGGAAAAGCTCAACAAAGCACTTGAGGCCGCCTCGGAAATGCTTGCGGAAAAGGGCATCACTATTACAGACCTTGAGATGCGTATGCTGATCGAGGCAGCTCTTGCGGAGTTTAACCGTGCTTTTGAAAAAGAGGGCACGGACGGTACCGAGGACACCGCAGACGATGCGGGGGGAGTAAATAGTCCCATCGGTTTTATCTAACAATTTGGCAGAGTAAAATGTTTTTCGTGTAGAATTGTTAGAAACATTCTAACATTTTATTTTGAAAATGTTTTACAGATTGTTTTGCGATAAACCCGCACGGTTACACTGTTTTTTGCCCTTTTATAACATTCTAACATTTTTTCTGTATAGAGTGCAAAATAGGGAGTTTAGAGAGAAAAACCACCGCCTACCCGCCTAATTGCATACATATACGCATACGCGCGTGAGAAAGTTAGAAAGCACCCAGGGAGCTGTAAAACCCTCTGGGTGCTTTTTTATTTTTGGGTTGATTGAGCGCCGTTCTGTAATTGAGCAATACGCTCCTTTACCTTTTCAATTAAAGCCTCGTACTCGTCCATAAACATAAAAGTGGGCTCGGCTTTTTCCAGCGTTGCAAGTATTTTTATGCAACGGTTTAGCTTTCCTTTGTCTGTTTTTAATTCCTCGGCTTGGCTTACCTCGTTTGCGGCAAAATCGTGTAGCGCACGCACCTTTAAGGATCCTGCGGCATTTATAACAGCGGTGCAGGCATTGTGGCAATTAAGTTTTTGGATGCCACGCACGCCCACCTGTTCCGCTTGCAGCAAGGTGTGCGCCTTTTGCATTGCCAGATCGTACCTTGAGCAAAATGTTTCAAGGTTAAGGGTTGTACTTGCCAGGCGGTAACTGTCGGCCATAATTTCCGCATCACGCTGCGCCTGCATAAGAGTGTAGTATTTCCGCATTTCCATTGCCACATCGTCCGGTACATCGCTTGGCGTGTATTCCGTCTGTACGGTAACAAGCTCACCCTCTGCCGTTGTGGTGTGCGTTTCCGGCGGCAGCTTTTTAAGCCTCCGGGGCTTTTTCAGCAACAGCACCATACCGACAAGACAAAGACAAGCCAGGGCTATAAAATACAGCCGCATCCCCGGCTCAACCTGGGCGGCAGCTGATATAAAGCCAACCGTGCATATACACAAAATAACACCGAAAAACTTTTTAACAAACCGCATAACAGCCCCCCTCCCGACCGTGCTTTACACGGTCCACATTTTGGGAGATCGTTATAGGTGATCTGCTTATTTCCTGCTTACTTTTGGGGAATTTCCACAAATAACATGGAACGCCCCTCCCCCCGATTGTGCAGGTTGACAAACACGGGAGGGTTATTTTTCTTGCAAACCAACTTTGCATAAAAACAAACCTCCAAAATATTAAATTTTCACATTTATATTATAGCACTTTTTCGCACTTTTTTCAAGTAAACCGACATAATTTTTCAAAATGGCCTTGACATAGTTATATAACTATGGTATAATAGCAGTATCAAAAGCAAAGGGGTTTTACTTATGACGGAAAAAAAGATCACACCGCAAGAGAGGTATGCAGCCAAATATAAAAAGCAGTATTCGCTCCCTTGCTTTACTACTACCGAGCAGGACATTATAGACAAGCTGGAAAGCGTACCAAACAAAGCCGGTTATATTAAAAGCCTTATCCGTGCTGACATAGCCGCAAGCAAAAAGATAAAATAAAAACCGGAGGCGGCGCAAATGAGGCATTACAAAACACTTACCTGGAACGATAGATTACAAATAGAGGCTTGGCTGCGGGTTGATACATCCGTTAAGATTATAGCCGAGCAGCTGGGTGTGCATATCAGCACTGTGTACCGTGAGATCAAGCGTGGGCAGTATGAGCATCTCAATTCCGACTGGACCACGGAAACACGATACAGCCCCGAAATATCCGAGCAGAAAAAGCAGGACAATTTAAGGGCAAAGGGCGGGGATCTTAAAATCGGCAACGATGTTGAATACGCCAATTATCTGGAGTACAAGGTATATGTTGAAAAGTATGCACCCGGCGCCATTCTCGGTGAGATAAAACGCAAAGGCTTACAATTTCAAACCTCGATTTCAAAAACAACCTTTTACCGGTACATCGAAAGCGGTGTTTTCCTTACCCTCACCAATAAAAACCTACCGATCAAGAAAAACAAGACCGATCATAAATATGACCGGGTGCAGCGTGCAAAACGCCCGCCAAGAGGTGAAAGCATAGAAAAACGCCCGGAGGAAATTGCAACACGCCTAACCTTTGGGCATTGGGAAATGGACTGTGTGGAGGGCAAAAAGGGTACCCGGAAAACGCTGCTTGTGCTTACCGAACGCAAAACCCGTAATGAGATCATACGCCTTATGAATGATAAAACCGCTGCCAGCGTAATAAAAGCCCTTAACGCCCTTGAAAAGCAACTCGGCTCGGAACTGTTTGCCCAGGTGTTCCAGACCATAACCGTTGATAACGGATCGGAGTTTTCCGACTATGAGGGCATAGAGCAAAGCTCAATACATAAAGACCGTAAACGCACCAAGGTTTATTTTTGCCACCCATACAGTGCTTACGAGCGTGGATCAAATGAAAACCAAAACAGAATGGTACGCCGCCATTACCCCAAAGGCTATGACTTTACCAACACAACACCCGCCGAGATACGCAAACTTGAAAAGTGGATCAACGATTACCCAAGAGAAATGTTTAACTTTTATTCGTCTGCTGAATTATACGAGGCCTGCATCAACAGCCTTATGAGCGCATAAAACTGCACAAGTAAAAACCATTTCATTTGTGCAGTTTTAACGAAAGTTGCAGTTTTTCGTATTTTTTCGCACAAACCCCTTGACTTTATCCAAATTCATGCCTGCCTAAATAAGGGATTCCGCTCAAGGCAAGCGGAGAAAGGTCAGAACTATGACTGGAAAAACTATGAGGGACAACCCTCTTTTCATGCGGAATTCTTTCGCAACGACCGGCAAGTGGGGGATTCCACTTGTCAAAAAACAGGAACTTACTACAAAAAATATTATGCTGGTAGCTTGTTCCGATACAAGAGCAAACGATAATGAGGTAAACAAGAAAAAAGGCGTACATTTTTTTGTTGATGATTATCGTTTTTTGGGAATATATGACAATCCCGATCGTACATTGGAACGTTACTCTCAATATGCGTTTCTGTTCACCCCGGACTTTTCGACATATAGCGACATGAATTTGTGGCGACAAATTGAAAGCGTTGCCAAAAATCGCTGGGTAGGAGCATTCTGGCAAAGTAAAGGACTGACAGTTATACCAACAGTCAGTTGGGGGCTCTCACAGAGCTTTGCGTTTTGCTTTGACGGCGTGGAACAGAATGCTATTGTTGCAATTGGCATGATTGGATGTAAGCATGATAAACAGCATTTCTTGCGCGGATATAATGCAATGCTTGAAAGGCTTTCGCCTTCAAAGATCATTTGCTTTGGAACACCTTTTACTGAAATGGACGGAAATATAATCGTTGTCGATTATATGGAATCCAGAAAGGTGGTGCGTTGATATGGGCGGGCGAGGTACTTTTGCAAGTGGTAATGCCACACCGTATACCTATAATACAGTTGGCAAAATTGCGGGTGTTAAAGTGTTGGAACCTATTAATCCTAAAGATAGTTTTAGCATGCCAGCAGAGGCACATTCTTCAAATAATCATATTGTCTTGGACAAATCAGGAATATTCAGACAGTATATGGAATATAATGAGCAGCATCTTCCTGTGTTTGAAATCGGTTACCATTTTGAACATGGTATATCAAAGCGAGGAGAGCCCGTCTTTCATTATCACGAATACTCAAAACCCGGAATTGAAAATCGTGGCAAAGCCCAGCCTATAACACCAGATCTGTACGGGAAATACAAAAAATATTTCAAAGGAGTGTAATCAATGCAAGGAAAAAAACTTTCGCTTTTTATAGATGCTTTATACATAAATCCCGAAATGGAATTTGAATATGCGGGTAAAAAATATCTTGTTTCGGGATATCGTGATGACAATAACGAGTATCTTTTGCGCGTAGACACGATCGAAGCATCAAGCCGTCAGATATTCTTTATCCGAGACGAGGATGTTCAAAAGTGTGTTGCAGCTTTCGAACAGGCCAGATTGTTTGATGGTCGAACAATCTATGAAGCACACGATGAAATTACGGTGATATACGGTTAATTGACTGAATAACGAGTATATCTGTTATACCTATGTTTTTGAAAACGGAAAGCCGACAGTGTGTGCTGCCGGCCTTTTTGGTCGGGATGACAGGAGTCGAACCTGCTTGAACTTGCTCCCAAACGCATTTATGATGGCACTTTCCGCTGAAAATGGCTTTTTCCGCCCCTTTCCGCTCGGAAAACCGCGCTCTTCGGCACTCCCCAGTCCACTGTTTCCGAATGCTCCGAAACGGTAGGTGGTCTGTTATGTGGTCAACAGGGATTTCTGCAGAATAATACGCAATACACGCCTCTCGTTATCACGCGAGAGGGGATCGCTTTTTATATGGTTATTATAACTCTGAACAGCAGCCTGTTTAAGTTAATTTTGTGCAGACTATTAGCCACCGGTTGCACAGCAACCAAATATGGTGTATTATATTATCAATGAAATCGTTTTGGAGGGAAGTTTATGCCAAACGGCAGTTTTTCCAGTCATTATGTTCCGCGGTTGGTTTTGCGGAAGTTCAGTAATAAGCTTTGTACCTACAACATAAAAACCGGCGAGCTGCGCGAGAATATTGCCCCCGAGCATGCCTTTGCGCAAAACGCTCTTTATGACCTCAACACTGAAAGAGCGCTGAATACAAAAGTCGAATCGCAATTCGGCAACCTGCTTGCCAATATACTGCTAAAAGCCGACCATACGGTTTCTCTGAACCGTATACAGCTATTACAGGTCAAAAAATTTCTGCTTGTTTCAGAATTGCGGACTATGCAAAATGAAGAATGGCTGCAAAAGGAACGGCAAATGAAGAATTTTTTTGCTCCCGACTTTAAAGAACGCCGTATCGAAGGCGAAACGCCGTATGAATATTGGATGCGGACCGTTAATACTGTTTTGGATTCCGACGGTACACCTGCATCTATTCTGCAAAATTCCAATAAAACCTATCCAGCATACCGTTGGGCAAACATTGTTAACAGCGGATATATTGCCTTCTGGGATGCGCCGGAAAGCGGGGATGAATTTGTCATTACCGATATCGGTATGACATCGGAAAACGAAAAAGACTGGGACGGCATCACAAGACATAATGATAAAAAGCTCTCGTGGCTGACAGACATATTAAACCGCACGACAAACGATGAAGAAAAAGATGTAATTGCAAGTTTAATAAAGTCGCTCATACATTTCAGTGAAAACTTCATGATGTTTCCGATTTCGGCTAAGAGAATGATCGTGCTCATCAATCCGTTCTATAAATTCAGATATGCAGGAATGAAATCTGGGTTGTCGTGTGTGCCTTTGACGGAGCTGACGGTGATCCCCAACGAAAGTCTTTTTGAGCCAAACCACAATTATTATGAGGCAACGAAAGGTGAACAAAACAGCGGCGTTTATTCGGAAAACGATCAATACATTTATGATATAAAGAAACTAGCTTCCGATGAAATACAGTATTGTAATGCGCTTTTTATGGACAGGATCAACGAATATCTGGGCTTTTCCTCACTCGACAGTGCATTCGGCAGTATAATCAAGTATAAACTGCTTAACGATCCACCGTATACGCCGCGAGTAGATTATACACCACTTTACAGAATTATCGAAAAGCGATATTCCTGCAAATTGATTTTTCCCTATTGATTTTTTCAGGAAATAGGCTATACTGATATTACATATTTAAAAAACCTTCGGAGCACTGCGTTGTCTATGCAAAGGAGGTTTGCGAATATGAGTAATCGAAAAATCGATTATGAGATGGCAGACTATTTTCGGAGCATAGTGGACAAATCGGGTCTTTCGCAGGAAGAGTGGGCGACGCGTTTAGATGTTACGCCCCGCTCGGTCGCCTATTATTGCTCCGGCCAAAGAACGCCGTCGGCCAAAAGACTTTTGCTGTTTCAAAAAATTGCCGAGAGTCTTTGAAAAAAACAGCGTCCCTACGGGTGAACGGGCCCACAGGGATGCTGTTTTTTGAACCGACGGTTCATAGTGCGCTCCGCTTTTATGTGCGATAATGTGTATATCACTTATAAAGGAGGGCATCAAAATGTCAAAGTACAAAACGGTCAAAGTATGGAACAAGGTTTTCGGGAACCGTGAAACCGTTTTCGACTATGCCGGTCGCGAAATGCGGAAGTCCGCCTGTGGAGATCCGCACAGCGCCTATCATCCGACACTTGACCACATCCGTCCGCTGTCGCTCGGCGGCAGTGATGTTGCAGGAAATATCGTCATTTGCCATCGTGATACCAACGCAGAAAAAGCGGATAAATTCCCGCATTGGAAAACAAACTGCCAGCTGTTTCGCGCAGATCGCATAAAGGGCACACGCACGGATTACGAGATCATCAAGCTGTAAAGGGGAGGATCGTATGTCGAAGTATTGTTTCAACTATGATTCCGGCGAATATGAAAATATCGAAAGAGACGGTTTCAGCATCGACCAAGGCGAATATGTGTATAACTGGGACGACAGTGAGTATCGCCGAGAAGAGGAGGAAGCCGAAGAAGAACGCCGCCGGAATGAAGAAGATTGATAAATAAACACTGTGTGAAAAATTGCTCCCAAGATCAATTCTCGGGAGCGATTTTTGTTTATGCGGCAACTCAAGCATCTGTATTTATAAAAATAATTGCAGTCAAAATTTGCACCGCAGTAGACAAAGATAAGGGAATTACGAAAAAGCAAGGAGGAAATTAAAACTTGCAACAAAAAGTTGATAAATACTGAAATCGCAGTATTTTTCTGCCGAAAACTGTTGATGTTTGGCGTGGAGTATGGTATAATAACTAAAAGTGATAAAATGCACTGACTATAACTAATTATGAGGTGTAATACAATGGCCGCAAGCTATAAAAAATTGTTCAAGCTTCTGATCGACCGTGATATGAAAAAGAAAGAGCTCGCCGAAAAAGCCGGCATCAGCATCGCTACCATCACTAAGATGGGCAAAGACGGTGCTGTTGTCAGCAGTGAGGTTCTTGTAAAGATATGCTCAGCCCTTGGTTGCACTATGG